>Ga0310039_10000066_pt1 | contig 115908 bp, 75 predicted proteins | sample Sb_taG_4_FD_200460 | JGI IMG/M metagenome (GOLD analysis project Ga0310039, IMG submission 200460) | Peat soil microbial communities from Weissenstadt, Germany - Sb_50d_6_BS metaG (v2) (version 2) | ecosystem: Environmental > Terrestrial > Soil > Wetlands > Peat | place: Germany: Weissenstadt...
GACAGCGGCTGCAGTGCCGAGCCCGCTTCCCCAAATTGCGTTCCGACTGCTCTGTACGGGGAGGACGGTCCGTGCGCTTGCGCTCGCCTACCAGTAAACACAGCTGTAGCGCGACCGTGGATCGCGTCATCACTCATCGTAGGAAGGGGTTGAAAGTAAAGCAAAGCACGACAGTGCAATGCCTGAGGACTGGCCTTTTGTCATCTCCATTGGGTACCAGGGTCATTAGTGAAATCAAATCACTTAGGGGTCTTACCTGAGGTTGATCATGACCCTGGTAACTTGTCGGCAGAACGGCGGGAACTCTAGGATGGGGCACAAGTATGACTCTATCGGCCCTGTTGGTATGTGTTGACGGCGATGAGGCCCAGGTATTGCGCCGGGTTCTCGAAGAACTGCATATCCGGGTCGAGACCTGCACGGAATTTGCCCGGGCAGCGATCCGCCTGGCGCAAGACCGCTTTGATGTCGTCATCGTCGACGGCGAATCGAACCACGAAGTATTGGCTTTGCTGAGCGAGACCCGCCTGTCGCGCCTCAACGACGGGACCCTGGCGGTGGTGATCGTCTCTAGCCAGGAGAGCATTCGCGAGCTGTTCTCGCTGGGCGTCAATTTCGCCCTCTACAAGCCCGTCGCCTACGAGCGCGCCCTGAGCAGCCTGCGCGCCGCCCGGGCGGTGATGCGGAAAGAGAAGCGCAGGAGCGCTCGTACCACCGTGCACGCCCACGCCACGGTTGAATACGCCAACGTCGAGCAGGAGAAGGCCACCCTGGTTGATCTGGCGCAGGACGGCATGGCTGTGCGCTTCGGAAAGAAATTCCCGCCCACCTGCAAGGTCTATTTTCAATTCCGGCTACCGGGGCAGGCAGCCAATATTCGCTTGTCGGGGCAGGTGATCTGGCAGGACTGGAATGGGCGCGCCGGCGTGCATTTCGTAGATGTGCCCAAGGCCTCTCGCAAATTGCTGAGCGATTTCCTGAGCACGAATTTGCCGGGAGATTCGCAGCCCGAGCAGATCCCCGATGTCAGTCTGCCCGAGCTGGGCGGGGAACAGGTAACGGTGGAGATGGAGCTGCCTCTGCCGATGCCTGCAGTCTCGGTGACAGAGCAAACCCACGGGAAAACGCAGCACGCGGCCGCAGAAACCGACATGCAGGCTCTGTCCAACGCGCACGCTGCAGCGCTCGCCGATGCCGACAATCGCCGCAGCCAGGCTCGCTACTCCTGCCGCCTGGGCGCCGAAGTTTATCGCACCGGAAGCAACGTCCCCAATCATTGCTGCCTGACCGATCTGAGCGCCGGGGGATGCTATCTGGAAGTTTCCTTGCCGTTTCCCTCGGGTTCATCCGTCGAGATTCTGGTGCGGACCTACGAAATGAAGTTGCGCCTGCGCGGCTCGGTGCAGGCTTCGCATCCCGGCTACGGGATGGGCGTCGCCTTCGAGCTGAAGACCAAGGAAGAGCGCGAGAACGTCAAGAAACTCACCGACTTCGTCGCCACTACCACCAGCCCCACAAGCTAGATCACAACCGGAAGTCTCGTTAGGCAGGCAACATCGGGCCATAGTGCGAAACACCTGTCAAAACAGGTGAGATCCGTCCACTGGCGTGGAAGAGCGGCCCTTCATGGCCGCGTCGTCTTCTGGGAACATTAGGCCTTCAGGCCCTGCGCTCCACCATGGCTAAAGCCACGAATTCCTCTTGCCCTGTAACGCGGCGCTGAAGCGCCGCTCTTCCACGGCGGCTTATGCTTCGCGCTACGTCGAGAGAATCCGACCTGCCGCTTCTTCTGCAACCGCCTTCTTGAAGTAATCCAGCGACAGGCGCAGTCCGGTTTCGAGATCAATCTTCGGTTCCCACCTCAGCAACTGCCGGGCCTTGGTGATGTCGGGGCGGCGCTGCTTGGGATCGTCCTGGGGCAGCGGCTCGTAGCGAATGGTGCTCTTCGATCCCGTCACCTTCAGCACACGCTGGGCACACTCGAGAATGGTGAACTCATCCGGGTTGCCGATGTTCACCGGCAGGTGCTCGTCGGACTTCGCCAGCCGCAGGAATCCGTCGATCTCATCGCTCACGTAGCAGAAGCTGCGGGTCTGGCCGCCGTCGCCATAGACCGTGAGGTTTTCGCCGAGCAGCGCCTGCTTCATGAAATTCGGCACCACGCGGCCGTCGTTAAGCTGCATGCGGGTGCCGTAGGTGTTGAAGATGCGCACGATGCGCGTGTCCACCTTGTGATAGCGGCGGTAGGCCACGGTGACCGCCTCGGTGAAGCGCTTGGCTTCGTCATAAACCGAGCGCGGGCCGATGGGGTTGACGTGTCCCCAGTAGGTTTCTTTCTGAGGATGCTCGAGCGGGTCGCCGTAGCATTCAGACGTCGACGACACCAGGTACTTGGCGCCGTACTTGCGCGCAACCTCGAGCGCATTGAACGTTCCCAGCGAGCCGACCTTCAGCGTAGGGATTCCGTGCGTGTGGTAGTCGACAGGGCTGGCCGGGCTGGCGAAATGAAAGACATAGTCAACTGGTCCTGGGTCGAAGGGATCGCAGATGTCTTTTTCGACGAAGTCGAAGCGCGCGTCATTTTTTAGATGCGCAAGGTTGGCGCGCCGGCCGGTGAGCAGGTTGTCGACCGCGACCACACTCCAGCCTTCGCCCAGGAGCGCGTCGCACAGATGCGATCCCAGAAATCCCGCGCCCCCAGTCACTACCGCGCGTTTGTTGTCTGTGTTGGGCATCGTAGCGCCGCCGTCGTGGCGGCAGTCGCGGCGGAATCTTGCCGCCGCAGCGAGAGCGCGACGCTCTCGCGACAGCCGGCGAGACGCCGGCGCTACTCAGGCTTTATTGCCGTTCCTCGCACCATTTTTCAGCAGGGCGGCGGGCGCACCGTCTGGATGGCAGGCGGCCCGGCCCACGCTGTAATAGGTGAAGCCCTGCACTGCCATCACATCCGGATCATACAGGTTGCGGCCATCGATGACGATGGGATAGCGCAGTTCCTTCCGCAGCCGATCGAGGTCGAGGTTGGCGAACTCTTCCCACTCGGTCAGAATCAGCAATGCGTCCGCGTTGTGGGCAGCTTCGTAGGGCGAGCTGGCGTAGGTGATACCCGAGGCCATAACCTCCTGCGTGCGCTCCATCGCGGCCGGATCGTATGCCGTAATCTTGCTGCCTTCCTGCAGCAGCGCCTGCACCAGGAAGAGCGCGGGCGATTCGCGAATGTCGTCGGTGCCGCCCTTGAAGGCTAGGCCGAGCACGCCGAGGTGCTTGCCACGAAGCGTCCACAAGGCGCTGCGGATCTTCCGGAGGAAGCGCTGGCGCTGATCTTCGTTGATCTTCATCACTTCATCGAGCAGGCGGAATTCATAGCCGCACTCCCGCGCGACCGCGCGAAATGCCATGACGTCCTTGGGGAAACAGGATCCGCCGTATCCGATGCCGGGATTCAGAAAGCGCGGCCCGATGCGCGAATCGGTGCCCACGCCGTGCACGACCTGATTCACGTTCGCACCGACGGATTCGCAGACCGAGGCCACAGCATTGATGAAGGAAATCTTCATGGCGAGGAAGGCGTTGGAGGCGTGCTTGATCAGCTCCGCGCTCTTGGTGCTGGTGATGATAATCGGCGCCGGAATGGAAGCCCGGTCGGGCTGCGGAATGGCGTCCGGGCGCTCATAGTAGCTGCCGCTGGTCAGGGGCGCGTAGATCTCGCGCAGCATCTCGGCCGAGCGTTCTGTGTCGCAGCCGACGACGATGCGGTCGGGGAATAGAAAGTCCGTGACGGCGGTGCCTTCGCGCAGAAATTCGGGATTCGAGGCCACGTCGAACATTTCGGGATCGGTGCCGCTGCGCAGGATGATCTTGCGCACCCACTCGCTGGTGTATACGGGAACCGTGCTCTTCTCGACGATGACCTTGTATCCATTGATGCCGCCCGAGATCTCGCGCGCTACCGACTCGACATAAGACAGATCGGCCTCGCCGCTTTCGGTTGGTGGCGTGCCGACCGCGACGAAGATCACGGAGCTCTGCCGCACAGCTTCCTGCAGATCGTCAGAAAAAGTGAGGCGATGCCCGCGGTGCCGGCTGAGCAGCTCCGGCAGAAAATTCTCGTGGATGGGTACCTGGCCGTTTCTGAGCGCCGTCAGCTTGCGCTGGTCATTGTCGACCAGAATGACGTCATGTCCGAGGTCGGCAAAACAAGCTCCTGCCACCAGACCCACGTATCCCGAGCCTACGACAGCTATCCGCATGTGCGACTCCCTTGGAATGGATATCCTAAAACAGTTTCATGTCCGAGACGGTATTTGGGGGTGGCTCGAAGGGGACTTACCGGAAAAGTGCTTTGGGAACATTAGACTCACTGGCCCCAACTATCCGAAAATTTTAGCAGCTTGGGACCAGTTTGGCGAGAGACGAAATACCCTAAGACTTTCCTTCGCTAGCGCCGTCCCGAGGTGTCTTATGCGTTCGGAGCGGGGCCGGACGGGCCAGTGGTTTGATAGGTTTACAGCGCGCGGAATCGGCGATCAAGGCAGCCAGCCGCCGCTCCCGGGTCTCTGGTTTCTTCGCACTGATGACCCAGAATGTAGCCGTACGCCGATACCATGGCGGCTGCGATTGGAAGAACTCCCAGGCCTTGCGGCTAGCGCGAAATCGTTTCTCCTGAGGCGCGCCGAACCGAGCCCGGTCGCGCTGCTCGTAGGAGTATTTGCGCGATTGGCTGGTTGCGCCCTCAAATGCCTTCAGGCCCGCCGGGCGCATGCGGCTCGTGCGCGAAAGCTCTTGCACACGCTTGATATTGATGGAGCTCCATTGGCTCTTCGGTTTTCGCGGCGTGAACCGGATAGTGTAGGCATCGGGCGTGACGGTCTTGCGCAGGCCGTCGATCCACCCGAAGCAAAGCGCTTCGTCCACCGCCTCGGGATAGCTGATGCTGGGCTTGCCCGATGCCTTCTTGTAGAACCCGACCCAAAGTTCGCTGCGGGTTTCGCCCTCATGCTCCATCCAGTCGCGAAAACCGGCGGCAGATTGAAAGAACACGACATTCATGACAGTTCGATTTCTGGTTGCCATACCATAGCAGCCTGTCTGCTCAGGCTGCATTCCCTTTTGGCCTTAGCACTCGGGGGTGGGTTGGAGGGGCCTGAAAGTCGCATTGACAAGGCGTCGAATTGGCGCGAAACTCCGCTACGGCATACTTTACCCCCGCTTTTGCACAGCCTGCTATGGCTCGGCATCCCATTACCGATCCGGAGGCGGCAAGATTCGTGGGCGCGACGACTGACGCGCTGCGCATCTTGCCTGAACCTGCTCCGGAGAGCGATTTCTCCGATCTTGCCGCGCGCTTTTCGGCCGCGGGAGGCGGGGGTCTCTCGGAAGCGCTTTCCGCAGACCTGGCATTGCAGATCGTGCTCAACGAAATTGTCGAGCAGGCGTGCCTGGCCACTGGAGCTACCGGCGCGGCCCTGGCCGTGCTGCGCGACGGTGAGATGGTATGCACTGCGACCAGCGGCTCGACCACGCCTGAACTTGGCGCCCGGCTGAGCGCCATCAACGGACTGTCCGGACTGTGTGTGCAGACTCGCGCGGCGCAACTGTGCGGCGATGTATTGGCCGATCGGCGTCCCGAAGTGCAGGCCTTGCAACGGTTGGGCGCGCGCTCCGTGGCCGCTATGCCGCTGCTGCACGGAAACGAAGTGGTGGGAATCTTCGAGGTGTTGTCTTCGCGGCCGGCCGCTTTTGGCGAGCGCGATGAGCGCACCCTGGAGGCGCTGAGTCGCCGCGCCGTGATCAACCTGGAGCGGGCCGCGCACGCGCCGCAGCCGCCGGCGCCGGCCGTGCTGCCGGTAGACTCGCCGGGACTGGAAAGGCTCAGAAATCAGGAACGAGAGAAGCCGGAACGGGAGAAGCCGGTCAAGCCCACGGCCCTGCCTCCACTAGCTTCCCAGCCTGAGCGATCGCGACCCGCGCCTGCCCGTCCAGAAGGTTCGAAAATCGTAACGCGTGGCTTCGACATTGCTACTTGGGTGATGGGAGCGGCGGTTTTGTTCAGCGCGGTGATGCTGGGAGTGCTGATCACGCGTCACGTCGGCGTGAGGAGAGTCGGGCTGCATTCGCCGCGCCCGGCAGCGGTTTCGGCGCAGGCGGCACCCTCCGCTCCCGTCGTTGACACCGCTGCCGACCGGTCATCGAACAGTACGCCCGGCATGACTGATAGTTCTGATAGTCCTTCCGCCCGCAATGTGTCCAGCGGTGGCGCGTCCGAAAAAACGGCGCGCGGTGATGCCTCGCGGCCAGCGCGGTCATCGCAAACGGAAGCCTCGGTTCCCCCCGGGGGCTTGCTGATCTACCAGGACGGCAAAGAAGTGTTCCGCATGTTGCCCAATCAAAATCCAGTGACGACCGCTGCTGCCAACCGGGCAGTGGGGGTGAAGCCGGCAGCTTCGCTGGAGCCGGAAAGAATTGAGACGGTGGAAGTGCCGGCTGCGGAAGCGGAAACAAACCTGGTGCACCGCGTGGAACCGGACTATCCCGACGCGGCCCTGCAGCAGCACATTCAAGGCCGAGTTCTGCTCGACTTGCGCATCGCTACGGACGGCTCCATCGAGGGTTTGCGGGTGACAAGTGGACCGCCGCAATTGGCTCAGGCCGCGACCGACGCCGTCAAACAGTGGCGGTTCCAGCCGCGCACGGTGAACGGAAGAGCTGTCGGCGTGCATACCACTGTCGCGCTCAGCTTCCGGCTGCCGCAATAGCGGAGCGAGTCCGCGTCCGCGGCCCGAACCGAAGGACCTTCATCCCGCATAAATCCAAGTTGATGATTTGAGTTTCGGAGATCTGACCGGAACCCTACGTCGCAGTTTTGCGGACCGGAAGCGGAACTGGCCGCGCCGACTTGCGGTTCGAGGCTTCCGTCTGCGCCCTTCGGCTGTTAGGCACGTGCGGGATCCGCGAATCTCCGTTTCCTAACGCATAGAGCACGACTTCCACGCGGCTGGAGACGCCCAGCTTGTCGAAGATGCGGAACAGATAGTTCTTGACCGTGTGTTCGGTGAGCTTGAGGCGCTGCGCAATCTCGCGGTTGGTAAGGCCCTCGGAGACGCAGCGGACCACGTCGGTCTCGCGCGCCGAGAGCGGTGAGTCGCTCAGCCTGCGCAAGGCCGGCTGCGCCAGGGCCTCGAGCAGGAAGTGCAACTCGCTGCTGCTGGCCCAAACCTGTCCCTCGTGCACGCACGCGATGCACTTAGCCAGAAGGCGGAAGGGCTCGGTGCGGCAGAACACACCATGTGCGCCGGCGCGGAAGGCCTCGATGACCGAGGCGCGCTCCGAAATGTCGAGCAGCATGATCACCCGCGTCTCCGGCGCGTGGGAGCGGATCTCGCGCACCAGATCGTAGCCGCCATTGTGGTTCTTGCCCAGTCCGGCGCTGACGATCGCAACCTGTGCTTTTTCCCGCTTGAGCAACTGGAGCACAGCGGGAGCGCTCGAAGCCGATTCGATCATGTCGAACTGGGGCTCGCGCGCCAGCGCGTCGACGAGCAGCTGAGTGCCCATCGCGGTGCTGTCGGCAGCTACTACACGAAGACGATCCTGATTCGAAAGCGGGGCTAAATGAGCCATAGTTGTCGTGAAGCGACTGCCACTATCCCTAAGTCCAATCGACGGAAACCGTGGCCACTCGCTAGCTGGCACCTGCAGTGGGGGATGCCGTGCCAACCACGAAAGGGCTGCACCAGTGAAGGTGCAGCACGCGGGATTGCCATCGATGGTAGGAGAATTTCGACTCTAAGTAAATAGCACTCCGGGGCGCTTACCCGACACGTCGGTAATCCGCGTGAGGTTACCCCGGGAGACTGCTATCTCCAAGTAGGAGTGGGACTTAAGAGGGTAGGGGCGCATCGCGATCGAGTTCCATGGGGTTCCACAGGCTAGCGCAGATTGCCTAGCCTCCTTGAGGAAAACATCACAACGCAGACACCCGTTGTGATTGGTGGGGCCCGGCAAGTTTTCAGAGAGCAACGCAGGCAGGTATCATCACATCCAACCGGAGGCAGGCTTAACCCGTTCGTCCACCTTGGAAAAGAAAATTCTTCGCAGCATGCCGAGTGGAACCGCGACCCACGGGGTTTCGCTCCTATAGACGACAAACCAACGCAACCCTGACTCCGCCAGGAGAAGTCTTGAGATGACCCGATTTCGTGTCCTCTTCCCGTTTCTTGCGTTGGGTGTAACGGCTGGAGTGTTACTGAACTTGAACGGTTGCTCCGGAGCGAGTAAGAGTACCTCGACGCCACCGCCGCCAGGCAGCATTAAGCATGTGGTCGTAATCTTCCAGGAGAATCGCACGCCTGACAATCTCTTCCAGGATCCCGTGCTGTACCAGCAACGAGGCGCGGATATTGTCCAGTCCGGAACGAATTCGCAAGGCAAACCCGTTCCCCTGGAAAAGTTTTCGCTGGCGACCATCTTTGACCTGTCCCACACGCACGGGGCGTTTCTGCTGATGTACGACAACGGGAAGATGGACGGGGCAGACAGGGTTCCAATCCGCTGTCCGGTTAAGAATCCAAACTGCGCGCCCGCCAACGCGCAATTCATGTACGTGGACCCGACCGAGGTGCAACCGTATTTTCAACTGGCGGAACAATACACCTTTGGCGATCGCATGTTCCAGACCAACCAGGGACCAAGCTTTCCTGCCCATCAGTTCATTCTGGCGGGAACTTCGGCGCCGACGGCAACCAGCGACCTGTTCGCTTCGGAGAACATCAGCGGCCGCAACTCCGTCGCGGGCTGCATCGCGTTGCCCACAACCTTCACGTTCCTGATTGACCCTCAGGGAAACGAAACCCAGCACATCTACCCGTGCTTTGAGCACCCCACGTTGACCGATCTGCTGGATGCCAAGGGGATCAGTTGGCGATATTACGCTCCCTCGCCGGGTTCGATCTGGACCGCGCCCGATGCCATCCAGCACATGTGCCAGCCGCAAATGCAAAATGGGAAGCTAGCCTGCACCGGCAGCGACTGGAAGAACGTGAGTATCCCACAGACGCAGGTGTTGACTGACATTGCCAACAACCAGCTGGCGGAGGTGACCTGGGTGATCCCCGATGGGGCGGCTTCGGACCACGCGCAAGCCAACGACGGTTCGGGGCCGTCGTGGGTCGCATCGATCGTGAATGCCATCGGCAACAGCCCGTACTGGGCCAACACGGCCATTTTCATCACATGGGACGACTGGGGCGGCTGGTACGATCACGTGGCGCCGAAGGTCATCAATTCCTACGAATACGGTTTTCGCGTGCCGCTGATTGTGGTCTCGCCCTACGCCAAGGCGCGTTATATTTCGCACCAGACGCACGACTTTGGCAGCGTCCTCAAATTCATTGAGGAGACCTGGGGGCTTCCTAACCTGGGTTATGCGGACGCTCCGGCCGATGATTTCTCCGACTGCTTCGACTTCAACCAGACGCCATTGACGTTTCAAACGATCAATGCTCCGTTGGGTGCGGAGCATTTTCTCAACGATACCAGGCCCTCGACCGATCCTGACGATGAGTGACAAAGGGGGCATCACACCTCATTCTCGTTCTTGCGAGTCAGCACTCTTAGAGCTGCTACCTCGCCCTTGCGGCAATCCCTCCAATGCCCGCCATGCGCACGGATTTTCGCCGCTGAGAGCTATTAGTTAGCGAGACTTTCTACCACTTGCACGATTTTGCGACCGTTGATACGGTGAAACCACATTTGCTAACGGTTTCTCACAGTCCTGATCGGTTTTGTTTAGCGGGTCTTCTCCCCATTATTTAACGAAGGCGCGAACTCGGCTCTGAAATGAGCCGGGCGAACAGAGGGAGAACTGTTTGCCCGATCCAGGGCTTCCAGAAGTCACGAATGTGACTTACAGGGCGGAGCTGTGAATGCTGAGTTTCTGTCCATCTGGAAGGTTTAGGACCTGGAGTGTGGATGGCCGGCTTCTACAGAGTAGACCCGATAGCGACTCCGAAGGGTACGGTGATAAGGATCAAGAGTTTTGAAGTCGTCGATGGGGGGGACGCCGGGAACAAGGCCGGGAACGCCCGACCGTGCCTCCTGGATAGTCGACTTTGGGCGGTCGAATGGCCCGACCGGTGCGGGTTTCCAAGCGAATAGAGACTTTAGTTAGCAAGTCTTTCTACCACTTGCAAAAAATTGCGATGGTCGCTAGTCTAGGTTCACTTTTCGTCTCTGCACCACCTTGATCGGCTTTACTAAGTAAGTACTCCCCCCCGATGAAAAGAGTTTGAGAGATCCTGGCAATGAACGCCGCCGGGACGGCACGAACCACGGCAAAACTATCTGCCGAATCAGGATTTTCCGGGAGTCGCAGTTGTGACTCAGAGGGCGGAGCTATGAGTACCACCAGCATCACGATTCAGCCCGGTGCAGAGATAAGGCCGGCAGACGCCCAAGCGGGGCTGAACTGGTATGCCATCCAGACGCGCTCGCGGCACGAAAAAGTAGTCGAGCGGCAATTGCAAGGTCAAGGAATCGAAGTCTTCTATCCCGTGGTGAGCCAGATGCACCGCTGGAGCGATCGCCGCAAAATGGTCGAATCTCCCCTGTTTGCAGGTTACGCTTTCGTGCGCATCGCTCCGTCGGCGGAAGAGCGAGTCCGAGTGTTGAAGACCCACGGCGTGGTGCAGATGGTTGGAAAACAAGGCCAGGGGACGCCGATTCCGACCGAACAAATTGATGCCGTGCAGGCGTTGGTCGGGAGCAACACGCCCTTCACGGAGCATGTGTTTCTGAAAGTTGGTCAGAGGGTGCGGGTGCGCGGCGGCTCACTGGACGGCGTAGAAGGCATCCTGGTGGCGCACAACGGCAGCCGGAACCTGGTTATCTCTGTGGCGCCAATCGAGCGTTCACTTTCCATCCGCATTGAAGGCTACGAGGTCGAACCGCTCTGAGTTTCAAACTGTTTTCTCCGTTGGGGCCAGTGGGTGAGGGCACTTGGGCGGAGTCGCTAAGGCAGAGGTGTTTATGAACCGTCTTTCAGGCGGAATTCCTGAAGAGTCTAAAATGGATCCAGCACAACAACAGGCGCTCGCCGGCGCTGAAACCGCTTTGGCGACCGACGAGGGGGATGATGCACCTATTCCTTCGTTACGCAGCGTGCGAGCCCAGGTGGAAATGACAGCCATTCTCGGCGCGCTGAAACGTACCGGCTGGAACCGGAAGCAGGCGGCACGCTTGCTGAGGATCAGTTACCGCGGATTGCTCTATAAGATCCGCCAGCACAATCTTGCGCCTAACAGCTGAGCAGGGCTCCGCGCTGCTCCTTCGGTTCGGTTGCTTCCAGGAAAGCACGAGGACGTTAAATGTTTTTAGAGTTCTACGGGTTACGCGAACAGCCATTCGGAGCCACACCGGATCCGCGGTTCTTGTATTTGAGTCCGCAGCATCGTGAAGCGCTGGCCTCTCTGTACTACGGAATTGAGGCTGGGCGTGGCTTCATGGCGTTAATTGCCAAGCCGGGGATGGGGAAGACGACGCTGCTCTTCCAACTGCTGGAAAAGTTCCGGACCAGCGCGCGCACGGCGTTTTTGTTCCAGACGCAGTGCAATTCCCGCGAATTCATGCGCTTGCTGCTGGCGGAGGTTGGGGGAGAGAACCGTGATGGTGATTTCGTGCGTACGCACGAAGAGTTCAACAAGCTCTTGCTGCAGGAGGCCCGGGCAAAGCGAGGTTTCATCGTGGTTATTGATGAAGCCCAGAACCTGGATGCATCGGTGATGGAGACGGTCCGCTTGCTTTCGGACTTCGAGACGCCGCGGGCCAAACTGCTGCAAATTATTCTCTCGGGTCAGCCCGAACTGGCCGACAAGCTGGCCGGCCAGCGGCTCATGCAATTTCGGCAGCGGGTTTCAGTGCTGGGGCGGCTGACGCCGCTTTCCGTCGAGGAAACGCGCAAGTACATCGAATATCGTCTGCGCGTTGCCGGACACTCCGGTCCGTCGCCGTTTTCTGCCGAGGCATTGCTGGCCATCGCGCGACTGGCGGAAGGAATTCCGCGGAACATCAACAATTACTGCTTCAACGCTCTCTCGCTGGGGTGCGCACTGCGTCAGCCGGTCATCGATCCAGCGGTGGTAGAAGAGGTCAGCAGGGATTTGGACATCTATCAGCACGTAACCGAAGCGCCTGCTCCGGGCGGGAACTCGGTGCATGCGGTCGCTAACCGGGATTTCGCGGCAGAGTTCGAAAAGCCGTACATTCCGGCAAACACTCCACACGAAACCCTGACTCCCGAAGAGGCCAAAATCTACATGCAATATTTGGCTCTGCAATTGAAGGATTGGAAGCGAAACTAGAGCGCGACCGGAACGCTTTCGCGAGTCGCTGCTTGCGCAATGAGGATGTGATGAAAACGATGAGGACGCACTGGATTCTGGCGGGTTTGGTTGCATTTCTGGTAACGGCTGCAACCGGCACCGGAGCCGCGCAAGCCGCCCCCCGGACCGAGAAGACTGGGGCTGCTGAAGCTTCTTCGTCATCCAATCCGGCCAACGGGACGGAGTTTCAGTCGCGCGTCCGGCGCTACAAAATAGAGCCGGGCGATTCCTTCGACATCACCTTCGAGTTGAGCCCGGAGTTCAACCAGGCCGGAGTATCGGTCCAGCCCGATGGGTTCGTGACTCTGCATGGCATCGGTGATGTCCACGTTCAAGGTCAAACCGTACCTGAACTTACCGATACGCTTCGCCAGGCTTACAGCAAGATCCTGAACGGTCCTGTGATCTCGATCGCGCTCAAGGACTTTCAGAAACCATACTTCATCGCCGATGGCCAGATCGGCCGTCCCGGCAAGTATGAGCTCCGTGGCGACATGACTTTGACCGAGGCTGTTGCGATCGCGGGCGGATTTACCGACGCTGCAAAACACTCCGAAGTGAGACTGTATCGCCGAACGAGCGATGGGTGGACTTTTGCCCAGATAATCAACGTGAAGAAGATGGAGGCGAAAGGGCAGTTGACCGAGGATCCATACCTGCATCCCGGCGACATGTTGTTTGTCCCCAAGAATCGGTTTTCCAAAATCAGGCCATTCTTGCCATCACCCAGCGTAAGCGCTATTGCGCCGACTCTCTGATCTGCAGGCCGCAGATAAGCACCTTTCTTCCAATGAGAGCATCCGGAAATAGTCAGTTTCGTCGGAAAACTTTCAATCCTTCTTGAGTGAGAACGAAGACAAAATGATGTCGACAAATTCAGCAGAAGAAAACATTCCGCAAATGTCAGACGGGCCCTTGTTTGTGGTGGGCGTTCCGCGCTCTGGGACCTCATTGCTGTATGCCTTGCTTAACCAGCATCCGCAGATCGCCCTGCTGTATGAGGGTGATCTGCCATCGCTATGGCCGCTTTTCCTGACGCGGAGAAGCAAGTCGCAGTGGCTGGAGAGATGGAATTTCTGGAACGGATCTGTAGAACGTCATCAAATCGATACCAGCAGAATACCGCCGGATGTTTCGGATGTCAGGACGGCCACCGAGATCGCTTACAAGCAATATGCGCAGCAAAAGAATGCCTCGATCTGGGGCTGCAAATCCCCCAACCAGTACGACTCCCTGGTTCCACTCGCTGATCTGTTCCCCAATGCCAGGTTTGTGATGATTCGGAGGGATCCTGCAGATGTATGCCGCAGTATCATCCAGGCCAGCAAAGACAACCCGCGTTTTAAGCAAAGAGGCCTGGCACTCAGAGTCTTGCTGGGTTCCTACCGGCTGCAAATAGAACGAGACCGTCTCTTGCAGCGCGGAGCGCAGGTTCACGAACTGCAATATCAGGACCTCACCCGGACTCCCGCTGAAGAGCTGACGAAAATTTGTACGTTCCTGGGAATTCCATTCCATCCCAGCATGACTTCTTTGCAGAATGCGGACCGGTCCGCTGTTATGGAGGGATCGCACAACACTATGGTAAGAGGTGAGACCATTGTAGCGTCCCGGAAACGATCCGAGGTCCTTCCGGCGAAGCTGCGGAACAAGATTGAAAGATACAAGAACCTCTGGCGGCAGCAGGATGTCGATGGGGCAACGTCCCACGCTTCTGAAGGAAGCCATCTGCCCAAGCCAACCCTGTTGGAACGGGTCTATGACCAGCTTCTATATCGCGTGCTTCGAAGTTGGGACTCGTTCGTCGTGTTTGTCTACTGCTTTGCCCCAATAAAATTGCTCGCGGCATACCGCACTTGGAAAGGCGATCCTCACGTCATGCGATTCGCATCTGCAGGCGAACGTTTCAGGACAGGTACGGGAAGCGATAATCAGCCCCAGGTAAAACAAGCAAACAATGTGGCGTGAGAACACGCGGACGAGCGAGAAAGTTGAGAACGGATCGATGCCCCTGCGGAGGTCTGGATCATGAGTGAGCACGATTTGATAACAGCCGGCGACGGGTCCGGCGCTGGATTCACATTGCGGGACCTGCTGGCCATCGGCTTCCGTCATCAACGGATCGCTGCGCTCTGTTTCTTCGGAATCACGGCCGGAGCAGTTCTGGCAACGTTTCTGACGGCTTCACAGTATCGTGCTACAACCAAGTTTCTGGTGGAACGCGAACGCATGGACCCGATCGTCAGCCCCGAAGCGAACACGGCCGTGTTGCCAGGGGAAGTGACGGAAGAAGAAATCAACTCCGAAGTTGGACTATTGCGAAGCAACGATGTACTGCGACAAGTCGTGACGTCTTGCGGACTGGATCAGCGCAAGCGACTGCGGGAACGAATTTTCGGAGCTATCGACCCGGCCAGGAAACTCGACCAGGCTACCGAGGCCCTGGCGAAAGACATTCAAATAGAACCGGGGAAGAAGAGCAACCTGATCGAGGTCAGCTACACCTCACCGGATCCTCAAGTGGCAGCCCATGTCCTGCGGGCCCTGGGAGAGGCATACATTCAGAGGCATGTGGCCGTCCACACGCCCCCGGGACAAGTCGAGTTTTTCGAGCAGGAGACGGAGCACTACAAACAAAATCTGTCTGATGCTGAAGGCGCGCTCAAGCAGTTTTCGGAACAGCAAGGCGGCGTCGCTCCCCAGTTAAGCCGGGACATTACTCTGCAAAAACTGAATGAGTTCAGTTCGAGCTTGCAGCAGACGAGGGCTGCGATCGCCGAGACCGAAGAGCGAATCACAACCCTGCAAAAACAGGCCGGGACGACGCCCGAGCGCCTTACGACCGCGATGCGGCAATCCGACGACGCCCAGGTCTTGCAAGGTCTTAAGAACACTTTGATGGGTCTGGAACTCAAGCGCACTGAGTTGCTGACAAAGTACCAGCCTACTTACCCGCTGGTGCAGGAAGTAGACAAGCAAATTGCTGACACGCGAGAGTCCATCTCCGCCGAGGAAAGCAAGCCACTTAAGGAAGAAACTACGGACAGAAACCCGACCTTCATGTGGATCAATGAGGAGTTGGCTAAGGCCAAAGCCGAGTACAGTGGGCTTCAGGCCAGGGCAGCGGCAACGCAAGCCATCGTAGCGAATTATGAGACCAAGGCCCGCGACCTGGACCAAAAGGGAATCATTGAGCAGAATCTTCTTCGCAACTTGAAAACGGACGAGGAAAGCTACCTGTTGTATGTGCGCAAGCGGGAACAGGCGCGGATGACGGAGGCGCTCGATACGACTCGCATCGTCAACGTGGCGGTTGTAGAGCAACCGGTCGTACCCAGTACGCCATCAAATTCTCCCTGGTCAACGCTAGTTCTCGGTATTGCGTTCGGCTTTCTAGCCACTGTCGGTGTAGTAGCGATGAAGGAGTACATGGACCCCTCGTTCCGGACACCAAAGGAAGTGGCATCTGAACTCAACATTTCCGTTTTAGCCGCTGTGCCCGGCGGTTTGGAGAGTTATCATATGCATGAAAGCGGATCCCGCAACGGGCACGGCCGGGACCGCGACGAGTCGGGCTCCGATGTGCTGAGTTCCGTAGCTCCTCCTTCGATCGGCCGGAGGGTCATCTGACCCTGGTCCACTGCCTGACCTGAGCCAAGCAGGAAGGACGGTACCTTGATGCATCGCACTTCGGAAATGATCCGAATGAAAGAAACCAGGCGTTGGTAAAGAAAGGGTTCCCGAGCCAGCCATGAGTCGCAATTACGAATTGTTGAATCAGATGGGCAAAACGAATCTTCTGCTTGATTCGGAGCCGCGTGGTGTTAGCGCTCCGCGTCAGGAAGTCCTGCCAGAAGTATCTGCTTCAGCTCCACTGCTGCAGATGGAGCGAGTTGCGAAAGAAGAAATCACCAGGCTGGTCCAGCGGTTGTTCGTTTTGGGCGGCACGGAAGGCCCGCACCGTGTGGCGTTCATCTGTACGGAATCGGGTAGCGGCAACACCTGGATGTGTGCCCATGTTGGGGACATTCTCGCTTCGCTAGTCGATCGCTCGGTCTGTGTGGTGGACTGTAATTTCCGATCCCCAGCTTTGCATGAGCAGTTCGTAATGGAGAACCATCCTGGCCTGGCGGATGCTCTGCGCGGACACGCCCCCATCGCCAAGTACGCCCGCCAGCTGCGCCGGAATCTTTGGCTGTTAAGTTGCGGAGCAATGGCCGAGGATACGCAGTCGCAGTTGCTGACGTCGGACCGCATGCGTCTACGTCTCGCCGAACTCGGCAGGGCATTCGATTATGTCTTGATGGATGTGCCCTCTCTCAATTCTAGTGATCACGGCATCATTCTGGGCAGCTCGTGCGATGGTGTCGTGCTCGTCCTGAAGGCCAACTCTTCGCGACGCGAGAGTGCCCGGCAGGCAATGCAACAATTCCAGGCTGCCAACATCCCGGTTTTGGGAGCCGTGTTAAACCAGCGAACGTTTCCCATCCCCGAAAAAATCTACAAATTGCTCTAAAAGCTGTTTGATTCGAAAAGCCTCTCCTCCTGCGGCCAATTTCAGATCTGCAATGCAGATTCTTCTGAAACTACCCCCCGGCCGCGAGTGTTCGTTCAACCTACTCGTCCATGAGTGAGCAACCTCTATGATGACCATTCGACGCAGGATTCTCCTAGGCGCGCTTAAAACCTTCGACCTGGCAGTTATGGTGTTCACCTTGGCACTGGCCGCAGTGCCGGTGTGGGGGGTGGACAAAACCGTCTCGCTGGCCGAGTTTTTCTCCATGCGGGTGAAGGTGGGAAACCTCTTCATTCTGTTGGCCCTGATGCTTCTCTGGTACGCCCTGTTCTCAGCCTTCGGTCTGTATGAATCGCACCGCCTTTCTGGCCGGCTGGCCGAAGTCGCCGCCGTTGTAAAGGCAACGTCGCTTGGGACCCTGTTGTTGTGGGGAGCGTCCTTGCTCTTCCACATCCGCATGGCCTCTCATCTTTACCTCGCGGTGTTCTGGGGCTTAAGCACGCTGCTCCTGGTTTGCAGCAGGCTCACACTGCGAGGGTTGCTGGCGCAGAGCCGGCGGCACGGACGAAACCTTCGTCACCTGCTCATCGTCGGGAGTAATGCGCGAGCGGTGCAGTTTGCCGAAAAGATCCAATCCCGGCCCGAGTTCGGCTACCGGATCATCGGCTTTGCCGATCAGGAATGGGCCGGACTCGATCGACTTCGCTCGAATGGCCACTCTCTGGTTTGCGGCTTGGACGATCTACCCCAATTCTTCCGCCACAACGTGGTGGACGAGGTCGTGATTGCCTTGCCGATTCGGTCATTTCACGACAGCGCTTCCCGGATTGCTGCCGCATGCGAGGAGCAGGGCATCGTATTCCGGGTCATTTCCAGCATCTTCGATCTGAAGCGGGCGCATGCGCGTGCGGAAGAGATGGAAGGCGACTTGTGGATTACGCACCACGCCGGAATTTACGAGGGTTGGCCGCTGGCTATGAAACGAGCGCTGGATTTTTCGCTCGCTTTGGTGGCGCTGATCGCTTTGAGCCCGGTCCTGCTCATCGTCGCGCTGTTGATCAAGATCACCTCTCCGGGTCCTGTTCTCTTCAAACAGGGGCGAGTTGGTCAGAACAAGAGAAAGTTCAATATTTACAAGTTTCGAACCATGGTTGTCGATGCAGAAAAGAAAATGAAAGAACTCGAACATCTTAACGAGGTCAGTGGCCCGGTGTTCAAAATCAAGCAGGACCCGCGCATCACCCCCATTGGGAAGTTCCTGCGAAAGACGAGTCTCGATGAGCTGCCACAATTGATCAACGTAGTCAAAGGGGATATGAGCCTGGTGGGGCCGCGGCCGCTTCCGGTACGGGACTATGAAGGGTTCAGCGAGGATTGGCACCGGCGCCGATTCAGTGTGCGCCCCGGAATTACCTGTCTTTGGCAAGTCTCAGGCAGGAGCTCCCTTCCGTTCGAAAGGTGGATGGAGCTTGATATGCAATACATCGACAAATGGTCCTTCTGGCTTGACCTGGAGATCTTGGCCAGGACTATTCCCGCGGTTCTGAAGGGGTATGGAGCCGCCTAGTTTCAGACCGGATCGACCACTTTCACAAAATACATGACCCAGACCGCTCAGCTTTCCGATCGTAGATCCAGCCGGGTGGAGAAGTCCGTGTGCGGCCAGCTCGAAATTACCCGCCGCACACCGGACGAATCCATACCTCTTTCGTACGAACAAGAGCAGATCTGGTTACACGCGCAACTGGCCGGCAATCTGCCTTTGTACAATGAGCCGGTAACAATCCACTACCGGGGCTCGCTCGACGTTGCCGCACTGGAGAAGAGTTTCAACGAAGTTTTACGGCGGCACGAAGCGTGGCGGACGTCCATCGAGATCGTCGATGGTATGCCAATGCAGAAAGTGCACCCAAGCCTCAGGGTGTCACTGCCGGTTCTGGACTTGCGGGGCCTTCCCGACGAGAAGCGCGAGTTGGAAGCTTTACGCGTTGCCACCGAGGACGCAAGACAACCAATCGACCTGACCGAGCCGCCGCTTTTCCGAATCAGACTCATCCGGCTCAGAGACGAAGAGCATCGGCTCTACCTCACCCTAAGCCACATTATTTTCGACGGCGCTGCTATCTATCGGGTGCTTCTGCCGGAACTGTCAACGCTCTATGAGTCGTTTGCCGCGGGAAGGCCCTCGCCGTTACCGGAACTGCCCATACAGTACGCAGACTATGCATGCTGGCAACGCCGCAACGTGACGGAAGAGACTCTGGCCGACGACCTCAGCTACTGGAAGCAGCAACTTGCAGGATCGCTGCCTGAATCGTATTTGCCCGCGGACCGCCGCCGCGTCGGCCCCCAGACGTTTCGTGGGGCCACGTATCCCTTCGAGATGAGCTCCGGATTAAGCAGCTCCCTGATGGCACTCAGCCGGTCCCAAGGAGTCACTTTGTTTCAGGTACTCCTGGCGGGATTCGCGGCTCTTTTATCCCGGTACTCTGGTGAGGAGACAATCCCGATCGGTAGCCTCACGGTGGGACGCAAACTTGCGGAAACCCAGCCGCTGTTGGGCTATTTCGTGAACACAGTGGTCCTACGCTTGGATCTTTCGGGTGACCCAAGCTTCCGGGATTTAGTGAAGCGAGTCCGGAACCTGGCTCTGCACGCTCTGGAGCACGACAACGTGCCCTTCGAGCGCATCGTTAGAGAATTGCGAACTACGCGAGATTCTTCGCACAATCCCTTATTTCAAGCGCTGTTTTCACTGGCGCCACCGCTTCTGGAAGTCAATCCGGCATGGCAGGTGACCCAACTGGATGTCGATACCGGCGTCTCAAAGTACGACCTTCATCTGGAACTGGATGAGCGTCGGGATGACATCCTGCCGCGAATTCACTACAGCACGGACCTGTTCGATCTCGCCACCATCGTTCGCATGGCAGGCCACTGGATGAACCTGTTGTCGGGTGCGGCCAGCAATCCCGACCTGCGCGTCTCGCAATTGCCTCTGCTTTCCCAGCAGGAGAAACACCAGCTGCTGGTTACGTGGAACGATACCGACGCCGACTATCCTCGCGGCGAGACCATTCCGCAGCAGTTTGCCGCGCAATGTGACCGCACTCCGGATGTCGTGGCCGTTCGGGAAGGAGATCAGCAACTTACTTTCTGGCAGTTGCACGAACGCAGCGATAGGCTGGCGCAGCACCTGCGGAACCTGGGGGCAGGGCGGGGAACTACTGTTGCGTTGTGCATCGAACGATCGATCGACATGGTGGCCGGGCTGCTTGGGGTTCTGAAAGCAGGCGCATCCTATGTGCCCCTCGACCCCTCGAACCCGCCGCAGCGACTCGGTTTCATGCTCAAGGATTCCGAGGCGGCGATTGTAGTCGCTCAGCCCACGTGCGCAGACAAACTTCCAGCCCACAACGCACATACCGTCTGGTTGGATTCGGGTTGGACCCAGATTCTGGGTGGGCAGAGTGATGCGGCAAGCTCAGTTCCACTTACCTGTCAGCCGGATGATACCGCGTACGTGTTGTACACCTCAGGTTCCACGGGGACGCCGAAGGGGGTGGAAGGAACACATCGCGCCTGTCTGAACCGCTTTGCCTGGATGTGGCGTACCTACCCGTTCCAGCCCGGCGAAGTCTGCTGCCAAAAAACCAATCTCGCCTTCGTCGATTCGATCTGGGAGATCTTCGGGCCGCTGCTGGCCGGCGTGCCCAATGTGATCATTCCACAGGAAACGCTGAACGATCCCGAAGAGCTGCTGAGAACGCTGGCGCGGGAGCAGGTGACGCGTATCGTTCTCGTGCCCTCGCTTTTGCGCCTGCTGCTCGAGCACGCACCCAATTTGGGTGAGCGGTTGCCGCGACTGAAGCTGTGGACCTCGAGCGGCGAGGTTCTGCCCACCGAGCTGGCCGAGAGCTTCCGCGCGGCCTTTCCCCAGGCTACGCTGCTCAATCTATATGGTTCGACTGAAGTGGCAGCCGATGTCACCTGCCGCCAAATTACCGACGAAGATCTGCGCGCCCACTCGATTTCCATCGGCCATCCCATCGCCAACACGCAAGTCTACATTTTGGATGAGAACAGGAATCCGGCGCCCATCGGAGTGCGGGGCGAGATCTATGTAGGTGGAGACAATCTGGCCCGGGGTTTTTGGCGGCGTCGCGACTTGACGGCAGAGCGCTTTGTTGAGAATCCGATTGCGCCTGAGCGTTCAGCGCGCCTCTACCGCACCGGCGATCTGGGACGATTCCACGCTCCGGGCGAGATCGAATATCTGGGGCGCGTGGACGGCCAGGTGAAGCTGCGGGGGATGCGCCTGGAGTTGGGCGAGATCGAGGTGGCGTTGAGGGCTCATCCGGCGGTGCGCGAAGCCGTGGTGGTGCTTACGCCCGACCAGCAGCAGTTGGCAGCATACATCACGGCGCAAAACGGACAGGCGCCGTCGGCGGAGGAATTGCGCAGCTACTTGCGAGGTCGACTGCCCGAGCACATGGTGCCTTCCGGCTACCAATGCATCGAGCGGTGGCCACTGTTGCCTAGCGGGAAAGTGGATCGGCGGGGACTGCCGACCTTTAACCAGACGGAGTCTGTACGGCAGTCTACCTTCACGGCTCCTCATGACGCGGTAGAGGAGCAGCTGCTGACCATGTGGAAAAGCATTTTGAATCTGGATGCGATCAGCGTCACCGACAACTTCTTCAGCATTGGTGGCCACTCGCTGGCCTCAACCAGATTGCTTGCCCGTATTCAGAGGACTTTCGGCAAAAAGCTGGGGCTCAGGGACGTGTTTGAGGCGCCCACGATAGCAGAAATGGCCGGGCTCATCCGCCGGGAGAACACGAATAGAGACCTGCAGGGCGTTCTGCCGCTCCAGCCAAACGGTTGGCTGCCACCCTTCTTCTGGGTACGAGGTGGTCCTTTGTTCCTGCCCATTTCGCGACGACTCGGTCCGGAGCGGCCCTCTTTCGGATTGCAGTTGCCGAGCTCCGCTGTCGCGAAATTACCTAATGCATACACGTTTGAGGACATTGCGGCGAGCTTCATCCAGGTGATGCGCACGGTTCGACCGAATGGTCCCTACTATCTGGGCGGCCTGTGCGTAAACGGTGTATTGGCTTATGAAATGGCTCGACAGTTGGTGGCGGCGGGAGAATCCGTGCCTCTCATCGTCATGTTGGATTCGCAAAACCCAGCCAAGTATTTCGATTACTCCCCGGACGGCCACACCTCCTATCTTTATCAGAAGCTCAAGTTCCATCTCGGCAAACTAGCCAAGCTGAAACGCACCGAGTTTCGGCGTTACCTTCAGGATCGATTTGACCACCTGCGGTTCAAGCGGAATCAGCAGGTGTGGAACAACAGTTATCAAAATGGTGGCCGACTGCCAGAGGATGAGCTTGGCGAAATGGGCAGCGTGGTGCATCCGCCGGCGATGCGCTACAGGCCGCGACCCTATCAGGGTCGAGTGCTGTTCTTCCAGTCCTCAGACTGGCCCAAGGGGAAGTACTGGACATTTTCTCGCGGCTGGACCGATCTCGTAGATGGAAGCATGGAATTGCACACCATCGGTGCGGGTCACCAATCGATGCTTCACGAAGCGAATGTCGATGGGATCTCGAATCCGATCCTTTCGTTTCTGGGCGAGGCTGGCCAGCAAATTACCCGCAGGCCCATGGATGCGCCGTCCTGGTCAGGCAAACCCGATGCGGTTCTTGGTGCTTCATTACCATAGCCAATCTGATTTGCTCCCGTCTTGTCGTCACTTCCCCAACGAAAGCCGTATATCACCGCAATTCACATGGGACCCTGCTCCGATGAATAACCATAAGACGAGACCACTAGGTGCTTCAAATTCCGAGTCAGGGGAGCTCTTGCTTACAAACGTTGAGGGCGAGGCTGTTTCGCAGGGATTTTCCGAGTTCCCCTTCGTTCCGCGGCCAACCGGAAGGCCCGTACCGCTGTCGACCGCACAGCAGCAGGTTTGGCTGCATGGACAACTGGTCTCTGAGGTCCCGCTTTACAACGAAGTCCTGATTCTCGAGCGAATGGGTTCGCTCAAGCGCGAGATACTGGAGCAAAGCTTTCAGGAAATCATTCGCCGTCACGAGGCGCTCCGCACAACTTTTGCGGTGGAAGACGGGAGCCCGGCGCAGGTTATCGCAGAGCACTGCGACTTCGAGCTGTCGGTCACAGACCTGAGCGGCGAGCCCAGCGACAAGCAAGAAGCTTCCATCTTGGCCATCGCGACCGGGGAAGTACGACAGCCATTCGATTTAGCGAAGCGCCCCCCGATCCGCGCCCGCCTGTTGCGACGATCCGCGCAGAATCACATCCTGATCGTGACGCTGCATACGATCATTGCCGACGAAGGGTCATTGAATATTCTTGCCCGCGAACTCGCCACACTGTACGAAGCCTACTCGGCTGGCGAGCCGTCCCCTCTCCCCGATTTGCGAATCCAGTATGGGGATTATGCGCATTGGCAAAGAGGCTGGTTAGAGGGCGATGTTCTGCAGCAGCATATCTCCTATTGGCGGGAGCGGCTGGTTGACATCCCAGTTCTGGATTTGCCGACGGATCGACCCCGGCCGCCGGTACAGGGATTCCGCGGTGGGCGTGAATCGGTGCAGCTGTCGCAGAGTCTGAGCGTCTCGCTGAAGGAGCTTAGCGACCTGGAGGGAGTATCTCTGTTCGTGACACTGCTCGCCGCCTTCCAGACGCTGCTCTCCCGTTACACAGGCCAGCGCGACATGGTGGTGGGTTCGATTGTCCCCGGCCGCGAAGCTGTGACGGAGGATCTGATCGGCCTTTTTGCCCACACCGTCCTCATTCGCGCGGAGACGGAGAGGGAAGGCACTTTCCGGGAATTGCTGTGGCGCATCAGGGACCTCTCGAACCGCGACTGCGAGTATCAGAATATGCCGGTGGACCGCTTGGTTGGCGAGCTCCAGTCGGAACGCGATCTAAGCCGGAACCCTCTTTTTCAGGTGCTGTTTTCCCTTACCGCTTCGACATCGCTTGCTCAACCTGGTTGGGAGATTGTCAATTGCGAAGTAGACAGCGGTACCGCGAAGGTGGACCTGCAGCTCCAGGTTTACGACAGGCCAAACGGGATCTTCGCCGGCTTTATTTACAACAGCGACATTTTTGACGCCGGGACGATTCGCCGGATGGCTCATCACTTCCACACAGTGCTTGAGGGAATCGTCAGCACTCCCGACCAGCGTCTTTCGGAATTGCCGCTGCTCAGCCCGGCAGAGTCCCATCAGCTACTCACGGAATGGAATAACACGCGAACGGACTACCCCAGAGATTCACAGCTGCACCATCTCTTCGAAGCGCAGGCGGAGCGGACTCCCAACGCGACCGGAGTAGTGTTTGGGGACGAGCAGCTAACCTATCGTGAGCTGAACAGACGGGCCAATCAATTGGCACACCACCTGGTGAAGCTAGGAGTGGGTCCGGATGTGCTGGTTGGTATCTTCGTTGACCGCTCGCTCGAGATGGTCGTGGGTTTGCTGGGAATCCTCAAGGCGGGCGGGGCATACGTGCCGCTCGATCCGGCATTTCCGGCTGAACGCATTGCCTTCATGGTGCAGGATTCCGAGGTGGCTGTGTTGCTCACGCAGCGCCACCTCGTCGATAGCATTCCTGACAACCGCGCCAAAGTGGTAGTTCTAGACGCCGATTGGAATGAAATTGCAAAAGAAGACACCGACAATCCGGTCGACAGAGGCAACGCGGAGAACCTTGCGTATGTGATCTACACCTCAGGCTCGACTGGAAAGCCCAAGGGAGTTCAGATTCCTCATGGCGCGGTGGTCAACTTCATGACCTCGATGAGGCAGGCGCCGGGCATGATCGAAGCTGATCGACTCCTCTCGGTGACGACCCTCTCGTTTGACATTGCGGGGCTCGAAATCTATCTGCCTCTGATCGTTGGCGCATCGGTCGAGATCGTCAGTCGGGAAGTGTCTTCTGATGGATATCAGTTGCTTTCCAAGCTTGCCAGCTCCGGTGCCACGGTGATGCAGGCCACGCCCGCCACCTGGCGCATGCTGATGGAAGCGGGCTGGAAAGGCACCCCGCAGTTGAAGATTCTGTGCGGGGGCGAAGCGATTTCACGCAAGCTCGCAACGCAGTTGCTGCAAAGGTGCGGCTCCTTGTGGAATATGTACGGCCCGACGGAGACGACCATCTGGTCGACGTGCTCGAAGATCGAATCCGAACAGGCAACCATCGTGATCGGTCGACCGATCGCGAACACGGATATCTTCATATTGGACGAGCTTCTCCAACCGGTGCCGATCGGGGTCTCGGGCGAATTGCACATTGGGGGTGACGGCCTCGCTCGGGGATATCTCAAGCGGCCGGACCTGACTGCGGAGAAGTTCATCGCCAGTCCATTCGCGCACAACCCCGGGGCGCGTATCTATAAGACTGGGGACCTGGCGCGCTATCTTCCCAACGGAGACATTGAGTGCCTGGGTCGGATCGACCATCAAGTGAAGCTGCGGGGATTCCGCATTGAATTGGGTGACATTGAATCGGCGCTCCGACAACATTCCGGCGTGGACGACACCGTGGTTGTCGCTCGGGAGGACACTCCCGGCGACAAACGCCTGGTGGCATACTTTGTCCCTTCGCAGCAAACAGCGCCAACGACTGGCGAGCTGCGCGATTTCCTGAAAGAGAAGCTGCCGGACTACATGGTGCCATCAGCTTTTGTCACACTCGAAGCCATGCCGCTGACGCCGAACGGAAAAGTGAACCGGCGAGCGCTTCCTGCCCCTGAGCATACAAGCCTGGCGCCCGAGGAGAATTTTGCCGCGCCAAAAGATGATCTCGAGTCTCAATTGGTCGCGATCTGGGAGAGTGTTCTGGGTGTTCGCCCGATTGGCGTCAGACATAGCTTCTTTGAGCTGGGTGGAGATTCACTCGTCGCAGTGAGACTCATGCACCGGGTCGAGCAGGCATTTGGAAAGCACTTGTCGATCGCGACACTGTTCCAGGCTCCGACCATCGAACAATTATCCGGGATTCTTCGCCAGAAAGGATGGTCGCCTGCCTGGTCTTCGTTAGTGCCGATTCAAACTGGCGGTCCAAACCATCCGTTCTTCTGCGTGCATGGGGTTGGCGGCAATGTGCTCCGTTTTTACGGTCTGGCACAACAGCTCGGTTCGGATCAGCCTTTTTACGCTCTGCAGGCACAAGGCCTGAATGCGAACTACCCATGTCACACTCGGGCGGAGGAGATGGCGGCCCACTACCTCAAGGAAGTACGAAGCGTTCAGTCGCAAGGGCCATATTTCCTGGGAGGCTACTCTTTTGGTGGCATGATTGCGCTTGAAATGGCTCAGCAACTGATAGCGCAAGGCGAAGAGCCACCCTTGGTGGTCCTCTTTGACACGTTTTGCAGTCCTCCTCAAACGAACGGCGTTTCACGCAAACTGGGGTCACTTTCGTCGCCGTTACTCAAGATGCTGGGGACTTCAGGGTCGGAAAGGTGGGCTTATCTTTCGCGAGTCGCCACCGCTCCGCTACGAGCCATTCAATGGGGACTGCACGTCGCGACATTGCCAAGCAGGGTCAGAAAGGTTCGAAACGCCTGCATAAGCGCCGTGAAATATTACATGCCCCAGGCTTACCCTGGGCGGGTCATTCTGTTTCGCTCGAATGGCGAACCTCTAGGCGGCCTCAGTGACCCTTACGCAGGCTGGAGCGAATACGTTACAAACGGACTTGAGATCTGTGAAGTGAAAAGCAATCACGATAACATGCTTCTCGAGCCTCAGGTTCGATTTGTGGCTGAGCAATTAAGAGCTCTTCTGAACGAGGCACAGGCGGCCGAGGAGAATAGGCAGCCTCAAACGATAAAAGCAGCAGACGAGAGCGCACAACTCTCGGCTTAGCTCGACTAAAGACTTCGCAACTACGCCAACTTCGTGACGCGGGCATTTCGCTCGCAACCCTGCCAATTGGAGAGCATCGTCAAGTGTCTGGATTGGACCTTCAAGAACCCACGCCGCTGGTGAAGCACGTACCAGGAGAAAGTGACAGGGGCCGCTCCCCTGTGTGGAAAACCTTGTCAATTGATGTCTCGGGTCTAGTGCAGAAGTTCACTCCCTGGGTCATGAAGGGAGGGCTGGCCATCCTGGATCAGGGGCTTTACGCAGGTTCTAATTTTGTAATCAGCATTATGCTGGCTCGGTGGTTGGCGCCCGAGCAATATGGCAGCTATGCGGTCGCGTTCGCAGTCTTCGTGTTCATTCTCATGTTCCACCAAGCCGTCTTCCTGGAACCCATGCTGGTGTTTGGCAGTTCAGCGTATCGCAATTGTCTCCACGGTTACCTGAAGGCTTTGCTTTTACTTCATCTCGGCGTGAGCTTGGCGCTTGTCCTGTTCCTCGGAGCCTCAGCTGGTGTTGCATTTAAGCTGGGACAATCGAGCGGCTTGTCCGGCGCGCTGGTCGGGGTGGCTTGCGCGGCACCGTTGATCTTAATGCTGTGGATCATCAAAAGAATCTTCTATCTGAGGCTTGCCCCCGGGCCCTCGGCCGGCGCATCGTTTCTCTACTGCGTCCTGACCCTGGGAGGACTGGCGCTACTCTACAGACGTGGCCTGGTTTCACCATTGTCCACATTCTTGCTCATGGGGCTCGCAAGCCTGGTGGTCAGTGCCGTACTGCTCACTTATCTCGGACTGCGGTTTTCGTCGACCGAAGCCGCACCCCGTCAATTGGACATCTGGATGCGGCATTGGCGTTATGGACGCTGGGCTCTGGGCGCCAACGTGATGATGTGGGTTCCGCTAAATATTTTCTACCCCCTCGTCAGCAGCTTGTCGGGAATGGCTGGTGCGGGCGAATTGAAGGCCCTGATGAATTTTGCGTCGCCCATGTACCAGACTTCGGCGGCGCTTAGCCCGCTCATGCTTCCTCATGCGGGTCGCGTGTACGGAGAGAGCGGTCATGTTGGCGTCAACTCTCTTCTGAGGCAACAGACGCTACTCAGCATCTCGTATACGATTCCTTACTGGATTGTGCTTCTTCTGTTTCAGAAGCCCATTTTCCGAATGCTTTATTCTGGCCGGTACACCGAAGTCGTTTATTTGATGCCCGTCGTTGCGTTGGCATGCGTCTTTGGCAGCGCGTTTTTCGGTCCGGCAAATGTGTTGCGCGTCATGGAATCCCCACGCCTGGTTTTCGCCGCCGTTTCCATTTCAAGCTGCGTCGCCGTCGCCATCGGCGTTCCGATGACTTGGGCGCTGGGAGTAAAAGGGGCAGTATGGGGTATGGCACTGTCAGAGGCCCTGGCTTTTGTGGCGGCTGTCATCCTGCTTCGCCGCAAGTCCCGTAAGCTATCCGAGGCGGCCTCGTTAAGTGTGTCGTGTGGTGTGCCGTTAGCAGAAGTTGACAACGAATGTTAGTCAGATTGAAGGCCTAGCGTTAGAAGGCCAAGCGGGCTTCTCAGCCACAAGCACTGGCAAGCTTTTCATCAAGATGCACGATGTCGTGACCAATTCGACGGCTGGCCTCAAAGCGAGCCCACGCCCCGCGAGAATAGATCTGCGGGCAGTCGCTTGGTTTTCGCTCTTTTTGTTGGTCGGCAGCCTGGCCGTACTTCGTCCTCTTTTCCTGCTGGTTTGCGTGATAGTCGCAGCTCTGTTGGGTCTCTGCCGCGTGGCGCTCAAGTATATGCAGCGCGCGAATCTTGAGCTCTGGCAAGTCTTCTCACTGGTTGCACTGAGCGGTTACCTCTTGCTGACTCGCGGGTTCGAGAACCTGACCCTTCATGTCGGCGGGGTCCCGTTCATTGTTGGCTATGGACTCGTCTACACTTCGCTGGCACTGGCAATTGTTTCACACCGGCAACTGATTGCCAGAGCATTGAAAGAGCCTCCCGTACTGTGCATGTTGGCCTTGCTGGCCGCAACGGTTCTGCACTTGGTTGTGGACTTTCCTTCATATGGGATTTGGGCGCTGCGCGACAGCACGCTGTGTCTTGACGGTATCTTCATGCTGCTGGGCCTGGCGTGGGCTATCAAGGGCAAGAACATCATTTTCTTAGCACGATGGATGATGGGCCTCTTCGTCCTGAATATGCTGTACGCCTACACCATGCCTTGGGGTGAAAAGATTTGGGGCTGGTCTCCCGTGAGCGGTGTCTTTCTCAAAGTTCCGCTTCTCGGCGAGTTCAGTGGCACAGGCGACTTACTAGTGATGGGTGCGGTGTTTTGCATCTGCATCGGCAGTTACTTGATCAGCCGACCGAGTTGGCTGGTGCTCGCTTTGGCGATCGGGCAATTTTTGGGAGTTTCAATCACGCAAGGCAGGCGGACATATGTGGGGACTGCGGTTGTTTTGATCATTCTTGTGCTGTTAGGCGAAGCCAAGAAATTTGCGAAGCTTTTCATTCTCGTCCCTGCAGCCCTGGTGGTTGTTTTCCTGGCAACCAGTGTCGGGGGCCTTAAGATATCCGGCCGCATTGGCGAGGTAAACCTCGACTTTTTCAAAGCCCACCTCAAAAGCGTTTCCAATTCTGAAGGAACGCCAGGAAGCAGCGTTGAGAGCCGCTTCAGCATGGCGGACGAAGCATTGGAGCATTTCTATGCGCACCCCGTGCTGGGTGCAGGGTTTGGTCAACCGCTGGTGAGCGATATTGACGAGACGAACGGCGCGGTTACTCGCATGCCGCACAACTCGAGTCTAAGCATCCTTGCCAGACTGGGAGTGGTTGGATTCGTTACTTGGATCGCCTTTCACCTTTCATTGATCACAAGGTTCATCGGTGTGCTTCGACGGCGAAGGGCATTCGATCAGCGTGTGTCGGCTTTCGTGCTTTGGCTTTTTCTGTTTTACGTGTTGTTTATGATCTGTAGTCTGGTGGAGGCCCCGTTCGAGTTCCCCTCAGGCGCTATCCCCTTTTATTTCTTCATGGGTTTCGCGCTCGGATTGATGCGCTGGCACTTGTCCGACAAGACCAAACGTGAACCACGACCAGCTGTCTTCGTAAGTGAGCCCCCGCAGAGTCTGGTCTCAAGGTAGCTTCAAGCCGGAAAGTTTTGTATGGCGAAGTTTGATTAGTGCTTGGTGAGGCGCTTAAACATGCTGGAAGTTGAAACCAGAGGCACACCAGGGAAGGTCCTCGCAGACACACAAGAGGCCCCGAAGTACAGCCATTTAGGAAAGTCTGCAGAGCTGCAAATCCCAAGAATCGTGACTACGAGCTGGGATGATGGCGACCGCGCCGATCTTAGGCTTGCCGAGATGCTCCGAGCCAGGGGAATCAAGGGGACTTTTTACATACCCATAGCCCCCTATGCGCCACGTCCCTTGGTCGGTCCTGCTGACTTGAGAACCTTGTCGTCAGGGGGCTTCGAAATTGGCGCTCACAGTGTTACCCACAAACCTCTCTGGAGATTATCCGCGGAAGAACTAGCCAAAGAGGTTGGCCCGTGTAAGCCGATGCTGGAAGACATCATCGGAAAAGAAGTTCGGATGTTCTGTTACTCCAAAGGCCGATACGACGCTAACGTTATACGCACTCTGAAGGAAGAGGGTTACTGGGGAGCGCGCACGGTGCGCATGCTGGCGACGCGGCTGGAGTTCGACCCCTTCGAAATGCCGACAAGTGTGCAGATCGTACCGAACAGGAAATACAACTACATGAAGAACGTTGCGAGGGCCAGAAAATTGGAAGGTGTTCAGGTCTTTCTGCGGCACATTACGCGGCTTGACGACTGGCTCGAACTCGGCAAGAGGCTCTTTGATTCGGTGCTGGAAAAAGGCGGGATGTGGCACTTGTACGGTCACTCGCACGAGATTGAAAAGCTGGGTCTGTGGCGAGATCTAGAGGAAATGCTGGACTACGTTGGCAATCGGAAAGATGTGATCTACGTTCCGAATTTCGAGTTGATCCAATTCCTGCCCCAGCAGGGCCGACCGACCGGAAACGGGAAATTGTGAAAATACTCCTCGTTCACTGTCAGTACCACAATCCGGGAGGCGAAGACGTCGTCTTCGAAAAGGAGAGACAGCTCCTGGAGCGCGCAGGGCACCAGGTTGTGGTCTACCATCGAAGTAATTTCGAGGTGGGCGCTTATCCTGGCGTCAAGCGGCTGGTGCTTCTACAGAAAGCGATTTGGAATGGCGATACGCGAGACAGCTTCGCTGAGCTGCTGCGCGCCGAGAAGCCAGATGTGGTCCATGTCCACAATACCTGGATCATGATTTCGCCCTCGATCTACTCCGCATGTCGCGAAGCCGGTGTACCGGTCGTGCAAACCCTCCATAATTACCGGCTCTTGTGTGCCCCTGGAACTCTTTTCCGGGACGGCAAAGTCTGTGAAGACTGCCTGGAGCATTCTTTATGGCGAGGGGTCCGGAACCGGTGTTATCGCGACTCTTACGCCGAAACTGCCGCCGTGAGCCTCATGCTGGCTGTGCATCGCACCCGTCAGACGTGGGACCGGGAACTAGCCTCCTTTATCGCTCCCACGGAGTTTGCCCGAAGCAGATTTCTGAAGGGGGGGCTGCCGGCGCATCAGGTAGTTGTCAAGCCACATTTCGTGGACCCTGATCCGGGGGCGCGCGCAGGTGATGGAAGCTACGCAGTGTTTGCCGGCCGACTCTCGCCGGAAAAGCGGGTCAGTACACTGCTCGAAGCGTGGACTGGCCTCCGTAACCGCATTCCGCTCGTAGTTATTGGCGGGGGGGAGCCTCTTGATCGATTAAAGCAGAGGGCTATCACGGACAACCTTGACATGATCGAGTTTACCGGCTCATTGCCGCACGACCAAACTATGGCGACTATCAGGGGAGCACGCTTTCTGATCGTTGCCAGTGAGTGGTATGAGACCTTCGGCCTCACCATGATCGAAGCGTTTGCCTGTGGTGTTCCCGTCATCTGTTCCAGAATCGGTGCCATGAAGGAGATTGTGGAGGACGGTCGCACCGGCTTACACTTTGCGCCCGGTGATGGCCGGGATCTAGCCGAAAAACTTGAGTGGGCGTGGAATCACCCCGAGCGCATGCGGCAAATGGGAAGGGAAGCCCGGCAGGAGTACGAACGCAAGTATACCGCCGAGAAGAATTACCCCCTTTTGATGCAAATCTACGAGCGTGCGATCGCGGGACACAATGTGGAATCCCCGGAGCTTGATCGTGATCGGCTCGAGGAGTTCGCATGAAACATCGCCCTGATATCGACGGTCTCCGGGCGATCGCCATTATTCCCGTCGTTCTGTTTCACGCGGGGGTTCTGCACGTTGCGGGTGGGTTCGTTGGAGTAGACGTCTTTTTTGTCATATCCGGCTTCCTCATAACCGGAATTCTCCTCGAGGATATCCGCAAAGAGCGCTTCTCGATTGCAACGTTCTATGAGCGGCGCGCGCGTCGCATTTTGCCAGCCCTGTTTGCGGTGCTCTTGTTCACATCGATCGCTGCTTACAAGCTTCTGCTGCCAAGCGATCTGCGGGACTTCGGCCGCAGCCTGGTCTCCACGCTATTCTTCGCCTCGAACATCACGTTCTCCAAAGAAATGGGTTACTTCGGTGGCCCGTCGGAGTTGAAGCCTTTGTTGCACACGTGGTCTCTGGCGGTCGAGGAGCAGTTCTACATTCTTTACCCCCTGTTCCTCTTCCTGGTAACTCGCTTTTTCCGAAAACGATATGCCACCGCGATCGGTTCCGTTCTCGTGCTGTCTTTCGCTTACAGCGTTTGGCGTGTGCACACACAGCCTGTTACCAGCTTCTTCCTGGCTACCACGCGTGCCTGGGAACTGCTGATTGGCGGAGTGCTGGCGATCCAGGGTATTCCGAAAGTACGGCACAAGGTAACGGCTAACCTCCTCGCACTCTTGGGTCTGGGCCTGATTGCCTATGCTGTCTTCACCTTCTCTGCGGTCACGTCGTTCCCCGGCTTGAATGCACTTTACCCCTGCTTGGGCACTGCCCTCATCATTTACAGCGGCCTGGATGGTGAGACGCTGATCGGACGCGTTCTAAGTACCCGCCCGATGGTCTTCGTAGGATTGATTTCATACTCCCTGTACCTGTGGCATTGGGTGATCATCGTTTTCGCGAAGCACTACCTGGATCGTCCTCTGAACGGCTGGGAAACGCTGGCCGTAGTAGTCCTCCCGTTCCTCATCGCGAGTTTCGTCTGGAAGTTCGTCGAAAACCCATTTCGGGGCAAGGGGGCGATTGGAACCAGGGCATGGATCTTCTCAGGCGCCGCCGCCGTCGCTATGCTGTTCGCCGTTTTTGGCTTCACTGCCTTTCGGAGCGAGGGTTTTCCAGCACGTTTTAGCGGGGAAGCCAGGCTCCTTATGAATGCACGGGATGATTTCTGGAACAGACGCGACAAGTGTGACGGCAAGATTTGCCGCGTCGGAACCCCCGGTGCTCAGGAGTCCTTCATTCTATGGGGAGACTCGCACGCGGGCGCCCTCGCTCCTGCGTTCGAACACCTTGCACTCTCTGACGACCTCGCCGGAGCCGTGGCCTTCCAGTCGTCCTGCGCTCCGCTGCTTAATATGAAACGTTACGATGCGGGCGGCAAGGATTGCACCGAATTTGAGAGGTCTGTACTTGCCTTCATCGACTCTCATCACATCAAGAATGTTTTCCTCCACGGCCGGTGGGCTCGGTACACGGAGTCCTCCTGGCACGAGCAGGATCTTCCTGTCCTCCTGACCCCCGATCTCCGGCCGGAAGAGAACTCTGCGGTATTTGAGAAGCTCCTCCGAGCTACGCTGGCGGAATTGCGAAACCGGAACCTGAATGTCGTCATCATCGGCAGCGTTCCGGAGGTCTGGAAGGACGTGCCGACGACACTTGCCCGCATTGCCCTTTCAGGGAAGCAGATGGATATCGCACCCCGGCGCGATGAGTTTATGAAGCGCCAGCAGCGTGCCTTCCAAATCCTCACGAGCGCTGCTGACGAGTACGCCGTGCAAATTGTCTACCCCCACCAAACTCTATGTTCGGCCTCGGAATGCTCAGTTGAAAGAGATCAATGGCCTTTGTACGTCGACGACGACCATCTGAGCGTTCACGGCGCGCTGCAGCTCTCGCCCATGTTAGAGGCCTTGCTTAAGACAGAAGCCTCTGGCTCGCCAGTCGCTGGTAATTTCTGACAATTAAAGCACCCCCACGGTTGAGTTGCACAGGCTTGGTGCGCTTTTCTTGATCTATGGCGCTTGAAACGGTTCTGAAAAATCGGCGCAGCACCCCAGGTGATCGGGGAAGCACGCCCGCCATTGCTGTGTCGGATGGCAGAGCGCCGGAAGGGGACAGTATTCCTCTAGAGAAAATACGCTGGTATGTCTCCCGGCTGGCCTCGATGCAACCGGTGGAGCTGGCGTGGCGTGCTCGCTCGGCGGCTACGCTTCCCGTTGATTGGGCTCATTGGAAGAGACAGCCTGCCGTTCCACCTGCCCGCTGGGTGCCGCTGCAAGCCGGCTCCTACCCTGTAAAGCTACACAGCGGTGGCGCACCGATGGAACACATTCATGTGTTTGACCTCGAGTTTCCGCTGCGATACGACTTTGACTGGCATCGGGACTACCGCAACGAGCGGCAGGTCGAGCGTAGCTTCGCCGCTGCGATGAACATCCGCGATACAGCTGTCGTCAGCGACATCAAGTACGTGTGGGAGCCGAATCGGTTCCAGCATCTCTCCGCCTTGGCGTTTGCAGCGAACGCCGAAGAACATGTGGACTACATGGTGCGCTCGCTCGACTCCTGGCTCGAAGGCAATCCGTATCTCTCCGGCGTCAACTGGACCAGCAGCCTGGAATTGGCCGAGCGGTTAATCTCGTGGGCCCTCTTGTACCCTCGCATCGCCGACCGTGTGGCGAGCGATCAGGATTTCCGCCGCCGCTGGCTCGACTCGATTTACCTGCACCTTTCGCGCGTCAGCCGCAAGCTGAGTCTCTATTCATCGGCCAATAACCATCTGATTGGCGAACTGGTTGGGCTGTTTGTGGGCGCCTCCTGCTTCAACTTCTGGCCAGAATGCAGCGCCTGGCGCGATCGCGCCCACAAATTGCTGGAGCGCGAAATCCGTCTTCAGGTCGGGGAAGACGGAGTGAACCGTGAACAGGCGATCTCGTACCACCTGTTCACCATGGAGCTGTTTTTGCTTGCCTTCGCCATCGGTCGCGCTACCGGAACTCCGTTCAGCGAAGGGTACGCGCAGCGGTTGTGTGGCATGGCCGGGTTCCTCGATTCGGTGGCAACATCAGGCGGAGACCTGCCATGGTACGGCGATTCCGACGATGCACGCGGGTTTGTGTTGGCAGAAGACGAAAGCGCGTTGGAAGTGGTCATGCAACTGGCCGGCCTGCTTTTTGGCCAACCGCAGTGGCTGCGTTTCTGTCCAACCTCTACCGCCGCAGCTCGAGCACTTGTCCCTGACTTGCTCGGAAAGCTTAATCAAGCAGCTTATGCGCAGGTATCCCCACGAGAGCTGTTTCCTGATGCCGGCCTCGCTTGCGTGCGTACGCACGACGGTAACGCGCGGATCCTGATGGACTTTGGTCCGCTTGGGTTCGGCAGTACGGCGGCGCATGGTCATGCCGACGCGTTATCGATTTGGCTGTCGCTGGACGATGAATACTTCCTGGTGGATGCCGGCACCTACGCCTACCATTCGCATCCGGAATGGCGGACGTTTTTTCGGGGCACCGAAGCGCACAACACTGCACGCGTCGACGGTCGAAACCAGTCAGAGATGAAGGGTCGCTTTCTCTGGAGCGCAAAGGCCAATGCGCGCCTGCTACGGTTCGACAAAACCTCTGAGCAGGTGACGATCGAAGCGGAACACGATGGGTACCTACGCTTGACCGATCCCCTGATCCACGCGCGTGGCGTTACGTTCGATCGTGCCACGGGAAATGTCTCCGTGGAAGATACTTTTCGATGCACCGGCCCGCACGAAATCGAGTTGCTCTTCCATATGCATGAGGAAGCCGACGTTCTTGCTGTCCGGGATGGCGAAGCCCATGTGAACTGGCACGGGCGGCATATCGTGTTCTCTTCCCCCGACCGCAATGGACGCTGGGAAATCATCCGCGGCTCGGAGACTGGTCAACTCGGCTGGCGCTCGCGTCGATTCAACCAGAAAGAGCCAAACGCTACACTGCGCATTCATTCACAAATCAGCGGTTTAACCACAATCCATACGAATCTGAGGGTCAACTCATGAATATCAGCATCGTCGGTCTGGGCTATGTAGGCGCGGTATCGGCGGCTTGCCTGGCCGACAGGGGACACAATGTCTGGGGCGTTGATATCAACGCCGAGAAAGTAGGAATTATCAACCAGGGCTGTTCTCCGATTGTGGAGAACGGTCTCGCCGACAAAATTGCGCAGAGTCGGCAGGCTGGGCGCCTCTGCGCCACCGTCGACATCGAGCAGGCATTGCGGGAGACAGAGTTGTGCTTCATCGCCGTCGCCACTCCGAGTCGCGCCAACGGCCAAATTGATGCCTCGCATCTGTTCCGCGCCTGCAGCCAGATTGCAGCGGCCCTGATGAAGTTGGACCGCAAGCAAATAGTCGTGATTCGCAGTAGTGTGCTGCCGTCCATCTTCGACGAGTGCGTGGCGATATTCGACTCACAAGCGCCTGGTTTGGCGGAGCTTTGTGCCAATCCGGAGTTCCTGCGAGAGGGAACGGCCATCAGCGACTTCGACGAGCCGCCTTTCACCATTCTCGGTACCCGGACTGAGGCCGCCGAGCAGACCCTGCGCTTGGTCTATTCCGAACACTCAGCCCCGGTTTATGTGCTCGAGCCGCGTGAAGCCTTGATGCTGAAATACGCGAGCAACGCGTTTCACGCTCTGAAGGTTGCTTTTTCGAATGAAATTGCTGCTGTCTGTGAGCAGACCGGAGTTGACCCGGAAGCGGTGATGCGCGTCTTTTGCGAGGACACCAAACTCAATATCTCGCCGCGATATCTTATGCCGGGCTTTGCTTTCGGAGGTTCCTGTCTGCCGAAAGATGTGCGGGCGATCCTCTACGCAGGTAAAGAGTGCGATCAGGAGCTGCCCGTCATCGCAGCGACGTTGGCCAGTAACGCATGCGTCATTGAACGCGCCTATGAAAAGGTTCGCGCAACCGGAAAGCGAAAGGTTGGCTTGATCGGTTTGAGTTTCAAGAAGAACACTGACGACCTGCGGGAAAGCCCATTCGTAGAACTGGCCGAGCGCTTGCTGGGCAAGGGGTATGAGCTGCGAATCTATGATCCCAACGTGATTGCGGCGCGCCTGACCGGAGCGAACAAGCAATACATCGACGGCGTGATTCCGCACCTTTCACGGCTGCTGGTGCGGTCCACCGATGAGCTGATGGATTCTGAGTTGCTGATCGTTGGACACCACTTCGATGGAATCAACGAACTGCTGGACACCACCCGCGCGCTCGTGATTGATCTCAACGAGTACCGGACGAACCTGCAGCCCCGCGCACTGGAAGGCGAGTTGGTGGTCTAGATGGGAACCGAGCGCAACATTCTGATTATTGTCCAAAACCTGCCGGTGCCATTCGACCGGCGTGTCTGGCAGGAGGCCACCAGCCTTCGCCGGCATGGCTTCGGAGTGGCAGTCATCTGCCCGAAGAAGGGGAGATGCACTGCCAGTTACGAGCGGTTGGAGGATGTGGATATTTACCGCTACCCTTTGATTTATGAAGCCAACAAGGGAGTGGCGGGATATTTCTTCGAATTTGTATATTGCTGGCTGGCCAGCCTCTGGCTGGCCCTCAAGGCATACGCTCACCGGCCATTTCAGGCCATCCACGCCTGCAATCCGCCCGATACGTTTTTCGCATTGGCGCTGCTGTTTCGTCCCTTGGGCGTGAAGTTCGTTTTCGATCATCATGACTTGTGCCCGGAGATGTATATCGCCAAGGGCCGCAGCCGCACCGGGATGCTTTACCGCGGCCTGGTAGCGCTGGAACGGATGACGCTGAAGGCGGCGGACGTGGTTATTGCAGTCAACGAATCCCACAGGGCGATTGCGTTGCGGCGAGGTGGCATCCCGGATGAGAGAATCACCGTTGTGCGCAGCGGCCCGCGATGCAATTGGGCCGATATTCACTCCCCAAGCCCCGAACTGAAACATGGCCGGCAATACATGGTGCTTTATCTGGGTGAAATGTGTGAGCAGGACGGCGTCGATCACCTGCTGCGCGCAATCCAGACCTACCGTACTATGGCTGCAAACGATACCCTCTTTGCATTTGTTGGCGGCGGGCCCGATCAACCCCGCATGAAGGCGATAGCCGAGGAGATGGGATTGGGCCCGATGGTGCATTTCACCGGGCGCATCCCGGACGAGCAGTTATGGGCATATCTTTCCACGGCTGATCTGTGCGTTGATCCCGATCCCCTCACCGAGTGGAGCAATATGTCCACGATGAATAAGATTATCGAGTACATGGCGTTCGGCCGGCCGATCGTGGCCTTTGATCTGGCAGAACACCGTCGCTCGGCTGAATCGGCGGCGGAATATGTCGAAGGAAATGATGATGCGGCGCTGGGGCGCGCCATGCGCGAGTTGCTGCTTGATCCCGGGCGCCGGCAGAAGATGTCGCAGTTCGCCCGCGCGCGCTTCCGTGAAGAACTCGCGTGGGAGAACTCCGAAGAGCGCCTGATTGCGGCCTACCGGCAGCTCCTGGGGGCAGGATCGTCGAAGGTGGTCGTCAAGGCCAGACCTCAGGAGTCGGTGACCACCGATAATCCTGGTGTCTAACATTTGAAGCAAGTGCGGTCCCTGTTGTGCTCCCCTGATGTATTTGTAGTGGCAGTCCTGATTGAGCTTCGATTTTGATTTACAGACTACAGAGAGAAGACCAGATGAAAACCATGCGATTCCAGGTTCATTGCGCGTTCGTTGTCGTGATGCTTTTTCTGGGGACCTGCGTGAGTTGGGCCCAAGATCAATCGGAGAAGCCGCAATTGAGGTCAACTTCGGCCGCCACGTTCGAGCAACAGAGTAACGGCTCGCAAGACACCCAGACTATCGTGGTAAAGGCTTCGAAGCACGTTTCCGCGCCTCCGTTGAGTCAGGTTGTGCCCGTTACTCCGCTGTCGCCGCTGGCGATCCCCTTCGATGAAGAAGACGGGGAGTCAATGCGCGAGCAGGTGAATTCACTTGACGAGCACGACAGAGCGCCACTGCCTGCACCGCGCGCTAGGAAACCCGGCCGGGATTTACTCGTTCAGGGGCCGTTCCAAACGACTCATGCGGCTGCTGCTCCGAATCTATCCACAAATCCGGGACTGAACATTCTCGGCATCGGGAGCGGGTTTCCTGGTTACAGCCTTCAGGCGGTTGTTCCCGACGCCAACCTCGCCGTGGGCCCAACCCAGGTTGTCCAGTTTGTGGATCGCTCCTTTGCGGTATTCAACAAGTCCGACGGCAGTGTGGCTTATGGCCCGGCTTCTGGGAATACGTTGTGGCAGTCTCTGGGTGCACCTTGCTCCACCAGTCCGTACTCTGACAACATTGTCCAATTTGACAAGCTGGCGAACCGCTGGGTGATGTTAATGCCAGTCTGGGGCACCAGTCCCAATCAGCTGTGCGTTGCCGTCTCGACCACGTCGGACGCGACCAATGGCACATGGCATCTCTATGATTTCGTGGTACCCCGTGGGGCAATGGCTGACTACCCTAAGCTGACCGTTTGGCCGGATGCTTACTATGTGACCTATGACCAGGGCCAGAGTAATGCGTTTGTGGGTACCGCCGCGTGTGCGTTAGACCGTAACAGTATGTTGAACGGCGCTGCGGCCACCATGCAGTGCTTCACGAAGATCTCTACCGCATACGGGGTCTTGGTAGGTGGGGACTTGGATGGTACCGCTGCGCCTCCAACGGGTTCACCAGACTACTTTCTCAATTTCGACTACAGTAACCTTGATTCTGTCGACCTGTGGCAGTTTCACGTGGATTGGACCACTCCCGCAAACTCCACGTTCACCGGCCCGACGAGCATTCCGGTGGCAGCCTTTACGGAGGCTTGCGGCGAGACCGCTGCAGAGCTGAACTATACGACTGGCGCGTGCATCCCTCAGAACGGGACTACACAAATGCTCGACTCCTACGGGGATCGCCTGATGTACCGCCTCGCCTATCGCAATTTTGGAACTTACCAGTCTCTCGTTGCCAACCACACGGTCACGCTTGGGACAAGCAGCACCCAAACCGGGATCCGCTGGTACGAATTGCGCAATACCGGATCAGGCTTCGGACTCTACCAGCAAGGGACGTATGCGCCTGATTCCAACTATCGCTGGATGGGCAGTATTGCCATGGATAAGGCTGGCGACATAGCTATGGGCTATAGCGTTTCGAGCTCAACCATGAGCCCTTCGATTCGCTATACCGGGCGCTTGGCCTCCGATCCGCTGGGAACTATGGAGGGTGAGGTCGACGTTTTGTCCGCGGCGGGCGTTGCGAATAGTTCGCGCACCAATACTTATCGTTGGGGTGACTACAGCAGCATGGCCGTCGACTCCTCGGATGACTGCACCTTCTGGTACACGACCCAATATCAGACAAAGGGTACTTCCGTGTGGAGCACTCGAATCGCCTCATTCAACTTCCCCGCCTGCACGCAGAACTCTACTCTTACAGTGAGCGAGCCGGGGCTGGGGCAGGGAACTGTGACCAGCACGCCCGACGGCCAGATCAACTGCACGAATGGCAGTGGTACCTGTAGCGCCACTTACCCGAACGGAACTGCGGTCACGCTGAACGCCACTGCGGCGACTGGGTCTACGTTTGCGGGATGGACTGGGGCCTGCAGCGGGGGGAACCCTTGCCAGGTGACGATGAACTCCAGTCAGACTGCGACTGCCACCTTCAACTCGCTGAACTTCACGCTCACGGTGAGCGAGGCTGGGCAAGGAACTGTGACCAGTGCCGACGGCAACATCAACTGCACGAATGGCAGTGGTAAATGCAGCTTCGTTTACGCTGGCGGCAGTATGGTCACGTTGAACGCCACTGCCGCGAGCGGTTGGACGTTTTCGGCATGGAGCGGACCCTGTAGTGGGGCCAATCCTTGCAAGGTGACGATGAACAGCAGTCAGACTGCGACGGCCAATTTCACTGCAAACACTGCCTGGACCATCGTGCACAAGACCGGGAAGGGCGGTGCGATCACGAGTCTGACAATTCCGGCAACCACTGCCGGGCATTTGCTTGCCGTAGCGCTGATGTTCAACGGGACGACATCAGTCACCGGCGTTTCCGACAATGCCGGCAACACGTATGTCTCAGGCGGTGCCAGAGGTGCTTCCAATATTTGGTCAACGGAGATCTGGTACGCGGTGAACTCGAAAGCCGGCGCTACGGTTGTAACTCCGACGTTTGCAACTGCACCTACCGCGACAATGATTGCCGTTTGGGAGGTGTCAGGAATTTCATCTGCACGACCTGATGCGGCCAATATTGTCACTGGAAACCTCACTTCCAGCAACACGCCAGGAGCGCCGGTCACCACTTCGCAGGTTGGTGACTTCATTGTCTCTATCATGTTAGCCAGCACAGCGAACGTCGCGACCATTTCCAGTGGCAACGAGTTTACAAATGATTTTGGACTGATGGGAAACGGATGGGCGCACATAACGAGCAATGCTGCGGCAGCCGGTACTCACCAGGCCAGTTGGTTCTCGGCTGCTCCTTCGGGCCTATACATAAGCAGCACTGTTGCATTCCATCAGTGACGCCTTAGGCAAGACGCTAAGGCCGGTCTACCCTCCCCTCCGTAACTGCCGGCAAACAGCGCTCTTGACTGCTTGAGCGGTGTGCTGCAGTCATATACTCTCTCCATAGCGACTACGTCTTCTCTATGTGTGGAATTGCAGGAATCATTAACGGTGGAAACGAGCGGCTGCTCGGGCGCATGAACGACATCATCGCGCACCGCGGGCCCGACGACGCCGGTCTGAAGTGGTTTGCCGAATCGTCGTCGGGCTTGGCGCACCGGCGCTTGGCCATTATCGATCTGTCTCCGGCAGGTCATCAGCCGATGTCCAACGAGACGGGCGACCTGTGGATTGTCTTCAACGGAGAAATCTACAATTACAAGGAATTGGGCGAAGAAGTACGGGCCAAGGGTGTGCGCCTGCGGTCGTCGAGCGACACGGAAATCCTGCTCTACGCCTACGAGATCTGGGGTGAAGCCTGCCTGGAAAAATTGAATGGCATGTTCGCTTTTGCGATTTATGATTCGCGCAAGCGCAAGCTGTTCGCGGCACGCGATCGCCTGGGCATCAAGCCGTTGTACTATCATTTTCACAATGGTTGCCTTCTTTTCGCGTCTGAGATCAAGGCCATTCTCAATTCCACACTGGCCCCGAAGCAGCCGGACCTGAACGCGCTGCACACACCGGCGCGGTTCCAGGTCTCGCCGCTGACCGGTTTTCAGGACATCCTGAAGCTTCCTGCGGCGCATTGCATGGTTCTGGAAGACGGCAAGCTGTCGGTGCGCGAGTACTGGAGCTTGCGCCCTACCGAGCAGTCTGCCAGCGAAGCTTCGCTGACGGAGCAGCTCGACGCGCTGCTGACCGATTCGGTTCGCTTGCAGATGAGAGCCGATGTGCCGGTCGGAGTGTTCCTCAGCGGGGGGCTGGACTCTTCGATCATCAGCGCGCTGATGCGCGTCAACACGCAGCAGACGATTCACTCCTTCACCATTAAGTTTTCTGCGGAGGACCAGAAATTCGAGCAGATGACGCCGGACTGGGATTATGCCCGGCAGGTCGCCAAGCAATTCGGCTTCACCTACCATGAAATGGAAATTCAGCCCCAAGTCGAGGAACTGCTGCCGAAGATTGTGTGGCATCTGGACGAACCGCTGTCCGATCCGGCTGCGATTAATACCTATCTCATTTCCCAGGCAGCACGTGACTTGAACATTGTCGTGCTGCTGAATGGCATGGGCGGTGATGAGATTTTTGGAGGCTATCGCAAACATCTGGCGTGTCTGACGGCCGAGAGCTATCAAGCGATTGTGCCCGGCATGCTGCGCAGCGTGGTGCAGGCTCTTGCAGATCGCATTCCTGTGGCCACGGCCGGTCGGGGATTGAAGCAGGTTCGCTGGGGAAAGCGGTTCCTGTCTTTTGCCTCGGCCCCGCGCAGCGACCGTTACCTGATGTCGGATCTCTCGCTCTCGCCGAAGCAGTTCTCGCAGACGTTTTCTAGCCGGATGTCGTACTACGACTCGCACTTTTTCAAGTCGCAAGCGCCGCGCTTCAACGGTAATGGGCTATCCTATCTGACGCAGATGTGTCTGAACGACACACTTGTTTTCCTGCCGGAGCACAATTTGATGTATTCGGACAAGGCATCGATGGCGGCCAGCATCGAGGGCCGGCCGCCGCTGACCGATCATCGAATCGTGGAATTCATGTTCTCGCTGGCTCCACGCGAACGCATTCACCGGCTAACCCAGAAGTATCTTCTCAAGAAGGTCGGCGAGAAGTACCTGCCGGATAACATCATTTATCGGCCGAAGGCGCCGTTCGCCTCGCCACTGCGCTCCTGGGTCCGGGGACCGCTCGCGCCGATGATCGCCGATATGCTTTCCGAGCAGTCTCTACGCGCCCGCGGATTATACGATCCCGCTTACGTTGCAGGTCTGATCGCGCGTGACAAGCAGGGACTGGAGGACAATGCCTACCAGATCTGGACTTTGCTGACGAACGAGGTCTGGTTCCGAACGTTTTTCCAGAACTAACCAACTTTAGAACAGATTTGAAAGGGTTCACGATTGCTTCAGATCATCCAATATCAGAAGACAGGTGAAATCACCGTAGACGACTTGCCCGCGCCGAAGCTGCGGCCGGGGCACGTCCTTGTCCGCAATGCGTTCTCGCTGATCAGTGCCGGAACAGAACGGACGTCGGTGGAGACTGCCCAAGCCTCCATGGTGCAAAAGGCCCGCATGCGTCCAGATCTGGTTCGCCAGGTAATGGACAATTTCCGCCGCGAAGGTTTGGTTGCCACTTACAACAAGGTTCGGGACCGGCTCGATAACTACAAGGACCTCGGTTACAGCTCGGCTGGAGTTGTCGTCGAGTCAGGCGTGGATGACATGAAAGTGGGGGATCGTGTCGCCTGCGCGGGTGTCGGCTATGCGTCCCATGCAGAGATCGTTTCGGTTCCGCGAAACCTGGTTGCCAAGATTCCGGACGAGGTCGGCCTGGACGAGGCCGCTTTCACTACGGTCGCAGCCATCGCCATGCAAGGCGTGCGGCAGGCTGATGTCCGCGTGGGTGAGCAAGTTGTCGTGATTGGGCTGGGGCTGGTCGGGCTTCTAACGGCTCAGTTGTTGAAGGCCAGCGGCTGCCGTGTTGTAGGCATGGATGTTTCTCCACGGAACTTCGATCTGGCGTTGACGCTGGGGTGCGATCGCTGCGTGATCAGTGGTGACGATGCGGTTCTCGAAGCGCAGAGTTTCACGCGAGGGTATGGTGCGGACGCGGTGGTGATCACCGCGGCGACCACATCGAACCAGCCGGTCGATTTGGCCATTCAGTGTGCCCGCAAGCGCGGCACTGTAGTGGCGGTCGGAGCGGTTGGCATGAACATTCCCCGCTCGCCGTTTTACGAAAAAGAAATCAGCTTTCGCATGTCCTGCTCTTATGGTCCGGGCCGCTACGATTCCGACTACGAAGAGAATGGGCAAGATTATCCGCTCGGCTACGTTCGCTGGACCGAGAACCGCAACATGGAAGCGGTGCTCGACATGATGGCCCAGCGAAAATTAAACGTCACGCCGCTGATTTCTCACCGGATCCCCGCCGAGGAGGGACTGCGGGCCTACGACATCATCACCGGCAAGATCGAAGAGCCATATCTGGGCATTCTGATTCAGTATTCCGATGCGAGTGCTCCCGTCGCGCTCTCACGGCGGATGGAATTGCGCCCGGCGGCGGGACCGGCGCCGGCGCGTCGTCCTGTGCTCGGTTTTATCGGAGCTGGCAACTTCACGCAATCCACGCTGTTGCCGCCGCTTTTGCGGCTTGCACCTCGGATGCGGGGTCTCGCGACTGGCAAACCAGTGAACGCCAAGAATATAGCGAAGAAGTATCAGTTCGAATTTTGCGCGACCGATGCCAGCGAGATCATTCGCGACAAGGAAGTAAACCTGGTATTCGTGACCTCGCGTCACGACTCTCATGCGCGCTATACGGCGGAGGCCCTGTGCGCCGGCAAAAGCGTCTTCGTCGAAAAGCCTCCGGCGCTGAACGAAGAGGAACTCAAAATCATTTTGAGCGCATATGAGCAAGCCGAGCAGTCCGGTCAGGCGCCGCTGCTGATGGTTGGTTACAACCGGCGCTTCTCTGAGCCCATTCGCGCCATCCAGAAGTTGTTTGCCGGACGAACCGAACCCCTCGCCATGCATTATCGTGTCAATGCAGGCTTCATGCCCTCTACTCACTGGATGCAGCATTCCGACCAGGGTGGACGCTTTATCGGCGAAGGCGGACACTTCGTCGATGTGATGCAGTTCCTTTGTGGCGCGCTCCCGGTCAGCGTTCACGCGCTTGCTCCCGCCGACAGCGCGCGCCGTTACAACCATGACAATGTCCTTATCTCGATCAGCTTCGGGGATGGCTCTGTCGGTACGATTCACTACCTGGCCAACGGCGCCAATGCAGTCGAGAAGGAATACCTGGAAGTGTTCGGTGATTCGAAAACCGCACGCATGTGGGACTTCAAAAAGCTCGAATGCGCGGTTGGCCGGAAGAAATCCACCCAGTCGTTCTCCGGGGACAAGGGACACGCGGCGGAGATGAAAGCATTGCTCGACGGTCTCGAAGCGGGCACCGGCTCACCCATGAGCATGGACTCACTGGCGGCGACTTCGCGCGCAACCTTCGCCGCAATGGAGTCGATCAGAACGGGCACGGTCGTGCCCGTCTTGCCGGCCACTTAAGGTGCAGTTTGGGTCAGAGTTTTCGATTCACAACGACGAACCCGGCCGGCCCCTCAACAGGACCGGCCGGGTTTGCTTGCGTTGGCCAACTGCCGTTCTTAGTTCTTGTGTAGCGTGACCGCATAGCAGGCGCTGATCCCGGCGTCGCTATAGGCCATGGCTGCTACGGTGTGCGTTCCAGTCGTCGCAGTGCTCCAGTCGTAGTTGTAAGGCGGACTTATAACTGTCGACGCCAATTTCCAGTCGACAAAGAATTCCACCTTATTGATTCCGTGGCTGTCTGAAGCCGTAGCGGTTACGGTTACAGGACCGTTCACGTTCGTTTCGTCAGCCGGAGACGTGATCTTAACAGTCGGATAACCTTCGTTGTATTTCGTGTCCATCGTTCCGTGCACATCTGCGCCTCTCGCTTGATACTCAGCGAACGTCAGATTGGTGTTTTGTCCGGACTCGTTGTTATCGTATTTGAACGTCGTCGCGGAAGCGTTCGGCATGTGGTAAGCGTTGAAATCTGGGGCTGGGTTATTGGCAAAGAAATTCGGCTGATCGAACGGGTCGTGCTGGGAGAAACCGACCCAGCCGTGGGATCCGTCAAAGATCACCGTATTGTGATGAAAAGTGTTCCCAGCAGAGGGCAAATACTTGTCGGTTCCGTGTTTCGACGCCACTACGGCCCAACCGTATGCGCCTGCAGCATTAGGAATTTCCAGTACGTTGCAGTAGGAGTTCACACCCACCGAATCGAAACTGCCTACAGCTGGGTTCGCCGTAGTTTCGTTGGGCAGATTAACTCCGTTTTTCACCACGACATTGTTCCGAAAAGTGGCTGAGACCAGGCTGATTTCATATTGAAGGCCACCTCCACTCGCGTTGTTCATCACGATGTTGCCGTCGACCAGCGGAGAGGCGGCGTTCATGTCAAAGTGGATGCCTGCCCCATCATTGTTCGTCACGGTGTTACCACGAATCACTGCACCCAGGGTAGAAGATATCTTCATTCCTCCAGATCCGTATCCGGGAAGGAAATGTGCGTAGTTGTTGTAGGTGACCAGGTTTTGCGCAATTACGAGACCATCAGTGACGATGTGGTTGCCCATGCCACCATATATTCCGATCTCGCCGTTGTTGTGAATGTAGTTGTTTAGAATTTGCATTCCGAAGTTAATCATCACGCCGCCGCTATGATTCAGGGAAATCTCGCAATTCTGGATCTTCCAGTTCACGGCGAGTGTTTGAGATGGATTCCCCGGAGGTCCAATGGCCGCTCCCCCATTAGCAGGGGCAGCAAATCCCTTGATCGTGAGGTCGCTGATGGTGACGTTGTTCGCCCAGCTACTGAACGCAGCAGGAACGACGCTCGTCTCAACTACATGCCCAACTGGATTGTCGTGGAAATAAATGGTCTGGCTCGAGTAATCGAACCACCACTGCTGGCTCAAGATGTTGGGCAGGAAACCTGAGTACAAGTGCGTGTAGGGCACGCCATCAAAGAACAAATCCTCAGGGTAGATGCAGCCATCCCAGCCGGGCTGACACTGTGCTGTGGAAATGCTAATTGCACCCTGTTGCGTCTGGCCGGTGACCTTGTAGTGCGTTCCGTCGAACGTGGCTAGAGATCCGATGACCCTGGACCCACTGATGATTGCGGGGCATGAAGTCGTCGGTGGCGCACAGGCGGTCTGTCCGAGGAAGCTGTCACCATCCTTGGGAGCGATGGGCTCAGTCAGACGGTAAAGGCCAGGATAAACAATGAACGTTGTGCCCGCTGGAGAGGCATTGACTACACTGGGGATATCAGCCCCGGGACGAATATCCACGGTGCCGGCTTGAGCTACACCTAGAAAGCAAAGAACTATGGCAACTAGTGCAAATAAGGTTTTGCTTGATTTGTCGTGGTGAACAGATTGGGGGAACACGACGCCTCCTGGAGAAATTGATTTGAACGTTTTGCCGTTCTGAACCAGCCGAATTGACCGAGAGTTGCGACATCCACATCAGAGTCCTACGTACCCCCCATCCTTGGGAAGATGTCAGTAGTGCATTGGCTGGCATCCTGCGTCCGATGTCCGATTTCGCGGTAATTCGTGGCCTGAAGGACGATGGCATCTACACCGGAATGGTCCAGTCCCTCTTCGGGACAAACGGCCGGGTGGGCGGTTTGAACCGTTCGGCGGCGCCTTCGCTATCCTCGAGGAATTTTCCCGAGGATGAGTTTCACTTTGCTTGTGGGGGCGGCACTCGCTCCACGGTTCCGGGCCGGCAGGGTCTCCTGCGCTGCCATTGTCCTTTGCGGCCAGCGGGAAGAATTGCGATAATGGCGCAGGGGCATGGCCCGATACGACGGGTCGGGGCGCAAATCGTACAGTCAGCTAACGAATCCAATGATCCGCCATCCATTGGCTGTGGCTTTTCCCCTGGGTGTCCTAACACTCAGTTCCGTGGGTTGGGCGCAGGTGATCCTGCACCCGACCGACAATGTGTCCAAAATAGTGAGTTCTAATCCCGCAGGCGCGACGTTTCTCTTCACCCCAGGCACCTATCGTTTGTCTCAGCCGATCATACCCAAGGACAATGACCGGTTCATCGGCCAGACCCCGTGTGCACCGCCCACGACCCCCTGCCAGGCCATTATCAGCGGCGGAATCGTGATTGGTTCCCTGGCGACGTTCGACGGCACCAACTACAGGGTAGCCAAGCAGATGCAGCAGGGCCCGCGTGGTACCACCACGAAGAACTGCCTTCCCGGCTGGACGGGCTGCATCTACCCAGAGGATTTATTTCTTGATGGTAAGCCCTATCGCCATCTGGACTCGCCCAGCCTGCCCAACATCGGACCGGGAGAGTGGTGGTTCGATTACAGCAACCATGTCATCTACTTCCGCGACGACCCTTCCGGCCATCTGGTGGAGACCAGCGTGGTTACCAACGCCTTCGGTGGGAGCGCCAACAACGTCACCGTTCAGTACCTCACGGTTGAAGAATTTGCCGTCATGTATCCGCACGGAGCGATCGGTACGCTCCAGGGGGTGAATTCGCTCACAGCGAGCACAAATTGGACCGTAGAGAACTGTGAGGTCAGGCTCAATCACACGACTGGGATACGCATGGAGTACGGGATCCAGATTCTCAACAACTATATTCACGACAATGGACAGGTTGGGATCGGCGGCGGAATTGGATTCGTCGCTGCGCCGGCCACACAATCGACACCTTGTGCATGCACCATCCAGGGCAACACCATTACGAACAATAACTATGCTCATTTTGACCCCGGTTTCGGTTCAGGTGGCATCAAGTTCGGATCCATCACCGGCGGTACCATTCGAGGAAATACGATCAGTCACAATATTGGCGCGGGCATCCATTTCGACATGTGGGGTCGGAGCTGGTTGGTGGACGGCAATACGATTGCCGACAACTCGGATGCGGATGGTTTGGAACTGGAAATCGGCTACGGAACTTCGACATACCGAAACAACTTGCTGCTGCGGAACGGCGCCCCGCTGAATGCCTCCAACTCGACCTTCCAAATCGCCGTGCGTGCCGGGTCAGGCGTAGACGCCTACTGCAATGTGCTGGAGGTCCCGAGCGGGATAGGTGTTGGGGGGTGGGCGATAGGCGCGGCGAATCGAGGGTCCAACCCTTTTCCACCCTTCCAGTATTTGGCGGCCACGGGTAACTCGTTCCACCATAACACGGTGATCTGGGACCCTGGCGCTAAGGGACCCGTGGGGTTCTGGCAGAACGACCCGGCGAACCAGCCTAACTTGTTCGCCAACAATACGTCACCCGACTACAATACCTACCACTTGTCCTCCGCCTCGGACACCAACTTCATCTACGACAACGACAACACTCGGAGCAACCGCCGTAAGAGCTTCGCCGGCCACAGAGCTGCGCAAGCGGATCTCCACAGCACCGTGGACACGAATAATAAGAGCGGGTACCCAACCGTGGCGATTACCTCTCCCAGTGACCAGTCATCCGTCAGCAATCCGGTAACGGTCACAGCAACCGCATCGGATCCAAGCGGAATCAGCAAGGTCGAGTTTCTTGTCGATTGGAACTTGCAGGCGACGGTCACAAACCCGCCCTACAACTTCAATTGGATCAATGGGATAGCGGGACAGCATGTCGTGGCGGCGATGGCCTATAGCAAAGCGGGAATCCGTGCTTGTTATGCGGCTACACTGAAGGAGCAATGACGAGCCTTGTGCCGCATCAGCAGCGAACCGGACTACGCAGTGAGAACTAAGACCATCGAGCGCACCCCAAGGACGGACAGAAACGCCATTTAATCACCAATTTGTGCCATTGTATCTCATACCTTTTTGCGGTTATGTTAACGTTTGAGCCATACAGTTCCCGTTCGTAATCCTGAACAGTAGATGGTCGAGCATCGCCCCCCACGACTCTGAAAAACGCGAGGAAGTCAAAAATGTGCTATTGCGTATCATCCCGTCGTCGCCATCCCCGCACGACTGTATTCAACAGAAATACAGGTTTCGAGCGGCGCCTGGACGGAACCGGACGGTCCCTCTGGCAGGCCCTTCTTGTCGCCACGCTGCTGTCGGTGTTGCTCACAAGTGCGTCTCCACTGGCGAATGCTCAGGGTCCGAGCGTGGTAGGGCAATTCACTCCAACGGCACACTGGCCTGCCAACCCGACACACGTGGTTCTGCTGCCAAGCGGGAAGGTAATGTGGTGGGGCTCGTTCGCGTACGGCGTCAACCCTTATATCTGGGACCCGGTAGCCAACACCCACACGGCGATAGCAGAGCCAGGCTACAACATCTTCTGCGGGGGGCATTCGGTACTACAGAACGGCCAGGTGTTCGTCACTGGGGGAGACTACGCGGATAGTACAGGTGTACCGAACGCTTCCATCTACGACCCGGTGGCTGGGAGTTGGACGTTTCTACCGAACATGAATGCGGGTCGATGGTACCCAACCAACACCGTTCTTCCGAACGGAGATGTCCTGGTAACTTCCGGCGAGGTGACCCCGGGCCAGAATGATCCACTACCGCAAATCTGGCAGGTTTCCAGCGGCACCTGGCGAAATCTGACCACCGCGCAGTTGCTGCTGCCCCTTTACCCGCCAATGTTTGTGGCGCCGAATGGCACCGTCTTCTACGCTGGCCAGGTATCCCAATACCTCAATACGGACGGCACCGGTAGCTGGACGACGGGTCCAAGCTTTCAGTACGGGGCACGCGGCTACGGTCCTGCAGTCATGTACAACAATGGCCAAATTATGATCACCGGCGGAGGTCTTACCCCAACCAACACCGCGGAAATCATTAACCTGAATGATCCCGTCCCAACCTGGAAATACACGGGATCAATGGCGTCCGCACGGCGCCAGGCGAACGCGACGTTGCTTCCGGATGGGACAGTCCTGGTAACAGGAGGGACGAGCGGTACAGTGTTCGACGATTACACGAATCCCGTATACCCTGCCGAACTGTGGAACCCGGCCACCGGGACCTGGTCGACGCTGGCTAGCCTGAGCGTTTATCGCGGGTATCACTCGGTGGCTCTGCTGCTGCCCGATGCAACCGTGCTTACCGCGGGAGGGCAGTGTACGGTTTCCCCATGCAGCCCGAACACCGCTCAAGTCTATTCGCCACCCTACCTGTTTAAGGGATCGAGGCCCACAATTACCTCAGCTCCCTCAACTATCAGTGGCGGCCAGACTTTTTTCGTAGCGACGCCCGATGCTGCCAATGTTACCCAGGTCAGTTGGATCCGGCTCGGTGCCACGACTCATACCTTTAATCAGGAGCAGCGCTTTAGTTTCCTCAGCTTCAGCCAGGCGTCAGGGGGCCTCAATGTCACCGCGCCGCCAAGCGCGAATCTGGCGCCTGCCGGCTCTTACATGCTCTTCTTGTTGAACGGCAGCGGGGTTCCGTCGGTTGCGTCGATCATTCGAGTGGACAACTCCTCGTTCGTTAAACCTGGGCCAGCAGTAAGCGTGTCCACAGCTTTACTGGCCTTCGCCGTGAAACCACAAGTAGGAACTACCAGTGCCTCGAGGGCAGTCCAATTGACGAACCCTGGGACTACGCCGGTGACGATCAACTCCGTCACCACCGGTGCGGACTTCACGGTCACGAGTAATACCTGCGGTAGTCAGCTTGCACCCGGCAGCTGCACGATCAACGTTGCCTTCAAGCCAACGACTGGAGGACAGCTCAACGAATTCCTCACGATCAATGATTCGGACTCGAGCAGCCCTCAGACCGTTGCGCTGAGTGGCACAGGCTCCGCGTTGAAAGTGCCGGTGACCTCGGTGAATTTCGGAAGCCGCGGAGTTGGCAAGACCGGCCCAGCAGTTCCCATAACACTCACCAATCTGGGTTCGAGTCCGATCAGTATCGGTAGTATCAACTACACGAATTCCGAATTCAGCTTCTCAAGTTCGACTTGTGGTACGTCAATTCCTGGGTTGAGCAGTTGCCAGATCTTCTCAACCTTTACGCCCAACGCCGCAGGGACGCAGAATGGTAGCTTTACCGTCTCCGATTCTGACCCCAGCAGTCCAACCACAATCACGCTGACGGGTGCCGGTGCTGCGCTCCAGTTCTCGGCGCTGAATCTCTCGTTCGGAACCGCAGACCTTCAAAAGAAGAGTAGCCCGGCGACCCTTGCGGTGACGAATGTCGGGTCGGCCGCGGTAAATATCTCCAGTATAGCCATCGGCGGCGCAGTCCCAGGTGACTTCGTAATTCAGAGCAATACCTGTGGAGCATCGCTTAACGGGGGTGCGAACTGCGCGGTGACATTAGTGTTCATACCGCAAGCTGCTGGCTTGAGCACGGCGACCCTCACCTTCACCGACAGTGATGTCACGAGCCCGCAAGTGATAGCGATGGCGGGACGAGGTGTAACCGCTCCGTGACCCCAGCTCAATCGTCGGCGACTTAGGCAAGACACAACAATTTACTGCGACTGGCAACTATATGAAGAAGATTTGCAGTCCGGGGGAATGAAATGAGAATGGAAATATCGATCCGTAAGCTGGTTGCGCTACTCGCGATATCCGCGGCAGGTGCGCTTGTCGGCACCGCATTGGCGGGCGACACCTACACTGTGGTTGAGCTCGGCGCTCTGCAGCCAGATGGAAGCAGTGTGGGTCGGTATACCGACAGCGTTGGGGGACGCGTCGTTGGCAATTCTGGCTTCACACACGGGACTGACACTCGCGCCTTTGTTTGGAGCCCCACTGGCGGCATGCATGATCTCGGCACCTTTCCGGGAGGAGATTACAGCGAAGCTGCCGGCGTGAATGATTCCGGTGCTGTCGTGGGCGCTTCCAACACTCGAGACACGATGCGGGGATTTGTCTGGAACGCCCGGGATGGAATGCGCGAGCTGAGTCCTCTACCGGGAGATTCTGCCAGCCGCGCCTTTGCCATCAACAACTCCGGGGAGATCGTAGGGTATTCGAGTGGGAAGCTCGGGGTACGTGCCGTAATATGGTCTGCCAAACTCGAAGGGCGAAGCCTGGGAACCCTTCCCGGAGGAACCTACAGCGAAGCCTATGCCATCAACAATGCCGGACAGGTCGTCGGCATGTCTACGAGCTCTTCTGGTACGCGTGCGTTTCTGTGGACTCGGCAGGACGGAATGGTCGATCTTGGGATCTTGCAAGGAAGCGAATCGTGTAAGGCCACGCGCATCAACAATGCCGGTCAGGTCGTGGGATCTTGTCTCCTCGGAGCTGGAAGCGGTGCCTTTCTATGGTCGAAGGAGGGCGGCATGCAGAGTCTGGGTTCGCTGGATGGCACTGCCTATGCCTCGGCGCTTGGGATCAATGACTCCGGACAGGTGGTGGGCGCGTCAGACAGCGCACTGGGCGCTCGTGCTTTCCTGTGGACTAAGACCGGCGGGTTGCAGGATCTGAATTCCCTGATTCCTTCCACGCAGGATGTGATGTTAGTGCAGGGTATTCATGTCAACAGCCGCGGACAGATTCTGGCGATAGGCGGTGTCCATCATGATCTTACCCATGATCGGCAGGCTCACATGGATGAGGGACATGCTGGACCTGTGCACGTCTTTCTCCTAACGCCGGTCAGCTCTGTTCATTAAGCCGAGCGCCTCGTAGTTGGTAGTGGGACATCTGGGTCCGGCGCAAGGCCTTGCTTCCACCTCGTCACTGGTTATTCAACGTCACTGCATTGCACGAGCTGATTCCTGCGTTACTGTAGGCCATCGCTGCCACGGTGTGAGACCCTGTAGCTCCACTGGACCAGTTGAGGATGTATGGCGGAGCTGTAGCCGTTGCCTGCAAGGTCCAGTCGACATAAAACTCCACCTTGCTGATTCCGCTTGGGTCTGAGGCTGCAGCCGCGACCGTAACTGAGTTGTTGAACGATGACTGATCGGCTGGTGACGTGATTGCGACAGTGGGAAAACCGCTGGCGGTGTTCGTGTCTGCTGTACCGTGAATATCAGCTCCGTTGGCTTGGTAGTTGGCAAAGGTCTGGCGCGTATTGCTCTGCGAGTTATTGTTATCGTAAACAAAATTGGCTAACGACAAATCACCGAGATGGTAGGTATTGAAGTCAGGCGGCGTGTTGTCGGCGAAGAAAGTCGGCTGATTTGCGGCCTCTGCTTCGGTGTATCCGACGTAGGCGCCGGCATTGGCATCCCAGATCACTGTATTGTGGTGAATGTAATTGCCAACAGAGTGGTAGTGTGCCCCAGGAGCATATCTGTCATTGCCTCGGTCGGATGTACCCACATCCCATCCCTGCTCGCTCAAAACCGGGCTCATCTCCATGACGTTGCAGTAGGCATTCATTCCCGTGCTTGTCAAGCTGTGGATCTGATAACCGGGATTGTAATTTGCAACGCCGGGAATTCCGTTGAATTGGAGAAGGTTGTTATAAATAATGGCTGAAACCCAGGATATCTCGTAGACAATCCCGTCTCCGTCGGTGTTTCCAGTAATGGTGTTGCCCACGATCACCGGCGAATGACTGCTTACGTCGAAGTGAACGCCGGAGCCTTCGTTGTTTGTGATGGTGTTGCTTCTGATCACGGCTCCAAATGTCCGGCCAAATTTGATGCCGCCAGCCCCGAAGTTGGGATCGACATTTGCGTAGTTATTGTGGGTAACCAGGTTTCCCTGAACCAACAAGCCCGAGGGAACCAGATTATTGTCCGGCCCAAACCCTCCCCCAATCCCCAACTGGCCGTTGTCGTGGATGTAGTTGTTGAGAATTTGCATCCCGAAATTCGGAGCGATTGCGGCGCTGTGGTGGCCCCACAACTCACTGTTCTCGACGATCCAATTCAATCCATTTGCCTGCCTTTGTGCATCCATCACTTGACCATTTGTGGGCCACAGACCTCCCTGGCCTATCGGGGCCGCAAACTCCTCCATGGTCAAATACTGAAACATCACGTTGTTCGCAGGCCCGACGGCAACAGCAGGAGCCACGCTCGTCTCGACCAGGTGTCCTGACGGGTTGTCGTGGAAATAGATGATGTGGTTCGCGTAGTCGAACCACCACTGGCCACTCCGGATGGTCGGCAGAGAACTTGCGTAGAGATGCTGCAAGGGTACTCCGTCGAAGAACAAGTCTTCGGGAATATTGCAAGCAAGCCATCCCGGAATGCATTGCGCGGTGGTCTGGTAGACGTTTCCTTGTTGCGTCTGGCCCGTGACCACATAATTCGTTCCATTGAACTGGGCTAGCGGACCGATGACGGTTGACCCGCTGATGACCGCAGGGCACGAAGTTGCCGGTGGCGCACAGGCGGTTTGGCCGATGAACATGTCGCCATTCTTCGGGCTGATCGGATTTGTGAGGCGGTAGGTGCCGGGATGGATGATAAATGCAGTGCCGGGTCGGGCGGCCGCGACTATGCCGGGTATGTCCTGTCCAGGAAGAATGTCAACGCTGGCCGACTGCGAAAAGATGATGAAGTTTATTCCACTCACGTTAGACGTGCTGACTGTCACGGTCTGACTGGCGGGACTGAAATTGAATCCTGCCTTGCTCCCGGTCACATTGTAGGAACCGGCAGATAGGCCGACGAAGTTGAAATTGCCGGAAGCGTCCGCGGTGGTGGTTGCGCTGGCTGCGCCGCCAAGCGTGACCGTAGCTCCCCGGCCATTGGTCGCGGGGCTGATGGTACCGGATATTGTCGCTAACTGCGACGAAGCAGCGGTGAAGTTCACATTCAGGTTTGCGCCCTGCACCGTGACGTTCTGAGTTGCCGGGGTGAAGCTGACACCGGATTTGCTGGCGGTGACGGTATATGAGCCATCGCTCAGAGAGTTGAAAACGTAGTTGCCGGAGGCGTCCGCGGTGGTCGTGGCGCTGGCTGCCCCGCCAAGCCTGACCGTAGCTCCGCTGCCACTGGTCGCCGGGCTGATGGTACCGGAGATGGTAAACGTGGGAGCGGTCGCGCTGAAGTTAACCTGCGTCACATTCGCGTTGCTGACGGTTACTGCCTGGCTGCCCGGATTGATGTTGACGCCGCTTTTGCTCACACTGACGGTGTACGACCCATTCGAGAGGCCGCTGAAGCTGTAGGTTCCGGCGCCGTTCGAAGTGGTGCCCGCATTCGCAGCTCCGCTCAGCGTCACGGTTGCTCCGCTTCCTGCAGAAGCGGGACTGATCGTACCGGAGATGGTAAACGTGGGAGCGGTCGCGCTGAAGTTAACCTGCGTCACATTCGCGTTGCTGACGGTTACTGCCTGGCTGCCCGGATTGATGTTGACGCCGCCTTTGCTCACACTGACTGTGTATGAACCATTCGCGAGGCCACTGAAGCTATAGGTTCCGGCGCCGTTCGAAACGGTGCTCGCATTCGCCGCTCCGCTCAGCGTGACCGTGGCTCCGCTTCCGACAGAGGCGGGACTGATCGTTCCCGAGATGCTGTAGGTTGGGGGCAGGCTAGCGCTGAAGTTGACCTGCGAAACGTTGGCGTTGCTGACAGTGACCTGCTGGCTCGAAGGGCTCATGTTGACGCCGCTTTTGCTCACACTCACGGTGTATGAACCATTCGCGAGGCCGCTGAAGCTGTAGGTTCCGGCGCCGTTCGAAGTGGTGCTCGCATTCGCAGCTCCGCTCAGCGTCACGGTTGCTCCACTTCCTGCAGAAGCTGGGCTGATCGTTCCCGAGATGCTGTAGGTTGGGGGCAGGCTAGCGCTGAAATTTACCTGCGAAACGTTGGCGTTGCTGACGGTGACCTGCTGGCTCGAAGGGCTCATGTTGACGCCGCTCTTGGCTACGCTGACGGTGTAGGAGCCGTTGGAGAGTCCGCCAAAAGTGAAGTTGCCAGAACCGTTGGAAACGATGGCCGCATTGGCGGCGCCGCTGAGCGTGACCGTGGCTCCGCTTCCGACAGAGGCGGGACTGATCGTTCCCGAGATGCTGTAGGTTGGGGGCAGGCTAGCGCTGAAGTTGACCTGCGAAACGTTGGCGTTGCTGACAGTGACCTGCTGGCTCGAAGGGCTCATGTTGACGCCGCTCTTGCTCACGCTCACGGTGTACGACCCATTTGAGAGGCCGCTGAAGCTGTAGGTTCCGGCGCCGTTCGAAGTGGTGCTGGCATTGGCGGCGCCGCTGAGCGTGACCGTGGCTCCGCTTCCGACAGAAGCGGGACTGATCGCTCCCGAGATGCTGTAGGTTGGGGGCAGGCTAGCGCTGAAATCTACCTGCGAAACGTTGGCGTTGCTGACGGTGACCTGCTGGGTCGAAGGGCTCATGTTGACGCCGCTCTTGGCTACGCTCACGGTGTAGGAGCCGTTGGAGAGTCCGCCAAAAATGAAGTTGCCAGAACCGTTGGAAACGATGACCGCATTCGCGGCGCCGCTGAGCGTGACCGTGGCTCCGCTTCCCACAGAGGCGGGACTGATCGTCCCCGAGATACTGTACGTCGGAATCTGTACTGTGCCGCTGAAGTTTACTTGCCCGACGTTCGCAGAACTGACCGTGACGGCTTGGCTTGCGGGGCTGAAAGTGGCACCGGTTTTGCTCGGGCTCACGGTGTAAGAGCCCGCATCAAGATTACCGAAAGTGTAGTTGCCGGAACTGTCGGCGGTCGTAGATCCGTTGACGCCTCCGCTGATTGTGACCGTGGCTCCGCTGCCTGCAGCGGCTGGGCTGATCGTGCCCGAGATACTGAAGGTGGGAATGCTCGCGCTGAAAGCGATCTGTCCTACGTTAGTTCCGCTGACCGTAACCGGCTGGCTGGAAGGGCTAACGTGGACGCCGCTCTTGCTGACGCTCAGCGTGTAAGCGCCGTTCACAAGATTGTTGAAGCTGAAGTTTCCGGAGCTGTCGGCCTTTGTCGTCGCCTGGGCCGCTCCGCTGAGGGTCACAGAGGCGCCGCTCCCCACCGAAGCTGGGCTGATGGTCCCAGAGATGCTGTAAGTCGAGGGGCCCGGAATGACGACTTTCGACTGAGATTTCGAAGTCGAGAAACCGGCGCAACCGGCCAGAAACAGGGTGCTAAGAGTTACGACGATTCCGGCGAAGATTCGGCGCGCGCAATGAGTCTTTTTCAGCACGTACACCTCACGGGGGTTCCGGCGAGGTGATGTTTTCATCGAGACCGGTCACGAACCAGATTTCCAACGGCCAGTCCGGCGCCGCGACAGCGCCAGACCGGCCCTTGGCCTTACGGCATGGGGCCTGAAGGAGCGCGGGCATGTACAAGTGGGGACGGGAGATAACGTTACTTTGGGGTGCTTGCGATCAAGCTCGTGCGAAGGCCGCAAGTCCCAGGGCGTAGTACCATCGAACGCAGCGATGAGGTGGGGGCGGAACGCGAACCTTCGAGGCGAAGGAAAAGGGAAGATCAGATCGCGAATCCCGGCTCAAGCCGGAGATGAAATTGACGGAGTTTGTCGTATTCTTACGTGAACACACAAATTATGCACGGCTGTTGTAGCGAGGCGGAACTGATCTGAAGATCCGCATCTCGCATCCGAGTCGTGTAATGCGGTTGCAACACACAAGATGACTGAATGAAAGTAACTGATTCTGATCGGGCCGGTTTCGATCCTGAGTGGTCTGCCGACGTCGCTCCTGCCATGAAGCATCTTTTCACCTTCCTGCCTGATCCGTCGCTGAAGGCGTCCGCGGAGTTCAGGATCAGCACCCGCTCCCTGCCGTTTCTGGCCGATCATGCGTTTCGGGACATGGTGGTGCTGCCCGGGTCGTTCTACATTGAAATGGCACTCTCGGTTCATCAGGACGTTTTCAAACGTGTTCCGGCGGTCGTGCGAAACCTGACGTTCCAGAATCCCGTCATTCTTTCGTCAGAGGATACGATCATAAGAATTGCGGTCCGGAACATTGGCGACAGCACTGCTGAATACACTTTCTACGAGGCAGCTACCGGAAGTGCAGAGTCTCCCAGCAGCAATCCGCCTGCTGCCAAGCTGGAAATCGACTGCAGGCCGCCCGGCCAACGGGAGTTTCTGGACGAATCATTTTCGATTGAGGCGTTTCAGGCGCAGTCGCACGAAGTAGTCAACTCCGATCGCTTTTACAAGGACCTTCGTGACAATGGCAACCAGTACGGACCCCGGTTCCGGTGCGTCTCCTCGATCTGGCGGGCGGGAAACCAGTCTCTGGGCAAGGTTTCCTGGCAGCATTCGGACGGTGAGGCATACTCCTTGCGCCCCGCCCTGCTGGATTCGATGACGCAGGTGCTGGCGCCTTTCATGATGGCGCAGGGCCGAACTTTCGTGCTGCGGTCCATTGACCGCATCGAAATCGCGAGCCTCAATTTTCCCGCCACGCTTTGGTGCCATGCGACGCTGCGGCCGCAGACCGAAGGAGAGACCGAGGGCGTCACCGGAGACGTTCGGGCTTTCGATACATCGGGCAAGGCGCAAGTGGAACTGTCGGGAGTTCGTTTCGTTCTCCTGGACCGCCCGGAGCCTGCCGAAGCAAGTGCGCCACTAAAACTTGCGATTGCCTCCAACTTTACGGTCGAACCGATCGAGGATGTGCTGAAGTTTTGGGGAGCGCATTTCAACCTCCAGACCAACATAGAGTTTGCACCGTACGATCAGGTTTTTCAGCAGTTGCTGCAGGCGGAGGGCGCGTTTCGCAGGAACCGCGACGGATTCAACGTAATCCTCTTGCAGTTGGAGAAGTGGGCTGCCGCCGATCGAACCGGCCTCTCGACCGTTGGTAAAGAGAAGGCGGAGCGCTACTTCGCGAAACACAAGCGATGCGTTCTGCCGAACGGCCAAGAGATCGTGCATTTGAACCAGTATGAAACTGACTACCTGTACAAGGAGATTTTTGAGGACGAATCCTATCTGAAGCACGGTATTGTCTTGGGCGATGGTGCTACGGTCGTTGACATTGGAGCCAACATCGGCATGTTTTCTCTGTTCGTGACGAGCCGCTCCAAGAACCCGAAGATTTACGCTTTCGAACCCGCGCCAGCCGCGTACGAGCTTCTGAAAGCAAACTGCGAGGTCTACGGTTCCAATGCGCAGGTATTCAACTTAGGCGTCTCAGACAGGCAGGGCAAGGCGACCTTTACTTTCTACGAAAATTCCTCTGTTTTCTCCAGTTTTCATTCGGACGAAGCCGAGGACCGTGAAGCGATCCAGGCCGTGGTTCGCAACATGCTAAGCGCGGAATCGGTGGCGGGCGAATCCACTAAGGACTATGTGAATGACCTCACCGCGGGCAGGCTTCGCCGGAGCACCCACGAGTGCCGCCTGACAACCGTGTCAGACATCATCCGCGAGAATCATATTGACAGGATTGATCTGCTCAAAATCGACGCGGAAAAGAGCGAACTGGAAATCATCAGAGGCGTTGCCGATTGCGACTGGCCGAAAATCGATCAGATCGTCGTTGAAATTCACGACCCCACTGGCGACGCGGCTCGCCGGATCAGCGACCTACTGACCGGGAAGGGATACCGATGCGCGCTTGAGCAGGAAAAACTGCTGGAGCACTCCGGGCTATTCAATCTTTTTGCCACCCGTGAGGCGATCGCTGACCGGGCGGGCCCGGACTCGGAGCGCATGCAAAGCGCGGCTGCCTTGGGAAAAAGCCGACAGACAAGCAGCCTACAAAGCAATGTACGGGATTTCTGCGACGCGCTGCAGTCATTCACAAGCCAGGTGGCGGCGCCTCTTGTCCTTTGTGTCTGTCCGGTGAGCCCGGCGGTCGAAGCCGACGTGGAACTCAAGGCAATGGTCGGCCATGCCGAGCAGGAATTACTCTCACGAATGGGCACTCTTGCGGGCGTTTCAGCCATCGGTTCCGAGGTCCTGCTGCGGCGCTATCCCGTCGACGAGTACTACGACATGCATGGTCACCAGTTGGGGGATATTCCTTACACCCCAGAGGGCTACGCCGCTATCGGCACGGTGCTGTTTCGAGCCATCTTCAACCTGAAGCGAAAGCCGTTCAAAGCAATTGTGCTGGACTGTGACAACACCCTTTGGGAAGGAGTATGTGGTGAGGACGGGCCGCGGGGAATTGCGGTCACCGAGCCCTATCGGGTTCTGCAACGGTTCATGGTTGATCAGATGAAGGCCGGCATGCTGCTGTGCCTCTGCAGCAAGAACAACGAACAGGACGTACTGGGAGTGTTCGATCAGCGGGCTGATATGCTCCTGAAACGCGATCATCTGGCTGCATGGCGCATAAACTGGAGCACCAAGTCTGAAAATATGCAGGCTCTTGCGAGCGAGCTGAATCTGGGGTTGGACAGTTTCATCTTCATCGATGACAACCCGGTGGAATGTGCGGATGTGGAAATCAACTGTCCCAATGTGTTGACTCTAAGGTTGCCGCAAAACCCCGCATCGTTTGGCTCGTTTTTCGAGCATGTCTGGGCTTTCGATCGTAGCGGAGTGACGGAAGAAGATCGAAGCCGACTGAAGATGTATCAGGATAACGCGCAGAGGGAGCGCTTTCGCGCGCAGACACCATCGCTGAAAGACTTTATCGCCGGGCTGAAAGTTCGCGTCGAAATCGGTGAAGCGAGCGCGGATCAGCTCAGTCGGGTCTCCCAATTGACCTTTCGAACGAATCAATTCAACTTCACTACGATCCGGCGCTCCGAGAACGAAATAAGAGAGTTCTTGAAGCAGAAGGATGCCGGATGCCTGACGGTTCGAGTGGCGGATCGATTTGGGGACTATGGGGTCGTGGGGGTTGTTTTGTACGAGACGGAGCCCGATCGGCTCAAGCTAGACACATTTCTACTCAGCTGCCGGGTTTTGGGCAGGGGGGTGGAATATACGGTACTGTCCGAAGTCGCGCAGCGGGCATTGCGAGCGCGAAAGAGTTTTGTCGAAATCACCTGCCTGCCGACCGAGAGAAATTTGCCCGCCATGGATTTCGTCAGCAGCCTCGGCGATCAATATCGAACTAAGCCCCGGGAGTGGCTTTTTCCCGCGGAGCACCTGGCGGCTTTGCAATACAATCCCGACGCCAAGAGTCTACAATCGAACGAAAAATCGGAAACGTCCAACGTGGAGAAGCCGCCGCTTCCCTCCGCATCTGATTTTGGCATCACGGCCCGATCCGCGCACCTGCAACGGATTGGGGAGGAACTGTGGAACATCAGCCGCGTTGCAAAAGCGGTCGATGACTTTCGGCTCCAGACACGCGGTCTCGAGGGCGTCGGGGAAACCGAGACACCTGGCACGGCGGAGGCTGTAGTCGCAAATGTTTGGAGAAGGGTCTTGGGCCGGCCGGGAATCGGACTCAATGCCAATTTCTTTGAGGTGGGCGGCACCTCGTTGAAGGCCGTTCAAGTCATTGCCATGCTGCGGAAGGAATTGAAGCAAAACCTGTCTGTTATCACTCTCTTCGAGTGTCCGACGATCCGACTTCTTGCCGCCAGATTGAACCCCGCCGGCGAACGCCCTTCCGCTGAGCCGAGAACAACTGGGGCTGCTCTGCGAGGTCAGCAAAGACGAGCGAAGGCCATGCGGCGGACAAGGAGTCATTGAACTTGGAAAAAGTTGGCGTTCTGGGCGCTGGGAACATCGGGGCTGGTGTCGTCACCGACCTGGTCCTTCACGGGATCCCAACGGTTGTCGTCGACCTCACCAGAGACATCCTGGAACGCGCTCAAGTTGAGGTATTGAACAACATCCGGGTCGCTCCTCTGTTTTCAAAGTCGTTGCCGCGGGCAAGCAAGGACGAGGCTTTGGAACGCATGAGGCTGACGACCGATATGAACGATCTGACCTCCTGCGACTTCATCATCGAGAACGTCATCGAAGATTGGGGAGTCAAGAAACCGCTCTACGAGCAGTTGGGGAAACTGCTGCCGGCCAACGTGTGTTTGGGGGCGAACACCTCGTGCATTTCCATCACCCAGATAGGCCAGGCGTCCGGGCGTCCAGCCAATGTGGTCGGCGTTCATTTCATGAATCCGCCCCACCTGAGGCCCGCGGTTGAAGTGATCCGGGGATTCCACACCTCAGACCAGACAATCAGCACATTGCTCCAACTCCTCTCGCAACTCAACAAGGAAGCAATCATTGTCGAGGACATGCCGGGGTTTGTTTCCAACCGCATCTCCCACTTGTTCATGAACGAGGCCGCCTTTGTGCTGCAAGACAATGTGTCGACGGCGGAGAAAATCGACATGATTTTCAAAAAGTGCTTCGGACACAAGATGGGTCCTCTCGAAACTGCCGATTTGATCGGATTGGATACGATCATGCATTCCCTCGACGTTCTTTTCGAAAGCTACAAAGATCCGAAGTACCGATGCTGCCCGCTGATAAGGAAGTTGGTTCACGCGGGCCATTTGGGGCGCAAAAGCGGGAAGGGCTTTTATACTTATTCTGTCGGCTGAACCGCAACCCGGTTCGACACAGTTCATTTGGGGAGAAAAACCCGTTGACGGATTCCATGCATACAGAAGAAGAGAAGAAGGTCAGAGAGGCTGTTACCAGGTTTCTGCTGAGCTCGATCAATATTACGAAGCTTAACGACGAGGATGATCTTTTTGAATCCGGCATTGTGAATTCCCTGTTTGCGGTCCAGTTGATGACGTTCCTCGAAAAGACCTTCCTGATGGAAGTAGGCATGGACGATCTGGACATCGAAAATTTCAAATCCGTGAACGCGACAACGGCTTTTGTAATGAGAAAGAAGGGTTGGCAGAGGGCCGGGGCTACGCCGTGAGGTCATGGATTTGTTTCGAGCGGCAATGCTCTTTTCATGATGGAGCACACTGATTCGCCCAGGACTGATCCGCACAGGACAGCCTCGCCCCCCAGCAAGCGCTATGCAATATTTATTGACCGATCAGCAAACCGCCCGGCGCGACAAGTTCAAAGCATTCGTTAAAGACAACGTCGAACCGTTCGCTGAGAAATGGGATCGGGAGCAGAAGATTTCCGAGCCCGTTATCGGTGCGCTGGCAAAATTGGGGTATTTGGGCTGCAGTCTCCCGGCGCCGCATGGAGGGCTGGGATGGGACACGGTTACGTTCGGCTTGCTGAATGAAGCGCTGGGAAGAGGATCGTCCTCATTGACTGGCGTGCTGACGGTCCAGACGATGGTTTCCAAAGCTCTGCTCAAGTGGGGAAGTGGGGAGCAGATAAAAAAATGGATTCCGCCGCTTGCCAAAGGCGAGATAATCGGGGCCTTCGCCTTGACGGAACCCGGGGCGGGAAGTGACATCCAGTCGCTGGTGACCGAATTCACGCAGGCGGGCGATGGATCTCTGGTTCTGAACGGCGTCAAGAAATGGATCACCTGTGGGCAGTTTGCCTCGTTGTTCCTGGTGTTTGGAAAACTGGGGGACCGTTCGCTGGCATGCTTAGTTCCCAGAAATACTCCCGGTCTGGATGTGGAACCCATTCATGACCTGATGGGGTTCCGCGCCGCGGGTCTGGCGAAGCTTGTATTTAAGAATGTCGAAGTGCCGGCAACCAACGTAGTCGGCAAACCTGGCTTTGCGTTGTCGCACGTCGCGCCGGTTGGCCTGCACTACGGCAGGATCAGTACCGCGTGCTCTGCTTTAGGGCTTCTAAGGGGATGCTTTGAAGAGAGCGTCTCCTGGGCAGTCACGCGAAAGATTGGCGATCGGCCCTTGGGAGATCTCGGGATGATGCGCTCATTGATCGCCGACATGGGCACGAACCTGGAGGCCGGCGGTTTTCTCTGCCACAGCGCCTGCCACGCGGCAGATGAAAATCTGCCCGAAGCGTTTGAAAAGGCCGTAATGGCAAAGTATTTCACGTCCAGAGCCGCGGTCAAGGCAGCGTCGGACGCAGTTCAGATCCGGGGAGCCGCTGGATGTCATGCGTCTTCACCGGTTTCGCGCTTCTATCGTGACTCCAAGATCATGGAGATCATTGAAGGCACAACCCAGGTCCATGAGCACCTTCTCGGAGGGATGTTTCTCGGACAGGCCCACCCGCCTCTACAGTGAACCCTTCGATCACTTCTGCTATGGAATCGTCTCCTTTCTCAAAGGTCGGCAAAGCAGAGGTCGGCAAAGCAGACCTCGACAGGATCGCTGAATTCAATAGCACCAAGGCGCCTTTCCCCGATCCAGCGACCCTTCAAGAATTGATCGAAGCACAGTTCGTCAAAAGCGGTTCCGCGACGGCTGTGGTCTGTGACCACGACAAGGTCTTCGGCGTGTCCTCGCTCACTTTTGCTGAGCTCAATGAAAGGGCCAATCAGCTGGCGCATTCGTTGCGGGCCATGGGTGTGAGACCCGGCCACATCGTTGCCTTGATGGTGGAACGATCTTTCGCGATGATGATCGGCATCTTGGGAATCATCAAAGCCGGAGCCGCCTATCTGCCTCTTTCGCCCGACAATCCTGCGGCTCGCACCGAATACATGCTGAAGGATGCCGGCGTCAAAGTATTGCTGGTGCACAACAAGACGGCAGGAAAAACAACCTTTGACGGACGGATGGTCAATCTCGACGATCTCGGAATCTATGTTGGGCCAATTGAAAATCCGGTCATTGTCAGTCAGGCGCACGACCTCGCTTATGTGATCTATACCTCTGGCTCAACCGGCAAACCCAAGGGGGTCATGATTGAGCAGCGCTCGGTGGTCAATCGCCTGCATTGGATGCAGCGCGCCTATCCCATCGGGGCCGACGATGTCATTTTGCAGAAGACTCCCTATTACTTCGACGTGTCCGTCTGGGAGCTTTTCTGGTGGGCACTGCAGGGTGCGAAACTCAGCTTCCTGATGCCGGGCGGCGAAGGACTTCCGCTTGCCATCATTGAAGCAATCCGGAAGCACCGCGTTACCGTCCTGCATTTCGTTCCGTCGATGCTGAACATCTTCTTGGAATATCTGGATGGAAAGGATGATCGTGTCTTCGAGGGCCTGGCATCGGTTCGACGGATTTTCGTCAGTGGTGAAGCTCTGACGCCGAGTCACGTCAAGAAGTTCAACAACATCCTGGGCAAGAGGACTGGCGCGCGGCTAACAAATCTCTATGGCCCGACCGAGGCCACGGTTGATGTCAGTTACTACGATTGCCCAACCCACAATGAGTTTGAATCGATTCCAATCGGCAAGCCAATCCAAAACCTCAGGTTCTACATCATGAGGGATGGCCGGCAAGTGGCGATCGGGGAGACAGGAGAGCTATGTATTGCCGGGGTCGGACTCGCGCGAGGCTACTTGAATAACCTGGAGTTGACCAATGAAAAGTTTGTCGATAGCAGCGACCTCGGCGAAAGAATCTATCGAACCGGGGATGTTGCCCGCTGGCTGCCTGACGGCAATGTTGAGTATCTGGGCCGGGAAGATCATCAGGTAAAGATCCGGGGCTTGCGAATTGAACTGGGTGAAATCGAAAATACGATCAGGGAATATCCCGCCATTGCCGACTGCGTTTGCGTGACCCGAAAGTATTCCGAGAACGTGATTCTGATCATCGCTTATTTGGTCTTCCGATCAGAAGTGGCGGTTCACCAATTGAAGCAATACTTGAAGAAGCAACTTCCTGACTACTCAGTTCCCAGCCATTTTGTTATACTTGATAAAATCCCCCTAACAGCGAATGGGAAGGCTGATCGCAAGGCGCTTCCAGAGCCCGTGATTTGAGCCGAAGGCCTTGACAGAAGGCACATTAGCAGTGGTTCTACCCCCAAAGAGCCCGCTGACCTGGCATTCGAGCCTAATCCCACCCTTGAGATGAACAACGAACTTGATATCGCGGTCGTCGGTATGGCTGGTCGCTTTCCCGGCGCGCGAAACCTGGATCAGTTCTGGCACAACCTTGCCGAAGGGATTGAATCGATCACCCGGTTTTCCGATGAGGAATTGCTGCGATCGGGAGTGCCTGCGGACTGCCTGAGCAACCCGAACTACGTGAAGGCCGCACCAGTCCTGGAAGATCCCGGCCATTTTGACGCTGATTTCTTTGGCTTCCTACCCCTGGAAGCCAGGACCCTGGACCCGCAGCATCGCATTCTGCTGGAAGTGGCGCAGGAGGCGATGGAGGATGCGGGCTATGATCCTGGTCGTTATCCGGGACGCATCGGCGTTTTCACGGGAGCCGCTTTCAACACATATTTTGTGGATAGCGGGCTGAGTGGCGAATTTGCTCAAGACTACATCCCTACCTTGATCAGTTCGGACAAGGACTTTCTCAGCACGCGCATCTCTTACAAGCTCAATTTGAAGGGACCCAGTCTCACGATTCAAACTGCCTGCTCCACATCGATGGTCGCGGTCCATCTGGCTCGCCAAAGCCTTCTGAGCGAGGAATCGGACATGGCGCTGGTGGGAGCTATCTCCGTGCGCGTTCCTCATCGGGCAGGCTACTTCTGTGACGGTGGGGGAGTGGTTTCCCCGGATGGGCATGTAAGGCCCTTTGACGCCAAAGCGAATGGAACTGTGTTTGGAAGCGGGGCCGGCATTCTGGTGTTGAAGCGCCTGGCGGACGCTCTCGCGGACGGTGACAACATTCATGCCATTATCAAAGGGTCCGCCGTCAACAATGACGGCGCGGAAAAAGCCGGTTATACCACACCCAGCGTCGATGGCCAGGCCGACGTAGTAGCAGAGGCGCTGTCCAATGCAGGGGTCGAGGCAGAAAGCATCACGTACCTCGAAGCCCACGGTTCGGGAACCCCAGTCGGGGACCCGGTCGAAGTCAGGGCTTTAACCAAAGCCTTTCGCACCTTTACGCAACGTTCAAATTATTGCGCCATCGGTTCCGTGAAATCCAACGTGGGGCATCTCGATGCCGCGGCAGCGGTTGCCGGCATGATAAAAACCATCCTTGCCCTCAAGCACCGAACCCTTCCCCCCAGCGTCAACTTCAGTCAAGCGAACCCCGAAATCGATTTCAAGAGCACTCCGTTCTACGTCAATACGCAATTGCAGAAATGGACAAGCGATGGCCCCAGAAGAGCCGGAGTCATGTCTACCGGCATGGGAGGAACGAATGCGTACGTGGTGTTCGAGGAAGCGCCGGAGTTAGGGCACGCCCCGCGCAAGAATTCTTCTCAGTTGCTGATACTGTCCGGAAAAACGCCACTGGCTCTGGACCGTTCCGCACAGCGCTTACGCGAGTTTCTGGAACATGACGACTCCGTAAACATCGGCGATGTAGCACATACGATGTGTGTCGGACGCCGGATGTTCTCGCACCGGCGATGCCTCGTCGCTGCCAGCCGGGAAGATGCCATTGCGGCGCTTTCTGAGCAGAACTCCAAACGCATTCATTCAAGCGTCAACGACGGGTCCGGCGGGCGGCCGGTGGTTTTCATGTTTCCTGGCGTCGGAGATCACTACGTCGGTATGGGCCACGGTTTGTATGAAGACACGGAGGTATTCCGGAACGGGGTTGATCGATGCGCGCAGATTCTCCACCCATACCTGGGAATTGATATCCGGAAAATCCTCTATCCCGATGGTAAGACCTTTACCAGTGGGGGAAAAAGTAAGGGCATCGATCTGAAAAAGATGCTCGCGCGCAGCGCGGACGCATCGACAGACCAGCACGCCACGGAGCTCAATAAAACGTTGTATGCGCAACCGGCACTATTCACCATCGAATACGCCCTGGCGCAGCTCTGGCAATCCCTGGGAATCGTTCCCGCCGCCATCGTCGGCCATAGCATGGGGGAATATGTTGCCGCTTGCCTGGCCGGGGTGCTATCGCTGGAAGACGCGTTACGTCTGGTCGCGACACGTGCCAAGCTGGTCAATGAACTGGAGCAGGGAGCCATGCTCGCCGTCACACTTCCGGAGAAAGAAGTGCTCCCCTTGCTTTCCGGAGATCTCTCCATTTCGTTGATCAATGGGCCGGCATTGTGCGTGGTCGCGGGCCCGATCGCTCAGGTGGCGGAATTCGAGCGCTTGTTGCATGAAAAGCAGATTATTTCCCGGCGTGTGCAGAATGCCCATGCCTTTCATTCGAGGATGCTCACCCCGATTGTGAGCGCGTTGGAGAAGGAAGTCAGAAAGGTGCGGCTGAATGAGCCTGCCATCCCATACATCTCAAACGTCACGGGAAAATGGATCACGGCTCGCGATGCCACCAATCCGTCCTATTGGGCGATGCATGCCGATCACACCGCGAGATTCAGTGACGCTTTGAGCGAGCTTTGGCGATTGAGAAACCCCATTCTGCTGGAGGCCGGGCCGGGCCGAACCCTTGGTGTGCTGGCCATGCAGCATCCCGGACGGCAAGACGCTGCAGATGCTGTGACCGTTCCCTCGATCCGCCCGTCCTATGAAAATCACTCCGATGTGGACTTTCTACTGCAGGGCGTTGGCACACTCTGGCTTTCGGGCGTCGGGATTCGTTGGGAAAATATGCATCCCGGGGAAGGCCGCCGCAGAGTATCGCTGCCTACCTATCCTTTTGAAAGGCAGAACTACTGGATTGAGAGGAAGCGTGGCGCAAACACTAGCGAAAAGGAGAAACCACCGCCTGCATTCTCCAGTCTTGACGATTGGTTCTATACCCCGAGCTGGAAACGGACGCACTTCCCGAGTGACGCTGCCAATGCCTCCCAGCACGCTCCGTCGACGTACTGGTTTATTTTTGGGGATCGATACGGTGCTGGCAGCCGCCTGAAATCGAAACTTGAAAATCTTGGAATGCCGGCAGCTTTCGTGCGCTTTGGGAAATTGTCTGTCCGTCACGCCGATGGTTCATTCGAAGTCGATCCTGCTGGCATTGAGGGATATCGGGAATTGTTTCAGGAAGTGGAGCGGCGAACATCCGGCGCCCCGATCAACATCGTTCATTTGGGAAGCATGGTGAGAAACAACGAGGAGGCTACCGAGGCCTCTGCCGCGAGCCAGAATTTTGGCTTCTTTAGCCTGTTCCATATCGCTCAAGCGATCGGGGAGATCGGAACTTCTGTTCCCATCAAGATCGGCGTAATCTCCAACCGGCTGCATTCCGTTACGGGCGAAGAAGACGTCGCTCCGGCCATGGCCACCGTGCTGGGGCCATGCGGCGTAATTCCTAAAGAATATCGAAACATCAAGTGCTTTAACGTCGATTTGCCGGGCAACCAACCGGTCGATAGTTTGCAGGAGGACGTGCTAACCAGGATCATTTCTGAATTCGCTGCCGAACCTGCCAGCCCGGTCATCGCGTATCGCGGAAACTATCGTTGGGAACGACAGCTCGAACAAGTGCAGCTGAGGAGCGCTTCTTCAGCAGCAAGCGAGCGGCCTGCGATCGCGCGTTTGAAGTCTGGCGGTGTTTATCTGATCACAGGCGGAACCGGCGGAATCGGATTAGCCATCGCCCGGTACGTAGCCAAAGCGTACCGGCCCAAACTGGTGCTGACTAAGAAGTCTCCATTTCCAGCAAAATCCTCCTGGATCGATTTGGTGGAAGCGCCTGATACTCCGGCACCCCTGCGCAAAACGATCACAGCCCTTTTGGAAATCCAGGATATGGGCGCGGAGATCGACGTGTTGGTCGCCGATGCCTCTAACAGGGACCAGATGCAAACAGTTGTCGGCGAGGCGTTAGCGAAGCACGGAACAATCAACGGGGTCATCCACGCCGCCGGTATCGTCAGAGCGGGCATGATTCAAGCCAAGACGAGAGAAAGCGCAAATTCCGTATTGGCTCCCAAGGTTTATGGATCGATTATCCTGTTTGACCTCCTGAAGCGGGTCAAACCGGATTTCCTGGTTCTGTTCTCGTCCATTACGTCGATTCTTACCCCGTATGCGGAATGCGACTACAGCGCGGCCAATTGCTTCCTTGATGCCTACTCCTCTTTTGCCAACGCTCAGGGAGCTTTTCATACCGTGACTATCAATTGGCCCGGCTGGAAAGAAGTCGGCCAGTTGGCTGACCTTGCGGCCTTGCCCGGGCTGGAGGCCTGGAAACAGGCTGCTGTGGCGAGGGCAATCACGACCAACGACGGTTTAGAGGCGTTCACGCGAGCGCTAAATTCGGATCTTACGCAGATCATTGTGAGTCCGGAAAATCTGGAGCATCTTCTGCAAGCCGAAGCGGTGTTCGATCCGACCGAATACCTTTCGCAAGTGCGGCCAGAGCAGAGAGCTCATAGAGAGCCAGGAACTGAGCAGAATGCGGAGCGTCCGAGCAACGGTGTGGAAACGACGCTCGTGGAAATATGGGCCAGCGTATTCGGCCTGGAACGAGTTGGCATTCACGAGGACTTCGTCAACCTGGGCGGGCACTCCCTACTCGCCATGCAGATCGTCTCCAAGATTCGGTCTTTGTATCGCGTACCCTTCACGCTCATTGATTTCTTCGATGGTTCCACGATTGCTCATATAAGTTCGATGATTGAAGCAAGGTTGCTCGCCAAGAGCGAAGGTCCCAACGATGCAAAAGCGCCTCCGCTGATCTCAGACGTGAAAGTACGTGGCCGAGAAGAGCAGATTTGGTGAATGGCCCCCAGAAATTCTAAGACACGAGACATGATCCCTACTTCCTGAATCAGTGCCGATGGCTTGTCTTGGGCTGTCTAAAGCTCATCGATGGAATTCGTCTCCATCGGTGAGCTTTTTTATTTCTCGCTGGTGCAAGAAGTTCTCCTCTGGGTATGAGACGGTATTGAACCTCGGCATGAACCACCCAGGGAAAGTGTCGAATTTGAGTCGATGTGCAATCTTTGTCAACAATGTCAGGTTCAGGCTCACGATAACGAGCCGTGGGTAGCTCCAAGCCGATAGCCCTGGCAACAAGGGCAAACGGCGAATGAACACCGCGCCAAGCCCGGCCTTGAAGTCCTCCAGGGGGCTACCGAGTGGCGGCAGGGCTTTCGATTTCCACAACTTCGCGAGTCCCCCTCGTGAAATCGCTTATGTTAAACTGCCGTACGACACGAGCTCTAACGGAGGAGACATGAGAATCGCGACGCTGGTCCTGCTTGCCCTGCTGGTTATGGTGCCCGCTCTGCCTTCACTTCCGCTACCTCAACAACAACCCGACGTGCCTGCTGAAATTGATGCGGCGAGGCGAGCTCTGCATACGGCGCATGCCGAACTGGATCGCGCAGGTGGCGACTGGGGGGGCCACAAATTCGATGCTGCGAAGCATATCGACGCAGCTCTGGCTGACCTGGCAGAAGCAGAAAAGTGGGCGCGCGAACACCACGCCAGATAGCTCTCTGAAGAGTTGCCGTTGTTCACATGCCCGTTAAAGGAATGGGATTCGTCGTTTCATTTTCGGGCTGAGAATTGCGGCATTATCGGATTGCGTTCTGAATTCATAAGAGAAGCCTTGTGACTTTAGTCTCGAGGTTATGCAAACGCTACAGTGGATGGTTTCGGTAGCGGTACCGTTTCAGCTGGGGTTCGGGTTACGTCTATAGCCTTCGCGGTCCTCTGAGTGTGGTCTCCCCATCCGCCAAGCTGGGCTTCATTTCACATGCGCGGCAGGACGTTGTAACTTCCAGGTTCACTGGAAAAACGCATGGTCTCTCTTCTCTCGTCACTCGGGTACGCCTATGCTCAAGCGGGCTATCTGTTCGACTGCTTTGATCCCAGCCAACTGCTCTAAAATTTCAAACTATCCGTGCTTTCCTGTGATTGGGACGATACGATGTCTTCAACATAGCCAGCTGATCTCAAATTACTTTGGTCACAACGATTCCCACTTAGTTGCCCTTGGTTTTCCCTCCTGTGCAAAGTCTTGCGCATTTCAAGCAGGGCCGTGAGAAATTCTTGCCTACACGACAAGCCAGATGTTCATAAAGTGACGAAGACAGACAACATACAGCGGGGAGCTGACCTGCTTAGTCCCGCTAAGCAGCTGGCTATGGAACATGGTTTGCTACCAATCACAGGGAAGACCCCTTCGTGGAAGGATCGCTGGAAAGAGTACTCCCCCGCGTTCGAGCTTCGTTCGGCGTTGATCCGCAGGTAATCACTGTGGACACGATGCCAAGCGACGCCGCGCCTTGAGATTTAAGAGGGAGTTCCTATGAATCGCAGGATTTGCACGAGCACCATCGCTGCCCTGGTTTGTGTCGCGCTTGGTTTGATGATGGGATGCGCCGGGGGTTCGCAATTGACAGTCCGAACCGTCACGATCATGCCCACTGGCGGATCTGGCCAAAACACAATTGTCGGTGCAACGTTTGCGAACAAGCTGGTGGCGCAGGTGATGACCGGAGGATCGCCGAGCAGCGGGGTATCTGTGACCTTCACGGCTCCGCCGTCAGGCGCGGGTGGGACGTTTGCCAATGGTATGGCGACGGAAACCGATACCACTGACGCGAACGGTAACGCGACCTCGTCCACGTTCACCGCGAATAAGACGAGTGGCGCCTATATGGTAATGGCCTCTGTGACAGGGGCTACTGCGCCTGCCGATTTCAATCTAACGAATTTGACACTAGCTACGAAGGGGAAGGACTTTGTGTTCTACCTGAGTGGGGAAGAGATGGCCAACGCGACTAATGGTGGCCCCCACTATTATGCACTGGCGGGTTCAGTTGTCATCGATGCAAGTGGTAACGTCCTCGGCGGCGAAGAAGACTACAACGACGGAGTTACCATCACTCAGTCTGCTCTCGCCGTCATAGGCGGAACGCTGAACGTGAACCCTAACGGCCAAGGCACACTCACCCTGGTCACGAACAACGCGACGGTCGTAACTGAAACTCTCGGCGTCCAGTTCGTGAATGCCAGCCACGCGCTCATCATTCAGTTCGACGGGTTGGCCACTTCCAGTGGCAGTATGGACCTGCAGAGCGCAACGAGCGCCGCAGACGGCAGTTTTGCCTTCACTCTGTCCGGTGTGGACACCAACTACAAACCGGTTGGGTACGGAGGCATTTTGCAGCTGGCCGGTGGCGCGGTCACGGGCACGGCGGACGTCAATGACAACGGGACCGTCGCGACGAACAAAGCCTTCTCCGGCACGGTCCTGGCTTCAGATGCCTTTGGGCGCGGCCAAACCAGCGGAATCACCATTGACGGCACGTTACTCAACCTCAACTACTACGTAGTTGGGTCAGAAGTGATACGGATCATCGACATGGATGTCACCGGACATTCGGGCGTCGGTGGTGCGGCCATGGGCTCCGCAGTTGGGCAAGGCGGTACCTCCTTCAACAATGCCTCGCTCGGCGCTTCTGTGATGGGCATGGAACAAACCGACCCATTCGCCGCGAACTATGCTGCGGCCGGGATGTTTACGACGGACCCTACCCTCGGCACATTCAATGGGTTCGGCGATATGGCTCAACCTGGCAATAACGGTCCCGCGCCGGTTGCTGGGAGCTACTCCATTGCCAGCAATGGATATGGCGAGCTGCACGACACCACTGGATGGGGAGCCATCACTCAAGTTGGAGTGTACATGACGGATCCAGCTCTTAATCTGCTCGATCCCAACAACCCCACAGGCGGAGGAGGCGCGCTCCTGCTCGATTTGGACGTGAATGACGTGCATTCTTCCGGCGTGAATTTGGTCGGGGGCGTGGGAATCGTGATCCCGCAGACAGACACGTCGACCGCGAGCTTCGCCGGGAATTATGCCTTTGGAGCGCGGGACTATTTCACTTTGGGCCCAGGGCAACCGGAGTTTGATACGGTCGGGCTGGGGACGGTAAGTGGTGCGTCGATGGCCTTTACCGGAACCGGACTCGTCAACGATGACCTGGAATACTTCACTGCGACGCCGGCACGCTACACCGCGGTTCCGTTCTCAGGCACTGTAACGCCCGACCCGTCACAAGTTGGCCGTTATACGATTTCGCCGCTGAACGTCAACCCTGTCTCTGGTGGAGCGGATCAGAATTTCACGGTGGTCATCTACCAGGCCAATGGCAGCCAACTGGTCTGGCTGAATGAATCTAACTATAACGCAGGTACCTACAGCATGTTCGTTGGCCCTCTCGAGCAGCAAGGGTCGCTTACCGGGATGCCAGCGGCAAAGAAGGCCCGGGCGAAACACGCACAGTAAGCAATCGGAAAAGGTCACGGCTGGCCGCGCCGGCCGTGACCCTCACTCCAGTGGCTCAACGCAATGTCGGGCCAGATCCGTAACCTTAGAATCAAACGGCAGCAACGAGCCGCAGACCGCGAGCTAGAACGGAATGTCCTCATCCGTAATCGGCCCGGAGGCTGGGACCTGTTCGGGCTCGGGCGTGCGCTGATCAAAATTGTTGCCGCCGCCCGCAGAGGCCGAAGCTCCGCGCGAACTGCTGCTGGAGTCACCGCCGCCGCCGGCGCCTTCGCCGCGTCCACTGAGCAGAACCAGGTCGTTGACCACGATCTCCGTCATGTATTTCTTCTGGCCGCTGGTTTTGTCGTCCCAGGAGTGGGTTCGCAGGCTACCCTCGATGTACACTTTGCTGCCTTTCTTAAGATATTCGCCGGCGATCTCCGCTGTCCGCGCCCACGCTGTGATGTTGTGCCACTCGGTGCGGTCCTGCCAGTTACCGTCTTTGTCCTTGAAGCGCTCGTTGGTGGCCAGGCTGAACTTGGCTACGGGCGTGCCCTGCGGCGTGTACTTCAGTTCGGGATCCTTGCCCAGGTTGCCCAGAAGAATGACCTTGTTGACGCTTTTTCCTGCCATAGCGTGCTCCTTTGCAGGGGTTCACTATAACAGACCCAGCCCGGTGGATAGGTAAAGCCACGCGCAAACCACGGGCGGAGTATCATTTTGGGCAGAGCCTTGAGGCGTTGCCTGACCTGTGACCCTGATCGGAGGAGTCGTGTCTCTCTCTGGTGCTGTTCGTCCAAGCCTGGCTTTGAGGATCGCTGGAATCATGCTCGCAATCGCCGCACTGCTCGTGCTTACGGGCTGCTGGGTGACGTCGATCAATCCACTGTATGACGAAGGAAACATCCTGAATTCCCATACAGATCCCGACGTGGTTTTCGAGCAAAGCTTAGTCGGCTCCTGGAGCGCAAGCAACGATAAATGCACGACCCAGCTTACAATAGCCGCCAAGGATCAGGTCTACGATCTGCAATCGATCGAGCAAGGCGAGGGATGCAGTGAAGAGAAGTCCCATTATCAGGCTGTGCTGGTGAAACTGGATAGCCACTATTTCCTGGATCTCTCGCCCGTGGGTGGCGATGTGTGCGTCATGTGCTTGGCGAGGCACGAAATCTTTCTCGCGAAGTTCGACAAGACCACGTTCTCGCTTACTCCCATTGATTCCGACTGGCTGAAGAAGTCGCTCGAAGCTAAGACGGTGACCTTGGCTACCGTGGCAGACGATACCGATACTCTGACCGCCGCGTCCAAAGATCTAAAGAGCTTTTGTCGCAAGTATGCTGACGACAAGTCAGTGTTTAAGCCAGATTCTACGGAGACCGTCAAGCGGAATCCGGTCTCCGCGGCAGCGGATCTGAACCAACAGCCAACGGCTAAGAGCCAATAGCCGCTTAAGGTATAATCTCGTTCATGCCTGCCGCACCCGGAGCCACCAAGGCCGTCGGAATGGTGCCCGACGAGCTCAAGTTTGAACCGAAGTCCAAAGGCCTCGCCATGCCGCGCAAGAAGAAACCAAAGGAGTTGGCGGTCATCACCGAGTGCTGCACCGGATGCGCCGGCTCACCCGCCTGTGTGGAATACTGCCCGGTCGAAGATTGCATGTTCTGGGTGCCGGACGAAGACCATCCGCCGTTCGGCCGCATCGCGGTCGATCCCATCCTCTGCATCGGATGCAAGAAGTGTCTGAGCAAAGGCCCCGACGGCTGCTTCCTCGACGGCTGCCCCTGGGACGCCATCGTCATGGTCGACATCGTTGAGGTGGAAAAAGAAGTCGGGCCGATGGCGATTTAGAGGGCTGTCAGCTCTCAGCCATCAGATCTCTGCGACACAGCTCACAGTCTTGTCATCCTGAGGACCGCGTTCTTTGCGGGCCGAAGGACCCATGCAATTCGCCGACAGTGCCGCGGTGCTTGCAAGGTTGCATAGGTCCTTCGCGCAAAGGCGCGCTCAGGATGACAGAACTTTTGCCTGCCGTCGCAGCGTGCGCCGCATTCAATGTGCACCGGCTCGGCTCTGGATCGCCTTCTCCGTCTCTGCGGCCTGCTGCTGCACGTCATGAGAGATGTCGGGCAGGTCCCGCTCGTATGGGCGAACGGCCGCCAGGTCGTCCACCTGGCCCACCAGATACAGCGCCCGCAGCGCCTCCCACACCTGCTCGCTGGCGGGATCAACCACCGCCACCTCGGCGCCCGCGGCTACATTCGCGCCGGGTTGGGCCACGGACCGGATCCGGCCGGGAATCGGAGAGCGGATTTCGGCGACCTGCGACGAGCCCGTGGCGGCGACCTTCGCCAGCAGCCCGCCTTGACGAATGGCCGTGCCCGGGCGGTCCGCATCGACGACGCGCCCGGCTGCCGGAGCCATAACCTGCGCCGGCTGCAGCAACTCCACAATCTGTGGACGCCCGGTCGCATCCCCAAACCGCACCAGCGAAAGCGCGGCGTTTCCCCGGACCATGGGAGAAGAATCGCCGAGCATTCTCAACAGCGCATCGTGAAATCCCGCGGCGGTAGTGTCCTGTCCCATGACCCAGGCGTCGGTGTTGCGGACTTCTTCCACGGAATATCCCGCCAGCCGCAGCAGATCGGGATACCACTGTTTCGCCGACGCGTCTCCGTGCGACATGCGTTCGCCCAACTGCACCAGCGCGTGCTGGATGTGGCGCGGCTTCTTGTCGTCGTGCAGATATTCGGTTAACTGCTGGTCAGAAAGGTGCCGTCCGAACCACGTATTCCACCAGAACAGAAAGGGCATGAGCACGATAAGCCAGCCGGTAGCGAAGAAGAGAATCCTCTGGGCGCGCGACATGGAGCGCTTGACTTGAGGCAGTGCTACAGCGAATTCAACCTGTTGGGGAGTGGTCTCTTGGTTCAATTGAGTTCCCATGAAAGCGGGTTCCCTACGATGTGATAGCCGTATAGTGGCCTGCCCACAATATCCCGGGCATCCACGAATCCAAACTCAGGGGTTCTACTGTCGAGGCTGACGTCGCGATTGTCCCCCATAACGAAGAACTTACCTGTGGGTACCGCGACGGTTCGAAATGTGTCCAATTCGGCGTCCGCTCCTGGTCTGAATTTATGCTGGACAAACGGTTCATCCTGAAGCTGGCCGTTCAAGAAGATATTGCGTTCCTTCCCCTCGATCATATCTCCACCAACTGCGATGATGCGCTTCACTACTAATCCACCGGGCCTGCGGATTATAACCAAGTCAAATCGGCCCGCTGGATGGTTCTGATAGTAGCGTTCATCGACCACGAACTTGTCGCCGATAAAGATGATAGGCTCCATGGAGGAGGCGGCAGACTTCATGGTGTGAAAGCCAGACCCAAACAAGAGGGATGTGAAAGCCAAGTTGAAGCCTAGGTAGTGCAGAGGAATACCGGCGGCGATCCACCAGCGCGACATTCTCCCAGGAAGCCGCGCATCTTGAGCAAGAAGCGCGTCGAAAATTGCAAATAAGCAACAGAGCATGCACATCCAGGCCAGAAACATGAGGCCAGCGTAGGATCTTGGCAGTCGCGCGGGCCAAAAGCCGCCGGTGATTGCGACCAAAGCAACAAAAAGACCAGCCGCTTTTCTCTTCCGTCCCAGGAAAAGCTGCCCTGCGCCGGGAACTGCGGCCGACAGCGCAGCAGCAATCAGGTGCCGCTTAACATTGGGCCGCGGCTGGGTCGGTGTCCCAAGCCGGGGCAAGATTGGAATGGAAGCCAGGTCCGACACAAGAGGAGCAATATAGCAGAAAACAGCATCAAGTCGGGCGCCAGGCGCTACTCCACATCCGCGTCGATCACACGTTCCTGCTCCAGGTAGTGCGACATGGCGTATTGGGCCAAAAGCGGCGTCTGCAGCCGGATTTCGGCTCCAATCCATTCGCCTTTGGCATGCGGCTGATCCGGCGCGTGATTACAGCGGCCGCCGCTGCCGAACTGCGGTCCGAAGTCGGCGCTCTGAATCTGGTCGAACTGCTTGATCTCGCGCCAGGCGGCATCGCCGATGGTGCCGGAAACGTCAATTTTCAATCGCAGAATTGCCATTGAGACTAATTTCCGATTGCCGATTTTCAATTGCCGATTGAAAAGCAATCGACGGTCGGCAATTGTCAATCGCAAATTATGAATGCGGAAACCACTGGTACAGCATGAAGTACACAATTACGCCCGTCACCGAAACGTACATCCACAGGGGCCAGGTCCAGCGGGCGATGGCGCAATGCTTGTCGTAGCGCGCACGCAGGCCGCGGGTCAACGTAATAATCGCCAGGGGCACTATCACAATCGCCAGAATCACATGCGAAGTAAGAATCGTAAAGTAAACGGGCCGCGACCATCCCTGACCGAGAAAAAGAACATTCCCGACCTTGAAGTGAAAGAACAGATAGCATCCCAGAAACAAAGCCGAGGCAACCACCGCCGCGATCATGCAGGCGCGGTGCGCCGCGACGCGTCCCTTCGAAATCAATATACGGCCGCTTAGCAGTAGAACGGCGCTCGTTCCGTTCAGGCCCGCGTTCAGGGCAGGGAAGAAGGCGTACTGGGCGGGAATCATGCGGCGGGCCTCATGCCAGGGAAGAGCGGCTGCGGCGGTTAGCCATGAGAAATGCCAGGCCGAACATGACCAGCGAAAACAGGACGAGAGTCGCTATCGCGGAAGAGAGCGGAAACTGCGTTTCCATGCCCGGATACAGAAGTCCGCGCAGCGCCTCGACACCGTAGGTCAGTGGATTCAGGCGCATGATCACGCGAATCCATCCCGAGGCTCCGGCTAACGGAAACAAGGCCCCCGACACCAGCCACAGCGGAATCAGGAACAGATTCACGATGCCGTGAAAAGCCTGCGACGAGTCCATGGGCCAGGCGATGGCAAAGCCCAGTGCGGTCAGCGCGAAGGAAACCAGAAACACCACCACGCCAACCAGCAACACTTGCACGAGGTCAAGATGCACGCCGGCAAAGGGCGCAAAGATCAGAAAAATCATTCCCTGGATCGCGGAAAGCGTGGTTCCGCCCAGGACCTTGCCCAACACGATCGCGGTGCGCGGCACGGGCGCGACCAGCACGGAGAGCAGGAATCCTTCCTTGCGGTCTTCGATCACCGACATCATGGTGAAGATCGAGGTGAAGAGCACGATCATGATCAGAGCGCCGGGGTAGAAGTAGTCCAGATAGTGCTGCTGGCCGGGTCCGCCGCCGGAGCGAAACGACGTGCCGAATCCTGATCCAATCACCAGCCAGAACACCAGCGGCGACGCCAGCACGCCAATCACCCGCGTGGTTTGGCGGTAAAAGCGCACAATCTCGCGCCACCACAAGGTGAACGCGGGCAGCAGTATGCCGGCCGACGCCTGCGGCAGCGGCCGCGCGATAGTTGTGGCCTGGGTCGCCATGCTTAGCTCGCCTTCGGCGCGGCAGGTTTGGCGGGCACTGCTGGCTTTTTGCCGATCATGCCCTGATCGCGCGCTTCCCAGTAGGCGTTCAGCATGAAGCAACCGGAGAGCGTGAGCAGAATCACGGTCATGAACAGGCCGTCAACCGTCGCGGAGAACGGCCACAGCGTGATCATTCCGCTGGCGAAAATCCATCCCACGCCAGCCAGGGGCAGCACTCCGAGGATGAGGGAAAGCGCAAGGATCATCGAACGCAAGCTACCTCCTCTTCTGTTTTTTCTTTTCTGCGGAGGTTTTCTCCGCCGAATTCTCTTCTTCGCTCCAGAACTTGTGTCCCGTGCGATGGATGAAGACGTCTTCCAGCGCGGGCTTGCTCACCGAAATCGCCTGAATTTCTCCCGGAAACGCCTCGACCACATCAGGGACGAAGCGGTGCCCACCTTCGCGCTCAATGCGCACCTGGTTGCCCAGGGCAGTGGCGTCCAGGTGAAAGCGCTGGCGGATATGTTCGGCGAGCAGAGCGGCGTCGCCGGCGGCGTCGAGCAGAATGACGTCGCCGCCGATCTCGCTCTTCAGTTCCGCGGGCGTTCCCAGAGCCACCAGGTTGCCTTCGTTCAGGATCGCCAGCCGGTCGCAGCGCTCGGCCTCTTCCATCAGGTGCGTCGTCACCAGAACGGAAACGTGCTCTTCGTCGCGCAACATCTGCAGGTACTGCCACAGATCGCGCCGGGCTCCGGGATCAAGCCCGGTCGTCGGCTCGTCGAGCAGCAGAACTCCCGGGTGATGCAGCAGGCCTTTCGCCAGCTCAATGCGCCGCTGCATGCCTCCGGAAAAAGTCTCGACCCGCTCCTTGGCTCGGTCGGCTAGCCCCACTCGCGCGAGAATCTCGCCAATTCGTTTCTTGAGCGTTGAGCCGCGCAAGCCATACAGGTGTCCCTGGTGCCACAGATTCTCATACGCCGTGAGCTTCGGATCAACGCTCTGCGCCTGAAAGACCACGCCAATCTGCCGCCGCAGGCGGGCCGGGTCTTGCGCCGCGTCGCATCCCATAACTAAGGCGCGGCCCCCGGTCGGAATCATCAAAGTGGAAAGAATGCGGAAAAGAGTAGTCTTGCCGCTGCCGTTCGGTCCCAGCAATCCGAAAAGCTCGGCCGGACGCACGTCGAACGTGACTCCGTTCAGCGCGGTCCGGTTTTCGTAACGATGAACCAGGTTCTGTACTGAAATGACCGGTGTGGCGGAGGGGTGTTCGACCTCCGGATCGGCGTCGGCGAAAGCGGTGACTTTTGAGAGCAAACTCGTTACCCTGAGACCCAAAATCCAGTTTACGACATTCGGTGAACATCCGGCTTGGACAGCCTTGGCGAGTCAAATACCCCGCCACCATGCCACGTTGCGTACCCGGCGATGCCTATCGGGATCCGCTTGGGGATTCTCGACACCGCTCATGAAATTCAGGCGGCCGACGCATCCCGCTGCGCTTGCAGCAGCCTCTCCTCAAAGGCCACGGGAACGTGCCGCCATACCTGGATCGCCAGAACTACCGCCGTCGCCAGCAGTAGCGCTCCCACCGCAACGTGAGCCACCGTCGAAATCACCATGGGCAATTCGGGCTGCGCCGCATCTTTTCCCCACTCGACCCGTGTCAGGAAGGCAGCGAAGCCCAGACAGAGCTGAGCGATCATCAGCGACAGCATCAGAATGGCCGGGCGGCGGACGGCTTCGATCTGCGAATAGACGCTCAGGGCCCGCACCGCGGTCCAAGCCAGCACAAACGACACCACCACCGCATTGGCCAGATGCGGCCACCAGCTCAGTCCGTGATGGCGAAACATCGCCCCGAGGATCAACTGCACGTACAGCGCAAAGATAGAGAGCAGCGTCAAGGTGAACAGGCTGGGACGCCGCTGGTCGAATTCCACGCGCGGTTGCTCCTCGATCCACCTCCGCCCGGTGAACACTGCGATCACAACGGCGATGCAGAAAAATGTCTGCGCCACGGTAGCATGTGCCGCAGACACTGCCGGCGGCTGCATCAGCAGAACCGTAAGCCCTCCGAGGATGGCCTGGGCAATGACGGTTGAAAAGGCACCCACTGCCAGCCAGCGCATCCAGCGCCGCCGTTCGACCAGGACGGTCCAGAGCGCGATGCCCAGCGTCAAGGTCAGCAAAGATCCCGCCAGCATGCGATGCGTCCACTCATAACGGATGCCGCCGACAAAATGCGGCACCCTGATGAGGTATCCGAACGAGGTGGGCCAGTCCGGCACCGACAGACCAGCATCGTTGCTGGTGACCAGAGCACCTGCGGTAATCACCACAAGCGTTGCGCACGCGGTAAAAACCGCGAAGCCGTGGTGCCCACGGTGATACGGTGTCTGGATGCCTTTCAGAGACTCGTTCCTTTGAGTTGCGAGGTTCACAGGCGGAGACCGCTCGGCGACAGGGCAGAACAGGCCGCACAAGCGGCGCAGCCTGTCCTAACCGTCATTTTATCAAACGGAGCTGTTAGTCGGATGCAGCTTTGAAGCTCTGGTCGACGGTCTTCGATTCTTTCGCTGCGACCGTGACCTTCTGATCCTGCTCTCCCAGTTTTTCCTGCACGAAGGCGAGTGTGTAGTCGCCCGGAGGCAGGCCCTTGATCTCATACTTGCCGTCCTTGTCGGTCACGGCGTAGAACGGGCTCTTGACCACGTTGATATACATCTTCATCCACGGGTGCTGGTTGCACTTGACCGGCAGCATGATCTCTTCGCGGGCGAAGTTCTTCTCGAGCGCAGGCGAAGAAGGCGGCTGCGACTCGTTCCACTCGCGATTGTCTTTCGGTGTGGGATGGATGTTGTGGGTGGTCGGGTCATCGTTCTTGATCTGGACCGTCTGACCGGCCATCACACCCAGCACGTGCGGATGGTAGCGGCATCCCTGCTGATCGAGCACCACCGGATCCTTGGGCACATCGAAGGTGCGGCTGCCCAGGCCGTCTTTCACGTAGACGAAGACGTTGGCCAAATCGCCGCCATTTACCACGACGTTCTCGGCTTCGTTCATGCCTTTGCAGCCTGGATCCTGGCTCATGTCGATTTTCGCGGCCTTCGGGGCGGTGCCGTCGAACTTAACCGTGCCACTGACCGTCGCCACGGTCGCCGGATCAATCGGAGTGGCTGCCGGCGCCGCAGTGTTGGAGGCCGGAGCTTCTTCCTTCTTGTTGCAGGCCCCCAGAATGAGTAAAGCGCACAAGGCCAGCACGCTGACTGCGAATGCTGCCCAACCTGTTCTCTTATTCATGATGTCGCCCTTTCTGTGAAGTAGTGCCGGCGTGCCGCCGGCTGTCGCGCGGGCGTCCTCGCCCGCGCGGGGAGTGTATACAGAGTCTGTGTCCAGTTGCCGAACAGGAGATTCTACCGCGAACCGCCGCTTGGTGCAGCCCGCGGCTGCGTTTCCGCCTGCCTCCGGACGCTCGGGCGTTGCACGGCAGCTTTCGCATGTGGCATGGATGCGGCCACGCGCCGCTGCTCTTCCGGCGTCAGCTGGAAGATATAGTCGGTCAGCAGCTTGCGGTGATCCCCCGTGTATCCATTGAACGTTGGCGGTGTTGGCCCGGCAAATACCCACTGATTGTTTTGCTCGCGGAACAGTCCCGAAGGCATCGAAGTGCCCGGACTGACAGCCTGCGGATCGGTGATCCAGCGCTCGACCCAATCCGGCTTCAGGCGCTCTTTCGCCAGCAGGAAGTTGGGCGCGGTCGCGATCTTGTCGTGATTCGGGTCTCCGGTCGCGTGACACTTCAGGCAGGGCGCAGCGGTGCTCGAGAACAGGCTGCGCGCCATGTCCGTCTCTTTCGCCGTCAGCACCGGCACCTGCTCGGGAATATACGGAATCGGCTGCTGCGACAACGCCTGGAAGAACCGCACCAGCTTGCGCAGCTCATTGTCCGAGAACGAAAACGTCGGCATGCGCACTTTCAAATACGGCCGTACGCCGTTGCGGTTCGTGTCGGTCGTGCTCAGCGCCGGGTTCGACAGGAACTTCCGCAGCCATTCAGGATCGACGCGCGCGCCTTCGGTCAGGAGTTTCGGCGGCAACTGCTCCTGCACATCCTGGTACTGTTTCAGCCCCATCAGAATCGTTCTCTGGCCCGGGATGAACTGGTGGCACCCCATGCAGTTGTATTTCCTAATCACCCACCAGCCTTCCTGAATGTCGTGCCGCGCGTCGCCCGGTTTGTACTGATAATTTGCGGGCAGGGAAGTCTCCTCGCTGCCCATCAGGAAAGTCGTGAGATCGAGCACGTGCTCTTTGGTGAGGTGAAGATTCGGCATGCGCAGAGCTTCGGTCTCGCTCTTCACCATGCCGGTGTCATAGACATTTGGCTCAGCCAGCTTGTGCTCAAAAAATCCTTTGTGGTCGTACCAGGGCTTGTTCGCCGGGCCGTCGGGCAGGCGAGCCAGATCGTCTTTATCTTTGATCGGCTCCGACTCTTTTCCGCCGCGCTGGGCGGGCTCGGTGAACAGAGCGAAATCAAGACGCTCGATCGGCTTGCTGCCCTCAAACGTTAGCTCGGTGCCGATCCGGCCCTCGTCTTCCATGCCAGCGATCTCGTGGCATCCGCCGCAGCCGTAGTACCGCACCCACTTCTTGCCTTCTTCTTTCAGCGAAGGATCATCCATGAACGCCGCGTTTGCATACGCCGACGGTTCCTGCTTCTTCTGCGTCATCAAATACGTCGCGATGTCTTCCGCGTCTTCCGGCGCCAGACGCAGGCCGGGCATCACGGTCATGTTCTGCACCTGCAGTTCGTGGCCGTCGTTGGGACATTTGCTGTGCTCAAGATCGAACTGGTAGGGCAGTCCTTTTTTCGCGTAGTCCTCGGGGCCAATGTCTTTCTTCTCATACGGGCAATACGGCCGGGTGCGCTCGCGCGCGTTGTGTATCCAGCGCACGAGATAGTCATAATTCGCCTTTTCGCCAACGCGCGTCAGGTTTGCGGCGAACGTTCCACCCTGCATCTGATCGCCCTCGCCGATCGAGTGGCAGGCCAGACAGCCGCGCGTCTCAAACAAGTCTTTTCCGTGAGCCGCGTTCCCCGGCTTGTGTTTGGGCAGAGGATCGGTGAAGCCCGATTGCCAGATGTACGCCGAAATGGCCTGAATCTGATGATCAGTCAAGCGGAAGTTCGGCATTTTGGTCGTGGGCCGGAAATCCGACGGCTTCTTCAGCCACACTGGAATCCAGTTCTTGTTCAGCTTGAGCCGGGCGTCTTTCAGGTTGGGCCCAACTTTTTTCTGATCCTGCATCAGGCTGTGCGACTGAAAGTCGAGCTGCTGTAAACGCCCGTCCAGCTTGCTGTTGTCCACTTTCAGGTCGACGGCTTTGGTATTGAGCGTGTTGGCTTCTTCGTTCGATTCGGCAGCGTCGGCCTGTTTCATCAGATCGGCAGTCTGCTTGATGTTGTCTTTCTTCTGGCCCTCGATCTGCTTGATCTGCTGCCCGATGGCATTCAGGTCTTCGGGCTCTTTGTCGTAGCCTTCATAGCGATGGCAGCCCATACAGCCGCGTTGCCGGAACAAATCCTTGCCGTCGTTGATCGTGGTCCATTGCACGTCGCCGCTGGTCAGCATCATGTCGGCGGAGTGGCAGGTCTGGCATCCCGCTTGCGCGTTCTCTTTGGGAAAGAGCGGCCACAGCCAGTGCTCGTAGTTTCCGTGCGCCTTCTCGATGCTGGTGGTGGCGCGGCCGTTGCCCTGATGGCAGGGCGAACAGCCGAACTTGTCTGGATCGTGAATCTGCAGCAGTTCGGGCGAGGTGTGGCTCACCAGCGCCTGCGCGTACTCATCCGGCTTCTTCTCGCCCTTGAGCGTCATGGACGCAGCCGTGATCTTAAGCGGTTCACGCGCGCTCATGTGGCAGGACTCGCAGCGGTCGACGATATTCGCTTCCGCTACGTTGATCTGCACGATCGTGGGATCCCAATCGGCCGCTTTCTTCTTGAGGCCGTCGATCTGCGCCGGGGTCAGATCGACCATGTGGTCGGTGATGTACTCGTCCAGCTTCGCTTTGGCGTCCGTAGCGGGTTTCAGAACGTCGCCCAACTCCAGGCTGAGCTTGGTGCGCTCGTCACGGATTTCGTTGTAGGTTTCTTCAAGTTGCTGGAAGGTGAATTGCTTCTTGCTGCCGTCCGGGAACTCGACGGTTGCAAGCTCAGCTTTGTAGGCGTCGATGTCTTTCTGCTTGCTGGCCTTTGCCGATTGGCTTTCGCTGGTTTCGAGTTCGTAGGTGAGGGCGTTGACATAGGCGCGCCGATCGGTGAAGACGCTTTGCACGGCGAGCAGGCGCGCGCTCGTAGCGTCAAGTTTTTCGCGAGCCTCACGAGCCGCCGGCGCGGAATCGTCGCTCGCTTTCTTCCAGACTGCATACAACTCGGTGTACTTCGAATTTTTCTCGACGTCTTTTTCCGATGCCTGCGACTTGGACTTCGCCGTGCTCAGGAACGCGCTGTAGCGCGTCTTCCATTGCTCCTGATACTCCTTCCACGGCCGCTGGCCCCAGGCCTCGTCCCACAAGGCCCAGAACAGCGTAATGACCAGTATCACCGTCGCGATGGCATAGTGCGCGGCGTACGACTTGCTGGTGATCGGATCCTGCTCGGGGGTGGGTTTTTCGGGCACCGAATCCTCCGAAACTTTGTCGTTAGTAGTTAGCCGCTGGTCGTTCGCTCAACTTCGCGGGGTCGTGGATCTGGCCGACGACTAACGACCATCGATCAACCACCAACGACTGGTTTCACACGTTGAACCAGGGCGTAATCCATACGTACTTGATATGCCACAAAAGCCGCAGAGCCATCTTCAGTGGCAGTGCAACCATGGTCAGCCACAGAAATGTCATGAGTGAAAACTGCAGCAAGCTCATGCGCTGGAAATCCTTGGGCATCTTGCGCCGGAAAAGCGAATACACGGCACCGCCGCCGACCAAGTAGAATCCGCCGACCACAATCGCTCCGAACGCTCCCTTGGCCCAGTTGGATGTGATCGGACCGCCCAGCCAGCGCGGAACTTCGTCGGGCAGATCCCGGTTCACTTCGTAAATCAATCGGTTGTGGTCCCACGTCTGCCCCGGCCAGAACCACTGCCAGCCCGGCCCGCGGATGAACGTGCCGATGATGATCATCGCGACCCAAAGAATGATGAAACCGAAAAGAAATGTCCCAATGGAGAAACGGCGCTGCTTCCAGGTGTAGTAGCCGCTGCCCAGCGGATTGGTATCGATATAGGGAATCACCATCAGGCCGATGATGATCATGGTGGGCATCACCACGCCCGCGATCCAGGGATCGAAATAGACCAGCATTTCCTGCAGGCCGAGAAAGTACCAGGGCGCCTTCGCAGGATTCATGGTGAGGTTGGGATTGGCGGGCTCTTCGAGCGGCGCGTTCAACGTGATCGACCAGACCATCAGAATGATGGTGATGATGATCGCAGCCAGGAATTCAATGCGCAGCAGAAACGGCCAGACGTGGACTTCTTTCTGCCATCCCGGCTTGAAGGGCCAGGTCTTGCGATGGTGCGTCTTGGCCATCTCGGGCGAGCCTTCGAGCTGCTCGATCAGCTGATCGTTGGCGTGCGCTTGCTTCCAGGCAAGGTAGATGTAAAAGATGAGCAGCGGAATGAGGCCGACGATCGGAACGTTGTCCGGGGCCGAACAGATTTCCCAAAGTTGTCGCCAATCCATAAGTTCTCTCGAAAATCTCACGAATCAGATGTCATCCCGAACCGGCGCGAAGCGGCGGTGAGGAACCTGCTTTCTTACCTGCGCCGGCACAAAAGCAGGTTCCTCACCGGTCTTTCAGACCGGTTCGGAATGACATCGCGTTGTATTGGCCAATCGCTACTCTCCTGCCGCTTTCGGTCCGCGCCGCGGCTTATCCGCCTCGGCTTCGAGCATTACCGGAGCCGGGCCAGAAATCCCGCCGTCTTTTCGCACGCGCCAGAAGTGCACGATCATCAGCACGCTGGCCACGATTGGAATGCCGATGCAGTGCCAGATGTACGACCGCAGCAGCGCGTTCGCATCGACGATCGACCCGCCGAGCAGCCCAAAGCGCACGTCGTTATACGGCGTCATGCCGAGCATCGATCCGAACGGCCCCTCATGCCCGAGCAGCGGAGTGGCTCGCGCCATGTTCGTGCCCACCGTCACGGCCCAGAAGCCGAGCTGATCGTCGGGCAGCAGGTATCCGGTGAAGGAAAGCAGCAGCGTGAACACCAGCAGCAGCACTCCAATGTTCCAGTTGAATTCACGCGGCTTCTTGTACGATCCCGTCAGGAACACGCGGAACATGTGCAGCCAGACGGCAATCACCATCAGGTGCGCCGCCCAGCGGTGCATGTTGCGCAGAATCTTGCCGAACGGTACGTCATGCTCGAGGTAAAGCACGTCGCGAAACGCCTGCACCTTGCTGGGGTGGTAGTAGAACATCAGCAACACGCCGGTGTAGGTCAGGATGATGAACAGATAGAACGTGATCCCGCCCATACCCCAGGTGTAGCTGTAGCGCACCGCGTCGCGATTGATCTTGGCCGGATGCAGATGCAGAAACACGTTCGACAGCACGCCCAGGGCGCGATTGCGCGGCGTGTCGTCGTGCTTGTGGCGGAAGATCGAGGTGTAGACCTGGGTTTTGGTCGGGTCTTTTAACCCTTCGATCTGTTCCTTGGCCTTGCTGGGGAGGTCGGTTTTGAGCGCCTGGATGTCGTCCTTCACCCCGGTCGTGACGCGCTCAACCAGCCCCACTTTCCCGTTCTTGCCGTTGTTTTCGTCAGCCATAAAATTGAATCATTCAGTCATTGAAACATTGAAACATTGAAACATTGAGTCATTTAGTCATTTAGTCATTTAGTCATTGATTCATTCTTCTATGCCAGCGAGGTCATGATTCAATGATTCAATGATTCAATGACTCAATGAATCAATCACTCAATAAGCTACACTCCGGTCAAGAACGCTCCTGGATCGTTAAAGTGACTCGGCTGCCCCTTGGGCCACGAGTACAGCTTTGCGGTATCGACCAGGATCTGCCCGTCGGGCGCGAGCTCGATCTTCGCGCGATCCATAGGCCGCGGCGCCGGCCCTTCAAAATTGATTCCTTCGTTGTCATAGCCACTGCCATGGCAAGGGCACTTGAATTTGTTTTCGCTCGGTTTCCAGTCGGGCGTGCAGCCCAGGTGCGTGCAGCGCGCGTAGATCACGAAAAGGCGATCCGGCGTGCGATCGACCCAGATCCGGTATTTCTGCTGAAACTTGGTGTCGACGCCGAGTGCAAATTCAGACGGATATCCGATCTTGAAGACCGTATTCGGCTCGAAAAGAGTGCGGGGAAGAAAGAAGCGGAAGAAAGCGAGGAACCAGGCAGTCAGGAACCCGGTCACCATGGTCCAGACAAAACGGCGCCGGCGCCGGTCGATTTCAGTCGAGGGAGCGGTTGTCGGCAGGCCCGCCGCGGCGGCGGCTTTCGACGTTCCTACCGCAGGCGTGCCCACATATTTCGTGGCATCGGTCTTCCCGCCCTCCGCCGCAGGTTGTGCTGACGGAGGCGCAGCCGGCTTCGCTGCCCCGGGATTCGGATTGACCTTGTCGGTCTCCGCCATGAGTTCTCACCCTTTCCTAGCAAAGACTAGAACTTCAATCACCAGCGGCAGCCGCGTACTCCGGTGTTGCCCACTGCCTCCCAAGGTTGTGAGGCAATAAAGACGATACTGGTTGTGCCAATGCCTCGTCGACGATTTGCGCCAGCGCCGCGATGAACTTCGGAGAGTCGTTCAGGCCTGCGCTCATCTCAAATTGGCTGATTCCCACGCGCGCCGCCAGTTCGCGGGCCTCATGATCGATTTCGCCGAGCGTCTCCACGTGATCCGACACGAACGCCACCGGCACCACGCACATTTCCCGAACTCCGTCAGCCGACAGCCTCCTGATCGTGTGATGCAGGGAAGGCTGCAGCCATTTGCTTGCCCCCACTTTGCTTTGGTAGCAGAGCGTGCGGTGGTTGCGCCATCCTCCACGTTGAGCGAGGAGTTCTACGGTCTCCTCGATTTGCCGCTGGTACGGATCGCCTTTCGCAATGACCGACATGGGAACGCTATGCGCGCTGAAAACGATTTCGGGAGTTTCCTGGCTGGAAAAGCGCGAAAGAGCCTGGTTCACCTTTTCCACGATCGCGTCCAAATACATCGTATTGCGATAGAAGGTCTCGGCGCAATGCACGGGCAGATCGTCGTGAAACAGCCGCCGCCATTCGTTCAGACTCGACCCCGTCGTGGTCGAGGAGTACTGGGGATATAACGGAAGCAACACGACTTCGTCGCACTGGGCCGCCCGAAGCTGCCCGATAGCCTCTCCCGTGAAGGGATGCCAGTAACGCATGGCGACAAAACAGTGCGCATCCACGCCCTGTCTGCGCAACTCAGCTTCGAGTGCGCGCGCCTGCCGCTCCGTGTGCCGGCGGATCGGAGAGCCTCCGCCGATCGTAGCGTAGTGGTGTTGAACCTTGCGGGCGCGTGTGCTGGAAATCAACTTGGCGAGCGGTTTGCGCCCGATGCGGGCGAAGGGGAAATCAATAATGTCGGGATCGCAGAACAGGTTATAAAGAAAAGGTTCGATCGCTTCCAGCGTGTCGGGTCCACCGAGCTGAAATAGAACTATCCCCACACGCCGTGTTGTGCGCGTCATTCCCCAGAATCCCCAGAACGGGCGAATTTACTCTTATCTGTGGCGAGAGTCAATGGCGGCGTGTGCAAAAGTTGAATGGATTCCGCGCCCAGGCCAGCTCACGCATTGCAAACCTCACGCCTGCCCATGCAAGCTGTATCCCATGCCAGAGTTGCCCGACATCTCGGCTTACCTCAGCGCCCTCGAAACGCGCATTGTCGGTGAACCGCTGGAGCACATCCGGCTGGCCAGCCCTTTTCTGCTGCGAACCGTGCAGCCTCCGCTGACGAGTGCCGAAGGCCGCAAAGTGTGCCGCCTCCGTCGCGTGGGGAAACGCATTGCAGTCGGCTTGGACGGCGACCTATGGCTGGTGCTGCATCTGATGATCGCTGGCCGGCTGCATTGGCGTCCGCCCAATGCCAAGCTGGCCGGCCGGCAGAGCCTGGCAGCATTCGATTTCCCACACGGTTCCCTTGTCCTGACGGAGGCCGGCTCGAAGAAACGAGCGTCGTTGCACGTGATCAGCGGCGAAGGAAACTTAGTTGCGCTCGACGCGGGAGGGATCGATGTCTTCTCGTCAACTCTGGAAGAATTCCGTGCGGGCATGACCGCCGAGAACCATACCCTCAAGCGTGCGCTGACCGACCCGCGCCTGCTGAGTGGCGTCGGGAATGCCTATTCGGATGAGATTCTGCACGCAGCGCAGCTGTCGCCGGTCGCTCTCACCAACAAGCTGACGCCAGAAGAGTGGCAACGGTTGTTCGCTGCCACCCGGCAAACTCTTCAGCTCTGGATTGATCGGCTGCGCGCCGAGGCCGAGCAAGCTTTTCCCGAGAAGGTCACCGCGTTTCGAAAAGACATGGCTACGCACGGCCGCTACGACCTACCCTGCCCGAGATGCGGCGACAAGATTCTGCGCATTCGCTACGCGGACAAGGAAACCAACTACTGCGCCCGGTGCCAGACCGGCGGGAAGATCCTTGCGGATAGAAGCTTGTCACGCCTGCTGGGATCGGACTGGCCGCGAACGTTGGAAGAGTTGGAAGCGCTGAAGCGGCGCTGACAAGGATATTGGATTGTTGATTGAAGATCGCTATTGCCCGAGCCGTGGGCTCTCATTCAACAATCAACAATCATGATTCAACAATTTCCCTCACGCGGGCGCGGGTTCGGGAGCGGCCTTCTGCATCTCTTCGATCACGGCGTCGGCAAACTGTGACGTTCCGGCCTGACCGCCGATATCGCGCGTCAGCTTTTCGCGATGGCGATAGACGTGCTCCAGCGCATTCCGGATCTGGGTCGACGCCGCGTGCTCTCCGAGATGCCGGAGCATCAGGAGTGCCGAGCGCAGCAAGGCTGTCGGATTCGCCAGATTCTTTCCCGCAATGTCGGGCGCAGACCCGTGCACCGCTTCAAACATGGCGCAATCGTCGCCCAGGTTGGCACTGGGCACGAAACCGAGCCCCCCTACAAATGCGGCACATAGATCCGAGAGAATGTCGCCGTACAGATTCTCCATCACCAGCATGTCGTACTGGTATGGATTCAGCACCAGCTGCATACAGGTGTTGTCGACGATGTGCTCGCCGTAGGTGATTTCGGGATAGTCTTTGGCCACGCCGCGGCAGCACTTCAGGAACAGTCCATCCGACAGCTTCATGATGTTCGCCTTGTGGATGGCGTGGATTTTCTTGCGCTGGTTCTTGCGGGCGTACTCGAAGGCAAACCGGGCGATGCGAGTGCAGGCCTTCTCGGTCATGATCTTCAGACTCTCGACCACCCCGGGCACCACTTCGTGCTCGAGCCCCGAGTACAGACCCTCGGTGTTCTCGCGAACAATGATGAGGTCGACGTCAGGATAGCGCGTGGGAATATGAGGAAGATTGCGGATCGGCCTGAAATTCGCATACAGTTCAAATTTCTTGCGTAACGCTACGTTGATGCTGGCAAACCCGCCGCCGACAGGGGTTGTGACTGGGCCCTTCAGCACCACCCGTGTGCGCTCGATCGATGCGATGACTTCTTTCGGAATGTACTCCCCGTATTTCTCATAGGCGTCACTGCCGACTGCGAACGTCTCCCACTCGAACTTCACCCCCGTCGCTTCCAGGATGCGGACGGTGGCCTGCGTGACTTCGGGGCCAATGCCATCGCCAGGAATGAGGGTCACTCTATGACTCATGAGCTTTTTACCGTAAAGAAAGGGGCCAAAGGCTAAGGCTCCAACTCTGACCACTGATCTCTATCCGCTCTTTGCCTTCACCAGGTCTTTCAACTCGTTCATGAACTCCTTGACATCCTTGAAATCCAGGTACACCGAGGCAAAGCGCACGTAGGCAACTTTGTCGTAGCGACGCAGCCGGTTCATGATCAGTTCGCCTAACTCGCTGGTCTTGCGCTCGCGTTCGGGCGATTCCATCACGAACGACTCGGTTTCATTGACGATCTGCTCTAGCTTGCTGATGGGCACAGGCCGTTTTTCGCACGCCCGGAGCAGGCCGTTCAGCACTTTTTGCCGGTCAAACTTCTCCCGCCGTCCATCTTTTTTCACCACCATGTACGGGATTTCGTCAATGCGCTCGTAGGTGGTAAAGCGCTTGCCACATTTCAGACATTCGCGCCGGCGCCGGATCGAGTCCGCTTCTTTGCTCTCCCGCGAGTCGACTACCTTGTCGTTGGCAAATCCGCAAAAGGGACATTTCATGGTTCTGGGGAATTGTAACAGTCGCACGACCGGGGAATCGGGGAGGGACGGACGCTTCGCCCGCCCATTTCCGGACGAGGGTCTGCCTCAGCAGGAAACAAAACGGCGCTCGCACCCCCTGCGGTACGAGCGCCAGTTTTTCCCCATGCCCTCCCGGTGACGGAAGGCCTGAAGCTTTCGACCCCCAAAGTTAGGCTGAAGGGAAGTCAAACCCAGCCTGGAGGGTCTGGATACAAGTTGCCCTAGCCGTCTTTCTGAGTTGTCAAGAAGTTGTCGGGGATTTGTAAAAAAATTTTAAGGAAAGGCTACATTTATGGGGTCTAAGGTTAGCGTGCCCCGGGGTCACTCTTCTCTAGACCACAAAATACTTCGCCCCGGGGTGGTGCACCACGATGGCCGACGTGCTTTGCTCCGGCTCGAGCAGGAACCCCGAGGTCAACCGGACCCCGACGCGTTCCTCGGGCTTCAGCAGCGCAAACAGCTTTGTCTGGTCCTCAAGATTAGGGCACGCGGGATACCCAAACGAATACCGCGACCCGCGATACTTCTGATGAAACAGATCGCGAATCTCCGGCGCATCTTCGCCTGCAATCCCCAGCTCCTCGCGCATCCGCTTGTGGTGCAGTTCGGCCAGCGCTTCGGCTGTCTCGACGCTCAGCCCGTGCAGGTAGAGGTATTTCGTGTACTCTCCGCCTTCGAACAAGCGTTGCGTTTCGACGCTGGCCTTGGGGCCGATGGTCACCAAAGACAGCCCGAGCACATCCATCTTCCCCGAGGATTTCGAGGCGAGGAAGTCCGCTATGGACAAACGCCGCCCTTCCCTCTGCCGCGGAAATGTAAAGCGCAACAGCTCGGTAGAGCCGGCGTCCCGCCGGCTGTCGCGGAGGTGTCCCGCCTCCGCATCCCCAGGCTCATACACAATCACGTCATTGCCATCGCTCTGAGCAGGGAAGTAACCATACACGACCGCCGGCCCAAACAATCCGGAGTCCGCGACTTCGTCTTCCAATCTCGCCAAGATCGGCCGAAACTTCTCCTCCACCAGCCGCAGATAGTCCGCCTGCGAAGCCGTCTTCAGCTGCCACTGGTTCTTGAACAGCGCGGTTTCATTGATGTAGCGGAAGACTTCTCGCACATCGTAGTTTTTGCGCACGCGCACGCCCCAGAACGGAGGGACCGGAATATTCGGGGCATCGCCCACGACCGGGCTTCTTTCCGCAAACACCGGACCGGTCTCCTCGTCTACGGCGGTGGCCTTGGCATACACCTTCACCGTTCGCCCTTCCCGCAGCCGCGTTTCGCGCGCGCCGTCCTCGGTAGCCAGATCCTCCATGATGTGCAGGCCGGCAAAGGCGTCGTCGGCATAGAAGACGCCGTTGGCATACTCGCGACGCAGGTCGTCCTCGACATACTTGCGAGTCAGCGCCGCTCCGCCGCAGATGACCGGGAACTCCAGTTTCTGCCGCTGCAGGTCCTGAATCACATACTTCATCTCCAGCGTCGACTTCACCAGCAGCCCGCTCAGACCGATGGCGTCGGCTGCATGTTCCTGCGCCGCCCGGATAATCGAATCCCCCGGCTGTTTGATCCCCAAATTGACGACCTTGAACCCATTGTTCGACAGAATGATGTCCACCAGATTCTTCCCGATATCGTGCACGTCGCCCTTTACGGTGGCGAGCACAATCGTGCCTTTCTGCGATCCGGCCTTCTTCTCCATTTTCGGCTCGAGATAGGCGACCGCCTGCTTCATCACCCCGGCGGAATCGAGAACGGACGGCAGCTGCATCTTGCGCGCCCCAAACAGGTCGCCTACGGTCTTCATGCCGTCGAGCAGAACGGTATTGATCAGTTCCAGCGGCGAGTAGTTCGACAATGCATCTTCCAGCAGCGTCTCCAGAGATTTCTTACTCTCGCCCTCGCCCACCGCCTTCTCGCCGTTGATGATGGCGAACTTCAGCTTGTCCTCCACCGACAGCGTATCGACGTGCGCCGTCGTCGAGGCGGCTGGCTTGCCCTTCATCCCGGCAAAATGTGCCATGTAGTTCTGCAGCGGATCGCCCGCCGATTCGTCGCGGAAGATCAGCTTGCGCGCCAGATCCACCTCTTCCTGAGGAATCTTGTACAGCGGATAAATCTTGGTGTAGTTGACGATAGCCATGTCGAGGCCGTGGTCGACCGCTTCGTGCATGAACACTGAATTCAGCACCCGCCGCGGGTAGGCATCCAGGCCAAACGAAATGTTGCTCACTCCCAGGATCGTCTTAACCGAGGGCAGTTCCTTCTTGATTCGCTCGACGGCCTTCAGTGTTTCAATGCCCGCTGTGCGGTACTCTTCCTGCCCAGTCGAAATGGGCAAAGTCAGCGCGTCAAAGATGAGATCAGTGCCGTCAAGCCCATATTTTTGCGTGGCCAGATCAAAGATACGATGCGCGATAGCCGCTTTCTTTTCCGCCGTCAACGCCATGCCGTCTTCGTCAATGGTGAGCGCGATCACCGCCGCGCCATAGCGCTTGGCCATGGGCAACACTTTCGACGTCCGTTTTTCGCCATCCTCCAGATTGATCGAGTTGATGATCGCGCGCCCAGGAATGCGCTTCAGCGCTTCTTCCACCACGTCCGCCTCGGTCGAATCCACCAGAATCGGCGCCGGTACGCGCGTCGCGATTTTTTCCAGAATCGAGCTGATGTATCCTTTCTCGTCCTCGCCCACGATGGCGCAGCACAGGTCCAGCATGTGCGAGCCGTCATTCACCAGCTTCTTGGCCAGCGCCAGAATGTCGTCGTATTTCTTCCCCTGCACCAGGTTCCGGAAGTGCTCGACCCGGGTGGTCGTGTTCATTTCCTCAGCCACGATCAGCGGCTTGGGCTCAAGATCAAGCGGCACCGACGTATAGGCGCTCGAGGCCGCCCCCACGCGCTTGGCCTCGCGCCTTGCCGGCTCCACGCCCGACACGGCTTCAACCACTGCTTTAAGATGTTCCGGCGTTGTGCCGCAGCAGCCGCCCACAACGCGAACTCCATAATCTGCAACAAAGTGCCTGTGATACTCCGCCAGCTCCTTTGGAGTAAGGGGAAACACTGCCTGGCCGCCCTGATTAATTGGCAGGCCAGCGTTGGGCAGCACCGAAACTTCCCGGGTCGAATTCAGGGCCAGGTAACGGACCGCGTCATTCATCTCCTTCGGCCCCGTGGCGCAGTTCAGCCCAATGATATCCACATCGAGAGGCTCCAGCGCAGTGAGGGCCGCGCCAATTTCGGTGCCCAAAAGCATCGTCCCCGATTCTTGCAGTGTTACTTGAACAGTTACCGGTAGACGCTTGCCCGATTTGCGCATCGCGTCCAGCACTCCGATGGTCGCAAGCTTCGCCTGCAGCAAGTCCTGACAGGTCTCGACCAGCAGCACGTCGACTCCGCCTTCGATCAATGCCGACGCCTGCTCTTCATACGCCGCGATCATCGCGTCGCTGGAAATGTGACCAAGCGAAGGCAACTTTGTGGACGGACCCATCGACCCGGCCACAAACCGCGGCTTGTCTTTGGTCGAGAACTGCTGCGCGACTTCCTTGGCCAGCTGCGCTGCCTTGACGTTGATCTCGCGCGTGCGATCACCCAGCTCAAACTCGGCCAGCACAATGCGAGTCGCGCCGAACGTATCGGTCTCGACTACGTCGCAGCCCACGCGCAGAAAATCGGCATGAATGTCGCGAATGATGTCCGGCCGGCTCAGCGCCAGCACTTCACTGCAGTTCTCCTTGCCCCAGTAATCGTCCAGGGTAGGGTTGCGCTGGTGGATGTTGGTCCCCATCGCGCCGTCGTAGATGACAACGCGCTCGCGCACGGTTTGTAGGAAATCAGCCATCGTTTCGTTCTCAGCTCTTAGCTCTTAGCCTTTAGCTCTTAGCATCATCCGTGTGGATCCGCGTGAATCCGTGGCCAAGAAGTTGCCGTGCCCGCCTAAGCACGAACGCCGGTCTCAAGTTAGACCGGCGCGTCGAAAGCGTTCGAACTCTAATTCGTTTCTCGAAGCCTAGCTCCCCGGCACCAGTTGTGCGGGCGCCCCGGCATCCACGTCGGCCTGATTGAAGATCGCGTTGGCTCCCATGTGTGCTGGCCGGGGGGCCAGCATCTGCTCCTTGCGATAGACGAGGTTGCTGGCGTTGAACGTGGCCAGCTCAAATCCATGCCCGTGCGTGATGGCGTCAGTCGGGCAGGCCTCCACGCAATACCCGCAGAAAATGCAGCGGTTGTAGTCGATGTTGTAAACCTTGGCGTAGCGCTCGGCCCCCGAAACGCGGTGCTCAGCCGTATTCTCGGCCGCCTCAATATAGATGCAGTTCGAGGGGCACGCCGCCGCGCACAAGAAGCAAGCCACACACTTCTCCAGCCCGTTTTCATCGCGCTGCAGCACGTGCGCTCCGCGGAAGCGGGCTTCAAAGCGCGCTCCCTTGAGCGGCCCCTTGCCGTCGGGATAGTTCTCGACGGTCGTCGGCTGAAACATCTCCATAAAGGTGATGCTCATGCCTTTGGCAATGGCCGCAATGTTCTTCAGCACCGGCATTGAATTTAGTATACCGGAAGTGCCCGAATCTCGGCCCGCTGCGCGACACAAGGGACAACAGCGGTGACCGCGCAAAAACAAAAGGCATCCACGTCTTGCGGGATGCCCAAGGTCGAGACCCCTTCGTTTTTAGAAGGTCAAGTGCAACGCCATCTGGATAAACCGCGGGCTGCCGATGGTGTGCTGAAGTTGGCCTAGCTGAAGCGCAGGTGGGCATTGGAAGGCTCCCTGGCCCGCACCAATGTTCGGACCCTGAGGCAGAGGAACGCAAGGCCCTATTCCGGTCTGAGGATTCAGGGGGCCAAAGATCGGTGGATTACGAAAGTGAGTGACGAACTCGACGCTATTGCTGGGAACGTCGAAACTCGGATGGTTGAAGATGTTGAAGAACTGCGCGTCGTACTTGAGCGAAAAGCGTTCGTTGATCTTGAAATTCTTAAAGATCCCGAAATCAAACCGGTTCTGGAAGGGGCCACGGAAGATGTTGCGACCTCCGCTCGCGTAAGGAGTTTCAAAGTAGTCGCACGCGCCGCTCACCGGGTCGCACGGCGGAGTACCAAAGTTGGCGTCTCCGGGCGCGATCAGCGGGGGAGGACCAAACGCGTTTACGTTGAGCACTGGCTTGAGACCATTGATGCCGGTCGTGCCTTGAAGGCGGGGATTATTGCTGGTGGACCCAGCACCACCGACCGGGACGATTGGATTTGTGACCGCATCATTGCCGCCGCCCCAGTAGATGCTGGCCGCGCCGCCGCTGAAATCGTTCACACTATACGGTTGGCCACTTTGGAGCGTAGTTACTCCGCTCATTCCCCACCCATTCACGACCTGGTTCAATACACCCTTCGCGTTATCCAGCTTTGGAAACTCATAGAGGTAGCTGACTGACAAAACGTGAGTGCGGTCGAAATCCGAGTTGCCGTATGCAGATTTCAGGTTATTGACATCGTTGCCGGTGAAAAACAAACCGAGTCCGCTTTGCTCATCAAGCGTGTGAGAGTAGGTATAGGATGCTGTCACCTGTAACCCTTTGCTCATGCGCTTGTTCAGTCCAACCTGAAGCGCATCGTAGTTTGATATCCCTCTCCCTTGGTAAGAAGTCGAGTTGGGGTCGTAACCAATAAACGGTGCGCGAAGGGCAGCGTTGCCAGTAGGGAATCCGTCAACGAGCGTCTGAACGTTCTCAGCGGCGACGCCCGGTACCTGCCAGCCGTAGGAGAACTGCTGCTCGTTCGCGCCCCCCACCAGGAGGTGATGCGACGGGGTAGCGAGCTGTGCCTGATTGAAGGGCAGAGGAATAATCTCATGCACGCCATGGTTTCCGACATAACCTAACGTCACGACCCAGGTGTTGACGGGTTGCCATTGTAGGTCGAGGGTCCAGTTCTCCGAGTAAGGAAGCTTGTTCGTAGGATCGTATCCTGCGAAAAACAATCCGCTGCACCCAAATTGATTCGTAGCTGTGCAGAAGGGAGTGGTTTGGTTGATGAGCTGAGCAGCGTTCGGGATGAGTCCGACCACGGTAGAAAAGTTGCTGGGCGGAGGCGCAGGAGGCGTTGTCCCGAAAGGCACGGCGAAACTGGCCGATGCGGGGTTGTTTGGATCAAACGCCGTGAAGTTCGGCACAACGAACGGCTCTGACATGGTTACACCGAACGGGCCGCTAATGCCTCCACCGGCGGGTTGCGCAAAATAGGCAAAGTACTCTCCTCGATCGTAGTAGAGTCCGGCTCCTGCACGGAGGACAATGTTCTTCACGAAGGTTGGGCTGTACACAATTCCGAAACGTGGGGCGAATCCCCACTGTTTTCCGGTGAGGGTTGAGTCGCTCACGCCTTTCGATCCGAATGCCCTGTTATTCCCTGCGATCACGAGACCGATGGCGTCCCCGTTGTTTCCAAACTGATCCGACCCGACATTGTATTGGTAATCTTTAGGATAGAAGTTCGTAAGCAGTCCGTTCTTCTCGATCAACGGCCCGTCCCAATCCCAGCGCAACCCTAAATTCACCTTAAGATTCGACTTCAGGCGAATATCGTCTTGAACATAGAGGCCGGCCTGACGGGATCGAAAATGGCGATTGGAAACTCCAGAAAACAACTCGGACGGCGATCCAGCCGACCCGCAAGGGTTGAGGAAACTGCACATATCCCCCAGCATAAAGCTCGAAAAATCGGCAAAGTTCAAACGAGCCGTTTGGGAGTCTTTGTTAATAACATTGAGCTGGATATAGTCGAAATTGAACCCCGTTTGAACTGTATGACGGCCGTGAACCCAGCCGAGATTGCTGGAGCCCCCGAAGTCGTTCTGAAAGATACCAGCATTGGCGAAGTTGGATGGACCGATGGTTAGAATATTGAAGTTGCCGTCCATGTTGCTGATGTTGATCTGCGGAAACTGGGTGTACCCGGGGATCGTGATGCCTTGGCTGGAAGGATTCAGGAACTGGTTTGTGCCCGCGTACGCGACTTCGCGTGTGAAGCCGAAGCGCTGTTCCCAACTTAAGTTCGGGTTTATAACGGTGGTGTTGTCGAGGGCAAATACCTGACTGCCAGCATGCATCGTTTGCGGAAAACCGAGCAGCGAGCTGCTTGAAAATGTATTGATGTTAGGATCTCTCTGGTAATAGTACTTGCCCGCCAAACGGTCCCTTGCGCCGAAATTGTAGTCGAGATTCGTAATTACCTGGTCGGCCCTGAAACGGGCTGGCGCGCCTTGCAGTGTGGTGTCGGCGAAGTGAGTTTGCAAGTTTTGCAGCTGGTTTGGATCTGTCGTTGCGTTGGGGACGAAGAAGCTGCCGTCAGGCGCCTTCTGGCTCATGATGTTAAGCGCCACCTGATTCATGTCCGCAGCCGTGCACAGACGAGGAGTATTTCCGCCACATGGCGGACCCGAAAAAGTAAAATCGTTTGTGAAGTAAGCGTTGACCAAGTTCGCGAGGGTGGCAGCCGACCGATCGCTCGTGAGGACAGGGCCGCTCAGCGTTGTGTTGTTGCTCTGAAATGGCGCTGGAACCGCGACCAGGGAGTTGCCCAACAACTGGTCTGTCACTCGTTGTGCCTGATAGGAACCAAAAAAGAACAGCTTGTCCTTTATGATCGGCGCCCCGATCATTCCACCATAAACGAGGCGGTGCAGAGGCGGCGTGGGAAACCCGGCATTCCTGTTGAACCACGGATTCGCGTTCCAGCCACCAGTCTGGTAGTAGTTCCACGCACCGCCATGAATGCGATTGGTACCCGATTGAGTTGTTACCTCAATGTGAGCTCCGCTATTTGCTCCCTGGGTTGCGTCGTACATTGCGGAATTTACGTGAAGCTCTTGGATCGTTTCAGGCGGAGGAGTCGGCAGTGCCTGGCCGATAGCGCCGTAGACTGATGTGCTCGTTTGGATTTCCCCGGTTTGCGAATTGCTGCCCTCGCCGACGTTAACCGCTACTCGTCCAGAGCTCAGCTGGCTTGAAGACTTGCCATTGAATATATTGTCGGCATTTACGCCGTTGAACTGGAAACTGTTGCTCGAGTCACGCTGCCCATTCGCCCAAATACTCTGGTTGCCGAATCCAGCGTTCGTGCCCGAGGTATTCAGCAATTCGGCGTTCACACCTGGACTAAGGATGGCGAGCTGCGTAAAGCTTCCGGTTCCAAGTGGGGAATTGTCGATGATGGTACTGTCGAGGACGTATCCGGTAGTAGTATCCGTCTCGTTGAGTAGCGGCGTCGCGTTCACTGTTACGGTCGATGAGACGGAGCCTGTCTTTAGTTGAGCGTTTACCGTGGTCGTGCGGTTGCCCTGGACGATGATTTTCGGGTAGTTCTCCGTCTGGAAATCCTGCTTGGTAAAAGTCAGCTCGTACGCGCCGATCGGAAGATCGGCGATGCTGAACGAGCCGTCGCTCTTGGTGGTCGCATTTACTTCGAGATTGGTGGCGACGGCGCGAGCTTTCACCGTGGCTCCTTGCACGACCGCGCCACTGGCGTCGGTAACGGTGCCGTTCAGCCCGCCGAGCGTTTGCTGGCTGAGCGCGGGTTGCGACCGTGACACGAAACTCAGCAGGGTGATGGCCGCAAGAGCAGCGCGGCAGAGTGTGGACAGGGAGGTCGGGACGAGCGGAGTAGACGTCATGGCAGCATCCTCCTGTGGTTTGAAGGTGATCTTATAGCAGACCGGGTCGGTCCCCTTCAAGATGCGCCGGGCGAGGGTAGTGCCTCAGAGGTCTGGTTCTCAGCGGGTCACGAATTTCCATGCCACGACCGCGATGAAAATGACTATCCCAGCCAAATAAGCCCAGCCTCGCCCTTTTTGGAGTTTTTCATGGTCTATCATGAAGTACCTCGCCTAAACCATGATGCCACAGGCGGATGCTAAAGGCGAGAACGTCTACTTTCAAACTGAGGCACTATCCGGGGGAGCGGGGATGAATTTTCCGTTAATTCTTCTTCAGGTACTTTCCGCCGGATTCATTCGATTGAGTCCCGTGAAACTGCCCGCCTGCTTTCGTCTTTGTACCACGCTAGCGAGTTCTGGGTCGCCGAAGTTGAGAACGCGTATTCTGTTGTCGTGGGGAATGAGCTGGACCAGAGCAGGAAGGCACGGATCGGCTTATGCGCCGATTGCCGGTTCATGCGGCAGATGGAATCCGACCGCGGATCCACGTCCTTCTTTTGCCAGCGCTCGGCTAGCGATGCAACGTTCCCCAAGTATCCGCGGTTGCCGGTGCAGCAATGCGCAGGCTACGAGCCGTTGAGTTCGGACGATCGACATCGCCGGGCCAGCACCACACAGCGTTGATCTGAACAGCGTTGATCTGAGCAGCGTTGACCCAGGCTGCGCTCTACTCGATCCCCAGCTCCTTCGCCAGCGCCTTCCATTTGCTGTCGACCAGAGCTTTGGTCTTGGCGTCCATCACGATTTCGTCGGGCCAGGGGCGCGCGAAGCCTTCGCTCGCCCACTTCCGCGTAGCGTCGATTCCCATCTTCGATCCGTAGTTGGGCAGGCGGCTCGAGTGGTCGAGCGAGTCCACGGGGCCCAGCGTGAATTGAATGTCACGCTCTGGGTCGATGTGGTTCAGCACCTTCAACGTCACGTCGGCGAGATTTTGCACGTCCACATCTTCGTCCACCACCACGATGCACTTGGTGAACATGGCCTGGCCCATCGACCAGATGGCGTTCATCACTTTGCGGGCCTGGCCAGGATAAGATTTTCGGATCGAAACGATCATCAGGTTGTGGAACACGCCCTCGATCGGCAAGTTGATGTCGACCAGTTCGGGGATGGTCAGCCTCATCAGCGGCAGAAAAATACGCTCGACCGCCTTGCCCATGTAGGCATCTTCCTGCGGAGGCTTGCCCACGATGGTGGTCGCGTAAATCGGGTCTTTGCGGTGCGTGATGCAGCTGATGTGGAAGACAGGATAGAGGTCTTCGAGCGAGTAAAACCCGGTGTGGTCACCGAAGGGGCCCTCGCCGCGAAGTTCGTCAAGATGAACGTGACCCTCGAGCACGATTTCGCTCGAAGCCGGGACCTCCAGATCCACGGTTTCGCACTTGACGAGATCGACGGGTGCGCCGCGCAGGAAGCCGGCAATCAGATACTCCTCGACGTCGGGCGGGGCCGGGACGATGGCGGAAAAAGTCACGGCCGGGTCGGTCCCGATGGCGACCGCGACTTCCATTTTTCCCGCTGGCCGGTCGCCTTCGACCAGTACGCTGCCGCCGGAAGTGCGCGCCATGATGTCGACGGCTGCGCGGGAGGCGCCAATGCCGGGCGGCGCCGAGCTTCGCTCTGGCTGGACAGCCGAGGCGGCTGTCCCTACGTGAATTGCAGCGCGGCGCAGAGCTTCCCGGTAATGCTCCGCCGCGACCTTCTGCCTCTGCCAGTGCATTCCGGTCGTGCGCTCGTCGTAGACCTGCATCCGGTACATGCCCAGATTGCGCTTGCCGGATTTCGGATCGCGCGTGGTCACGCAAGGCAGCGTGATGAAGCGGCCGGCGTCTTTCGGCCAGCATTGCAGGATGGGGAAATCGTCGAGCGAGAAATTGTCACGCTGGATAACTTCTTTGCACGGACCGTTCGCAACTGTCCGGGGAAAAAACTTGCCCACTTCGGTCAGCAGCGGCAGCATTTTGATCTTGTCGAGAAAACCCTGGGGAGTCTTGACGTCCATGAACATGCGGATGCGGTCGGAGATCTCGTCAAGAGAGCTCACGCCCAAAGCCAGCTTCATGCGCGATGCGGAGCCGAACTGATTGATGAGAAGTTGAGACCCCGCACGGTTCTTGACGTTCTGGAAGAGCAGAGCCGGACCGCCTGATGCTCCCTTGGAATCCCGGCTTTTCGACACGCGGTCGGCGATTTCCGCGATCTCAAGAATCGGGTCGGCCTCGGTCTGAATGCGCTTCAGTTCGCCGGCGCGGTCCAGCGCCGCGATCCATTGACGGAGATCGTCGAAGGGCAAAGGATCCTCTCGGAATGCGACGCCCGATTATAAGGGATGAGCGGCGGCAGAGACTTCTCTCACCGCCAAGGGGCGGGCAAAACAAAAGAACCACGAAGGACACGAAGTCTCACGAAGCCTGGTCTTCCGTCGCGTACCTTCGTGTCCTTCGTGGTAAAGACCGTTTCTCGAATCTATTTGCGCTGCTCGAGCTTGACCGAGGCGCTTATGGGCTGGCCGTCCCGCAAGACCTTCACCTCCACGACGTCTCCCACTTTGCTGCGGCGCAGGGCGTCGGTGAAATCGTAAAGATTCTTGATGGGCTTGCCGCCGAACTGAACCAGAATGTCTCCCGCCTTCAGTCCGGCCTTTGCCGCGGGCGAGTTTGGCTTCACGTCAGAGAAGCGCACGCCATTTTCGGTCTGGCCGAAATCCGGGATCGAGCCGAAATAGGGGCCGTAGCCACTGCCTCCGCCGCCCGCTGCCGGCTTGTCCTCGGCGACCACCTGAAATGCAGGAGCGTCGGCCGCGCTGGCCAGTTGCACAGCCACGCTGCCGACCATGTCGAGCAGGCGCGCGGCCGACGGCGCGTTGATCTTGTCCCAGGTGTCACTGGGCTTGTGGTAGTCAGAGTGGAGTCCAGAGAAAAAGAACAGAACCGGAATCTTCTTGCCTACGAACGAGGTGTGATCACTTGAAGCGTAGCCTCCGGCGGAATACTCAATCTTGAAGGGCGCATCTTTCTGCGCCTGTTCGAGAATGGACTTGAAGGTCGATCCCGTGCCGACGCCGCCGATATAGACCTTGTCATCTTTGATGCGGCCGATCATGTCCATGTTGAGTATGGCCACGGCCTTGTCGAGCGGCCGCGTCGGCTCCTTCACCCATTCCGCAGAGCCGAGCAATCCGAGTTCTTCCCCGGCAAAGTCCATGAACAGGATGCTGCGCTTGAGTTGGCCGCGCTGCGGGGCCAGCAGGCGGGCGAGCTCCAGAACTCCTGCCGTGCCGCTGGCGTTGTCGTCGGCGCCAGGATGAATCTGCCCGATCTGCGAGGGAGCGAGCGAGTCGAAGTTGCCCCGCCCGAGATGATCGTAATGCGCCCCGATGATCACGTACTCGTCGCTCTGGCCCGGCAGCCAGGCAAGAACGTTGTTGACCGTAGCGCGCGTGGTCTCGATGTCGATGTGCAACGACGCCTGCAGCGTGTCGGGAAAGGCGAATGAAGCGGGCTGTGAGCTGGAGTTGATCTTATCCTGAACATCCTTGAGCGACTTGCCCGCCGCCTGAAACCACGACTCCGCCACCGCGTTCTTGACCTGCACGAAGACGATGCCGATATTCTCCGGGCCGCTGACGCTGCCGAAGCGGGTGAGCAAGTCTTCCTCCCCGTCACCCAGTTTTCCGTTGAGCAGGATGACAGCCTTAGCCCCGTGATTGCGCGCGTTGATGGCCTTGGTAACCAGCTGCGAGTGGTGGGTCAGGCCATGGTTGCCGTTCTTCTCCGCAAAGCCCGACGGTTCGTAGCGCAGCACGACTACGATCTTGTCTTTGACATCCAGGCCCGCGTAGTCGTCGTAGTGGAATTCGTCGGCGGTCGCGCCGTATCCGGCAAAAACAAGGGGCCCAGCGACTCGCCCCGATGACGAAAAGCTGAAAGGAACGAAGTCCTCGTTGATCTTCAATTCCTTGTTTTCTTCTTTTTTGTTCGAGCCGCCAGCTTGCACCGCGAAGCGATTGTCCGACTTGAGCCGTGCTCCGGTGATGACCGTGAACGGTTGCAGGTAACCGTTCACTCCTGCAGGCGGTAGTCCGAGCTCTTTATAGCGCTTTTCAATCAGATGTTCGGCCCGCGTCAGGCCCTTGGTGCCGGCGCCGCGACCTTCCATCTCGGGCGAAGCCAGCGACTTGATGTCATTGAGATAACGTGCGGGATCGGCCTGCTGAACTGGAGTCGAGGCTGCCGTGAGCAGGAAGGCGGCGAGTGTGAACAGGAACAGATGAATCCGGCGGCGCGACTGCATGATGGGCTACTCCTTGAACTGAGAATCGTATGAAGGGACGAGGGAGGTGTCAACGACGCTGATCACCCCGGTCTGCCGCGGCCGAGTTTGCCTGAGGGTCCCTCCGTTCCTCCACCTTCGGTCCTGTGTTTGCGATCTCGATTTACAATTACGGTGCCATGAAAATCTTCTGTGTCGCATTGCTGTGTGTGTTGGGCTGTCTGGCTGCCTGCAACAAATCGGCTGCTCCGAGCACGCCGTCGAATAGTTCACCTGCGCCCGAGGCAAAATCCCCCGACGCCGTGCAGCAGAAGCTGCAGGAATCCTCCGGCGCCGGCGCCACGGATTGCGGTCGCCTCGATGCGCATGCAGCCGAAGCCCAGCTCAAGACGGCGAGCGACTGCGCCTTGCAGGCAGCGCAGGGCAAGCACTCGTTCTACGTCGCCTATGACATGCCCGGGATGACGGTCGGTGTGGCGGGCAACGATGAGGGCAAGCTCTTTGTCGTGCAGGCCCAAGGCGCGGCTGGCGCCCAGGAGGTGGCCGGCGGACCCTGCCCCGCGCAACTGCGCGTCGCCTCCAGCGGACGCGTCACCTGCTACGCCCCCGGCGACATGGGCTCGATGAGCCCCAGCCACGCCGCCGGCTCCATGCCACCAGGCATGGCTAATCCGCACGGGACCGGAATGACGAATCCCCATGCCGAAGCCTCTACGCCGAAGTAAGAAACACAGGCCGGAATGTGACCCGGGTGTCAGTCGGGGAATCGCGTCCAATGAGTTGTGATTCTAATCACACCCTTAAGTGACCGCGTTTGTTTGTCTTACCCCATGTCCCTGTGGACAATAGGCACGATATGCACTAGGGTTCAGCAACCGCCTCCGCGAGTTGGGGTAAACTCGTGGGATTGCGGTACTTATAGAAGGCCTATGTCGCTGCTGTGGCTCCGTTTTGCGCTGGCATGCTATTTCATTGGCTTGGTCTACGCCTTCGTGGCGCTCAGCCGAACCAGCGATCTGTTCGCCCGCATCGCCCTGCACGCGGCCAGCCTGGGGATGGTCTTCCACTTCGTATCTCTCGTGGAATTGTTCCTGTCGGGCCAGGTGGTTTGGGCGTCGGTGCACAACAGCGAGTCCCTTCTTGCCTTCCTGTCGATGACCTTCTTCATGGTCATCTATGCGATCTATCAGACGACATCTCCTGGGGTCGTAGTCTTTCCCATCGTCTTCTTCCTGACGTTTATCGCAGCTGTCGACCAGCAGCCTGTCCTGCTGACCTCGTTCGTCTCGCACAAGGGATGGCTGGTCGCTCACATTATCCTGATCTTTACGGGATATGCGGCACTGGTGCTCAGCTTCGGCGCCAGCCTGCTCTATCTCTTGCAGGAACGCCGCCTCAAGGCCAAGAAACCGACCAGCCTGATCTCGTTCCTGCCTGCGCTCGAAGTGATCGACCAGATCGGCTACCGCTCGCTGCTGCTGGGCTTTCCCTTCATGACGCTGGGTCTGCTGACCGGATCGATCGTGGCCATCACCACTTACGGCCATATGGATTTTCTCGATCCCAAGATTCTGCTGTCGCTGCTGATGTGGGTGGTCTACATGATCATGGTCTTCACTCGCTGGAATTCAGGATGGCGCGGCCGCCGCGCCGCCATCCTGGCCAGCTTCGCCTTTGTGGCAGCACTGGCCGCCTGGGCGGCCAACTACTTCTCCGCGATTCACAGGTTCGCCTCATGAGATACCAGCTCATCGGCGTGAATCACAAGAGCGCTCCGCTCGAAGTGCGCGAGCGGCTGGCGATCCCTGAGAAGCGCCTGCCCGACACCTGCCGCGAGCTTACGGCCTATCCTGGAATCGAAGAAGGCATGGTCATCTCCACCTGCAACCGCGTGGAGGTTGTGACCCATACGACCAACGGCTCCGCGGACCTGCGTGGATTTCTGCACGATCACTTCCATTTGAAGCCGGAAGAGCTCGACGCTCACCTCTACGAATTTCGCGAGAAAGACGCTGTGCGGCACGTCTTCCGCGTGGCATCAAGCTTGGATTCCATGGTCGTCGGCGAGGCGCAGATTCTCGGCCAGGTGAAAGAAGCCTATGCCACCGCCCGCGCCGTCGGCGCTGTTCGCGGACAGCTCGACCAGCTCTTCAGCCGCGCCTTCGCCGTGGCCAAGCGCGTGCGCACCGAAACCGCAGTTGGCTCATCCTCGGTCTCGATCGCTTCGGTGGCCGTCGAACTGGCCAAAAAGATCTTTGGCAGCCTGCACGGCAAGAACGTATTCATCGTCGGCGCCGGCAAAATGAGCGAACTCGCCGCCCGCCACCTGATGGCCCACGGCTGCGCCTCCATTTTCGTCGCCAACCGCACCTACGAGCGCGCCATCGGCCTGGCGCAAAAGTTCAACGGGCAGGCCATCAAGTTCGAAGATCTCTACTCCACCTGCGATCGCGCCGATATCGTCATCACCTCGACCGGCGCGCCCCACGCCATCTTCCGGCGCGAGCACGGCGAGCAATTCCTGGCCCGCCGCAAGAACCGTCCGATGTTCTTCATCGACATCGCCGTCCCCCGCGACGTATCGCAGGACATGGCCAAGCTCGACGGCATCTTCGCCTACGACATCGACGACCTGCAGCAGGCGGTCACGAGCCACGTCGCCGACCGCAGCAAGGAAGCGGAGCGCGCCGAAGCGATCATTGCGAGTGAAGTGGAAAAGTTTGAAGCCCGCGCCCATACGCTCGACGTAGTGCCGACGATCGTCAGCCTGCAGGATCACCTGGAGACCATTCGCCAGGCCGAAATCGACCGCGTGCGCGCCCGCATGGGCCAGTTGACCCCCGAGCAGGAAATCGCGGTGGAAGCGCTGACCCGCGGCATCATCAACAAGGTTATGCACACGCCGATCACGACGCTGAAGAGCGCGGCGAAAGAGTCCGAGGCCACCACGGTGGTCGACGTGGTGCGGCGCCTGTTCAACCTGCAGATCAAAGAGAAAGAAGCAGCCCCGGCGCCCGCGAAGAAAGACGAAGTGGGGACGCGGCAGTGACCGCCGCCTGATCGAATGATCAGAGTCCTTTTCATCCTCTGGGATTGCCTCTTTGTGCTTGCAGGATGGTACCTGTACCGGCATCCGCTCCTCTTCAAGAATGTTCGAAACGAGCAATGGCAGATGCGGACTAACAAGGTCATCGGGATCATGTTGATGATCTTTGGAGGAATCCTCGCGGTCGCGAACGCGGTGTTTTCATTCATCAGGATGTAAGAACGAGTCATACAAGAAGGAATTTGAACTTGTCGAATAAGCCCGCAAAACTCCGCATCGGCTCCCGCGGCTCCCAGCTCGCCCTCTGGCAGGCGAACCACATCTCTGCGCTTCTGCGCGCTCGCGGTCACGAGATAGAAATCGAGATCATCCACACCACCGGCGACAAAATCACCGACGTCGCCCTCGCCATGGTCGGCACAAAGGGCATGTTCACAAAAGAAATCGAAGAGGCCCTTGCTGCGGGACGCGTCGATCTCGCGGTGCATTCTCTGAAAGATCTCCCGACCGAACTCCCCAAGGGATTCGAAATCGCCGCCATCACAAAAAGGGAAGACCCGCGCGACGCCTTCTGCTCGCGCCACTACGCAAAGATCGATGACCTGCCTAAGAAAGCGCGCATCGGCACGTCCAGCCTGCGCCGCCAGGCGCAGCTTAAGGCCATCCGCCCCGACCTCGATATTCATCCCCTGCGCGGCAACGTCGACACGCGTCTGCGCAAGCTCGAACAGGGAGAATACGACGCGATCATCCTCGCTTCGGCCGGACTGAAGCGCCTGGGCAAGACGGAACTGATCAAGCAGGTCATCCCAGCCGAAATCATGTGTCCTGCCGCCGGCCAGGGCGCTCTGGGCATCGAAATCCGCGAAGGCGACGCCGTCACGCGCGAACTGCTCGCCTTTCTGAACGACGCCGCTGCCCGCGCCGCGACTACCTGCGAACGCGCTCTGCTCAACAGTCTCGGCGGAGGCTGCCAGGTCCCCATCGGCGCCTTCGCCGAGGTGCGGCCCTCAAGGACGGACGGCAAGGGAAACGCTGGATCCTTGCACGACCGGGAAGGGCACGAGTTTACTCGTGCCGATAAGACGTCAGGTGAGAACGCGGCTTCAGCCGCTGGGGACCGGATTCACCTGGACTCCATCGTCGCCGACCCCGACGGTTCGAAAGTTCTGCGCGACTCGCGCGACGGAGATGATCCCGAAGAACTCGGGAACGCAGCGGGGGCAGCACTCTTGGCCCGCGGCGGAGATGCAATCCTCGAAGCCGTCTATGGCCGCGGCCTGGCCGTCCCGCCGCAACCGTGAAGAGCGCATGAGCCGCAACGTCCTTCTCCAGCTTCTTGGGGGCTACGACCGATCCCACGCCCTTCGCCGCGCGGTGAATCTGTGGCCGCCCTTTCTGGGCGCGGGCATTCGCGTCAAGCACATCGCAGCCGACATGAAGGCTATCGATGTCGAAATGAAGCTGCGTTTCTGGAACGCCAACTACGTGGGCACGCACTTTGGCGGATCGCTCTTTGCCATGACTGACCCTTTCTATATGCTCATGCTGATGGCGAACCTCGGCCGCGAATACATTGTCTGGGACAAAGCGTCCAACATCCGTTACCGCAAGCCGGGCCGCGGCACCGTCCGCGCCGAGTTTCGCCTGACCGACGCCCAACTCGACGACATTCGTGAGAAGCTGAAGACGCTGCCGAAGTATGAACCTGTGTTCACGGTCGAAGTCAAAGACGAGCAGGGGACTGTGATCGCCGAAGTCGAAAAAGTCATCCACGTGCGCCGGAAAGACTCAGCCCAGCCGGCGGGCGAAGAGCCGCGAGGCGGCGCAAGAATGCAGCCCACCGCGTAAGCGGTGGGCTGGAGCACAACCCGAAACTCGGCCCCGGAAGGGGCGAAAGAAGCGCGTGTACATCCCTGAACATTTCCGCGTTCGCGACCACGCTGCCGCTTTGGCGTTCCTGCGCGCGAATCCGTTCGCCATCCTCGTCTCCAACGCCGACGACGGCCCGTTCGCCACGCACCTGCCGCTCGTCATCCGCGAGAGCGGAGAGCAGATCATCCTTCGCGGCCACGTCGCCAAGGCCAACCCGCACTGGCGCTACCTCGAGCAGCAACCGCAATGCCTGGTCATTTTCCACGGGCCGCACGCCTACATATCGCCAAAGAACTACAGCTCCCGCGAAGTCGTTCCCACCTGGAACTACGGCGCGGTGCATGCCTACGGCAAGGCGCGGATACTTACGGAGCCGGATGAACTGTTAGGAGTGCTGCGCGAGCTCATACCCATGTTCGACCCGTCCTATGCCGAGCAGTGGGCCAGCCTGGGCGAGTCGTATCGCGAGCGCATGCTCAGCCACATTGTCGGGTTCGAAATCGGAGTCACAAAGCTCGAAGCCAAGTTCAAGCTCAGCCAGAACCGCAGCAGAGATGAGCAGGAGAACGTCATCGCCTCTCTGGAGGCCACCTCTGACACCGCCATCTCCGGCACAGCCCGCCTGATGCGCGAACAAGGCCTCGGCCTGAAGAAGGAGCGCAAGTGATTTTTTGTGGCGCGGGCACTCCTGCCCGCCAACTCTAACCATGAGCAAGACGCCCAAATCGGCGACCAACCAGCAATTGCGTGGAATCCGCGTGCTAGTGGGCCGCGCCCGTCATCAGGCGGGCGCATTGTCTGTGGAGTTGCGCAAGCTGGGAGCGACCGTGATACAGATTCCATTTATTGAGATACGCAAGCCACGCTCGTTCACACCCTTGGACTCGGCGTTAGGGAATCTCGACACCTACGACTGGCTCATCCTGACCAGCGTCAACGGCGTCGAAGCAATGTGGCAGCGAATCGAGAACCTGCGTCTCTCGCCAAAACTGTACGGCGCACAAACCGGCGAAAAGCGCCACAACCGGGAAGGGCACGAGTTTACTCGTGCCGCAAAGCCGTCAAATCTCGTTGCGGCTTTAGCCGCTGAGGGCCGCCTGCGCATTGCCGCCATCGGGCCGGCCACGAAAAAAGCCATCGAACAACGCGGCGTCAAAGTGGATGTTGTTCCCAGGGAATATGTGGCCGAGTCCGTGGTGCGCAGCCTGAAAAAGCGAGTGAACGGCAAACGTGTGTTGCTCATCCGGGCCAAAGTCGCCCGCGACGTCATTCCGCGCAAACTGCGAAAAGCCGGGGCGCACGTCGACGTGATCGAAGCCTATGAAACCGTCGTGCCGCACAGCTCCCGTCAACGCCTGCAGGCTCTGCTCAAAGACCCGCTGCGCCGCCCGCATGTCGTGACCTTCACCAGTTCATCGACGGTCAGGAACTTCGTGAGACTGCTCGGTGGGCGACAGACCCCGGCATCGCAGAGGGCTCGCGGGCGAGAGCGCCCGCGCCACACGGCCCTCGGCGGCCTCCGCATGGCCTCGATCGGACCGGTCACGTCCTCGACCCTGCGTGAGCTGGGCTTGAAGGTCGACATAGCTGCGAAAGAATTCACCATCCCCGGCCTGGTCGACGCGATCGTCCGAAGCGTCGCAGATCGTCGCTAGCCTAGAGGCCGCAGAATAGCTCGTCTCTATGCTCCTCAGCGCCCTCTGTGGTTAAGTGGGTCACTCGCTCACGGTGCAAGCGCAGTCCGCAGGCACAACGTGCGCCAGCAGGAAATCCGCTACGCGCTTGTAAGCGTCGATCTGATTCTCCACCCGCGCAAAGCCGTGGCCTTCATTCTCGTAAACCTTGAAATCCACCGTGCCGCCGCGTTTCTTGATTGCATCGACGACCTGTTGCGCCTCCGACTTCGGGCAGCGCGGATCGTGCCCTCCGGCCAGCAACATCAGCGGAGCCTTGATCTGGTCGACGAAGTTGATGGGCGAGCGCTCCTCGTAGAGCGCTTTGTTCTTCGCTGGATCGCCCATGGTCGCCAGATCCGACTCTCGCAACTCGGGATCTTCATTCTGAATTTCCGTGAACCAGTTCACGAACGGAACAATCGGCACGCCCGCCGCCCAGACTTCCGGTGCTTTCGTCACCGCCATCATGCTCAGATAGCCGCCGTAGCTCGCGCCCATCACCGCAATCTTTTTGGGATCGAGATGCCCGGTCTGTTTGATCCAGTCGACGCCGGCCAGCACGTCCTGCAAGTCGCCGCCGCCCATGTCGAACAGGTTGGCCTGTTCGAACTCTTTGCCGTAGCCGGTGGACCCACGATAGTTCGGCGCGAGCACCATGTATCCCTGATTCACCGCGAACTGAATGAAGCGGTTGAAGGAATTCATGGTCTGCCCGGCGGGCCCGCCATGAATGTAGACGATAGCCGCATTCTGCCCGTTGCGCGCCATGTTGTAGGGCACATACAGAAATGCTGAGATGGTCCACTTGCCGTCGCGGCTGGGATAGTGCACAAGGTACGGCTCGACCATGTCTTCAGAGCGCACGCCACCAACCAGCGAATGCGTGAGCTGCTGCGACTTCCCCGTGCCCAGGTCATAAACCCACAGGTCGCCGGGTTCTGTCGGCCCGTTGTGGTAGTACAGCAACCTCTGACCGTCGGCAGAGAAGGCAGAACGCCCCCCTGCAGGCTCGTTCAGGCCCTTGGAGGTCGGCAACGCGGTGGCCTTTCCGGAAGCCAGGTCATGCACGTAAATATCTTCATTGCCGTCGACGTTTGCCGTGAATGTAACGTACTTTCCGTCAGGCGAGAAGGTGCGGCCGCGAATTTCCCACCTGTACTGCGACAGCCACTGAATCTTCTTCGAGGCAACGTCGAGCAGTCCGATGTTTTCGTATCCATTGGCGCCATTCGAGGTCAAAAGTACTCGCTGTCCGTCTGGTGAGATGTCGTCGGCCGAAAACCGCTGCTCGCCCGTATGCGGCGTCAGCAGCGTACTCTTTCCTGTCTCGACGGCGGCGATGTAAATATTCGAATCCGTTCCCTTGGCTTGGTCCTGTGTGTAGACGATGTACTTTCCATCCTTCGACCAGATGGGATTGGAATTACCTTTGTCTTGCGGCGTGTTCGTCGTGATGTGCTTCAGTTCGCGCAACACCGTGTCGTAGACGTCGATCTCATACGCGGCGGAAGCTTTCGGCTTCACTTCATAGGCGAGAAACCGCCCGTCGGACGACCATTTCGGATTCGATTCGGCGATATCCCGCGTTTGCGTCAGGTTTACGACTTTGCCGGTCTTCGGCGAGACCAGAAAAATATCCCACTGCTCGTCACCGTCGTAGTCGGACTGATACGCGATCCACTTCCCGTCGGGCGACCAGGCGGGCGCCGTCTGCCGCTGGTCGCTGATCGTCAGCTGCACGGGCCATCCGCCATCGGCGGAAACCAGCCAGATATTGTTGCGCCCGCTCATGTTCGAGATGAACGCCACCGTCTTGCCGTCCGGCGACCACGTCGACCGGCCGACCTGCCGCGTCATGAACAGTTTCTCAATGGTCAGGCTGCGCGCCTCCACCAGCGCATTGGGCTTGGAAGAAACTTTCTTGGGATCGGCGATGGCCTGCGGCTCGGGAAGGCGCTGAGCCGACGCCTCCGCCGCGAACACACCGACTACGATGGCAACTGCAATGAATCCAACAGAACGCATGAAATGGCGACCTCGAACGAGTACCTCAAAAGTCTAGCAGACGGCGATCGACAGCCCGAAAGCCCTGCCAGAGGCGGCTTTCAGCCGTCTGCCGATGTCTTGATAGAATCGACGCAAATCCTCCGGAAACGGTAGCTGCCCCATGCAGATTGTTGAACAACTGGTCGGCCAGACCTCGCCTCACTCCGGCGCACGCTCCCTGG
>Ga0310039_10000079_pt1 | contig 105869 bp, 92 predicted proteins | sample Sb_taG_4_FD_200460 | JGI IMG/M metagenome (GOLD analysis project Ga0310039, IMG submission 200460) | Peat soil microbial communities from Weissenstadt, Germany - Sb_50d_6_BS metaG (v2) (version 2) | ecosystem: Environmental > Terrestrial > Soil > Wetlands > Peat | place: Germany: Weissenstadt...
CCATCACCGGGGTTCCGCCTTTGGGACTGCCGAAGATCAGAAGTTGAGTTGGTCTCATCTTCAGTCCGGCTTTTTCCGCTTCGCCACTGTGGTCAATTAGGGTGAACACTTTCAAGCCGCGAGCTTCGATCGTCGCCTCTAGCTTCTTCAAAGTTTCTGGAACGGAACGCGAACTCGCGACGTGAATGAGTCCATTTTCGTTTGCGGGCATCTGTCATCTCCCCGAGATTCAGGAATCGCTAATTGGACGCGCATCCGGCTGGAACGATGCATATTTTGACCATGGCAAAAGGCTCGGCTCGCCCGATAACCGATCTCTCTGAATCTCGTCCAATTACGGACAAGCTGCGGGTCAGGATATCAGGACGTATGCTGGGCCTTTCACTTGCCAGGTTGTAAGTACACCAGAGCGAATATGAATATGGCTCCCACCAGCGTGGCAATGCCGAAACAAAGAATCAGCCATTGGCGGGTACTGAGCGGCAACTTTCTCCTGCGCCGCCCGCGAATGAATGATGGGTTGTGCTTCTTCCTGTGGATGACTAGTGCTTGTCGAATGAACGAAATCACTGTTAGATTCCCGTGGTCTCGTAGGTCAAGACTGCCAAGCTCAGGCGGTAGTCATAGCCGGCTTGGGCGTAGGTGATTTCAGCCTGGGTTTGCTGCAGCTGTGCCTGGCTCAGCTCAACAATAGAGCCGAGCCCCAAGTTGTAGCGGGACTGAGCAAGACTTAGCGCCAGTTTGGCCTGCTGCAATAATTGCTGCGTAACCGCCAACCGCTGATAGGCTGTGTTCGCGTTCAGCCAACTGGTGCGAACATCGCGCGAAATCAGGTTGCGCATGTCCAGCAGCCGTTCTTGAGTGGCTTGGGCTCTCAGATTCGCCTCACGGGCTCTCGCCGTATACAGGAAGCCGTTGAAGAGTGGGATCTCGATGTTTGCGCCGACGGCGCCGTAAGTGTTGTTCAGGGCGCTTGGACTCGGAGCCACCGCGGAATTTCCTACGGGCGTGTCCCCCACGGCGCCGAGTGCGCGGATGCTGGGAAAGAGCAAGTCTCGTTCCGCGGTTTGAAATTTCCTGGCGGCCTGGTATTGAAACTGTAGCGATCGTATCTCCGGTCGCGCGGAAAAAGCCTGGGAGATTAAATCATCCACATTCGCTGGTGGCGGAGTCAGCGGGTTCTCTTCCTCGATAAGCTGGAACTCCTGCAAGTTCGGAAAACCGAGCACCATGGAGAGCGTAGCGAAAGCGGCGTTCTCGTTGTTTTGAGCGTCGAGCAACAGCAGTTTGGCTTGCGCCAGGTTGACGCTGGCAAAACTAAAATCCAGTTCGGATTTCAGTTTGCTCTTGAAAAGCGCCTCCACCTGACCGGCGACAGTCTGACGTTCGTTCACGGTTTGCTGCGCGACGGTCAGCACAGCGTGGGCTTGCAGCGCGTTGTAGAAAGCTTTGTCTACAGCCAGGAGTATCTGCTGCTTCGTGGCCAGGGCGTTCTGGTTCTCGGCCTTGGCGGCGTAGTTCGCGCTCGAGACCAGATTCGTAGTGCGCCCAAAGTCGGTAATCAGTTGCGTGACCATGACGCCCGCAGCGGCACGTTCGTAGATGAGCGGATTGTTCAGCGCGCCCGCTGTAATTCGGCTGCCGGACTGGGCATCTACGCCGGTAAGATCGCCGGTGGCCGTGGGCCAGAGGTTCGACCTTACCTCCCGGGTAACCTGCTGGGAAGCAAGAGCGATCAGCCGAGCGACAGAAATCTGTGGATTGTTTTTTATGGCGAATGCTTCTGCCTGCTTGAGGGTCAGAGACATGGGCGCTCCCGGGGTCTGGGGAGCGGAGGATGGCGGCACATTCGTCGCTGGATAGGAGTTGCTTGGCGTCGGAGCGGTTTGCGGCACTGGCGCGGGAGGCAAGCCCTGCGCTGTTTGCACATTGACGGAAACTTGGGCAAAGCCAAACAGCGACAAGGCCAGAAACAGCAAAAACGCGACAGGGTTCTTGAGTGGTTTCATGGAATAACCTTTTCCGAAGCCGTTCGTCGAAGTTACGCACACTCTGCTAAGGCGCGGGTTCGTGCGTCACTTCATGCTTGTTAGCAATCGGGATGACAACTGGGACTGTGTCAGCAATCTGAGAATGTCTTTCCTTCATTCCGCTGATTCCGTTGGCACGGCCTCTGCGGCCTGCCCCTTGCGGCGGCCGTAAACCAGCAAGTATGCCGCGGGCACGATAAAGATGGTCAGAAGAACCGACGAGGTAAGGCCTCCGATGATGGCGCGGGCCATGGGCGTGTACTGCTCCGCGCCGGTCCCCAATTTCAGCGCCATGGGAATCATGCCAATGATGGTCGCGAGCGAAGTCATTAGAATTGGCCGCAGGCGCACCCGGCACGCGGTAATGACCGCGTCGGCTGGTGACAAGCCTTCGCGCTCTAGATTGTGAGCAAAGTCAACAATGAGGATGCTGTTTGAGTCCGCAATTCCTACCAGCATCAGCACTCCCATCAGCGACATCACATTTAAGGTGCTGTGCGTAAGCGGGAGGATTATCAGGACGCCCACAAATCCCATCGGGATCGCAAGCATGATCAACAGAGGATCGATGAACGACTTAAATTGCGCCGTCAAAATAAGAAACAGGAGAACGAAGGAAAGCAGGAACCCGAGTGCAAAGCTTTTAAACGACGCTTCCATACCTTCCACCATCCCGCGCAGATTCACGCGTACGTTTGCGGGTATGTTGGCTTTGCCAACCAGTTCGCGTATGGCATTGGTAACTCGCCCGAGATCCTCTCCCGATGGGGTCACGTATACGTCGATGACCCGCTGAATCTGGTAGTGATCGACTTCGGTCGGGGTTTGAATGTGCTTCACATCGACCACGCTGTCGAGCACCGTGATGGGTCTTATGGCTTTGCCAGCTCTACCAGCTGGCCCGGGCATATTCTGGCCACAGGCCCAGGCGGGCCTCACGGCTCCGGGCATGGCTGGTCTGGTGAGACCACAGCTGATATCTGAGTCACTCCCCGATTGCGCTCGCAGGGGGACTTGTCCCAAGTCGATCATGTTGTGGATTGCGGCTGGCCCGTGCTCGAAGTACTGGACCGTCAGGTAATAATCGTTGCCGCTCTTCCTGTCCACCCAATAGTTGGGAGCGATCATGTAGTTGGAGTTGAGCGCGGTAATGACGTTGTCCACCACATCTTTCTGGGTGAGGCCAAGCTCGCCCGCGTGCACGCGATTGACGTTCAACTGCAGCGCGGGATAGTTCATGTCCTGTGGAATGTAGACCTCTCCGACACCGGGGATTTGGCGCGCGCGAGCGGCCAGGTCTTGTGCTACTCCGTAGATCTGCGGCAGGTTGGGGCTGCTGACTTGAATATCAATGGGCGCCGGCATCCCCATGTTCAGGATCGCATCCACCATCGAGCCGCTCGAAAAAAAGGTTCGAACGTCGGGAAATTGGCTGGCCATCGCGTTCTGCACCTGATCCATGTATTCAAAACTGGTCAGCTTATGGGGTTCGTTGAGGGCCACTTGGACGGTCGCGGTATAGGGTCCGGCATTGGTGGTATACAACGAGGAGAAATCCGGCATCACACCGATGTTGGAAACCACCATCTTCAGGTCTTTTGGAGCCACCTCATGCCGGATTAGTTGCTCCACCTTCGACACGTACTGTTCTGTATTCTCGATCCGGGTTCCGGTTGGAACTTTCAGATTGATGGTGAATTGGCCAGCGTCGGTTTGTGGGAAGAACGCCAACCCCAGCAATGGATAGATGGCCAGGCTGGCCAGGAAAACACCACTCAAAATCGCGACAGTGAGGCCGGGCCGTTTTAGTGCACGTCGCACCCAGTACTCGTAGAAATCGAGGACCTTGTTGAATCCCCGATTAAAGCCGGCGTTGAACCGCTCCCCCCAGGATTGATCGGTTGGCGAGGTGGGTTCGATTTCATATTCTTTATGCTGATGCTCGGCCGCGTGGGGGACCGCCTTGAGAAACCGCGAACAAAACAACGGAATCACCGTCATTGCAACCACAAAAGAAGCCAGCAGCGATAAACAGAAAGCCAACGCCAATGCAGAAAAGAGAAACTTCGCTACACCGTAAAGAAAAACCACCGGGAAGAAATCCACTACATCCACCAGCGTGGCGGCTAACACGGCCAGGTTCACTTCCGCACCGCCAACTTCGGCGGCCACGAGCGGCGCGGCGCCCATTTCCAGGTGACGGTAGATGTTCTCCAACGAGATTACGGAGTTGTCGATTACTCGCGAGAACGCCAGCGCCAGTCCTCCCAGGATCATGGTGTTCACCGTGCTGCCCATCATGTACAACACGACGAAGGTGGCGAGTGCGGATAGCGGGATCGACAAAAGAACCGCGGACGTAGCTCGAAAGCTTCCGAGGAAGATTAAGATCATCAGGCTGGTCAGAATCAATCCCAGCAGGCCTTCGTGGAGTACCGTCTGTATGGCCTCCTTCACGTAGACGGACTGGTCGAACACAAGATTCGTCACCATTTGCTTGGGAATGTCGTAGAGATGCCGAATCAGCTTGCGGACGCCGTTCACCACATCGATGGTGTTGGTATTGCCGCCCTGCTTCATGATCGGGATGTAGCAGGATCGCTGGCCATCGACACGCACAACACTAAATTGAATCTGATGGGAGTCCTCGGCTTTGCCAATGTCGTTGACGGTCACCCATGAACTTCCCACGGTCTTGATGGGAACGTTCCCCAGTTGGTCCATGTTGTCGACCAAGCTGTTCGAGTAAACAAAGTAGTCGAAAGGTCCCATCTTCACGTCGCCGGCAGGCAAAATGAGGTTGGAGCTGTTCACCGAGTTCACGACGTCCATCAGGCTTAGCTGCCGGGAGAACAATTTGTACGGATCGACGTACACCATGATCTGGCGGTATTCGCCGCCGAATGGTGGGGGGATCTCAGCCCCAGGCACGACCGCGATCTGGTTGCGAATCTGGAATTGGGCATAGTCGTGGAGTTGGGTCTCGTTGAGTCCTTCCCCCTTGACGGTCACTAAGGCGACAGGAAGGCTGGAGGCGTCGAATTTGAGGACCACGGGAGGTAGCGTCCCCGGCGGAAGGCGCTTCAGGTCGGCAAGGGCCAAATTCGAAAGTTCGGTTACGTCTGCATCGGCGCTGGTTCCGGGTTGAAAAAAAACTCGGATGATGCTAACTCCGAGCAGTGAGCGCGACTCCATATGATCGATGCCGCTGGCCAGAGTAAAGAAGCGCTCCAGCGGATCGGTAATATCGGTCTCAATGTCCTGCGGCGGCATCCCGGAGTAAAAAGTAGCCACCACCACTTCCGGCAAGTTGATGGGCGGAAATAAGTCCACCGGCATTCGAGCCAGACTCGTGACACCGATCACCACGAGCACCAAGCAGACGACGATGATGAAATACGGATTCCGAATTGAAAACCGAGACATAAGTTTTATCCAAAGAGCAATCTAAGAAAACTGCCGAGCCTCCCAGAGATCGCCCTCATAAGCTGTCATTCATTCGTCACCTGCAACCGCTTGCGGTACACCAACAAATACGCAGCAGGCACGATAAAGACGGTCAGAACCACGGAAACTGTGAGGCCGCCGATGATCGCCCGCGCCAGGGGAGCATATTGTTCGCTTCCAGTACCGAGTTTGAGCGCCATGGGGACCATCCCGATAATGGTGGCCAGCGACGTCATCAGAATCGGGCGCAAACGCACCCGGCATGAGGTAATCACGGCCTCGTCAACCGCTTTGCCCTGGTCTTCGAGCCGGTGGGCGAATTCGACAATCAAGATGCTGTTTGAGGCTGAGATTCCCACCAGCATCAGCACGCCCATCAATGACATTACGTTGAGGGTTGTCCCGGTCAGCGGAAGAATTAGCAACACTCCGATGAAACCCATGGGAATGGCGAGCATGATGAGGAACGGATCTTTAAACGATTTGAATTGCGCCACCAGGATGAGATAGAGAAGCACAACCGAGAGGGACAGGCCGATGGCAAAGCTTTTGAACGAAGCCTGCATGCCTTGCACCATGCCACGCAGGTTGACACGAACGTTCTCGGGGAGCTTCATCTGTCTGATGACGCCTCGAACCGCGTCCGCGACTTTGCCGAGGTCCTCGCTGGCTGGGGTGACGTACACGTCGGTCACGCGCTGAATCTGATAGTGATCGACTTCGGTGGGGGTCTGAATGTGTTGGAGTTTCACTACCGTGTCAAGTGTCGTAGGCCGGCGCAAGCTGGGTGCGCGGATCGGGATATTGGTTAGGTCCTCGAAACTGTGGATAGCCGGGCGTCCTTTTTCATAGTATTGAACGGTCAGGTAATAATCGTTGCCGCTCTTCCGGTCTACCCAGTAGTTGGGCGCAATCATGTAGTTGGAGTTGAGCGCGGTGATGACGTTGTTGACCACGTCTCTTTGGGTCAGCCCCAATTCGGCGGCGTGCACCCGGTCGACACTCAATTGCAGGGCGGGATAGTTCATATCCTGCGGAATGTAGACCTCCCCGACCCCGCGGATTTGGCGTACGCGAGCGGCCAGGTCCTGCGCTACGCCGTAAATCTGGTGCAGGTCTGGGCTGCTCACCTGAATATCAATCGGCGCGGGCATCCCCGTGTTCAGGATTGCGTCCACCATCGAACCGCTGGAAAAGAATGTCCGGACCTCGGGAAAGCGCGCGCCGATCTCCTTTTGCACGCGATCCATATATTGGAAACTGCTCACATGATGGCCGTCGTTCAGAGCCACCTGGATGGTGGCCGTATACGGCCCAGCGTTGGTCGTATACAAAGCCGAAAAGTCGGGCACCACGCCGATGTTGGAGACCACCATTTTGAAATCTTTCCGATCGACCACCTGGCGGATCAGGTCTTCCACCTTGGCGACGTACTGTTCGGTGACTTCGATCCGCGTGCCGGTCGGTACCTTGAGGTTGATGGTGAATTGGCCAGCGTCAGTTTGCGGGAAGAATGCGAGCCCAAGAAAAGGATAGATGGCCAGGCTGGCCACAAAGGCTCCGCTCAAGATTGCCACAGTGCGGCCCGGCCTGGTTAACGCACGCCTTACCCAGTACTCATAGAAATCCAGCAAGCGACTGAACATCCGGTTGAATGCAACATTGAATTTGTCCCAGCTGGACTGGTGTGGCCGCAATGCCGCTTCGGATGGCGGCGAATATCGCTCGTGGCTTCCGCTGTGGGGTACGGCCTTGAGAAAGCGCGAGCAGAAGAGCGGAATCACCGTCATGGCGACGAAATAGGAGGCAAAGAGCGAAATCACTACCGCGAGCGCCAACGCGCTGAACAAGAACTTGCTTACACCGTAGAGAAACGTGACCGGAAAAAAAACGACTACCGTGGTTAAGGTAGCAGCGAGCACAGCCAGACTGACTTCGTTGCCGCCCACTTCCGCCGCTGCGGCGGGCGCAGAACCCATCTCCAGATGGCGATAAATGTTTTCGAGCGAAATTACCGAATTGTCGATAATGCGCGAGAAGGCGAGCGCCAGTCCCCCCAAAATCATGGTGTTGATGGTGCTGCCGCTCATATTCAGAATGACAAACGTGGCCAGGGCCGAAAGCGGGATGGAGAGGAACACCGCCGTCGTGGCACGAAAGCTCCCGAGGAAAACCAGGATCATCAGGCTGGTGAGCAGCAGACCGATCAAGCCTTCGTGGAGCAAGGTCCGAATGGCTTCCTTCACGAACACTGACTGGTCGAACACGACGGAAGCCACCAACTGCTGGGGAATATCGAAGAGATGACGGATCATCTCACGAATGCCGTTCACCACCTCGATGGTGTTGGTATCGCCGCCCTGCTTCATGATGGGCAGATAGACCGATCTCTGACCGTCCACTCGTACCAGGCTGTACTGAATCTGGTTAGCATCTTCGGCCTGGCCTATGTCATTGATCGAAGCCCAGGAGGTTCCCCGAGTCTTAATCGGAATCTCCCCGAGTTGCTTCATGTCGTCGACCAGGCTGTTGGAATACGCGTAGTAGTCAAAGCCTCCAATCTTGACGTCGCCCGCGGGCAGAATGAGGTTGGACTGGTTCACCGCATTCACGACATCCATCGGACTCAGTTGCCGGGAAGCCAACTTGTAGGGATCGACGTAGACCATGATCTGCCGGTACTTGCCGCCGAAGGGTGGTGGAATTTCAGCGCCCTTGACTACCGCGATCTGATTGCGGATGGCGAACTGGCCTATGTCGTGGAGCTGAGTTTGGTTTAATCCTTCTCCTTTCAGCGTCACCAGGCAAACCGGCAAACTGGAAGCGTCGAACTTCAACACGACGGGCGGCAATGTTCCAGGTGGGAGGCGCTTCAGATCGGCTAGTGCGAGATTCGAGAGCTCGGTCACGTCCGCGTCCGCGCTAGTTCCCGGCTGGAAATAGACTCGAATGATGCTCACGCCCAGCAATGAGCGCGATTCCATGTGATCAATGCCGCTGGCTAAAGTAAAAAAACGTTCGAGCGGGTCGGTAATGTCGGTCTCGATGTCCTGGGGCGGCATTCCGGAGTAAAACGTGGCCACGACTACTTCTGGCAGGTTGATGGTTGGAAACAAATCCACCGGCATTCGCACCAGGCTGGTAACACCGATGACCACCAGCGCCAGACAGATCACGACAATGAAATACGGATTACGGATTGAAAAGCCTGACATTGCCTCTCACTTTGGAGTTCCGCTGTCTACTCTGTCTTCGTCTCCTGATACTGCATAACCTGAACTACCTGCGGATGAACCTTTTGGCCCGCTTTCAGCCCGCTGCGGTCGCTGACGATAACTTGTTCGCCCTCGCTCAATCCCGAAACCACCTCCGCATCCGTGGCAGTTTGGATTCCCAGCGTTATCGGCCGGTCCTCAATCTCGCTTTCACGATTCAGCACAAACACCGTGTTTTTGTCCCCCTCATGGTTAATGGCCTGCAGGGGAACTGAGGGAATGTCCTCGCGATGTTCAAGCGCCACATCGGCCTCGGCGTACAGGCCCGGCATCAGCACTCGCTGGGGATTCAGAACATCCACTTCGGTGTGCATGGTGCGCGTGTCTTCCCTGACGTCCACCGAGAACCGGGTTACTTTTCCCGGGAAGCTCCGGTTGAGCGAGGGGACGCGAACCTTCACCGGATCTCCGATACGAATGTAGTGAACATAGGACTCGGGAATAGGAATGACCAGGCGGAAGAGATCGTCTTGCGATAAGCGGACGATCGGCATGGCTTGCGTGCTCGAACTTGTTCCCGCTTGCACCAAAGCGCCCAGGTTGGCATAGCGTTCGGTCACTACGCCTGAGAATGGCGCCGTGATTTTGGAATAGTCGTAGAGTGTCTGGTCGTGAGCGAGTTTCGCTCTGGCCACGGCCAGCTGGCTCTGCGCCGCTTCCAGCGCTGCTTTCCCAGCGTCCACTTGCGAGGCCGCGGCGAGGTCCTTGCCCTGCGCATCGTCCACTTCCTGCTGGGCGACGATGCCCGGCTGAGTCTGGAAAACTCCGTTCAGTCGCGTGTATTGAAGATGCAGCGCGTTGTATTGCGCATCGTAGCGTTTCAGTTCGTTATCGGCGCGGCTGACCTGGTTCATCGCGTTCTTGATCTCGGCTTGATCCTGTTGCAACTGCGCTTGCAGTTCCGGAATCTCCAAGGTGGCGATCAACTGGCCTGCCTTCACGTGCGTGCCATAATCGACGTCCAATTTCTGCACGTAGCCCGATTCCTTGGCATAGACGTCGATCTCCTGAAAAGGCACCAACTCAGACGACAAAGTAATTTGCCGGCTCAGCGTTTTTTTCACTACACGGGTCACCCCGACCGTGACCGCCGGTTGAGCACTTGCCTCAACTTTCTCATTGCGTCCGCCGCTGCACGATGACAGTCCGAGCGCGAGCATGGCGGCAAGCGCGATGGTCGCGTAACCGCAAGCGTTGGATAAACCTGTCAGATAATTGCCCCTGTGAAGGTGGTCCTGTGGATTCATCAGTTTCTAAACACCAGCCTTCTCTGGCATCCCGGCCAGCAATCTGTAACTAACTCATTTCCTTGAGTAACTGCCGCAACTTGTCCACCGAAAATTCCGGCGAACGGCAAAAGTCGATGACCGCTTGCTCGGCCCGCTGTAACCTGGCCGCAGCCGCTGGAATCTGTGCGGCAATCTTTTTGGGAACGGTCAACAGCCCGTGGCGATCCCCATGCAAAACATCGCCGGGTTGCACTTCCAGGCCGCCCACCGTGATCTTCGATCCGAAGTCGAAGATATGGGCATAGGCATGTGACACCGTCACATTTCCCGCAAACAAGTGCAATCCCAGATTCCGAACGCGCGGCAGGTCCCTGACCGCGCCATCGGTTACAAAGCCGACGCAACCCAGCGCTATCAGGATCGCAGCGTGCATGTCTCCGAGAAAAGCGCCCAAGCCTGGGGGTTTGTCCAAATCCTCCAACACTACAATTCGCGGCGCAGGTACTTGGAGAATGCTGTTCCACCAGTCGGCACGGTCGTGGTAAGAGCCCACGATTGGCGGCTCGCCAGTGCGAAGGCGGGCCGTGGCCGCGTATCCGACCATGGGAGGAAGATCTTCGAAGATGCAGCGAACGCGGGCGTCGGCGAAGCCGACATTCCGCAGCCTCACCTGAAAAGTCTCGATTGCGTTCGAAACCGTGCAGGTGTCCAAACGCCGGAGAGCGTCAAGCTCCTCGACGGGCAAAGCAGGCGCAACCGCCATGAATCCTCTCCACGAATTCAATCGACCTATCCGGTCGCAGTCAACCGCGGCTCCAAAATGCCGTCCGAGCAGTCAACAAGCCTGCCCCATCACGGCACATTGCCAGAGCAAAGCAAAACCACTGCGTGTTGCGAAAAAGAATTAAAGGATGAATGCAGACGATGGAGGGGGCCTATTGTACAGGCTATCGCTAAGAAGATGTTTCGGAAGCAGAGGCTCGGCAGGGGCCAGACGGGTTTCGATCGTGCCCGGCTCGATGATGCTGAAACTGGCACTCGGCGCCAGCCATCGACTGGCATCCCGGTCGAGATGTTGCCGCTTGGGTTCGGCGGGCCGGCGATCAGTCGATTTTACGATGTACGACGAAGAAGTGCTCGGCGCCCAAAACCGAGTTGCCACACTGAGGGTTACCGAGCAGATGGCGATGATGATCAACCCATCTTGCCATCCGCGATCACCCATCCTGCGATGTTTCAGCAATTGCATGTAGCGGTCAGGGAAAGGCCCTGCTCGGTGGGATTATACAACATGGGCCACAAAGACACAGACGTCGCCACGGTTGCCGACCTTCCTTGGAGTTGGATGCCGCGCCCCAGGGTATTGGCTGCACGATGGTTCCTGCAACCGTCTCGATCCTAATTAACTGACCGCGTGCGCTGCCGTCGCCGGTTTGGTCCTGCACCACGCTTGAAAACGATGATCCGCGGAATAGTTCCCTGAGGTACACTTCCGTCGACGAGAGTTCGACGACTTGATGATCCACGAGCAGGTCTCCGTCGCACGTCTATTCCGGGAGATTCGTATGCACGGACGCACGATTGCATTGATCGCTGTATTTCTCGCAGTCGGAATGACGATTGCGTTTCGCTCCATGGCCGACAGTCCGGCCAAGGCCGGCGATGTGACTGAGGCGAGGATAAAGTCGGAAGCAGCCGATGGAAACAACTGGTTGCTGAATGGCCGCAGCTTCGAGGCCCAGCATTTCAGCCCGCTTAAACAGATCACCGACAAGAACGCCAGTGGTCTTGGGCTGGCTTGGTCGCTGGACATCGACAGCGCCATGGGCGTGGTAGCAGAACCGATTGTTGTGGACGGAGTGATCTACGTCAGCGCTCCGTTGTCGAAGGTTTATGCCGTGGACGCGGCTTCGGGGAAATTGCTTTGGACGTTCGATCCCAAGGTGCGGTTGGATCAGGCCATCAACGGTTCCTACTCGGCGCGGACCAATGCCGGCGTCGCCGTCTGGGAAGGAAAGGTGTATGTGGGCACGGGCGATTGCCGGCTGGTTGCGATCGATGCTGCTTCCGGAAAGCAAATCTGGCAGGCTACAGTTTGCGATCCTCATCAAACCGGGATCACGGGCGCCCCTCACGTAGCCAAGGGAAAAGTATTCATGGGCTACAACGGTTCCGACGACGGAGTGCGCGGATCGCTGGCCGCCTACGACGCGGAAACCGGCAAGGAAGCCTGGCGTTTCTGGACGGTACCAGGAGAACCCACGAAAGGATTTGAAAGCAAAGCGCTGGAGATGGCAGCGAAGACTTGGAACGGGAAGGACTCGTGGAGGATTGGCGGAGGCGATGTGTGGAACGCTATCACCTATGACCCAGTGACCGATCTCGTGATCTTCGGCACGGCCGGGGCGGGCGTCGACTACGGCGAGTTGGAATCGATCAAGGTCAGCGGAGACCGGCTCTTTGCGGGATGCATCATCGCCGTGAACGCCGACACGGGAGAATACGCATGGCATTTTCAAACCAGCGCTCCGGGCTTGCAGACCGAAAACAACCACATTCTTATCGGCGATCTGGTTCTTGATGGCGAACCGCGCCATGTCGCGATGACCGCGCCCAAGAACGGCTTCTTCTATGTGCTCGACGCCAAGACCGGGAAATTGCTCTCGGCCAAGCCGCTGGTGAAAGTCGCCTGGGCCACCTCCATTGATCTGCAAACCGGGAGGGCTGTGGAGGTGCCAGTATCGGAGGGCGGTGGAAAGCAATGGACGGTTCATAACTGGTGGCCGATGAGCCTGAGCCCGCTCACCGGATTGGTGTATATCCCCGCGACGGACCGGGAATCTGGTTCCAAAGCGGCGGTGGAAACTGGGGAATGGATGAGAGGCACACAGGGCAAACTCATCGCATGGGATCCGGTGAACCAGTCGGCGCGCTGGATTGTGGAAGAACAGATTGCAACCAACGGTGGCGTTCTCTCCACTGCAGGAAATCTGGTTTTCCAAGGTCAGGGGACGGGTGAGTTTGCGGCCTATGCCGCCGACGGCGGGAAAAAAGTCTGGTCGATTCAAACCGGCTCGGCCATTGAATCGGTGCCAGTAGCTTTCGCCGTCAACGGCGAACAATACATCGTGACGCCGGTAGGATGGGGTTCGGGCTCGAGATTGTTCGCGCCCGCCTGGACCATGGCAACTCCTCAGTCGAAGCGAGGGCCGACGCGACTGCTGGCGTTCAAGCTCGGGGCGACAATGCCTTTCCCAGTACCGCCCGATGTTGTGCCCCCGGTGCCGAAGCCTCCGCAGCAAACGGGCACCAAGGACTCGATACAGCAGGGCAAATTGCTTTACCGCAAATTCGTTTGCGATGGTTGCCACTCTCCTGATGTCGACGGAAGCGGGGCGTGGGTACTCAACGGCGCGGTGCCTGACCTGCGCTACGCTCCGCCAGCGGTTCATCAGGGATCGTATGCCATCGTTCTGGCAGGCACGCATTGGGACAAAGGAATGCCCGGCTTCGCCGATCCTCCCAAGTTCGCATTTCCGCACTTGAAGATGACTTCGCGAGACGCCGACGCGATTCACGACTACGTGATTGACCAGGCGTGGAAGGCATACAACGCAGAGCAAAAGCCACCAGCGACGAAGGCAGCCAACTGAGGCTGGTGGTGTAAAAACTGTGGTTTGTCTGGCGCACGCCAGTTGAGGTCTGGTTGAAGGAACAGAGCCATGCAGCTATTCTGTGCACCATGAGATCGGGACGATACAGACTCAGACTGTCACATTTTTTCCTCGTCGCAACCGTGAGCGCGTCCGCTTGGGCGCAGATTCCTTCGTTATCTAAGGAAGTCGACGGCGTATATCCGGAAGCGCATTCGCTGTATCTGGACTTGCACCAAAATCCAGAACTGTCCTCGCACGAGACGAAAACGGCGGCGAAGCTCGCAAGCCAACTGCGCGGCCTCGGCTATGACGTGACCGAACATGTGGGCGGCACCGGGATTGTTGCCATCCTCAAGAACGGACCCGGCCCCGTAGTTATGCTGCGCACCGAACTCGACGCGCTTCCCGTGGAAGAAAAAACCGGCCTTGTGTATGCCAGCAAGGTGCGCGCCAAAGATGACGCGGGACGCGATGTTCCGGTCGCGCACGCCTGCGGCCACGACCTGCATATGGCCGCTATCGTAGGAACGGCCGCGATCATGGCCCACAGCAAAGACAGCTGGCATGGCACTTTGATGCTGATCGGGCAGCCCGCAGAAGAAACGATAGGTGGCGCCGAGGGCATGATCCAAGACGGATTGCTGAAGCGCTTTCCTCGGCCCGACGTGGCGGTGGCTATGCACGTCGAAAACTTGCTTCCAGCGGGGAAGGTAGGAGTCACTCCGGGAATCTTCGACACCAACTCGGACTCACTGCGTATCACAATTTATGGCAAGGGCGGGCATGGGTCCGCGCCGCACACCACAATCGATCCCATCGTAATTGCCGCCAGAACCATCCTCGCATTGCAGACCATCCCCTCTCGCGAAGTGAAGCCCGGGGAGATGGCTGTGGTCACCGTGGGATTCATCCAGGCGGGCACGAAGAACAACATTATCCCCGACCAGGCTGAAATGGGGCTGACGGTGCGCACCTACAAAGCCGAGGTTCGCAAGCAGGTACTAGCGTCCATTAAAAGAATCACAAAAGCGGAAGCGGAAGCAGCCAACGCGCCGCGCGAGCCCTCGATTGAGCGCTATGAGGGGACCGATTCTGTATATAACGACCCCGCGCTGGCGCAGCGGCTGAAGGCTACGCTTCAGGCAGCGCTGGGAGAAGACCGCGTAGTTGCAGAGGAACCGCACACCGCTTCGGAGGATTTCTCCTATTTCATCGAGCAGGGAATTCCGGGCTTCTACTTCAGTCTAGGCGGCGCCAATCCGGAGAAATATGCGCAGGCCAAGGCAGAGGGAACATCGTTGCCGTCGAATCACTCTCCCCTCTTCGCTCCCGATGTCGACCCGGCGTTGCACACGGGAATTGCGGCCGAGGTGGCAGTCCTCCGCAATCTTCTAAACGGATCAGCTGCCGACTTGCGCAAATCGACAACTCAGCAATCCGGCTCTGGTCGAGAGTAAACGTCTACGGGCTTTAGGAATCCTCAGCCCCCAGTGATGGCGGGGACGATCCAAATCTCAGATCCCGCGGAAACGGGACTCGCAAACCCGCCTGTGTATCGAGCACCATAGCTCGATCCGTGCTTTGGACGAGTTCTCTATGCTGCGGATCAACTTAACGCATGCGCTGAAGGCTTCACAGAAAAAGTCCTATTCGGCGGAAAGGTAAAAGGCTTCGGGTGCGGGTCGATACACCCGAATCATCCACAAGGGTCGCCGGAGGTTACCGGGGCCGGGAGCCGCGCGAGTCATTTGCAGCCAGCGGCGATATTCTTCGTGGGCCCGATTGGTGTCAACGAAAACATCACCGTAGCGATCCTCGGCGCCCGCCTTGGTCACCGTAACCTTTTGATGCCAGCAGTGCTGTCCGCTGATCGGGTCCGGTTGGACTGGGAAGGTCAGGTTCTGATGGACGCCCGCATCTTCCCAATGGATACGCGATGAATCGGGATCGTCGCTCTCGAACGGCTGAATGCCGTGGATCGTTCGCATCATCCACTTCCCAGGCTCGACCTGCTTCAGATCGACTAGCGCCGTGGACCAGCGTTCCCCGCCAAAGTCTTCTTTCAGACGCCAGCGCCCGAGGTGATGTGAGCACGCAATGACGCCGGGACGCATTCCTTCCGTGGCCCAGACTCTGTCAACGAAGTAGCCGATAGCGGTTTGAACTCGCACCAGGTCGCCGGTGACAACCTCCAAGCGCTCGGCATCCCGCGGATGCAACCATACCGGATTTTTGTGGGAGATTTCGTAGAGCCACTTCGCATTACCTGATCGCGTGTGGATGAGCGTTGGCAGTCGGAAGGTGGGAAGAAGAAGCATCTCACCTTTGGCAGCGTCGATGTTGTCGCGATGAACGTGGCTCTTGATGTAGCCGGGAATGGAATGCTCCGGCCAGTGCCAGTCCTTCAGTGTCTTCGAATAAAATTCGAGTTTACGCGAGGGTGTTGGGAAACCTGCGACGGCGCTACCATCAATCTGAACTCCGATTGGCGTTCCGTTCTTCTTCACTACGTGAGAGACGGGATCGACCGTGCTCCCTTGCATTTCTTCTGGTTTGAGAGCCTTCTGGTGCAGTTCGTAGACGTTGTTTTCAACCAGGAAGGCGCCGTATTTCCGCATGTAATCGAGCGGCGTGAGCCCTTCGCTGGCGGCCGCTTGGGGCAGTCCCGGAACGCTGTTCTCAAAAATCCATCGGTAGTATTCATCGATTCTGAGCTTCTCGCCCCGCCGGTAAGGCGACTCAAAGTAGCGGCGGATGCCCATGGAGCCGTCCGGATCAACGCGCCATGACAACTCGATCCAAAACTCGTCTTCCTCCCAGACCTCGCCCAGTCCGGCTTCGCGGTGCGCTTCATACGTGAAGTTGAATTTCTTGCCCTGCCTCTCCAACGCCAGACGGAGCACCGGTTGGCGGAAACCAATCCAGCGTGCGGCATGGGTCTCCTGGCTCATCAAGTCGTGACGCTCGGAAGCATGGCCCATGGGCAGAACATAGTCGGCGAACCAGGCAGTCTCGCTCCAGGTCGGAGTGAGGCAAGCGTGCCGCTCAACCTTGCTCTCGTCGGTCAACGCCTCGATCCAGCTCAGCCCATCGGGATTGGTCCACACCGGGTTATAGACGCGGGAAAAATATACGGCCAACTTGCCCCGGCCCTCTTTCAGAAAGTGCGGCAACAGAAAACTCATCTCGAAAAATGCCAGCGGATACTCACGCGCCCACATCAATTCATTCCAAGCGTTGGGCGGCGGCGGCATCATGGGCGGCGTGGGAATGTACTTGTTCCAAGCGCTGGGAGCGGTTCCCCCCGGAGTTCCCACTGCGCCCACCAACACCGCGAGAAATTCCAACGCGCGCGCCACCTGCCATCCACCAAGATTACCCGCCGCAGCGTTTCGCCAAACATGTGTGCTCAAAGCGTGGCCAGCGCGGCCTACTTCCCGCGCGACTTCGACGATCATGCGAGGATCGGCTCCAGACTCTTTCGCCGCGAATTCAGGCGTGTATTTCGCGTAGGTTTGTTTGAGGACTTCCAGAAACGTTTCGAATGTTTGCGGCTTGGTAGGATGCTCCTCGTGCAGATACTCTCCCCAATTCACCCACCGGCGAACAAACTCGCGATCGATCAGGTTCTCCTGCAGCAGCACGTTGCACATCGCCAGCAGCACCGCCGACTCACTCCCCGGCCAGGTCGATAGCCAATAGTCGGCCTTCGAAGCGGTGTTCGAAAGACGAGTATCGATGACGCACACTTTTGCCCCATCCATTTTGCCGTCGATGATTCGCTGCGCGTGCGGATTGAAGTAGTGTCCCGCTTCGAGATGCGAACTCAGCAGAAGAATGAATCGGGCATTAGAGTGATCGGGCGAGGGGCGGTCAAATCCATGCCAGAAGGCGTACCCAGTACGCGCGCCCGCCGAACACACATTGGTGTGGCTGTTGTGTCCATCGATGCCCCAGGCGTGCAGCACGCGCTGGTTGTAAATCAACTCGTGCCCCGGACGGCCGACGTGGTACATGATCTCGTTCTTCCGTCCCTCCTGCAAAGCCAAGCGGATGCGCGAGGCCAGGTCGTCTAAAACCTCGTCCCAGGTCACGCGCTCCCACTTTCCTTCTCCTCGTTTGCCGGTTCGCTTCAGGGGATACAGAATGCGCTCGGGATCATTTACCTGGTTGATGGTCGCCGGACCCTTCGCGCAGTTGCGGCCGCGGCTGCCGGGGTGCGCGGGATTGCCTTCGAACTTCTGCACCCGCATCTTGTCCTTATCGACGTAAGCCAACAGCCCGCAGGCCGCCTCGCAATTGAAGCAGATAGTCGGGATCAGGGAATAGTGCTTTTCAACTTTTTCAGGCCACCGCGTGGGATCGTATTCAGTCCAGTGATCCCAGTGATCGGATGGAGGATAGCTGGATAGCCCTCCCTCTGGCTCGTCCAAATCCAACGCTTGCGGGTTCAGGGGAAGATGGTTTTTCATAAATGTCTAACTAAGCGGAACGGATTGTCCTGCCTTGACCCAAAGATCCTCATAACCCAACACGCCAGCAAGTGCGAGCATCGCCGTTGCGAACTCTACAGCGATTGGGACGACGGACGTCACCGACATCGCGGCCAGAATAATTGGAGCGACCAACCCGATGACCATAAATCCCCAAAATTGTCGGCTCAGTTGTCCCCGGATCAGCACCCCCGTAGCCATCCTTGCGTCCTCGCCGACGTGGGGAAGAAAAATCTCGCCCATGATCATAGCCAGGCCCAGGATCATCGAAATGAGGAGAATTAGAACGGCCGGCCGGAGAATTTGGAGTGATGCGTCCATGAGGATGCCTGCGATCAAAATCGTCGCGGAACCAGCAACCAACGACTGGACCAACAAGTGCCATAGGAAAAGCGGGCTTTGCCACAAGTCGCGGCCCTTGGCTTGCGCAAAAAGGAATGCCGAGTAGCACGCGCTCGCAACTGCGAACGCGCTCGCGAACCATTGCAACGCGCTTGGGACGGAGCCGTAGAAAATTCCGCACAGCAACCATGCGACCCCAAGCGCGCCATAGCCGAGCAAACAATAGGTTCCAATGACCAGCCAGGAGCGGAAATTCGGCTTAGTAATAAGGTAGAAGAAACGGTCGGGCCGCTTCAGGTCGAAAATGAGCAAGGCAGACGTTGCGGCGAGGCCGACAAGTGCCACAATCGGGCAAACGATGTTGAACAAGGGTGCCCCGGTCTGGCCGCCCAAACTTAACAGGATCGCCGCCACCAGCAGCACGCCCGCGGCAATCGCTTTCGTCCACAAATAGGCGGCAATTTTCCAGCCCCAGGGTGCCGGGTGTGGGACGTCGTAGACTTCACGGGCTAGAGCGCCAGCAAGATTGCTCACCTCATTGGCCGTCGCTTGGGGCACCTCATCCCGCCCGTCTGAGGCGAAATACGTGGCCTCCCGCGAGATGCGGGTTGGCTCGATCAAATCGCCTTCAATCCCAACATAAAATAGCTTGGGCTGTGTGCCTTTCTGCGGCTTGCGGACGGAAACTTTCTTATTCGCTACAATGCGACTGACCTTGCTGCCAGGGTTGTCCAGATCCCCGGCGAGAATCGCCTGCGTCGGACAGACAATTACGCACGCGGGCTCGAGCCTCATCTCCACCCGATGTGCACAGAAATTGCACTTAGCCGCGGTATTGTGGTTGGGGTCGATGTAGAGAGCATCGTACGGACAAGCTTGCATGCAAGCCTTGCAACCAATGCAGCGCCGGTTGTCGAAATCGACGATGCCATCAGCGCGGCGGTAGAGGGCGCTGGTGGGACAAATTTCCGTGCACGGAGAGTCGTCGCAATGGTTGCACCGCATCACCCCAAAGTGGCGCGAGGTGTGGGGAAACTCACCCTTTTCGATATGCTTCACCCAGGTGCGAAACACCCCCACCGGCACCTGGTGCTCCTCTTTGCACGCAACCGTGCAGGCGTGGCATCCAATGCAACGATCCTGATCGATGACAAATCCGTATCGCATCGATTGACGTTCGCTCCTCCGCGGTAGAACTCGAAAAAGATTTCAGCTTCGACATCATAGCTGATCCTTGCGCGTACCACTTCTCTAGTTCAAATCTTGCCAACGGCGATCCGCAGTTTTCGCATTGCCTTGCGTATCGGTCACCGTAACTTTAAGCGCATGCTGCAAGTGAGGGCTCGCGTCCCCAGCCTGCAGAAACTGCCGTTCGTAGGAAACGCTGGGAGGATCGAGTTCATCGTCGCTAATATCGAAGCCGTCGAGATTGGTCGTGACCCGGGAAATCACTTCATCTCCTTCCGCGTCGACCCCGACGGTGATATCGTTTCCCGCAATCGCTCGAATGTGCTGAATGGAAAACTTCATGGATTCCTAACCTCATTGCTGATTGAGAAATATACCAGTCTGCGAGAGACGTAATCACTTTTACCATAGTGCACCGCGGTAGCTGGCCTGGGGGCGAGTCCCAAATCACTTCGGCAACTGGTTTTCATTCTGCCAAAACTCGGCTAAGATAAACTCGTTCCAATCGACAGCGCAACGGAGGGAAAGGCGATGAAGAAAGTGTATTGGATGGTCGCACTGATTCTCAGTGTTGGTGTTCTAGCTCTGCCAGCACCCACCCAGGAAATGGCCAAGAAGAATGCGCCACCCAAGCCGGCACTGAGCCCGTCGCAGGCAGTACTTGATGCGTGGAACGATATTGGAAGAAAACTGATCGCCATGGCGGAGGACTTTCCCGAGGACAAGTACGACTTCAAGCCCACTCCAGCCCAGCGTAGCTTTGCCGAGCAACTGCTCCACGCCACGGGAGCGAACTATTTCTTTACCAATCTGGCTCTGGGTCAAAAACCGCCAGCCGAGGAAAATCCAAAGCGTGACCAGTTCAAGACCAAGGCCGACATCGTAGCCTTCGTGAAGAAGTCGTTTGCTGATGGAGCAGCCGCCATCCAGGCAAAGGGCGATAAGGGCATGAACGACCTGATCACGGATCCCGACAGCAACCAGCAGGTTCGGATCTCCGACGCGGCCTACGGTTTCATCGAGCATTCCGGCGAGCACTACGGCCAACTCGCCGTCTACTACCGGGTAGCGGGCTTGGTCCCGCCCGAGTCTCGCCCAAAGAAATAGTTTCCGTTAGGGCCTCCTCCAGGAAATGGGCGGGATTCCCTCTGTGACGAAAAGCTGAAGACGAGGACTGCGTGGGTTGTTCCAGCCTCGGAACCCTGCCAGCAGCTCTGGATCAAGCATCCCCAGTCTTCTGGACCGGGGCTCCCTGTCTACCTCACACTCCTCTGTGACCGGCGTCACTGCGTTCTGGTTTCCCGAGAAGGAGAATCGCTCAAATCCGCAGGCGGCGCAGTTCCCCTTGCCTTGCGAGAACGCGCCTCTTGCCGATTGTCAGGCCCGGTTCCTGAAAAACCTGAGTGCCGGAGTCGAAGGAGGACACAATGAGTCTGGTCAATCCCGTGGTTCAAAAGTGGATCGATGAAGCGCAGCAGTCCCCGGATGTTTTTTGGGGACGCGCGGCAGAGGAATTGCCGTGGTTCCGTAAGTGGGACAGTGTGCTGGAATGGAATCCCCCAACATTTAAGTGGTTCGTGGGCGCCCAGACGAACCTGGCCTACAACGCGCTCGACTATCACGTAAAGCGCGGCTGGGGCGGACATACGGCGCTAATCTACCTCAACGAACGCGGCGAGCGCCGCATTTTCACTTATGCGAATCTGCTCTACGAAGTCGAGCGCGTGGCGGCCGCACTGCGTGGCTTGGGTGTCAAGAAAGGCGATCGCCTCACCGTTTACATGCCCACCTGTCCCGAGGCGATCATCCTCATGCTGGCCACAGTTCGGATCGGAGCCATTCACTCCGTCGTCTTTGCGGGTTTTGGCGCCAAGGCGCTGGGCGACCGCATTCGGGCCAGCGGCTCGCGATGGGTCTTCACCGCGGATGTAACTTATCGCAAGGGCAAAGATACCCGCCTCAAAGAGATCGTCGATGACGCGTTGCAAATCGCGGGCGACGGTGTGGAGCACGTCATCATCCTGAAACGGACGGCCACGGAAACCCCGATGTGCGCCGGACGCGACCTGCTCTGGGATGAGTTCCTCACGCGCGCCAATGGGCATAGCGGCACCTATGTCATGATGGAATCCAATGAACCGGCATTCATCCTCGCAACGTCCGGCACCACCGCCACGCCCAAGCTGGCGATCCACACCCATGGCGGCTATCAAGTGCACATCCACAGTATGGGCAAGTGGCTCTTTGCGCTGAAGCCGACGGATGTGTGGTGGTCGACCTCGGACATCGGCTGGATCGTGGGTCACAGCTATATCGTCTACGCGCCGTTGATTGCCGGCGCCACTACGGTCGCCTTCGAAGGCGCGCTGGATTACCCGGCTGCGGAAACTAATTGGAGAACGCTGATCGAGGAGTTCCGGGTCACCGGCATTTTCACCTCGCCCACCGCGGTGCGCTTGCTGATGCGCTATGGTGATGCGCCCTTCCTCAAGGTCGATTACTCTTACCTCGAACGCGTGTTTTGCGCCGGTGAAGTCTTGAATGCGCCGGCGTGGGAGTGGCTCCAGAAGAAGATTTTCAAGGATAAGATTCCGGTGATCGATCACATGTGGCAGACCGAAACTAGCGGCCCCATGTTCGGCAATCCTTATGGGCTGGGAATGCTGCCTATCAAACCGGGATCTTCCACGATTCCGATGCCCGGCATTGACGCCGCCGTGGTAGGACTTGACGGCACACCATGCGGCGTAAACGAAAAGGGCATCATGGTGATCAGGCGTCCTTTCCCCGGCTTGACTCCCGCGCTGTGGGGCGAACACGAACGATATGGCCGTGACTACTGGCAAATTATTCCCGGGGTCTACTACAGCGGAGACTCGGCGCAAATCGACGAAGATGGCTACGTGTGGTTTGCGGGCCGGGCCGACGAGATCATCAAGATTGCCGGACACCGCATTGGCACGATCGAAGTCGAGACCGCTCTGCTCGGGCACCCCGCAGTCGCGGAATCGGGCGTGATTGGCCGCGCCGATGAACTCCGCGGCGAAGTGATCTCTGCGTTTGTCGTGCTCAGACAAGGATTCAGTCCATCGGAGGAATTAAAGAGGGCACTGCTCGGACAAGTGCGACACGAACTCGGGCCGGTGGCCGTAATCGGCGAATTGAACTTTGTGGACATGCTGCCCAAAACGCGGAGTGGGAAGATCATGCGGCGCGTGCTGAAGGCGGTCATTCAGGATCGCAATCCGGGCGACATCACCACCATCGAAGACGAAGGTTCAGTCGAAGAAGCGAAGCAAGCGTGGCACCAGATGAAAGTGGATCTCGACGCGCAGGCGGCACTGGTCGGGCCACCGGAGAACATCCGGAAAGTGTCTTGAAAGCATGAGGTGGAATTGAAATAAAACCGCATCGCGATAGTGGGGCAGGTCAAGCCGTGCCAGCGTCACTTTGTCCGATGCGAGCCCGGTACAGGCGCGGTGTTGCGCCCTCGGAGCGGAGATGGCGACGCAGAGCCTCGCCATCGCCGAAGCCTGCCCGGGAAGCGATGCTTTCCACCTTGTCGGTGGTCTGCTCCAGTCTGGCCTTAGCCGCCTCCAGTCTTAAGCGAGCGACAAAGCGCGCGGGCGTCGTGCCCACCTGCTGCGAAAAAACCCGGCTGAAATTGCGGTCGCTCATTCCCGCGCGTCGGGCCAGCACCGGAACCGAGAGATCCGCGTCGAGATGTTCAGAGATCCAAGCGATCAATTCGCGGATAGGTTGCAGGTCAGCGGCCTGAGCCGCAAGTTGCGACTGAACTGGCTCTGACCACCGGAACGGCGCAGAAACAAGACCATGTGGCGGGCGATTTCTAGCGCGAGCCCGTGGCCATAATCCTCTTCCACCATCGCCAGTGCCAGGTCGGCGCCAGCTGACACGCCGGCACTCGTCCACACTTTTCCATCCTGAATGAAAATCCTGTCGGCATCCACGGAAATCTGTGGGTACCTTTGCGCCAGCTTATCCGCTAGCTGCCAGTGCGTAGTGGCGCGCCGTCCATCGAGTACGCCCGCTGCGGCGAGTGCGAATGCCCCAGAGCAAACCGAGCCAATGCGGCGAACGCGATCAACCGATGCACGCAGCCACGCCAGAAGTTCTGGTGCGGTAGGCGAGTGCACCGCCGACGCGCTGGCAACCACCAGAAGAGTGTCGATGGGCGTGAGTGCCTCGGTCCATCGCCGCCCACCCACGAGACCCAAGCCGGACGCCGTCACCAGCGGCAGCTCATCCATCGTAAGCAACTCGATCTCATAGGCAGGGGAGCGCCTCTTTCCGGCACGAGTCAGCGCATGCGACGCACGTACAAAGACGTCGAGTGGGCCCGCGAGATTCATCAGATGCACTCGCGGGAATATGAGCATGGAGATTCGGCGCGTCGGCCATTCCTGCTCGGGCTGCCGCACAGCCGCTGCTCTCGTTGCTGACAGATTCGTCATCTCTAGGAAGATGCTCCAGGCTTGCCCGGCGATACAAGAAAAATGGCAGAAAACGAGCAGTATTTGTCCGTCCGAAAGAGACGTGTCCGCAATCTGATCATGCAGAACTAATTTGGAGGATTGCCGTGAAACTTCTGAAAATTTTACCGATTGTTGCTCTGCTCTTAGTGGCGGCCTCAACCTTGTCCGCTCAAAACAACTTGCCCGATCCCAATGACAGCGCTTGCTGGCAGAGTTTGGACGCTCTGCACGAGTGCGCACAAGTGCAGTCCGATCGTGCCATGTCCCAGGCTGAACGCTGCACTTCGTATCCGGAGTATCAGTGCCAGCCCGAGTCCGCACAGCCTCAACAGATGACGCACGTGGCACGCGCTAAGAAGCAGAAGCCAAAAGATGCGAATGCCGCCGCTGCGCAGTCTCACCCCACACAAGGCAGTAGCTCCGGAAGCGAGGCTGTCGTCATCGAGATGAGCCCAGCGAACTGACCTTTTCCAGATATAGCGTGTATCAAAACACACTTGTCATCCCAAGCGTAGCGAGGGATCTATGTTTTTGCCTGCACTATCGGTAACGCCGTCGCAGGCAAACCCCCAGATCCCTCGTTGCGCTCGGGATGGTAGTTCGTAGTGGGATAGAGCAACTGTGAAACTGTGTAGACTCGATAAGGGAGCGTTCCGTGCAACCATGCGCGGCGTCACTCGGCCAGACAAATTCAGACTGCTCGACCCTAGGTTGCAGTCTGCAGGATGACCACTAACCGTCGCGGTCCATGCGCACCCTGCACCAGAATCTTTTCGATGTCGGCGGTGCGGCTGGAGCCGCTGATGACGCACGCGAACGAGTTGCGGTCGAGGCTTCGTTGTTGTGAGGCCCCGCTCAAAGCCATTGCCAGATCAGGAACCAGTTGAGCCACAGTCGCGTAAACGATGTGACAGGGAGCGATCACCGAGGCGCTTCGCCCGCCGCACGAAGCGGTCACCAGAATCGATCCTGTTTGCGCGATCAGAGCTTCGGCGAGCGTGACTGTTGCCTGCGATGCTTCGCCAGGTGCGCCTTGACTGGACCAGCGAATCGCCCGCCCGGGCGCGGCCAGTTCGATTAGCCGGCGCAGCGACGGATCGTCTTGCACGAAAGTTTCTCCCTCCGGTAGCGACTGGAGAACTTTCGAAAGCTGCCGCGCACTCGCGGCACAATCAGCGGTTAGCGAGCATTCCATGAGGTTCGCAACGCACTCCTGCTGGAATCGCTCGAGTGGATTGTTGACCGGCTCAAAGATTACGCGGTCGGATATCGTTGCCGCAGGCTCCGGCACCACGGTGCGCAATCCTGTGCGAATCCGCTCCAGAATCCGGTCCCGGCTCGAATTTTCAGTTTGTGCCAAGGCCTTTTCTCCAGCGCGCACGAAATGATTGGGATGGCAGCGGCACCGGTGAGCGATGACGATTCCACACTCGCATCGGGTCAAAGATCGATCCGGCAAGTCCCAAGCCGTAGATCATCCGGAGAGCCCGGCGCATCGACCAGCCACCTAGAGCGTAAATCCGAGGATGAAGCATGGCGGAGCGCCAAGCCCGGAACATCAGCCGCTCACTCGACTTCGTAGCTCCCGCCTCGGTGGCGTTGCGACGGTTTTGCAGCAGGTGGTGATGCAGATCAATTTTCACCGGACAAACGCTGCTGCAAGCGCCGCACAGCGACGACGCGTAGGACAGGTGTTTGAACTCCTTAATCCCAGCCAGATGCGGCGTAAGCACGCTGCCGATTGGCCCGGGATAGGTCGTGCCATAAGTGTGGCCTCCGACGTGGCGGAAGACGGGACAAATGTTTAAGCAGGCGCCACAGCGAATACAATGCAACACCTCGCGCTGCTCCGCATCGGCCAGCAACTGGCTGCGCCCGTTGTCCACCAGCACCACATGGAATTCTTCTGGTCCGTCCACTTCGCCCGGCCGGCGCGGCCCCCCGATCAGCGTGCTATACGTCGTGATCCCTTGCCCAGTGCCAGAGGTAGCCAGCACCGGCCATAGCACTGCCAGGTCCTCGAGCCGGGGAATGACTTTCTCAATCCCGGTGACCACCACGTGAATGCGAGGAATGCTGGTGCACAGGCGTCCGTTTCCTTCGTTGGTGGAAATTGCAATGACGCCGGTGTCCGCTACCAGAAAGTTCGCGCCCGAAATGCCCATTTCCGCGGCAAAAAACGCTTGTCGCAGTTTACGGCGCGCTGCCGCCATCAAATACGCCGGATCGTCGCTATCGATTTCCGGATCCAATTTCTCGCGAAACAACTTGGCGATTTGGCCCCGGTTGAGATGCATGGCCGGCGTGACGATGTGGTAGGGCGGTTCATCGCGCAGCTGCACAATGAATTCGCCGAAATCGGTTTCCCAAACCTTGATCCCAACCTTCTCCAGTGCCGGGCTGAGGTGAATTTCTTCCGTCACCATGGATTTGGACTTCACCACCGTCCGCACACCAAGCCGAGTGGCAAGGTCCTTCACGTAGGTGCAGGCCTCTTCTCCATTGGCGGCCCAGAAAACATGTCCACCGCGCGAAACCACTTTTTCTTCGAACTGCAGCAGGTAGCGATCCAGGTGATTAATGGCTTCCCGCTTAATCTCCTGACACTTTTGGCGAGCGGCTTCCCAGTCCTTGATCCGGGCACGCCCCTTAAGATGCGCGGCATCGTAGCTCTCCATGCCGCGCCGAATAAGTTCGCGATGCACCAAGTCCGCCGACTTCACCGCGGCGTCCTGCAGGAAGCGTTGTGCCGCAGTTGTACTCACGGTCTCTCCTGTGCCACGCTCTCCTGCGCCAGAATGCTGGCAAGGTGAATGGTGCGCGCCGCCACATGGCGTTTGCCCAAGATTCCTTGCAGGTGCAATAGACAACTGGGATCGATTGCGGTCACAAACTCAGCGCCGGTCGCGGCCACACTCTCAGCCTTGGAATCTCCCATAGCGGCGGAGATGTCGGCAAACTTGGCGGCAAAGGTCCCGCCGAAACCACAGCATTCCTCGGAGCGGGCCATTTCAATCAGCTTCAGTCCGTCCACCTGGCGCAAAAGCTGCAGAGGTTCGTCGCGCAGGTGGAGCTCTCGCAGCCCGTGGCAGGAAGCGTGGTAAGTCACCGCGTGCGGGAAAGTGGCGCCGACTTGGGTGACTGCCGCGACCTTCACCAGAAATTCCGAAAGCTCAAACGTGCGGCTGGCTACGGCGACGGCGTCCTCGCGCAACGAGCTGGTAGTCAGCAGATCCGCATAGAACGTGCGAACCATGGTGGCGCAGGAGCCAGACGGGCACACCACCACATCGGCATGCTTGAAAACTCGAACGAAATGCTCTGCACAAGGCCGCGCCTCGTCCCAATACCCGGTGTTGAAGGCAGGCTGGCCGCAACAAGTCTGATCTTCGGGGAACTCGACTGCGTATCCAACCCGGCGCAGCACCTTGACCGTGTCGACCGCCACCTCAGGCAGCAACTGGTCCACGAAACATGGCACGAAAAGAGATACTTTTTGCTGCATGCTTTCTCTCAGGTTCCTTAGAAGCAGAGATGCGCTGCGTCAACATGCAAAGACACATGCCTTCGGGTGAACTGTCGTACCACTCAATGACGTGTCTTCTGCAAAGTTGCAATTACGTCAACGTCCGATCCCAACGACACCTTAAGCTCACGCTTCCACTTGGCAAATCCGGGCATGGTCAGCACAACGAGATGCGTTCCGGCTCCCACCGCGATGGTAGACGGCGTGTTGCCGACATAGCTGCCATCGAGGGCGATTTCAGCGCCCGAAGGAGTCGAAGTGAAATTGCACTTTACCGTCTCACCATTGACTCCGGAAACTGCCGAAGCTCCAGCAGCACTGTTCGCCAGATCGGCAACCGGCGAGTCTTGTTGCGAACTTAATGCCACAGAAGGCTCGTCTGCTGCCGGACCTAGGGTATACAACTGTTTCACTTGTCTGCCCTTTGCATCCGGATACCAAACCACGATCCCGTGCTTGGCCGGTTGAGCACTGAACGAAATCCCCGCCGGCAGAGCGATGCACTTGGACCATATCGAATCAACCGTGCAGGAAATGGTAGAGGACTTTCCCGTGCTGTCCCGTACCACCATCGCATGGCGAACTATGGCGCTCCTGCTGAAGTGGCAATAGGCGGAAAAATCCATAAGGTTGCAGTCCTTGGGAGCGCCGTTATTGTCAGACTTGAGCGGAATGGATTCCGTTTTCGCGCTTATTACCTTAATGGTCAGTAGTTCGCCGCCCTTCGATGCCGCGTTCGCCCCAACCGCGCTGATCAACATAATCCCCAGAAGGATAGTCGGGTGCTGGTTCATACTTAAGACCACCTTCCCCGCGCCGCCCGACGGCATCGACCGCGACTTCGGAGACCGATCACTGCAAGGAAGCGCGGCAGGGTCAACCTGATAGCCTCCATGTGCCCAACTGATAATTCCCGCTCCCTCACGGCGAAGTTTTCTGCAAAGTGGCGCTTACGTTCAGATCCGATCCGGATGACACTGTAACTTCCCGTTTCCACTGGGCAAATCCTGGCATGAAAAGCACGACGACATGAGTCCCCGTATTGACGCCGACGGTGGAGGGCGTGTTGCCCACGTATCGACCATCGAGGGTGATTTCAGCGCCTGAAGGCGTCGAACTGAAATTGCACCTGATCTTCTCCCGATTGACTTCCGCTGCCTCGGGGGCTGCGGCCGGTACCGGACTCGCAGCACTCGTTGCTGGGGCCGGTGACTTCTGGGTCGAACTAGTGGGCGTCGCTGGCTGAGTTCCTGGGGCCGATTCGACCAACGTGTATAGCTGCTTGCTTGCCCCACCCTTTTCATTCTCGTAGAAGATTGTGATCCCGTACTTATCCCTGCGCGCGTCAAAGGTCTGCCCGATCGGCAAAGCAACGCATTTGGACCAGCGAGAATCCCAAACGCAGCTGATGTCGAACGGTTTCCCGTTCCCGTTTTGCACGCGCATAGTAATGCGCACGGCTGCGACCTTGCTTTCGTGGCAATAGCCGGAGTAATTGGCCAGGTCGCAGTCTCTGGGTACGGGATCAGGATTGTTGTTCAGAGTTTTCGACTGCGTATCCAAGACCGTAATACGGAAACGCTCGTTCTTGGTTGCTGCACTGGACATCACGCTGGCTAGCAACAAAAATGTCACGAGCGGCCTTGCATTACACCTCATTTTTCGACTCCGCGTTGTTCTTTCGCCGACAACAAATCCTTGACCACGAGGTGTGCTGCTTCGAACCAGCCAGCAGAACGGAATGCTTCTGCCGAAACAGGCATTGCCTCACCCCTGGATCATCCGTGATTTTACGACAAGTCCGGGGCACAAAGCCGTTCCGTACGGGACACAACTTTGCCCCCGGACTTCTCCGGTCCGTCTTGCCGTCACTTATAAACGAGCCGCTCTTTCCGCTAGAAAGTAAAGATCGGCCCGAACTCCGAACGCAGATCTCTCCACGTGCGGCCCGGAACACCCGCCACCGAGGTGTTCGGCGTGAAAACCCCCGCGTTATTCGGCAGCGAGTAACTGCTGTAAAGCGACTGCTCAAACGCAAACTGCACATACGGATTGAGCCGGTAGAAAATGGTCGCTGCGTTGAGTACGCTCTTGTAAGGGCCGGCACCGTCCGCGCCGATATCCTTGGCGTGGGCAAAGTCGGAGTGCACGACCTGATCCAGACCGTGGTGGAAATACAGTTGCCACCCGGCGTTGTGGCCCTTCGGATCCGCGTTAAACCAACGCGAAAGCGGCAGGCCAAGGTTGATGAAACCGCCGTAGGCGCGGACGCTGCGCTGCGGAGCGACCACGATTTGGCCAGCGGCATTCGTACCAAACGCCACTGTCGAGGAGCGATCCACCGAGGGCGCGGTCACCACGCCAGTCAGGCCGCCCGCATCGTTAAAGTTGGACAAGGTCTGGCCCGCGAACATGAACCGCAGATCTCCACCGCGATAGGCGCTGACTACGAGCGTGGCCCAACGCGTTGGCAGTTGAACCGCAACTTGCCCGCCGTAACCCTCACTTCGGTTCGTAGCACCAGTCGGGAAGGCGGCTTTCACCGCGTCGTAAGCTGCAATCGTTGCGGCGGAGCTGCCTGCTGGCGCAGCAATCGCCGAATGCAATACGATCGCTTCACGATGAGTTTCAAAGCCGCTGGCGATGATCTGGGCCGGCGCCACAGCCGGAGCCGGATCAAGCTGGAATTGGAGAACGGCTCGGGATTCGTATTCCAGATTGTTCGCGTCAGAACCCTGGCGCTCACCGTATCCCAGTTGGTTGCCGAGCCCATTGACCACCGTGCTGCTGCAACCTATCGTGGTCGTAGCCCCAGGGACGAAGGTGTCCGGTATGGTGCACGAAGTTATGGTTGCGTCCGCCGGCAGATTGCCTTCACTCGGCATCATCACCGCGAACTCGGGAGAGAATTTGAAGTTGCGCGAACCGCCCAACTTCTGCACGAAGCCGGCACGCATTTGGGGAGAGCGTTCATAGGTGTTGCCCCAGTACGCGCCCAAGAGCGTGGTTTCAAGTATGTTGGGCAGGGCACTCGATCCGTAGAGCGTCCAATCCTGTCCGCCTTCGAAGAAGATGTCAGTCTTATCGCTGGCGGCAAAGTCCAACCTTGCGTAAGCCAGGCGCAGTTGCGGTGCATTGCTGCGGATGCTGGAGACGTTGCGGTTGTCCACACGGCTGAAGTTGCCTTCAAAGTCGCCCTCAATTCGACCCGTTAAGGTCAACTTAGGTGAGATATCCGGCCATTCGAAGTTTGCGCCAAAGCGTGTGGCGCGAGCTTTGACGTGGAACGCGGGGTCGGTTGTAGGTCCTGTATCGGCGTTCAGGAAGCCCGGAAGCGGAAAGTCATCGCCTCGCGGGTCACTCGAGTCATGCACTATGGTAGCCTTGACGAAACCGTAGGGCGTCAGCTTGACTGCGCCCAATTTGATGGCTGCAACCAGCCCATCCTTGGTGGGAGGGTCGATGGGTAGGACGCGTACCGGACTGACCGCCGCGACCACCGTCCGGGGCGCGGGCTTCTCTGGCTGAGGCGTCTGCGAAGGACTGGCAGCCTGTCCGGAGTACTGGCCTTCTGGGCTTGCCACGGACGCCGAGATCGCAGGAGTGGAGGTTGAGACTGCAGTATTCGCAGTCGCAGACACATCCGCCGCGTTCAATAATCCTTTGCGAGTCAGCGCCTCGACTAGGAGTTGAAACTCGGCTTCGGGAGCTGCGCCTTGAATAGCTTTCGCTTCTGAGGGCGCGAGCACGCCCTTCATCACCAGGACACCCAGCAACGCCGTGACATTGCCATTGCTGATTGCTGATGCCGAGTTCAGGTTCGGGGGATTAGCAGCCGGCTCCGCCGCGTTGGTTGCGTTGGTTCCGGTTCCATTGTTCGCAGGGACGGCATCGTCCGACCCAGCCATGACGGGTGCGGTCGCTACGATTGTGAGTAATGATGTGCACAGCCACTTCTTAAACTTTGACATAAGTTAGGGCTCTCCTTCTTCGCTAATTTTCGAATCCTTAGGTACCGAAACCAAAAACTATCGGGCAGACCTAAACCGTTACGCGGTTCACGCCGTGATGCGGCAACTGCACCCAGTTGCCAACTACCCAAGTCGCCAATCCATGCTCTACCGCACCACCAAACGGGTGAACGGAAATACATACGCTTGGAGGGTCACCATAATTCCCACCAAGGCCGCCAGCGCAATGCTGTGGAAGAACACGTAACGCAAGATGTCGCCTTCGTGTCCATACCACTCCGTGGCTGTGCTGGCCACGACAATGCTTTGCGCATCGATCATTTTTCCCATCACGCCACCACAACTGTTCGCCGCCGCCATCAAGGTGGACGAGACCCCGACTTGTTCGGCGGAGATTCTTTGCAGGCTGCCGAACAACACATTCGACGAGGTGTCCGAACCGGTCAGCGCCACACCCAACCATCCCAGCAAGGTTCCAAAAAACGGATAGAGCACGCCGGTTCGCGCAAATGCCAGCCCCATGGTGGCGTCCAGTCCCGAATAGCGTGTGAGAAAGCCGATCGAGAGCATGGCGGCGATGGTCAGCAACGAGAAGCGCACCCGAACCAGCGTCCGCCAATATGTGTGCGCCATTTTCCAAGGCGTAAAGCCCATGATCAAACCCGAGATGAGTGCGGCAACCAAAATGCCCGAGCCGGTCGCCGACACCCAGTTCAAGGCGTAGACGGCGGCTTCGGCTGTGGGCTTGCGCACCACCGGAGGCACGCGTTGCACCATCTGGTGCAGACCCACAACCGGAAACTTCGGTGCCGACAACTTGTCAAGCTGGGTCTTGACGCTGGGTAATCCCCACAGGAAAACCACAACGCTCAAAACCAGCCATGGCACCCACGCCCTTGTCACCAGTGACCGGCTGTGGCCGTGCGTGCCGCGAGCCTCGCGTGTTCCCTCGTGCTCAAAACCCCAAATCCGCTTGGGGTGCCACTTCAGCAGGAAGACGATCAAAGCCAACATGGAAACGACGGCCGCAACAACGTCCACCAGCCACGGCCCGTGAAAGTTCGACATGAGAAACTGAGGGATGGAAAAAAACACGCCCGCCACCAGCACCGCAGGCCAAACTTCAAGCATTCCCTGGAACCCCGCGAACGCCCATACCAGCCAGAAGGGCACGAGGACCGAGAAAAAAGGCAGGATGCGGCCAGCCTGTGCACTCAACTCCCGGAGATCCAATCCGGTAACTCCCTGCAAGGCGATGAGAGGAGTTCCCAGTGCGCCGTAGGCCACGGGCGCGGTGTTGGCGATCAGCGACAGTCCAGACGCCTCCAAGGGCCCGAACCCCAAGCCGATCAGAACCGCTGCGGTCACGGCCACCGGCGTGCCAAAACCCGCCGCGCCTTCAAAGAAGGCGCCAAAGCTGAAGGCGATCAGCAAAAGCTGCAAGCGCCGGTCCTGCGTGATGCCCGTTAAGCTTTCTTGCAACACCTTGAAAAGTCCCGCCTCGCAGGTGAGCTGATACAGAAAAATAACGTTGAGGATGATCCAACCGATCGGCAGCAGGCCGTAGCCCGCGCCCAACACCGCGGTCTTGGCTGCTAAGCTCGCCGGCATGCCGAAAATCCAGATCGCGCAGATGATGGAAGTGGCCAGACCCAAAAGAGCTGAAAAATGCGCTTTCATGTGCAACAGCGCCAAAGTCCCGAGCAGCACCACGACGGGCAACGCGGCCAGCAGGGCCGACAACCACCAGTGTCCCGTCGGGTCGTAGCCCTGCGGCCAAGGATGGGCCAGAGGCGGAATTCTCAAAATCAACACCGCGGCAACAACCGCTGCTAAGAGAACCGTTATCCACGCTACCGGGTTCGCCGATGTGGGGGAAGTTTTGGGTACTTGGGCAGTTGTAGAGCTCACGGATTCCTCCTGAAATCTGCAGGCATCCTGCTGACCCACCGCAGTCTCATACGCCCGCGCATACTTGCTGGGCGTAGGTGTGGAAAAGCGAAAAGCAAAAATGATCGTACGGAAGGGATCTTCAGGCAGGGGCGGGTTACGTCCGCCGGGAGAGATGGGCGTAGCAAGTTATCCTGCACCGCGCGCGCAAGAACTGCTTTCGTCATGACGCTCCTCCCAAAAAACGGGGGACTCTCAGGCCGACGTCATCCCAGGAACCGAGCCTTTAAGATGAGGAATTCTCTTATCATCTTGTCTTACAAGCTGCGACCTAGCTCACTGATGAATGTGATCGCGGTCACATAAAAGAATGGCCCCACAGGAGTAGGCCTATGGGCGGGGAAGAGCCCTCAAGAATCCCGGTTCATGCCGGAGTCGAGAGCCATGAAAGCCATTGCTCCCTTGAAGCCAGTCTCCCGCACCACGCTCAGCGAGCAAGTAGGTCTGCAGCTCGCGGCCGAAGTCGCGGCCAAACGTTGGCAGCCCGGCGACAAGCTGCCATCGGAAGCGGAGCTTTGCCGGGCTTTCAACGTGGGCAGGTCCACGCTGCGCGAGGCCCTGAAATCTCTGGCCTTCGTCGGCATCATTCGCATGCGCGCCGGCGGTGGCAGTTACGTCGCCGACCGTCCTTCCAAGTATGTGGATCGACCACTGCTGGCACGGGGCATCCTGAGCACCGAAAAGGACATTAAGGATCTTTCCGAGGCCCGCTTGGTACTGGAATCAGAACTGACTTCTTTATGCGCGCGGCGTGCCACCCGTCGCGATTTGGCAACCCTGGAAGACTTGACCAGCAAGATGAAGGTCGCCAAAAACGAAGACAGAGGGAAATTTCAGCAGTTAGACCTGGAGTTCCATCTTTCGATTGCTGGCAGCAGCAAGAACGAAGTTCTGGCCGAGTTGCTCGGCCACATCCGCGGTGCTTTGCAGGAACTGATCCGAAAAAGCCTGCTTCTGCCTAACGGCATGGATCTGGCTTGTAAACAGCACGAGAAAATCCTCGAGGCCTTGAAGCAGCGGAATCCGGCTGCCGCTCGCAAAGCCATCCGCGCGCACTTGAGTGCTTTTCAGCGCGGCTATAAGGTGCTGCTTCGCACGCCGCAGTAAAAAGCCATCGGCGTGCGGCGGCATCTTTGCCTTCCTCGTGAGCCTTAGCAGCAACCCATCTTCACTTCGCCGGCGGTCGTCAACGGAGGACCGAAGGCCTCCAGCGGCGCGGGAGCACCTTTCGCCACCGCGATCCAACGTCGCACCGCATCAAATACCACCAGAACTACGCCCGCGATGAAAATGCTCATAAGGATTGAATCCAGGTAGCCGGTAAATACCTGACCGGGCTTGGAGGTCAACGGCCAGAAAATGTTCTTGATCCCCAGCACTCCCGCCGTTAGCGTCGTGACCCCCACGAAGCACATCGGAACCGCCGTAATCCAGGCATATTGCTGCTTGCCCATGTTAATGAGGAAGGTAGTCGTCACCGCCAGCGCGATGGTCGCCAGCAACTGGTTTCCGGTTCCAAACAACGGCCATATCGTGGAAATGTTTCCGGTGTAGATCAGGTATCCCCAGCCCAGCACCACCAGCGAGCTGGTGATCAGATTTCCCGGCAGCCAGGCATTGTTGCCGAACGGCTTGTGCACTTTGCCCATCAGTTCCTGCAAAACATAGCGGGCCACGCGTGTCCCCGTGTCCACCGTAGTCAGGATAAAAAGGGCTTCAAACATAATCGCGTAGTGATACCAGTAACCCATCAAACGATCCATCCCCGGCAGCCCGCGAAAGATTTGTGCCATGCCGACCGCCAGCGAGACCGCCCCACCCGTCCGCCCCGCAAGTTTCTCCCCCACTTCGCGGGAGAACATATCCAGATTGACCGAGGTCAGTCCCAGATGGCTGAAGACCTGCGGCGTAGTGTTGATCGCAAAGTAATCGCCGGGATATAGGGAGCAAGCCGCAATCAGCGCCAGCACGCCCACCAGCGACTCCGCGATCATGGCTCCATATCCGATGAAGCGCGCGTCACTCTCCTTATCCAGCATCTTGGGCGTGGTGCCCGAGGACACCAGCGAGTGAAAGCCGGAGATCGCGCCGCAAGCGATGGTCACAAAGAGAAATGGGAACAGGCTCCCTTTGATAATCGGTCCGCCCCCATGAACGAACTGCGTGAAGTTCGGAAATTTGATGTTGGGATGAACCACAAAAACGCCGACAATCAGGACAGCAATCGTGCCCAGCTTGACGTAGGTCGAGAGATAGTCGCGCGGCTCCAGCACCAGCCACACCGGAAGAACCGAAGCCACCAGACCGTAGATCGCCATGAGGATCGTAATCTGATGCGGCGTGAAGGTAAGTGCCGAAGCCGCTCCGCTCTGCGCCACCCAGTGTCCCGCGACCACGCTGCTGATCAAGAGGACGACGCCAAAGATACTAGGCCCCGTGACGGTGATCTTTCCCGCATGGCTTTTGAACATCCACAACCCCATGATGACGGCGATGGGAATCGTCATGCCGATGGTGAACACGCCCCACGGGCTATTCGAAAGCGCATTCACCACCACGATGCCGAGGCCGGCGAGCGTAACAAGAAGAATAAAGAGCACCGCAACCATTGCGACCAGCCCGGCGAAGGGACTGATTTCGGTGCGGGCAACATCCGCTAACGAGCGCCCGCGATGACGCACCGAAGCCACCAGCACAGTGAAATCTTGCACACACCCGGCCAGCACCGCGCCAATCAGCAACCAAAGGAAGCCCGGCGCAAAGCCGAACTGTGCCGCCAGAGTCGGCCCCACCAGCGGCCCGGCTCCGGCGATAGCTGCGAAGTGATGTCCGAACAGCACCCATCGCGGCGAAGCCACATAGTTATGCCCGTCCGCGTAAGTGTGGCCCGGAGTCGTCCGCCGATCGTCGAGCGCCAGCGCCTTAGCGGCAATGAACGCACTGTAATAACGGTAAGCAATCGCATACACGCACAGCGCACCCAACAAAACCGGGAAAGTATTCATGACTCGCTCCAGATCAACAAAGTGGCCGCCGATCACGCTGGCCCAGTCGAACGCATCCTACACCCATTGCCGAATCCGGCACAACGACTTCCCTTTCGTGAAACACACGCTACAATGTCGGGCATAGTCCAGGCCAGGTCCGGGAAAAGACTCGCAAGCCACAGCCGTCTTCCGCGATGGTGAGAACTTTTCACTGCGCAGAATGTCGCTGCCGGAGCCGAAAGGATCGCGTATGCACACGCCACCACAGAAACCCGCAGCAACTCAGGAACAACATCTTGTCCGCTTTGGTCTGGGGCTCGCCAACTGGAGTGAGCGCTGGTTTCCGGATCCGCTGATCTTCGCGCTGCTGGGAATCGTGGCCGTCTTCGTCGTCGGCCTCTTGCTGCATCAAGCTCCCACGAAACTGGCCATCCAAGGCGGAAAGAACTTCTGGGCCCTGGTCCCGTTCACCATGCAAATGGTGATGATCATCATCGGCGGATATGTCGTCGCCTCGACGCCGATCGTCTATCGCGCCATCCGCGCCCTGGCCGGAATCCCAAAGACGCCGCGCGGAGCCGTTGCCATGGTCGCTCTTTTTTCCATGCTGACCTCGTTGATCTCCTGGGGCTTGAGCCTGATTTTCAGCGGCCTCTTCGTCCGCGAACTAGCTCATCGCGTCAAAGGAATGGACTACCGCGCTGCCGGCGCCGCCGCGTATCTCGGCCTGGGAGCCGTCTGGGCGATGGGCCTCTCTTCTTCCGCCGCGATGCTGATGGCGACCAAGTCCGCCATGCCGCCCTCACTGTTCAGCATCAGCGGCCTGATCCCGCTCACCCAAACTCTCTTCCTGTGGCAAAGCATCGCGACCACAGTCGTCCTGATCGTGCTATCAGTGCTGATCGCCTACTCCTCCACGCCGTCGCCGGAGAATGCCAGAACCGCCGAATCCTACGGCATCCAATACGAGCCCATTCGCTCCAGCCTCGAGCCCAAGAGCAAACCCGGCGAGTGGCTGGAATACAGTCCGCTGCTGACCATTCTGGTCGCCCTGCTGTTGTGCTGGTATCTGATCGACGTGTTCCGCACCTCGCCGCAAGGGGCGCTGGCAGCGCTTGACCTCAATACGTACAACCTGATGTTCATCACGGTTGGACTTCTATTGCACTGGCGCCCCAAGCGTTTCATGCGCGCCGTCCAAGAGTGCATCCCAGCCACTGGCGGCGTGCTGATCCAGTTTCCGTTTTACGCGGTAATCTTCGGCATGATCGTAGGAACCGGAATCGCAGAGGCGCTGGCGAAGGTCTTCGCTTCCATCAGCACCCACAACACCTATCCGTTGCTGGTGGCAATGTATTCCGCCGTGCTCGGCGTTTTCATCCCCTCCGGAGGCAGTAAGTGGGTCATCGAAGCCCCCTACGTCCTGCAGGCCGCGAATCTGCACCAGGTGCATCTGGGATGGGTAGTGCAAATCTACAACGCGTCCGAAGCCCTACCCAACCTGGTCAATCCCTTCTGGATGCTGCCCCTGCTCGGCATTCTGAAATTGAAGGCTAGAGACATCGTGGGATACGGAGTGCTGCAGTTGCTGGTTCACATCCCGGTCGTGTTCTTCCTGTGCTGGCTGTTCGCCCGCTACATTCCATACTTGCCGCCCATGAGATAGGATGGGACGGCTTTCGTGAGTTGAGGTCGGGAAGAAAAGGGTGGCCCCCCTTTTTTAATATTTACCGATGAGTTACTATACCTCGTAAAGGGTTTACCGTAGAGTACAGGGTATATACCAAGAAAACGCGTTTTCTTGCCAGATCTATGAAAACAAAGGCTCTGTCTTGGAGATACCCTCGTAAAATATCCCCTCTAAAGGACTTAGAAAGGGGATATCCCAGAGCTTCTCTGCTTCGTAAGTCTATGAAAACAGGCAGTGAGTTGGGGATACCCCTCTAAGATATCCCTTTAAAAGGACTTAGCGGAGGCATTCTTGGAGGGAGGTTGGCCTGGGGAGCGCGCCTGCGCAGGAATCTGGAAATTGTCAAAGAGCCGAAAGAGCCACTGCCGTTATCAAACAGCTAATGTAGTTGTCATTATGTTATCCGATCGGGAGAGCCCGGGTCAAGGGAGAAATTGGGGCGTGGAGTGACATCTGAGGGTTGAGCGACCTCCGTGCTGGTGGGCAGGGGCAAAAATGGGTGGGCCAGTCCTGCCAAGGACTCCGGCGAATAAACAACGAAATTTTGAGATATCCTGCATAATACAACAGAGTGCCCGTACGAGGGATTCGCCTATGAGCAGCCAGTCATCGATTGAATGGACCGACGCAACTTGGAATCCTGTTCGGGGATGCACGAAGATCAGTCCCGGCTGTAAATATTGCTATGCGGAAGTCTTTGCCGAAAGATTCCGCGGCGTCGCGGGACATGCTTACGAAAGAGGCTTCGATCCGAGGTTAGTGCCAGAAAAGCTAGCCGAGCCTCTGCGTTGGAAGAAGTCGCGAATGATTTTCGTCAACTCTATGAGCGACCTATTTCATAGTAGCGTGCCTGACGCGTACATCGTGAAGGTCGCACGAGTGATGTCATTGGCAAATTGGCATGTTTTCCAGGTGCTGACGAAACGATCGGAGCGTTTGGAGCAAATGCTCAAGACTTCCCTCAGGCCATACGCATCGGAGCAGCATATCTGGTGGGGCGTAAGTGTCGAGAACCGGAAGCATGGGCTTCCAAGAATCCACCACCTTCGGAGTGCACCCGCGAAGGTTCGCTTTCTTTCCGTCGAGCCGTTACTAGAAGATATAGGGAGGATCAAGTTAGATGGGATCTCTTGGGTCATCGTCGGTGGCGAAAGCGGTCCTAGAGCAAGACCCATCAAAGCAGAATGGGTTATCTCCGTTCGTGATCAATGTGAGGCGGCGAGAGTGCCCTTCTTCTTCAAACAATGGGGAGGCAGGCGCAAGAAGAGAGCCGGGCGAACGTTGGACGGTAACACTTACGATGAATTTCCCAGCCTTGTTCGCAGTTCGGTACCGGCCGACTCCGTTCGCGGTGATCACATCGCGAGCATCGAGGGATTATTGGAATTAGCTTCGATTTCTTTATGACCTCGTCGCCCTATGAAGACCGCGAGCAAACCGAAGTTAAACATCAAATCCTACAAAGATATCTATCCGCTTTTGTCCCCATCGTAGGAGATTGGGCTTCCGACATCGCTTACATCGACTGCTTAGCTGGGCCGTGGCGATCTGTCGATCCCAGTCTAAAGGACACTTCATTCTCACGAGCTGTTGAAGTGCTCAGATCCACGCGGAAGGTACTAGCGGACCGCGGAAAAGCTCCGACGATGAGATGTTTATTCATAGAGAAGGAACCGGGCCCGTTCCAACGACTCAAGAAATTCTGCGACGAAACCAGAGATGTCGAGGCCATACCCGAGAACTGGGATTTCACGAAACATATTGCAGACGTTGTCCGATTCGCAAAGGGGCGGAGCAAATCATTTCCGTTCGTGTTTATCGATCCCACTGGCTGGGAACCACTTGCGATAAGGCTAATCGCTCCGATACTCAGGCTGGATCCCGGCGAAGTCCTCATCAACTTGATGACCTCATGGATTACACGTTTTCTCTCCGACGAAACCAAGTCCTTTGAGCGCCTTCTTGGTTCGGATCTGCCCAGGCTGAGGCAGCTACAGGGCGAGGAGCAGGAGGAAGAACTCGTGCGGTCTTACAAGGAAGCAGTAGTCAAAGCCGGGAGCTTCGAGTACGCCTGCACGCTTCCCGTGATGAAACCGGATCAGGATGCCTTCCATTTCCACATGATTTACGCAACACGCCATATAAGGGGCGTTGAGGTCTTCAAAGAGACCGAGAGAACCATTATCCCCTTCATGCATGAAACCCGCGCAAAGGCTCAGGAGAGGAGGAGATTTGCGCAATCTGGTCAAACTTCGTTCCTCCCTGCTGAAGCACACTACAAGGAGAGGCGATTCACGCAATACCAGCTCAGGAACCTCGAGGTTGCCAAAAGCGAACTAAGAAAAACGCTCGAAACGACTGGGCGAGTTCTCTTTGATGACGCTTGGGCAAATGCGATGCAGCACTCGACCGTAATGGGAAGCGATCTTCGCGAGTGGATGAACGAATGGAAGGCCAGTGGATTGCTGACCTTCGTGAATCTGCAGCCCGGACAGAAGCTACCGCGAAAACACGAACATCAGTATTTAGAATGGGCTAAGAAGTGACTAGGGGCTGGCCCACCCTTCACCGCCCACTCATAACCGACGGCTACAGATGCCGAACTACAGGCCTAAATACGCCGCCCGAATCTGCTCGTTGCCGAGCAACTCTTTTGGAGTTCCCTGCAGGGTGATTTCGCCGTTCTCGACGACGTAGCCGCGATCCGAGATGCTGAGGCCGTCGACGACGTTTTGCTCGACGATCAGCACCGTGACTCCCGACTTGCCGATCTGCTGCACCTTGGCGAAAACTTCCTCGACGATCTTGGGCGCGAGGCCGAGCGAAGGCTCGTCCAGCAGAAGCAGTTTGGGAGCGGCCATGAGCCCGCGCGCGATGGCGACCATTTGCTGCTCGCCGCCCGAGAGTGTGCCGGCGAGTTGCCCGCGCCGCTCTTTCAAACGGGGAAAGAACTCGAACTGCTCCTCCATCAACTCTTTTAGCCGAGGACGCACGCGTCCAATGTAAGCGCCGAGCGCGAGGTTCTCCTCGACGCTCATGTGGGGAAAAAGTTGGCGGCCTTCAGGAACGTGGCTCACTCCACGTATCACGATTTCATGCGGCGGAAGCCTGGAAATATCCTGGCCCTCAAACTCCAATTTTCCGTGCTGGCTGCGCAACAATCCGGAAATCACACGCAGCGTCGTTGTCTTGCCCGCTCCATTGGCGCCGATGAGGGTTACAATCTCTCCGGCCCGGATCTCCAAGGTGATGTTGAACAACGCCTGAAAATCACCATAGCAGGCGCGCACATCATCCAAAGAAAGGAGAACGGCGCTCACAAGGCAATCTCCTTATACTTGCTTCCGAGGTAGGCTTCGATGACCTCGGGGCGATGGACCACGTCTCGGGGCTCGCCTTCGGCGATCAGAGTGCCGTGATCGAGCACGATGACGCGGTCGGCGACGCGCATGACCACTTGCATGACATGCTCGATGCCGCCGATGGTGGAGATGCCCCACTCCGGCAAGCGCTTGAGGAGCATGGCCAGCTTGATGGCCTCGGAAGTTGGCAGGCCGGCGACGACCTCGTCCAGCAAGATGAGTGTGGGCTGCGTCGCCAGGGCACGTGCAATTTCCAGACGCTTCAGCAGGGGCAATCCCATGCCGCGCGCGGGCAGATGCATGACCTTTTCCATTTCCAGAAAACGCAGAACCTTGGTAGCTTCTTGCTCGGCCTTGGCTCGGCTAGAGGTGCGAAGGAATGCGCCCAGCATTACGTTTTCCAGCACGGTAAGGTTGCGCAGCGGCTTCACGATTTGGAAGGTTCGGCCAATGCCAATCTGCGCAGCCGCGTTGGGAGTCAGGCGCGAGATGTCCCGTCCGCCGAAATGGATGCTGCCGCTGTCAGAATGGAAAACGCTGGTGATGAGGTTGAACAAAGTGGTTTTGCCCGCGCCGTTGGGGCCGACAATAAAGGTCACCTCACCCGGCTTCACCGAGAACGAAACGTCGTTGATGGCCTTCAAGCCGCCGAACCGTTTGCTGATGCGCTTGACTTCGAGAAGCGACATGTTCGACAACTCCTACTCGTTGATGGCAGCTCTGCCGGACTCTTCCTGGGCAGCCGCCGGCACGGGCGCGGCGAAGGGCGCTAGCGGCGCCTTTTTGAAGCGCCCCAGCTTGTTGGTCAGAGTTCCCACCACGCCTTCGGGCATGAACAGCACCACGATAACAATCAACACCCCATAGATCAGCAGATGCGCTTCCTTGAATACGTTCTTGAAGATCTCGGCGGCGCTCTCCAGAACGACAGAGCCGAGCAACGGGCCAAGCAACGTGCCTGCGCCGCCCAGCATGGCCACGATAGCGATTTCAGTTGAAATGTCCATTGCCAGCACCTGGTCGGGAACAATGAAAAGAAAAATGCTGGCGTAAAGCGCGCCGCCGAAACCCGTGATCGCGGCACTGATCAGCAGGGCCCAGAGTTTGCAGCGGGCGGCGTTCACGCCTACGGAAAGTGCTGTGTCCTGGTCTTCACGGATGGCCATGAGGTAATAGCCAAAGCGCGAGCGCTCAATCCATGCGCTAAGGGCGAAAGCGAACGCGGTCAACAGGACTCCCGACCAGTAGAACGATCGGGTTGCGGAATGCGTGAATAAAGCTGGGACCTGCGCTCCGACGTCGCCGCCGGTCACGCTGGGAAGGTTCTTGGCTACGAGACGCAAGACTTCGGCGAAGGCGATCGTACAGAGCGCGAAGTACGGGCCGCGCAGGCGAAATGAGATTGTGCCGATCATGGCTGCGCAGATCACGGCCAGCACCATACCCAAGAACACTGATGCCCAGGGCGAGATTCCCAGCTTCGAAAACAGGGCCAGTCCGTAAGCACCTACTCCAAAGTAGGCCGCGTGTCCCAGGGACAACTGCCCCGAGTATCCTCCGACCAGGTTCCATGCCAGGCCCAAGGCGGCGAAGAGAAAGACGCGGAAGAGAATTTGCAGAATGTAGTCGGTGGGAACCAGGAGCGGAACGAACATAGCGGCAAATAGGAAGACGGCCGCGATGATGACCTGCCAGTTTTTCACGCGCGCTGGCTCCCAAAAATTCCGCTCGGTTTCAGGGAAAGCACCAGGATGAAGAGGACGAAGTCCACCGCGAGGGCCCACTCGTTGCCCCAATAGAGGCTGGTGAGGCTCTCGACGACGCCCAGCACCAGGCCGGCAATGGCTGCGCCCTGAATCGAGCCCATGCCCCCGAGCACCACCATCACAAAAGATTTCAGCTTGAACTGGTTGCCCACTTCGGGGAAAAGATAAAAAACCGGAAGAAGAAGGCTCCCTGCAATGCCCGCAGCAGCGGAGCCGATTCCGAAGGAGATCGCCTGCACCCGGTTCACATTAATTCCCATCAGAGGGGCCGCGTAAGGGTTCTGAGCGATGGCGCGCGCGGCGCGTCCGAACATGGTTTGCGTTACCACCCAATAGAGGGCGCAGGCGAGCACCGCCGCGATAGCGAAAGATACCAGCCACGGCGCGTTGATGGAGATCTGCGAACCTATATGAATGTTCTTTGACAGAAGCGGAATGTTGATCTGATGATAGTCGGCGCCGAAAGCCAACTGCGCTCCGTCGGTCAGAATCAGCGCCAACCCCATGGTCAAAAGGATCACCATGAAATCCACTTGTCCCCGGATCGGCCGCAACAGCCCCATGTAAGTGGCATAGCCGACGAAAAACAACAGTGCCCCCGCCAGCGGGAATTGATAATAAGGACTCACGCCGGTCGCCTGGAACACGACGTAGGTGGCGTACATGCCCATCATCAGGAATGCGCCATGAGCGAAGTTCACAATGCGCATGACCCCAAAGATGAGAGCCATGCCCATCCCGATGATCGCGTACAGCGCGCCGGTCAGCAGACCGTTGATGATCCCTTGGAGCGCGATATAGAGCCAGTTGATCATAGACTCCTTGAGTTGCTCGGCTTGTCATCAGGCGCGTCAAGAAAGCGCGACGGCCCGATTTTACTCCCTTCTACTGGCCCCTCCGGTCGCCATTTCATTCTTTGCGCTTCGACCACTCTGGGGCGGGAATAATCGGTTTGCTCTCGGCCGCATCGAGAGGCCACACCACTTTGTATTGCCCACCCTGCACCTGGGTGATAAGCACAGGATGCTGGTTCTGACCGCGGGCATCGAACTTCACCGGACCGAACGGCGTATCCGGGAGGTTCACCTGCTTGATGGCATCGCGAATCGCCTGCGCCTGATCGGACTTCGCGTTATCGATCGCCGCTGCCGCCACCAGCAGGACCGCATAAGCTTCCATCGCGTGATAAGCGGGATGGGAGTTCGCCAGCTTGAAATATTTCTGATCGAATTCTGGCGAACCCTTCCACTTAGCCGAGGGCAGCCACTGCGAAACCGAGAAGGTGTACTCGGCATATTTGCCGGCGCCTTTGTCCATCGTAGGAAACTCCGCAGCGGCAAAACCCGTTCCCGCCGAGGTGTAATACCTCGGGTTCAGGTTGAGCTGTTCCGACTGGCGCATGAGCGTGCCGGCGTCGAGCAGATACGAAGCGAAGTAGACCACTTCGGGATTCTTGCCCTTCACCCGCTGCAACAGCGATTTGTAGTCTGGCGAACTGGCCTGGTAAGCCTCGTTGTCCACCAGGTCGAGGCCCGCGGCCTTCGCCGCTTCGGTCATCGACTTGTTGTTCGATTGGCCGAAGTTCGTGTTCTCATACACGATGGCCAGCTTTCTTGGGTTGCCGTTGTTCTTTAGGAAGTCCAGCGTGGCTGCGGCGAATGAGCCCGAACCGGCGCAAATCCGGAAGATAAACGGCGAGTTGCTCTCCATGACGTTGTCGGCGACGGCGGTGGGAATGATGAGCGGAACCTGTTTCTGGGTCACCACGGGCACGATGGCCCGCGTGCTCTCCGAGGAATAGGCGCCCAGCACGATGGGCACATGGTCCTGGTCTACCAGTTTCGAGACGCCCTGCACCGCCTGGTCAGGACGGCTCTGGTCGTCGTAGTAATCGAGTTCGACCTTCTTGCCGAGCACGCCACCCTTGGCGTTGATCTCTTCCAACGCAATGGTGTAGCCGTTCTTGTGCGCTTGGCCAAACGCGGCGTTGCTGCCGGTGAGAGAGGTAATGACGCCGATCTTGAACGTGTTAGCGTCGGGGCCCTTGGACCCTTGGCACCCTGCCCAGAAGAAGACTGCGGAAATCGCCAACGAGAACAGAAGGAAAGGTCGCTTCATATTCGCTCCTTGTGAGGTCCGGGCCGCGCTACCGAACAGTCACCAGTGTTGCCATGAAGACCAAATCACACTGCCGCGTTCGAAAGGCCCGCAGTTAAATATAACTACACTGGGAGGACACCTTTTCTTGTGATGCCAGTCACGCTGCTATGTGATCGACAGCGCATCGGCATCGTAGCTAACAACTGACGATGTCTGCGATCCAAGCTCCCGGATGACCGGATTGAAGACGCAGGCAACTGAGACGGCTCGGTGGCCCAGCCTTTGCCAATCCGGTCCAAAGCTGATCGAGAATACGCGCCTTCCATAGAAACTCCTCATAGGTGCGCTGTCCGCGGTCGGCGAGCCACCAAAAAACCGGGTTCAAAGTCTACACTAAGCAACCGGACATGGTTCAGGTTGCATGAACGATGGGTGTCGGTCTTAGACCGACACCTGAACGATGATCAGTGACGCACGTCACTGCATCAGGTGCAAAAGCCCCGTATCCTGCGCCAGATCGAAGGCCGACCAATATCGGGTTTGCGACGCTCCCGGGAAGGCGCCGCCGCTTCGTGCTGGACAGAAACGGCAAATGGCGCTACCCTGCCACTGTTCGAAAAGGCAGGCGGGCATTCACGGCACGCCTTACGCCCCAAGATCGGCCCGATCTCCGTGTTCTGAGGGAAAGGAGAAACATCGTGGCTACTCCAAGTGCTTCAAGAAATCCCAACTCCCCGACATCGCCAGAGGTCCCGTCGCATATCAATCGCTGGTGGCGCGTGGTCGGCGGAATGTCCATGAATCTGGCTCTGGGCACGCTGTATGCCTGGAGCATATTCGTCGCCCCCTTAGAGAAAGAGTTCGGTTGGAAGCGGGCACAGACCTCAACCGTGTTCGGCATCGCGGTAGTGGTGTTTGCGCTTACCTTCATCGTAGCCGGAAGGCTGCAAGACAAATACGGGCCGTTTAAGATCTCTCTCATTGGCGGCATCCTGGTCAGCCTCGGCTTCTTCCTGTGCTCGTATACGCACAGCTTGAACTGGTTGTATGTTTGCTTCGGGGTCATCGGCGGGCTGGGCAACGGTTTCGGCTACTCCACTCCAATCCCAGTCATGGCGAAGTGGTTCCCCGACAAGCGGGGCTTGGCTGTGGGTTTGGCCGTCGGTGGGTACGGTGCCGGGTCGGCCATCTTTGGACCGCTCGCCAACTTGAAGCTCATCCCGGCCTACGGGGTGCATGTGACGTTCCAGATCCTGGGAGTGATCTTCCTGATCATGACTGTGTTTGGCGCATTCCTGCTCAGGAACCCCCCGGCGGGCTACCGGCCAGCGGGATGGACGCCCGCACCGGCTGCCAAGGCCGCCGCGACAACCTACGAGTTCAGCCCGAGCGAGGTGTTGCGCACATCGGCGTTCTACTTTATGTGGGTGGCATACGCGCTCGGCACGTTGGCGGGCTTGATGGTCATCAGCCAACTCGTCCCCTTCGCCAAGAGCATGAAGATACCCGGCGAGGCCCTGCAGACCCTGACCATCTTTGTGGGCGCCGTCGGCAACGCTTCCGGTCGCATTTTGTCGGGCTGGATGTCGGATGCGCTGGGCCGCTTGAACGTCCTGCGCCTGATGATCGGTATCTCGATGATTGCTATGCCGGTGCTTTACCTGGTCGGCGGCAACGTGGCCTTGCTCTACGTGGCGGTGTTTGTTGTGTACTGGTGCTATGGTACGCAACTGTCGGTCAATGGCGCCGCCGCCTCCGATTTCTGGGGCACGAAGAACGCGGGCATCAACTACGGGATGTTGTTTACCGCGTGGGGAGTCGCAGGTTACTTTGGCTCCAAGATCGGCGGTCAGATGTACGACAAATACCACAACTACCAGATGGCGTTCTACACGGCCGCGGTTCTGGCGGCCGTTGCCCTGCTCTGCGAAATTCTGGCCAAGCGTCCGGAAACGCCCGAGCGTGGATTGCAAAGGGAGAAGGTCCCGGCGGTGGCATAGCTTCGAAAAGCCGTTGCAGTGAGGCATGGAAGGTTTCAGCACAGGGGATTGGAAAGGAGCACGCGGTCGCTCTCAGCAGCGGGCGTTCACGTGCTTCCGGCCCGATAATGCAATCGCGTAATGTGCGATGTCGGCGCCATCACAAATTCAGAAGTCTAAGGAGCGACTAAAATGGCCCAGATTCTTCAGAAGCAGAACGTAGTAGTCGAGACCAACGAGGCTCAAATCGCAGTTCATTGGCGGGAGGAGGAATATTACTATCCTCCGGCGAAATTTATCGGCCAGGCGAATATGACCGATCCCAAAATCATCGAACGCTTTAGCGAGAAGAATTTCCCGGAATGCTTCCGGGAATATGCCGACCTGCTGAGTTGGGACCAGTACTGGACAACCACGCTCGACACCAGCGATCCACCATTCTGGAAGTGGTTCGTGGGCGGCAAGATCAACGCCTCGTACAACTGCGTGGACCGGCACCTCGCCAAGTACAAGAACAAAGCTGCAATTATCTTTGTCCCGGAACCAGAATCCGAAGCGCCCGTATCCATCACTTACCGCGAACTTTATGTAAGAGTGAATGAATTCGCGGCCCTGCTGCGCGATTTCTGCGGTCTAAAGGCCGGAGATCGCGTCACCATTCACATGCCGATGGTGCCCGAGTTACCGATCACCATGCTGGCATGCGCTCGCCTGGGCGTGATTCACTCGGTGGTGTTTGGCGGCTTCAGCGGCGAGGCTTGCGGCATGCGCGTGGCCGATTCGAGCAGCCACGTCCTCATCACGATGGACGGTTACTATCGCAACGGCAAGCTGATTGACCACAAAGTGGCCTCCGAGATCTCGCTGGATGTTTCCAAGAAGGAAGGCCATAAGGTGGACAAGGTCCTGGTCTGGAGGCGGCACGCTGGCAAGAATGCCTCCACTTCACCGTTTGTGACGGGCCGTGATTTCTTCGTTGACGAAATACTCCCGAACTACGCGGGTCAAATCGTGCCTCCCGTTCCCATGGATGCGGAAGCGCCGCTGTTTCTCATGTACACCAGCGGCAGCACCGGAAAGCCCAAAGGCTGCCAACACCGCACGGGCGGTTACCTCGCCTATGTGACCGGCACCTCCAAATACATCCAGGACATTCATCCCGAGGATGTTTACTGGTGCATGGCCGACATCGGCTGGATCACGGGCCACTCCTATATTGTTTATGGTCCGCTGGCGTTGGCCGCCACCAGCGTCATCTACGAAGGTATCCCTACCTACCCCGACGCTGGCAGAGTATGGAGAATCGCCGAGCGCTTGGATGTGAACATCTTCCACACTTCGCCCACGGCCATCCGCATGCTGCGCAAGGCTGGACATGACGAGCCCAGGAAATACAACTATCACTTCAAGCACATGACTACGGTGGGAGAACCAATCGAGCCGGAGGTCTGGCGATGGTACTACGAGGAAGTTGGCAAGACTGAAGCGGTCATCGTCGATACCTGGTGGCAAACGGAAAACGGCGGATTCCTGTGCAGCACCAAGCCGGCGTTGGATCCCATGAAACCCGGCAGCGCGGGCCCAGGTGTGCCGGGAATTTATCCCGAGATTCTGGACGAAGAAGGTCACGTAGTCAGTGCCGGATCGGGCAAGGCGGGAAACATCTGCATTCGCAATCCGTGGCCTGGGATCATGCAAACCATTTGGGGTGACCGCGACCGTTTCGTCGCCCAGTACTACAAGAAGTATTGCAAGAACCCTAACAGCAAAGATTGGCGGGACTGGCCGTATTTCGCCGCCGACGGAGCCGTGCTGGCCATTGACGGATATTTCCGCATTCTGGGCAGAGTGGATGACGTCATCAATGTGGCCGGCCACCGCCTGGGCACCAAAGAAATCGAATCCGCATGCCTGACCGTCCCGGAAGTTGCGGAAGCTGCGGTGGTGCCGGTGGTGGATGAGATCAAGGGCCGGGTGCCAGAGGTCTATGTGGCGCTGCAGCCGGGTATCCAGGCAAGCCAGGAGATCCTCGACAAGGTCACGAAAGCCATTGAAACCATCATTGGCAAGATCGCCCGGCCGAAGCGAGTCTATATCGTCCCCGATATGCCCAAGACACGCTCGGGCAAACTCATGCGCCGTGTGCTCGCCGCCATTTCTAACAACTTGAACACTGGAGACATCACCACCCTGGCCAATCCCGACGTGGTTGAGAAGGTCCGGGAGATGGTGCAAGGGAAAGAGCCCGTCACTCTGAAAGAAGGCCCGGAAGACCTGAAACGGTTTGGGAGTGTGGATTGAAAAGTCGGCAGCTATAGGTGGCGAGAGAAAATTCGACGCAAGCCACAGAAGAACCGTTAGTGACGCATTAAAGGCGTCGATGGGGAGGTGACTTTTTCGTTGCAGCAGGATTTGCTGACCTAAACCCAATTACACTCACGACCGGGGTTTCTGCCATAGCCAGCTGTTGAACACGCAGCTACACTTTCGCAGGTACGAGGGTGGAAACAATCCAGCCGCTCAAGGGGCGCAGTTCTCCACAGTCCAAGCACTGCGTCACGGCAAACTGGGCTGTGCAGTTCGGACAGACTGCCCCAGTTTGGAACGTGTCGAATGGCTGCCCGCACCGACCGCACTTCCACAGGTTTCCCACAGGCGGCGCTGTTTTGCACCTCGGACAGGCAAAGCCCTCGCGACGCGGCAATTTCGCCAAACGCAACAGCCCCTGCGCCTGTCGGAGTCCGCCCCAGCAATTCATCAGCATGAAGACGGCCAGGACCGCGAACCAGACAGAATGGATCCAGAAGGCCAGAATAATGAACCCGGCCACCCCTACCAAGCCGATGCTCGCGGCCACCATCAGGCTGCGGGCGCGTCCTATTACAAACCAGAGTAGAGACCGAAGGATTTGGCCGCCATCCAGTGGATAGATTGGCAGCATATTGAAAATCAGCAGGACTAGGTTAATGAACCAGACCGCCCGCAGCAACGCATAGACGTTGGGCATCGCCCCCGCCCATCCCAACCATCGGCTCAGTATTCCGGCCACGAACAAGACTGGCAGGAGCACTACGTTCACCAGCGGTCCCGCCGCGATGCTCCAGAGGGTAGCGCCTGGCCGTGGTGGCGGGTTCACATACGCAACCCCACCGAGTGGCCACAACACGATCTGGTTCGCCGTTCCCCCGACTTGACGGCAAGCCAGGGCATGACCGAACTCATGAAGCATCACAATCAAAAACAGCGCGAGATACTCCAGCACGTTCCAGGTGAGCGAGGAATAACGCCGCGTTCGGTTGCTGATTTCAAACGCTGCCACCAGAAACCAGGACCAATGCAGAAACAAGTCGATTCCATCGAAACGAAACAGGCGGATCGACCCCTGGCGAGCGCTCGGCATGTACGCAGTTTAATTCATAATCCAACTCGGGGATTTGAAATCCGATTCGCATAGGAGAATAGATCATGACTTCCGTGCGCATGGACAAGTGGCTCTGGGCCGCCAGATTCTTCAAGACGCGCACGTTGGCCGCACGAGCCTGCAACCTCGGCAGGATTCGATCCAACGGGCAGCCCACCAAGGCTGCACGCGAAGTCCGGATTGGAGATATGCTGCGAGTGACCAACGACGGCGGCGACTTTCAGGTGGAAGTCCTGCTTCTCAGCGAGCTGCGGGGCCCGGCTTCGGTTGCGCAAACGCTCTACCGCGAGACGGACGCGAGCCGGGAGCTGCGCCTGAAGGTGGCGGCGGAGCGTAAGGCGATGAAGCAGTTCGAAGAGCTACCCGCCGGCAGACCATCAAAACGTGATCGCCGGAAGATTATCCAGTTCCGGGAGAGACCCTGACTGCAGGCGAATTGCGTCAGTAAGCAATTTCAGGAGACTCGAACCAGGCCGTCCCTTCGGGATCGCCGAGCAACCACACGGAGTTCGTGTCCGCTGTGGCCTGCCGACGGGATTATAATGGCGCGCACCCATGCCCCTAGCCTCTGGCGCCAACTCGGGCCTGGTGAAGTTCAGTTGGCCGCTCACCTGCTGGTGTGGAGGAACGCAGTGGCACGGGCATACCGCGATGCGGATCAGCGTGTCAGTTGGGCTACCACGGATGAGGATGTCGAGCGCAGCGTAGCGGCAATGATCCGAATCGCAAGGCAGGAAGGTCACACGCGGGTGTGACGCTGGCTATCGGCAGATGTGGAAGCGTTACCTTAAACCCCGGTGTGAGCCATTCTCGACACGATTGAGGGTAAAGATGCACTTGCTCCGCAGAGGCTGGCGCACATCAAGCCCTGCTGGCGCAATCACGCAAGGTCATCTTCCAAGAGGCACAATCAACCCAGTGACGTTCACCGAAACGACGACAATTCCGGATTTTGATGCGAGCGTACTCGATTGAGGGAAATCGCGTTGATGCTCACCGTTCTGCCAGAACTGTCGAGAACCGTCGTTGGCACTGCGGCATTTACCGGACTCCGGGACGGAGGTTCGCGGCCTGACCTGGGATGCCTACAGTCCAGCCGACAAAAGTGACGAAAATTCGCTTGGCTTAGTTCGCGTGCTCCGCTCTGAGGGGGCGGGCGCGTCGGCGAACCGAAGAAGTCACGTTCAAAGGCCGCGGTTCCTCTCATCCCCCCAACTCGAAACCCTGCTCGAACGACACCGTAAGGCGAGCGGAAACCCGGCATCGTGGCCAATCTTTGTAAATGGTGTCGGGAACCCTCTCTAGGGACGACAAACGTTCGATGGGTAACCCGGCTGGACGATCTAAATGTCAGCGATTGAAGCGGTAACGGCGATTGTTCCCGTCGTGGTAAAATGTACTTCCGAACGCCGGAGAGGTGGCCGAGTGGCTGAAGGCGGCGGTTTGCTAAACCGTTATACGGGCTAACACCTGTATCGGGGGTTCGAATCCCCCCCTCTCCGCCAGTCCTTGCATCCCAATCACTTAGCTTCTATCGACGTTTGGCGAACCCAGGGTTCGCCTTCGTCTTAGTGTCCCATTAGTGTCCGGAAGATTTTTGTGCCACGCCTCTGGTCTAAAAAGGGCACAGGCATGTAGGGCCTCAGAAGGGTCAATCAGTGAAATAGAGAGTGGCTGCCGAAAAACTCACAATTGAGCCGGCCATCCGAAAATGATCTTGTTTTGTGAACACAAAGGCGGCTGTCGTTGCGTATGCTGTTTCGGTTTGTTGCACTGTCAGGCTCGATGGATCTTCGTCCAGACGCGCGAAATCAAGGTCCACGCTGAACGCTTCGACTGGTTCTTGTGCCTTCTCACAAAATTCGGCTAAATCCCGCCACAGGCACCAGCCATTTCTTGTACCTTTCGCCAGCATCCAAGGAAAACACGAAGTACCCACTCCAACGACCGTTGGGGGTACTCGAAAGACTCCTGCATAAAGGATCAAAACGAGGGCGAGGTCGTGCTGGATCCGTTCTGTGGCTCCGGCACGACTATTGTGGCAGCCGAACGCCACCAAAGACGGTGGATTGCTTGCGACACCTCTAAAGAAGCTATCGAGATCAGTAGCAAGAGGCTTATTCGGGAATTCGGGCAAACCCAGCCTAGTAAATTCGTTGTGGGTGATTCGGACAGCGTGAGTCACATCACGGTTAACCGGGCCGACTTTAAGCGTGTGGCAGTGAGGATACCAATCTACCTGTGGCGTGGTCTTCAAACTCGCGCCGAATGCGGTCGGAAGCTGGAAAGAGACGGTGCTCCACAAGTTCCACGGTAGGGATGGAGGCATCCCCCTGCCGGCCTGATCTTCGACGGGGCAGGCAATCTCTACGGCACGACAGCGTACGGCGGCCCGACGGCGGAAGGTGTGGCCTTCGAACTGACGCCAAACGCAAATGGAACTTGGAAAGACAAAGTGCTCAAGAATTTCGTCTGCACTGCCGCGATCTGCCAAAGAGCGCCCGACTCCGGCCTGATCTTCGACCAGGCAGGAAATCTCTACGGCACGGTGTCGAACGGCAACCCTGAAGGGAACGTCTTCGAGCTGATCCGAAGCTCAGACGGAAGCTGGAAAGAAAAGCTGCTTCGTTCGTCGCGGTCACCCGGCATTCGAGCCTCCCATCGTAGGGCCTACCATTAACTCGGCTCCAACATTACCCAAGCTAACCGAAGTCCGTCGCGTCCAGATCACCGGCTCCACGGGGCATACCAGCAACAACCAACTCAACACGCCGACGATACAGACCGCAGCGGCGACCGCAAAAGCCCAGAAAAAGTCGCCGGTTCGGTCTAGTATGAAACCGGTTACAGCAGAGGCGAGAGCCCCGGAAGTGTTGCCAAAGGCGCATTGCAGTCCAGTCCATCGTCCTGAGGCGCGAGGTCCTGCCAGGGTCTGGCTTACCGGCCAAGTACTCGCCGAGGTTGACCCGACCGACGCACCCACTAGCAACAACAGTGCCACTGAGAGCGTGGGGCCGACGAGCGCACTGGCGAGAAGGCATCCGCCAGTGCCTAGTAATCCAACAATCATGAAAGTCATGTGTACTCTGGTTCGAGTGCCCCCAACGGCGATCCAGCGATCACCGATACGCCCGCAAACAGTCGAAGACAAGGCTTGCGTAAGAAACACGGCGGCGCCAATTTTCGCCATTGCGTCCATCGAGAAATGCCTCTCGCGAACCAGGTAAAACGGCAGCCACGCAATCAGGAAGTAGAGTGAGTAGGCGCTGCAGAACAGACCCAGGAATGTTCCCCAAGCCGCCCGCTGCTTCAAGATTTCTAAAGTGGTCGGCTCAGCCCCTGGTTGCATCTCTGCGGCGATCCCCAGTCCGCGCGGCATCCACCGGAACCACGGCAAAAGCCAGACCAGACTGATGGCACCGACCACGACAAAAAAGGACCGCCAACCAAACCGGGACATCAGCACTCCGCCCAGCAACATGCCGAAAGCGGGGCCGCAGGCCAACCCCGAGGCGATCATTGAATTCGCGGACGCGCGTTGCGAGGCCGGGAAATACTTCGCGAGTATTTTCGAGTACGCCGGATAGGCGACCGACTCGCCCATGCCGAGAACAAGCCGCACGACCAGCAAGGCAGTGAATCCATGTAAGAATCCGGTCGCCGTCGTAGCTGCTGACCAGAGAAAAAAACCAATGGCCAGCACCCAACTCACACTCACGCGGTCGACAAGCCAGCCCGACAGAATCAGGAAGAGCGAGTAAGTCCAGAAGAAAGATGAGAGAAGAAGCCCGAGTTGGGAGGCGGACATCCCCAGCTCATCTTTCAACATGGGCGCGGCGATCGAGAGGTTGCCGCGATCGATGTAGTTGATGAAGACGGAGAACGCGAGCAGGGCGAGCACGTACCGCAGCGTTCTTGGCAACTTCTTGACGTCGGTCATGGAGTCTGTGGTCATAAGCGCTCTCCTCGGACGAAATTCATTTGTTCGTTGAGTGCCTACCCCGACCGGGAGTTTTTGGAAAAGCCGGCCGGGATTCTTGTCCCTTGCTCCCGGTGATTCCGACAAAATCCGCGCCAGGTTGTTTTGATTCCTGAATTCTCACGGCCTCTGGCTCTCGATTTTGGTCCGCCCATCGGATGCCTTGTTCCTTGGGCGCGCCGTACAGCTCGGGGTCGGTATAGTAGCCGCGTTCTCGCTCAGGCTTGTCTTGTTCGACCACGTAGGGATGGGCTCTCATGTAGGGGTCGTTGCGGCGGGCGGTTACCTGCCAGGAAACTTTCATTCCCGGCCTGCCTCCGGCGATGGTGAACGTGTTGCCCTGCATTTCCTCTGCGATGTAAAGGTTCGGCCCGGGGGCTCCGATGGCGGTGAGCTGATAGCGAAAATCTTCATTGATGGCGGCAAACCAATCCGGAAACTCCACCCGGCCTTTTCCCTCGCCGTCGAGGACAACGTTGCCGCTGTATTGGTTCAGAACCTCGGAGGATTCGATGGCCGCGTGTAGCAGGTATTTGTTAGTGGGGTCGAGGGGATGGTCAATGCGGAAGTTCTTCGTGCCGGACGCCCAAAAATCCCCCCTACTCCCACCTCGCCCTGGAAATATGCAGAAGCAGGGTTTTGGCTTGCGGGAATCTGCCCGACACACAATTCCCAATAGCAAGCACCCGGAAAATATCCAATAGTCACCAGTCCACCGCTGGGATTCAGGTACTCCGGTTGCTGGGTCACGTTATTTACAAAGAGCGGCACGCCCCACGACTCGAGATCGACCGCCGCGCCCGTGTCGCGCAGTTGCAATCCCTTGTTGTAGTTGCCGATCAGCAGCGCATCGTTGGTGGCAGTGTCGCCCTGGTCGAGGTTAAGTTCGACCTGCGGGTTCGAGGTTCCGATACCAACCAAGTTGAAGAGATAAGTCGACGCTCCTGTGGCGTAATTGATGAATAATGGCGCGCCCAGAGACTCCAGATCCACCGCCCCGCCGGTATCGCGGAGTTGCATCCCCTTGGTGGTGTTGCCAACCAGAAATGTGTCGCTATTGGCGGTGCCATTGAAATCGAGGTTAAGCAACGCTTGCGGGCTTTGGGTCCCGATGCCCACATATCCTCCGAGGTAAGTATTGCCGCCGACTGCAAGGCTCGACGCAGCCGTCAGAACTCCACCTGCGGAAATGTCGGTGGCGCTGAAGCTGCCCGACGAATCGCGCTTGACGATCGCATTGGCGGTCGCGGTGTTGGTGGGAGCGACGTTCCAGTTCAAGCCGAGTGTGCCGCTGGTGGTGACGGGTGAGCCGGAAACCGTGAAGTCTGAGGAAGGAGCGCTCAAGCCGACGCTGGTTACAGTCCCACTTCCGCCCGCCGTTTGGCAGACCCAGGCTGATCCATTCCAGCCCAAGGTCTGCCCCGAACTGCAACTGGTCAGCAGACTCAAGTTCAGCGTCCCGGTGGTGCCCCCGCCCGATAATCCACTGCCGCTCGCAGTGGTGACTCCAGTGATCGTGCCGGTCCCAGGAAACGTCTGCCCGGAGATGAACGTTACATTTCCAGTGTTGTCGATTTTGAATGTCGTGCCGCTTATGGCCAGTGTGGAATCGGTTCCTTTGGGGAAAAGAGTCAGCGTGTCACGAATGTCGCTCTTCCCGTTCACGTCGAAGGTCGCCGCCGGAGCTGTCGTATTAATGCCGACCTGCGAACTCTTCTGGAAGATCAGTGAATCCACAATATCGGTGGCCTTGTCCCACATCGGAATGAAGTTCACCACGCCCTTGCCGGTCACGGGGGCGTGAGCAGGTGCGCCGTTCCCCGGCGTTGCACCAGGCGATGTTCCGGCGCCCGCACTCGTAGTGCTTCCATTATTTCCGTTTGCCAAAACAAAAGCGGAAGCTGGCAATCCGCCGATGGTTTCGGCGTCGGCAGCTTTCAAGGAATAAGGCACGGCAGCTAGAACAACGCGCGGCTGTTCTTGCTCCCCTGCCACTTGCACGCCGAGCCACCGCGCCTCGCCCGAGACGAATACGTCTTGCGGCATTCCTTGGCTCGTAGTTGAGCCGAGCAGGACTGAATAGTGGCCGCTCTTGTCAGGTTGCACGTTTTGAGTTTCCATCCACAGCGGCGATCCGCCCTGCTGATCTTTGTAGAGCAGGAAGGTCACGCCGCTGACGCCGGTGAGCGGCTTCCCGCTCGGGTCGCGAAGTGTGCTGCTGAAGGTCATCAGGCCAGGCACACCGGTATTCGCTGCCGGAGGTGTGTCAGTTGAGGCCTGTTGCGCAAAGCCAGCGGAGAGACAGCACATCACCACGAATAGGCAAACGATCCGGCTCATGAAGTCCTCCAAACATCTTGAATCGCAGATATTACTTCCGTTGACTGAGTTAGTGCTGCGTGCACAAAAACGTTGGTTGCGGCGGTTACTTTTTATTCACGACCAGTTGCGCCGGACGTGCCGCGCGCAAGCCAGGCTCGTGCGCTTTTCCGATGCCCAGTTCTGTAGGCATGACCGACCGTGGGCCCTCCGCCCGTTTCGGACGCGACGAGTTCATCAGCTGGGTCTTGTCCGCCAACCGGATCTCCTCGTAGCCTTTGCGGCGAGCTACGATGCGGTAGTCGAAGGCAATGCTGGAAGTTCCGCCGCCTTGTTCGCGGACCTCGAACGACGTAGCCGTTTTCTGCGCGACATAGAGACCGTGGGAATCTCCGTTCGGAGTCAAGAAGACGTGATAATCGGCATCACTGTTCACCGTTTGCTGAAAGGTTGGCTCCAGGAAGATGGTGACAACGCCGTTGGAGAGTTGTCCGGAGCCGAAATCTTCAAACCAGTTCTCCGGGGATTCGACGGCATAGAGTGCTACTTGGCGCCCGCCCCCATCCACCGGCACGACGGCCGACTTTGAGCCGTTGCAGAAAAGGTTGCCGCTCACGTCAATAACACATTCGCCAGCAAACTGAGAGCCATAGGTAGCCAGGACTGAATAGGTATTAGCGGAACTCTCGGCATTCTCAAAATACGCTGTCAAAAGTCCACGGCTATTGTTAACGGCGTACAAGGCAATACCGTCGTCTGCTGAGCCGAACAGGGCGGTGCCATTCGGGTCACCGGTGTCTCCCCAAACCCCGATAGCGCTACTACCGGCCCGGGCGGTCCCTTCCTGGCTGGCGGAGACCGACTGACCGTAGGTTCCAATTCCAAGGTTGCTTGCGCTGTAACCAACCACACCATAAGTTATCTGGGTTGATCCAAATTCTTGACCGTAGGCTGCCGCACTGCCGTTACCGTCGGTTGTATTTACCGAGTAGCTTCCGGCGACGGGGCCATTGAAGTATCCTCCCTCAGCGGATCCGCCATAGGCGACTATGCCGTACTGTCCTGCGTTGCGAGGGATATAGACACCGTCAGAGCCGGTGCCGGGATAGATATCGAGCCCGTCGCCAGATGCGTTCTGCAGCGTGAGCGCCGGGGCGCCGCTGTTTACGTTAACCGCGTTTGTGTTGGTGAATGTATTTGGCGCCGCCAGTCCCGGGATGACGTTAGGATCGACGCTCAGATTCAGCGTGCCGCTGGTACCTCCGCCGCTCAGTCCGCTGCCGCTCGCCGTGGTGACTCCGGTGATCGTGCCGGTCCCCGGAAATGTCTGCCCGGAGATGAACGTCACATTTCCCGTGTTGTCGATGTTGAAAGGCGTGCCACTGACGGCCAGCGTGGAATCGGTTCCCTTGGGGAAAAGAGTCAGCGTGTCACGAATGTCGCCTTTCCCGTTCAGGTCGAAGGTTGCCGCCGGAGCCTTCGTATTAATGCCAATCTGCGAACTCTTCTGGAAGATCAACGAATCCACAATGTCGCTGGTCTTGTCCCACATCGGAATGAAGTTCACCACGCCTTTACCGGTGACAGGTGGGTGAGCAGGTTTCGTCACCGGCGTTGCACTGGGCGATGTTCCAGTGCCCGCGCTGGTTGTGCTTCCATTGGTTCCGTTGGCCAAGACAAAAGCCGAAGCGGGCAACCCGCCGATGGTTTCGGCGTCGCCAGCTTTCAAGGAATAGGGCACGGCAGCTAGAACCACGCGCGGCTGTTCTTGTTCCCCTACAACTTGCACCCCCAGCCATCGCGCCTCGCCCGAGACAAATACGTCCCGCGGCATTCCCTGGCTGGTCGATGAGCCCAGCATCACCGTATAGTGACCGCTTTTGTCGGGCTGCACGTTCTGAGTTTCCATCCACAGGGGCGATCCGCCTTGCTCATCTTTGTAGAGCAGGAAGGTCACACCGGTGACGCCGGTGAGAGGTTTTCCGTTCGCGTCGCGAAGGGTGCTGGCGAAACTCATCAAGGCTGGCACACCGGTGTTCGACGAGGCCGGTGTGCCGGTTGAGGCTTGTTGCGCGAAGCCAGCGGAGAGACAGCAAATCACCACACATAGGGAAACGATCCGGCTCATAAAGTTCCTCCAAACATTTAGTTGACTCGCAGATCTTGCTTTCGTGAACTGAGTTAGTGCCGCGTGCGCACAAGAGGTTACGACGGCCTACTTTTTATTCGCGACCGGTTGCGCGGGACGTAGCGGGTGCAAATGAGCCTCCTGCTGGCTTCGGATCTCTTGTGCTGTCGGCATGACCGGCCTTGGACCCTCCGTATGTTTCGGAAGGGGTGCGGTCATCTCCTTGGTCTTGTCCGCGAATCGGATCTGCTCGAAGCCTTTGCGCTTGGCCATGATTCGATAGTCGAAGGCAATGCTCGCGGTCCCGCCGCCGAGCTCGCGCACTACAAACGACGTGCGTGACTTCAGGGCCACGTAAAGTCCCTTGCAGTCGCCGTTCGGGGTGAGGAACACGTGATAGTCCACCCCGGTGTTGACGGTTTCACCGAAGACCGATTCAATATTCACTACGGCTTCGCCGCTCAGGAGTTCGCTGGAGCCCGCGTCTTCAAACCAGTTCTCCGAGGATCCAACAACTGCAACCGCAACCTGGCGCGTGCCACCATCCACCGGCACAGCTTCCGACATAGCGCCATTGCAAGTGAGGAGGCCGCTCACGTCGATCAAGCATTTGCCGCCGAAGTTCCCACCATATGTCGCCAGGACCGCGTCGCTACTGGTAAGACTCTCGTCGTTCTCAAAGAAGGCCGTGACGCCTCCATCGCTGTTGTTAAGGCCGACGATGGCAAAGCCATTGTCGGTCGAGGCGAGCACTCCCGTGCTACCTGGCGCGCCACTATCTCCCCAAACACCCAAGGGGGTGGCGCCGGCGTAGCCAGCGCCTTCCGCACTGCCGGAAACAGCTTGACCGTAGGTTCCGATGCCTTTGTTGCTCGCGCTGAAACCCACCACTCCGTACGTTATGTTGGTTGATCCGGTTTCGTAACCGTAGGCAGCCGCGCTACCGTTGCCGTCAACATCGTTTTGGGCGTAGCTTCCCGCCACCCGGCCGTTGAAGTAGCCGCCGTCATTTTGGCCAATGGCAGAGATGCCGGTGGCCGCGGCGCCCTGGATGTCGATGCCGTCACCAACCACCGAGGCCATGACGATGCCGTTCCCGGTGCTAGCGATATAGATACCGTTCGTACCAGCGTCGGAAATATTGAGTCCGTTTCCGGTGTGGTTTGCCAGAGTGAGCGCCGGGTTGCTGTTGCTGCTCACGCTCACCACGTTGGTGTTGGTGAATGTGTTCGCCGCCCCCAGTTCCGGCACCACGGCAGGATTGACGCTCAGATTCAATGTGCCGCTGGTGCCTCCCCCTTGAAGACCGCTGCTGCTCGCTGTGTTCACGCCAGTGATGGTTCCAGTTCCGGCGGAGGAGCACGCCCATGAACTGCCATTCCATTGCAGAACTTGATTGGCGCTGCAGGTCTTAAGCAAGCTCAGATTCAGCGTGCCGCTCGTACCCCCGCCGCTCAGTCCGCTACCGTTCGCTGTGGTGACTCCGGTGATCGTGCCGGTACCAGGAAACGTCTGTCCGGATACAAAGTTGACTTTGCCCGTCTGATCAACCTTGAACGTAGTGCCGTTGATGGCCAGCGTGGGATCGGTTCCCTTGGGGAAAAGGGTCAGCGTGTCACGAATGTCGCCTTTCCCATTCAGGTCGAGGGTGGCCGCCGGAGCCTTAGTATTAATGCCGACCTGCGAACTCTTCTGGAAAATCAGCGAATCCGAAATATCGGTGGTCTTGTCCCACATGGGAATGAAGTTCACCACGCCCTTGCCGGTGACAGGTGGGTGAGCTGGTACGCCGTTCGGCGGCGTTGCGCCGGCAGATGTTGCGGCGGTCACACTCGTCGTGTTTGCATTGCTTCCGTTGGCCAAGACAAAGGCCGAAGCGGGCAACCCGCCTATGGTTTCGGCATCGGCAGCTTTCAAGGAATAAGGCACGGCAGCTAGAACAACGCGCGGCTGTTCTTGCTCCCCTGCCACTTGCACGCCCAGCCACCGCGCCTCGCCTGAGACGAATAGATCCTGCGGCATTCCCTGGCTGGTCGATGAGCCCAGCATCACCGAATAGTGGCCAGCCTTGTCGGGCTGGATGTTCTGAGTTTCCATCCACAGCGGCGATCCGCCTTGCTGATCTTTGTAGAGCAGGAAGGTCACGCCAACGACGCCGGTGAGCGGTTTCCCGTTCACGTTGGTGAGCACGCCGGAGTAGTTCACCAACTGCGGAACCGCACGGGCAGAGCTGATTGTGACCTTCGATGCAGCGTCAATGCCTGTACTCTGCTGCGCGACGCTGGTCAGGGAGAAAGCAAACATGGTTGCGATCAAGCAACGCTTGCAAGCCCATTTCTTGAGTGTCATATTTTCTTTTCCATCCTCTTTTGCAGGCCATGTCGGCCACTAGATTTAGAGCTAATGTAAGAACACCGGCACTAATTCGCTGCTCTCGCATGGTTTGAAGACGCTGCAGAGGTACGTGCCGAGTTGCGAGAACTGCGGACAGGAACTGCGGTGAGTGAAGCGTTACGGACCAGGCTGTCGCTATCTCCGCTATAGCAGACCAACTGGATGGCTTCACCGTCACCGACCGGCCAAGACTCGGAAATAGTTGCTTCCTCGAGTTCTCCAGCGGCGGTCCAGTCGCTGAGCAGATGGTCCTGAGCAAACCCATGGTTGGTGGTCGTCACGAAGCAAAAGACGCCGACATCTGCGGCGGCAATTTGCAGCGAGGCGGTGGCACGAATGTGGTACTCACCACCGATCTGGATAGGCGGAGTTTGCGCAACTACTGTTAATCCGCCTCCTAGCGACAAATCTGGTTGATCGCTGCTCGCGGAGTGAGCTTTCCTGGCCGCGTGTGCCTGCGTAAGTGCCGCAAGGGAGAACAGAGCTAGTGCCGCCACAATTGAGTGCAGATTTCCCCGGATCCTTCCCACAGATGGCTTCATCGGTGCATCCTCCCCACTGAGGTTTGTTACTTTTCCTTTGCCGTTATGAAGACTGGTCACGATTACCTCGCCGCCTGCGCCTTGGGCCGCCACTTCAGGAGGAACGTTGGCCAGTTGGCGAACCACGGCGTCTCCTGCGACGCAAACGCGGTTGAGATATTCCCGGCCTTTGAAACTGGTAAAGATCAATTGGGAACCTGCCGCGCCCACCGCCCGCGATTCCTTGCCGGAAGCCGTCATAATCACTTTGTAGACATGGTGATCGCCGCCCTTTATCACGATGACTCCCACATCAACCGCGCTCTTGGGCTTCCCCAAGGGGCGTTGCACCACGTAGGTACCCGCGGGCAGGGTCTGGTTTCTGACCACGAACGGAAACGGGATGGCCACTTGAAAACTGGAAACCTGCCCGCCTGCCAGGGATATCGTTAGCGTGACCATCAAACTTCCCATCACCAGTTTCTTGATCTTCAGTCAGAGCTTCCGCTGTTCCTGCGTGACAGGCGACAATTTGAGGCACCAGCAAGAGAAAGGCAACGAAACTGTTCCCGAATCCGGGCTAACCAGCTAACCCATAGATTGAGAGCCAGTTACTCGAAAACCTGATCTACTGTGCTAGAATCCTTGCCATTTCCTGCGAAGGAATTCGGGACTTGCAAAGATGGAACCGCAAGGGGCAACGCGACGCATTATCCGTTTTGGCGCCTACGAGGCCGACTTGCGAGAAGCCAGTCTCACCAAGGCGGGAATCCGAATTCGTCTGCAGGAACAGCCATTCCAGATTTTGGTTCTCTTGCTCGAGCGTCCTGGCCAGATCGTCACCCGGGAGGAAATCCGTCAGAGACTCTGGTCGGACGATACCTTTGTTGAATTCGACGACGCCTTGAACACGGCAGTACGGAAGCTGCGCACGGCGTTAAGTGACTCGGCCGACAATCCCCGGTTTCTCGAAACAGTGCCGCGAAGAGGCTACCGTTTTGTAGCTCCAGTCAACATACCCCAGCCGCAACTCGCGACCGGCAACCAACGTCAGACTGAGCCTCTAGCGAGTTTTCAGGTGCCCGAAACCTCTGCGGTTGATGCGACGCTGGTTGCTGCAGAACGTCTCAGACCTGGGCGTGTGCGATACGTCTGGCTCGCCTTCGGCGGGCTTCTACTAGCGGGAGCCATTGCGGGGTATTTGCACTTGCGGGCTCCCTCGTTCCACGTCACACCGTCAGACACCATCGTCCTTGCAGATTTTGTAAACACTACCGGCGAAACAGTCTTCGACAGTGCGCTCCGAGAAGCAACAGAAGTTGGCCTGCAACAGTCTCCGTATCTCAACATAGTGCCCGACCGGAAAACTGCGGCAATCCTCACGGAGATGAGACGTGGAGCGAACGACCGCATGACCGGCAACGTAGCAATCGAGGTTTGTCAGCGAGCTGGGGGCAAAGTGACCGTGCAAGGCTCGATCTCCAGCATAGGAACAACCTACTTAGTCGGTTTGGCGGCAATTCGATGCGACAATGGTGCGCCCATTGCGCGGGAGGAGGTAGAGGCTCGTCGCAAGGAAGATGTCGTGGACGCCCTGGGAAACGCGACGAGCCGGCTGCGAGCGCGTCTTGGTGAATCGATGCCGTCCATCCAGAAGTACGACGTTCCCCTTGTAAGCGCTACTACGCCCTCGCTGGATGCTCTAAGAGCGTACGGCCAGGCGTTGTCCACGCTGGAAAAGTCGGGCGATCTCGCCACAGTCCCATTCTTCAAGAGGGCTATCGAACTCGATCCCAATTTTGCTTTGGCCTACGGCACGCTCGCCGACATCTACTGGAATTTGGGTGAGGCCGAACTCGCTCGCCAGAACGCAATCAAAGCCTACGAACTTAGAGACCGGGTCACGGACCTCGAGAAACTTTCCATCGAAGCGGAGTACCGCCTCTATGTGACTGGAGAGTTGGAGAAGGCTGCCGATGCTTTCGAAGTTGCGCGCCGGACCTATCCAGTATCGTCCCGATTCCTGAACGACCTGGGGGTTGTTTACGGCAGTCTGGGACGCTTTAATCAGGAGATCGATATCTACCGCGAATCCTTGCGAGCTGCCCCCTCAGTCTCGACGATTTATGGCAATCTTGCCGTGAGTTTGATGGCATTGGGCAAGATTGACGAAGCAGGAACCGTTCTGGCGGAAGCTGCACGGAGAAACCTACAATCCGACTATCTGCTGCAAGTAAATTATTGGAGAGAGTTCCTTCGCGGCAACAGCGACGAGATGAAGCGTATCCTCGTGCGGTCGCTGGATGTTCCGGGAGCACAATCGCTCCTGCTCTCCGAGCGGGCCAATACGGAAGCGTACTCCGGACATTTTGAAAAAGCTCGCCAACTCTCCAACACCGCTGCGAAGCTAATGCAGAACGAGGGACAAAAGGAGGCAGCCGGTCTGTGTCTTGCACAAGCAGCGGTGCGTGAAGCGGAGATCGGAGACGACGCACGAGCCCGTGATTTGATTTCCAGGGCGCAACATCTAACGCATGACCAGAATGTACTTACATTGACCGCGCTCGTTATGGTCCAAATCGGTGATTTCGCGGAGGGGCATGTCTTGGCTGGGAAACTGGACAAGCAATATCCCTCGAACACCTTCATCCAGAAATATTGGCTTCCCGTCATTGGCGCCGCAGCTGAGCTGCGACGGAACCAAGGGGCAAAAGCGGTTAACCTCTTAAGCCCCGTTGAGCCGCTGGACTCAGCGGCACCCGACGAGTTTCCGACCGGCACTCTTTATCCAGCTTACGTAAGAGGTCAGGCCTATCTCGTATTAGGCGATTGCAGCAAAGCTGAGGCAGAATTCCAGAAGTTACTTGATCATCGCGGTGAGGTGCTGAATTTTCCACTCGGGGCTCTCGCCCGATTGGGGCAGGCACGAGCTTATGCCTGCAGCCATGATTCCCTAAGAGCCCATGACGCGTATCGCGATTTCCTTCAGCTCTGGAAGGACGCCGATCCCGGTTCACCCATCGTTAAACAGGCGAGGCAGGAATACGCCAAGCTGCAATGAAAATCGTCATCAGTTTGTCAACGAATTCCGACCTGTCCGCGCACGCTATCGATCAATTTCTTGGAATCGTAGCCGATCCCGGCCTTAAACACTGTCTCGACGTTCTCGATCTCGTCAATTCGTTTTGAGGGATCGCCTTTGATCAAAACCAGGTCCGCCTGTTTGCCAGCCGCGAGGGTTCCAATTCGATCTTGCTGGCCGAGATAAACGGCGCCATTCTCCGTGGCGATCTGAATCGCCTCTACTGGAGTGAAGCCTGCTTCCACGAGCAGTTCTATTTCGCGTTGATCGCCGAAACCCGGCAGGACGCCGCCGTTTCCAGTTGGATCAGGACCAGCGAGCAGTAAGCCTCCCGCCTTGACGAAGGCAATCTCAAAATCCATCTCTTTGCGCAGCAGTGCCGGCATGGGAGAATCCAACGCCACTCTTGCACGATCGGTGAGGTAGCTCTGCGCCGATTCTGCAGACATCGCATCCAGTGTGCGCGGCTGCAACGGCGGGCGCCCCGGTGCATGGGCTTCAAACACTGGCAAGGTCGAAGTCACGGCGACATGATGGGACACGAGATTGCCGATCATCTCCTGCACCTGCGCTCCGTTCACGTCCTGTTTGGCCCAGCTGCTGCTGCCGCCGCCCGCTGGGCATACGTCCGGCTTCTTATCTGCCACGAATTCCGTGTCGGTAAAGACGGGCCCATGTTCGAAATCATCGATTCCCAGAGCTACTGCTTCCGGCCAGGTCACGGAGCACAGATGCCCTGTCAGTTTCAGCTTGTGCGCATGTGCCTGCTGGATCGCCACCGCCAGTTCTTCGCGCGTAATGTTCATATACGCTTTGTACGACGTCATGGCTTCCGCCGCCCAGTAGTCCACCATGCGTTTCGCATCGTCCGGGCCGGTAAGTTCATGCATCTGGGCAAATCGGGTCGGCGCACCTTCCAGGTACGGTGCGGTGACGTCAATACTCGGACCTGGCATCAGGTTCGCGTCAATTCGACTCTTGACTTTCAAGTCGGTGTAAGGCTCCAGGCTCCCGGTCGTACGCATAGTGGTCACGCCAGCCGCCAGATAGAGCCGTGGCGCTGTGTAAGGGATTTCCGCAATGAACAGCCCCGGCTCGCCAATCTTCCCGCCGACAACTTGCAAGGCGAAGGAGTCGGTGTAGTACAGATGGTTGTGCATTCCAACCAGACCCGGAATGACCGTATAGCCAGACCGCTCTATCCGTTGCGCACCCTGAGGAATTTGGGCAGACGCGGCGGGACCGATGGACTGTATTTTGCCATTCGCAATTACTATTGCCTGGTCTTCCTTCGCCGGTGCTCCCGTTCCATCAATGACTCGGACGTGGTTGAGAACGAAGACTGGTATATCGATACTCACGAACTCCGCGACATCGCTCGCCTTCGGGGTTTGGGCAACGGTGGCCGCAGCAACAAGCAACGACCCAAACAAAAACGGGACACGCATTTCCATACACCTCGCAAGAACCGACCTTTGAGAATCGGCAAGAAGCCAGAATTGTACCCCAGCGGTCTCTAGCGGCGTGACGTGCCGTTTTACTTGGTGACGAACGCAGTTCAGCAGCGCGGCTTGAGTGGGTGAACCCTGGTTCTTCCCGAGTCACGTGCTCCCCATCAGTAATCCGCCCTGAACGATGGGACGAAGACTGGCCGCTTGAGAACATGCTGATCAAGTGGCGAGGTCACGCTGGCTGCGGATTCAATCTGTCAACCATGTGTTTGCTCTGACACTTACAGTCCGAAGGCGTAGACGTTGCCATCAAGCCATCCAATGTAGGCCCAGCCATTCACCACTGCGAAGGAGGAATACGCACCGTTGCCCAGTGCGTAGCGCCAAAGTTCAGACCCGGTGTGGGCGTCTAGCGCGTATGCATTGCCGTCATTGGCCGCAACGTAGACTACCCCATTTGCGACTGCGGGAGAGGAGACCACTGTGTAACCAGCTTGGAAACGCCATAGAAGGTCTCCGGTATACATGTTCAGGGCTTCTACGTCGTCTGACGAGCCGACGTAAACGACTCCATGCGCCACTGCGGGAGACGAATAAGCAAAGCCGAGCGGGTAGCTCCACACCACAGCGCCGGTACTGGCGTTCAGCGCATACAACTCCATTGGGTTCCAAGCGGCAACATAGACCAGACCATCCGCGACTGCGGGCGACGTAAACACCTCAGCGGGGAGGCTCCACAGTAGAGCGCCCGTGTCAGCGTTCAGTGCATAGACGTTGTAGTTGTCCGACCCGATATAAACCACTCCATTCGCGACCGTGGGTGTATAAGCGCCCAAGCTGCCAGTCACGAAGCTCCACAAAAGGCCGCCAGTGCGAGCGTTCAGCGCATAGACCTTGCCGTCATGGTTGCTTGCCGCCGCGATATAAACGACCCCATTCACTACTGTGGGAGACGAATCCCCAACGTCGCCCACAGTGTAGCTCCATCGCTCAGAACCAGTCTTGGCGTCAAGTGCGAACATCTTCCCATCACCCGCCCCGACCTTAGTATCGGTTGAGCCAAGGTAGACCAACCCGTTTGCCACTGCCGGAGAGGACAATACATAGGAAATAGCCTTATGCCTCCATAGCAGAGTGCCGCTCCGAGCATTGAACGCGTAAACGTAGTCTGAGTCCGAGCCGGTATAAACAATTCCGTTCACCACCGCAGGTGAAGACTCGTCATAGGTGCCGGTGAGGTATTTCTTCCACCTGACACCGAGGTCGCGTACGGTGCGACGATTAAGCACGTTCTCATAAGGATTGAGGCGTGTGCCGTCGGCATCGAAGTGGAACTGGCTCCAGTCGGTTTGCACCAGAAACGGCTCCTGAGCACCCTTGTCGTTATTCCGCTCCAGAGCAGTAACCCAATGCTGGCCGGGATGTGCGCTGCGGGGCGCATGAGCTTTTGCATTGTCGAACTCTCCCTTGCCGTTGGTAACGACCAGTGCCTCGTCTTTCGTATCGAAATAAATATCCACACCCACGTTCGGCTCGAATCCGCGCGCCGAAACCAGAATCCCACTCGTGGGCGGGCCGGATTTCTTTGAGAGAATAATGGAAGGCGCCGCGCTAGCTAGGCCACAGAGCAGCAAACATGCAACGCACAGACGGGCAAAAAAGGTGATTGGCTGAGAGCGTTTCCGAGGGGTCAACATATTCCCTCCTCGTCCAAGCCGCGAATGGATGTATCACCGGGGAAAAGCGTACTTGAAACGTGCGGACAATCTTGCAGGCTGTCCGCAGGTTTGTCAATCATGCAAATAGTTGCGGTTGGGGCGTGTTACACGACGGCTGCTGATACGCGCTCGACCGACTTCGCCGGAGCCAGCACGATCAGGGCTACACCGATGATGACGAGCGCAGCCACGCCCCACAGTTCACCGCGTGAGACCAGATTAAGGAATGCCTGCGCTCCCATAAGCGCGGCGTGGGCAAAGCTCGACCATGCCGTGAAAGCAATCAGGCTGCGATTCGCTGATGGGTCACGGGCTGCCAGCAGCAAGAAAATGCCGAGTGTGACATAAACGCTAAGCATCATCGCCAACGCAGGCTCTTGCTTCACAAACATGATCAGGGGATAGACTAAAGCCGAAAAGAGCAATCCCACCACGACCAGCACAACCTTCAGCGCACGTTCTCGACGCATGGTTCCTCCTTCGCGTCGTCGCAATCAGGACATGGTATCGCAGCAGCCATTTCAGCTTCGCGTCCTCCGGCTCGGCTTGCTTCAGGATGGTGGGGAAGTCTTGGTGCGCTGGCTTCGCTACTGCGGCAGCCCCACATTCCGCACCAATTCAGCAAACCGTGGGTCGGAACGTATGGGGTCGAGTAAGAAGTCGGTCTTCAAACCCAGCAGCCACCTATCGCGCTCCTGATAAGCGGTGTTGAGCCACCGGAAGGCCTTATTCTCGATTATGGGGGCTATTCGCCCTTCGGAGCGACGATGATGATGAACCCGACGACGACGGCTGCTCTGCGTGAGGCTGATTCAGTGAAGCCTTTTCCCTCCCGCAGCGTCAACACTCAGCCGTTGTCACATAAACGAGTGACTTAATGTCACTCTTAGTTCCAAAACGGGGCGTCAGCGAAGTTCTGACCCGCATTGGCGCACCGACCCCCTTCGTAACTAGGGTGCTCTTCCGGGCAGGAGTACCGTCACAATTGGGGGAAGAAGGTCTTAGAGAATTCTTCTTTCCAAACTTTGACCCAGACTGGGAGAGCACTCCCGTATGAGTTCGATGTGAAAAGAAAACGCATGGGGCTGAGATTGGGCGTGGCATTTGCTGTCCTGATTGCCGTCTTGGTGGGCATCGGACAGTTAGGACTTCGCCGGATGCACGAAGTTAATGACACCCTCAAAGCCTTTAGCGGTTGACAAAGTTGCGGACAAACTGCGACTCGCTTCGGTTCAAAACGCTTTATCTGCAGAACACGGGACACGATAGCTCCACCCTAATCGTTCAGCCCATTTCCACGACAACCGCCACATCGAATTTCGAATAATACTTCTTTACGTCGTTTGCCCCGTACTTCTCCCGGAATTTCTCGACCACAGACTTCACCGCTTTGGCATCGGTGATGGGAACAGCTTCGAACTTCGCCCCCACGCCCCGCGCATCAATTCGAATCGACGGGTTCTTGAGCACATTCCGGTACCATTTCCTTAGGTCAGAGAGGTACGAGAGGACAGGTTGATCGGCGAGCCATCGGTACACGGGGCAGTCAGTTGTGGCACTTGAGTAGTCACTGATCGACTTTGGAAGCTGATTCAATGGCGTTTTGAATGTCGGTGCAAGAAGATTCCTAAGGTTGTGGATTCTCCGACGGACATGGTCAGGGGCCGCTCGCATCCAATAACACCTTTGGCATCTGTCTTGACAAACACCAATTTCTAGTATTGAGTATTCTAAAGTACTAGTTTATATTTCTCATATGCAATATATCCAAAGGAGATTGGCAGGTGTGCTGCTAGACGCAGCTCGACACTTTCCCGCAGTTGTTGTGACCGGGCCTCGGCGTGCCGGCAAAACCACTCTTCTCCGCAGGCTGTTCCCGAAAGCTCGCTACGTACTGCTCGAAGACCCCGACATTCAGGCACGCGTACGCAGCGATCCCCGCGCATTCCTTGACGCGTTGCGCCCTCCGGTCGTCTTCGACGAGATCCAGAATACCCCCGAATTACTTGCCTACGTCCGTACGGTTATCGACACGGGCCCGCGCCGAATGGGGCAATGGCTGTTCACCGCCTCCCAGGAGGCTCCCCTGATGCAGGGCATCAGCGAATCGATGGCGGGCCGGGCTGCCATCCTCCAGCTCCTGCCTTTCAGCCTGGCAGAAACCAAGAAAGTGAACCTGTTACACGGGGGATTCCCAGAGGTGCTCGCCCGGCCCAAGGCTCGCAACCTTTGGTTTGCCTCCTATTTGCAAACGTACTTGGAAAGAGACGTCCGGGCGATTACAAACGTGCGGGACTTGGCGACATTTCGCCGTTTTCTCGCTCTTCTGGCGAGTCGTCACGGCCAGATTCTGAACAAGACCGACCTTGCTGCACCGCTCGGGGTCACCGTTCCCACGATTGGCGACTGGCTGCACATCCTCGAAATAACAGGCCAGGTCATTCTGGTGCCGCCGTATTTCGAAAATTTCGGGAAGAGACTAATTAAGTCACCGAAAGTGTACCTGGGTGATTCCGGCCTCGCCTGCTACCTGCTGGGCCTGACATCGTCGGCTGAGCTTGAGCGATCGCCTTTCCTGGGCCCTTTGTTCGAAGGCTTCGTCGCAGCAGAAATACTCAAGAGCCAAGCTGACAGTGGAATGCGCAAGGAACTCTATTATTTCCGTGATCAGCAGGGTCTGGAGGTGGACTTCCTCATACCACGCCCCAACACCAAACTGTGGCTGGTCGAAACCAAAGCCGCAAAGACTGTTCGGCCTTCCATGGCGTCGCCGCTAACCTCTCTGCACCGAGCCTCGCAAAAGCGATCAGGGAGGCTGATCGTGGTCCATCGAAGGTCTCGCTCAGAAGTGTTGACGACGGCAATCGCCAAGGGGGTGGAGGCCCTCGATGTTGAACAATTCGTTGGGGAACTGGTTCACACTAAATGAGCTGGGTTTCTTGTCAGCCTTCTGCCCTTCCCGAACGAGGTCTTCAAATCCGAGATCAGAGGCTCTATTCTTCTCTAACCTGTGCACAGTAACAAACAGCGCCTATGAAAAACAGCAAGGTAATCCTGCACATCACGGACGTCCATTTCTCCAGTGAGACCACGCACGAAAGCGATGCGAGAACACTCGCGTTAGGACAACTAGTCCAGACCATCGCTGACCTGCCAGACGATTGGCATCCTTCCATCGTCTGCCTGACTGGAGACATCGCCAGACGTGGAAAAGCCGCTGATTACGAACTCGCACAGGCGTGGCTATCGTTCTCCTTCTCGATGTCTCGTTGGTCATCACCTATTTCATGCTGGTAAGGACGGTTGATTTTGAAAAGGACCAAGCATCGGCACGCATCGACCCTGCCTCTACCGTAGCCTCTTTGGTTTTTCTGATTTTTTTGCTCTACCTACTGTGGGATGTCGTCACGAAGATCATCATCTATCTCAAGAAAGCGGACGGGCACTGGCTACGCCTCCACGGTTCACGAATGATCCCGACAATCGTTTGCCTTATCCTCGCTCGAATAGTATGGGGGTCGGTTGCGAGCGCCGACTTGCCACATAGGCTAAGCGCAGATTTTGCACTGCTCTGGCTGGTTCTACTCTTTCGCGCCTTGAAAGATCTCATCTCCGCTTTTTTCCCAAGGCAGACAGCATCTTCTTCACTTCTCCATAGGGCGAAGGTGCCCTTGGCTTGGACTCTTGTTTGCGCATGTGGTATCGCCGTGGGAACTCTGGCGACCAAGTGCTCATGGCCATTGCCCTTGTCGACCAAGGGGTGGACCGCTATGACCGCCTCGGTAAGGTTCGCGACTTCGAGCTATCGGACCATCTCCGTCCCGAACAAAGGCGCGCCGTCGTAGCAGTGCTCGATTCTCGTGATTTGGCGATCAATATTCGAGGCGCTGCCGGTACTGGCCCAAGTACCGCTGACTCGCAATCGCGGATTTGAAAGATCAATGGGCGCTCGATATCGATAGAGGTTCGGGGTCTATGCCTGCCGGAGTGAAACCTGCCTGGGGGGCGGGCTTCCTGCGCTTTACTTTCGTTCGTGGTGCTCCCGTATGGTTTCCAAAATCTTTCGCCGATGACTTCCACCATTTCAATGTTGTAGGACTGGAAGCGCTCATCGACCGTGCCAATGCGCGCCATCTTCGCCGGATCAAGTGACACAACCTGCCCGGCCAATCGAGTGGTTGGAAACACGACAGCAACAGCGCACAAAGCTGCGGTTACAAATGTTCGCAAACCAGGGTTCCTGTTCATTCAATCACCTCTCCGTTTCGAACGCGGGACCTTCACTTCTCCTGCCAGCTGTTCTTTTCCACGGCCATCGTTTCTTCTTTTTCGTCGGAAAAATAAACTCCTGCTGATCGTCTTTCAGGAATTCCTGGACGAGAGGCTCGGAGGATCGTTCCATTTCCCCCACGGTGCCGTAGAAAAGAATCTTACTATGGTCCAGGAAGAGAACATGATCGGCGAGTCTTTCCGGTCGCTTGCGCAGATCCGGTGATGAGGATATAAGGTTCGTGGGAACTCTATCTCACATGTCATTTGCCAATAATTAGGAGTAGAGACCATGTCCACTCTTCGACGCACCCTCGCCACGGCATGTATGTTCTTCCTGTTCACTCTTCTTGGAAGCTCTTCGGGCGCACAAGTCGCAGACGCCGACTGGCTAACCTACAACCGCACCCTGCCTGGAGATCGGTTTTCGCCTCTCAAGGAGATCAACCGTTCCAACGTCGCCCAATTGAAGGCGATCTGCACGTATACGCTGCCAGAGGTGTCCTCGCTTCAGACTGGTCCGCTTGTTGTCGACGGCACGATGTACTTCACGACTGACGAGGGGGCCTATGCCATCGATGCGAGTACATGCGCGGAGAAGTGGAAACAGCATCGGCACAGCGACACGCCAAGCATGCTGCTCGTGAACCGTGGATTCGCCTACGCCAACGGACGGTTGTTTCGAGGCACCTCGGACTCGCACGTACTTGCGATGGATCCGGCAGACGGCCACGTGCTGTGGGATCACGTGATCGATACGCAAGGACCTGGCGTCTCGATACCAATGGCACCGATCGCGGCGAACGGACTGGTCTACGTCGGCAACGCCGGCGGTGATCAGGCCAATGTGACCGGGCACGTTTATGCGCTGGATGCCAAAGATGGCCGCATGGTGTGGAGGTTCGACGTGGTGCCGGGGACTGGGCCGGCGCTTTCGACGTGGACGAATCCCAACTATCCGATCTCCGGCGGGGCGTTCTGGACATCGTTCACCCTCGATGAAACCGACGGAGTGCTATACGTTCCCGCGCAATCCGGCGCCTGACTTCGACAGCGAACAGCGGACAGGCGACAACCTCTATACCGATTCGATCATTGCTATCGACGCCACGAACGGACGGATGCTGGGCTACAACCAACTGGTGAAGCGCGATAGCCACGACTGGGACGTGGACAGCCCGCCGACGCTGGCAACGACGCGTTCGGGCAAGTGGATCGTCGCGTCGGCGAACAAAGACGGTCTCCTCTCGATCCTCGATCGCTCTCAGGTAAGTCGTAGTTCGACGCCAGCCGATCTTACGGCGGTCCTTCCACTTCTTTCGCAGACTCCGACGACCACTCGCGAGAACGTAGACGTGCCGCTGTCGCGCGACCAGGTGGTGCGCTTTTGCCCCGGTATCCAAGGAGGGGTCGAATGGAACGGCGCGGCGTTCAGTCCGGAGACGAATACGCTCTTCGTCGCAGCGGTGGACTGGTGCGCGAACGTCCAGGTCAAGCGGAATATCGAGGTTCCTCCGACGGGAGGGCTTTTCCTCGGTAGCGAGAAACCGCTGACCGACATCTTCGATCCGCCGGATAAGGCAAAGGGGTGGCTCACGGCGTTCGACGCGGAGACGGGCAAGGTCCGCTGGAAGTATCAAGCGCCGCATCCGATGCTAGCTGGCGTGACGCCGACAGCCGGTGGGTTGGTATTCGCTGCGGATCTCGGAGGCCAGATCTACGCCGTGGCTTCCGGAATGAAGTCACCGATGTGGCCGGGAGGCGCCCAGCAGAGCCGAATTCTCGTGTACGGTTTGCGCTGACGGATGCGCGCGCCTCGAAGGTAAACGATGCTCCGTTTTGACCTGTGCTCGTTTTCGGCCAATCATAAGGAGAAGAACGTGTCCGGTGGTTAACAGACCTTCACAGAACGTCGATCCGCGCCACCAGACGAGCCGAGGTGTAGGATGATCCCCGGCGTGCTGATGGCTAGCACCTGTTTAAGCAACCTACCGCGTATTTTGGGAGGATCACGTGACACAGAACAATCTTGAGCTCATGCGGACACTCGACGACTCGTGGAACGCACAGGACTGGGGTACGTTTGAAAAGCGGCATTCCAAGGACACCACCGTATTTTGGCCCGGCCAGGCCGAGCCGACAAGAGGGCGCGACAATCACAAGGCGGAGTCCGTCGAATTTTTCAAGACGTTCCCCGACAATCATCTGATTAATCATCCCTACAAAGTGGAGATTGCTCAGGGCGAATGGACGTGTACCGTTGCGGATTTTACAGGCACGATGAGCGGAGCGATGAAGGGTTCGGACGGCAAGCTGATCGCGCCGACCAACAAGAAGTTTCACATCGAGTTCTGCACCGTCGCTCACTGGAAGAACGGCGAGATCGTCGAAGAAAAGCTCTTTTATGACTTGGTCGGATTGCTAAAACAGATTGGAGTTATGTGAGGTGTTTGGGGCCGTTTCACTAAGCATCCTTCATAGTTCCTTGCCTTCAGTAACCTACCGTAAAGCGCCGCCGGACATGCGCGGGACGTTCCAGTTCGTCGATCATTGCGACGGCGTAATCCTGAACCGAAATCTCGCTCTTACCGGTGGCGTCAACCAAAAGCTGATCGTTTCCCATGCGAAACTTTCCCGTACGCTGTCCTGGCTTCATTTCTGCTGAGGGGCTCAGATAGGACCATTCGAGTTCCAGTTCTTTCCGCAGTTGGTCCAGAGCATCTATCGTTGCCAGAGAACCAGGCCTCACCCAGCTCGGGAGATCTGGGCTATCGACGACGCGGACTCCGGGCTTGACTTCCAACCCACCTGCCCCGCCCACCCAGAGGACCCTTTTGATTCCCGCCTTCTTAATCGCGGCCATGATCGACGTTGTTCCCCGAACCTGGTTGTCATAAAGGTTCGGGTCCTTCCATCCAGGATTGAAAGCGCTGATAATCGCATCGTTTCCCTGGATCAACGTCGCGAGAGAAGTGGTGTCATAAACGTCGCCAGCCTTCGCAGTGAGACCCGCACGTTTTTCAAGCTTCTCGGGATGGCGCACAATTGCTGTCACGATGTGCCCTCGATCGAGCGCCTCCTTAAGCAAGGCTGATCCAACGAATCCTGTTGCACCTAACAGGGCTACCTTCATTGTGTACGCTCCGATTCGGTAGCCGCAGAACTAGCGGGCTAACCCACCTGCACGGTTAGCATCGATATCGATCCGCCATCGACACCTTCTATGGGGAAAGTGATGATTTCGCCTTGCTGCTTAGTCGCGATGACATACAGCATGGGCAAGTAATGATCCGGTGTGGGAATCGAAAGCAAAGCTTCTGGTCCGAGTTTCTCGTATTCAATAAGAGATTTGTACTCTCCGGCTACCATCATCTCCTTCGCATCCCGTTCAAAACGAATAGCCCAATCGTAGGGGTCGGGCATGTGCCGACCCCACGCATACGCATGGAGATTGTGGACCAGGTTTCCGCTGCCGAGGACCAGGATGCCCTCTTCGCGCAATGGCGCGAGCTTCCTGCCAATCTCAAAATGGAATGACGCTGGTTTATTTTCGTCGATGCTTAGCTGGACGACGGGAATGTCAGCATCGGGATATACGTGCCGGAGCACCGACCATGTCCCATGATCGAGCCCCCAAGAGTTGTCGAGCGTTACCTCCAGCGGTGCGAGCAATTCTTGTACTCGACGGGCGAGTTTGGGATCACCAGGCGCAGGATATTGCACTTGAAACAATTCTCGCGGAAACCCGCCGAAGTCGTGAATGGTTCTCGGCGAAGTGGCGATGGTTACTCCGGTTTCTGAAACAAACCAGTGGGCCGAGATAGAGAGAATCGCTTTGGGTTTGGGTGTTGTCCGTCCTATGCGGCTCCATGCTTTTGTGTAGCTGTTGTCGAGGACGGCGTTCATCGGATTGCCATGACCAAAAAAGATCGCGGGGAGTATCTCACCCATGTCCAGGCACCTCTCTTTGGTTCACGCCACCTCTGCGGGCTATTGGCGCGGGTGGCCTAGTGCTGTCAACCACGTCCGCTTAGCCGTCAGTCAGATACTGGTGCAGAGTATCACTTTTGCGAACGCGATTGCGCGAGTGCGTGAGACCACTGGTGAACGAAAGCAAAGCAGCTTGACTCAACCAATTCGATTCTCCTGCCAGAAATAGTCACAAGTCTTGCGGAATTTGGCGGGAGCGACGGGACTTGAACCCGCGACCTCCTGCGTGACAGGCAGGCGTATCAACCAACTGATCCAAAAGACATTCTCGCCGGCGGGTTGGATTCTAAATCTGGCCCACAAACTGGCACACCGGGTTGCCTAAGAATGCCAGCAAAACAGAGTTTTCGATTGATTGGCAGTCAGTCCGCCTTGCGACCCCGTTGGATCACGCTCTACCCCTATCTCACCAAGAAAGGTCGACTAATCGCCAATGGGTATCCGCACGAGTTCAACCGCTTTCAGCTTCGCCGCCTCACCGCGTTTGTCGTAAATCGCTGTTGTACTGATTTGCCGGTGTCCAGCCAGTTTCTGTACGACAGCCAGATCTGCGCCGGCGTTAAGAAGATTGGTCACGAAGCTTCGCCTGAGGTCATGGCATGAGAAGCGCTCCACATTCGCTGCCCGACATCGCTTCGTCAATATCTGGGCTATGCCTTCGCAAGTAAGACGCTTGAGGACGAGATGGCCTGACTTGGTAACGGGGAAAAACATCGGCCCGGTAGCGATCCCCCGAACTGGCAGCCACCGTTCGAGAACGGTGCGAGCTTCCTCCACGACGTATGCCGTCCGTGCCTCGTTGCCGTATGCCTCATAGACCAAGCGACTCAGTATCACCAAGCGTATCGGCTGGCACACGTTCCGGCGCACCTACACGACTCTGCTACATGCGAATGGCGAAGATGTGAAGGTTGTGCAGGAGTTACTGCGTCATGGCTCGTCCCGGATCACGATGGACGTGTACGCCCAGGCGGTGCCACCGGCCAAGCGCAAGGCGCAGGGGAAAGTGGTTGCGATGCCGGGACACAGAGAAGAAGTCGGGCTAAAAGTTGTGTGTCCCCGCTGTGTCCCCACGGAAAAGCGGGGTTTCCAGCAAGTCTTTTGTTTTGTTGGCGTCCCCGACGGGATTTGAACCCGTGTTACCGCCGTGAAAGGGCGATGTCCTAGGCCAGGCTAGACGACGGGGACCATTGGAGGCGGGAGTCCGACGGCTGACTCATCGATGGTATCAGTGCCTCCGCAGAGTGTCAAAAACGATTCCAGTTTCGTTAAGCCTACTTACATCGTATCCCCCTAGCGAGGTTGAAATGTTTGAGTGAGAAACGCAGCACGGAACTGGCCGGTGGCTCGGGAACGACAGGAGGCGGTGGGTGCAGAAAGATACGCCTTTGTGGCGGCGGCTTGCTTTCTGCTGATTCGTGAGATCAGCTTTGCCGACAACATCGCATGCGAGTCCATTCCATGTCGTTCCCGGACTCCTGGATGTTCTAGAATCATTGCGTACGCCCCTGCTGCGGCGTAGGAGCGATTTGTGGCCGATTCTCTTTATCTCAGCTTGTGGTTTTCGAGTTTTGAATTGGACGAGATTTTGCCGCGAGCCTTGGCGGTTATGCGCCAGTTCCCATTTTCTGGCCTGCAACCTGGGATAAGCTATGTGGCCCTGCATCCCGTCTCTTGGAACGAACCCACGATTTTCGAACAGCGCCTTAGGCCCGGGATCACTCCCGAGGAGGCAGTCCTCCTCGTCTCTGATTTGCTTCATGAAGATTACGCTTATTTGTTCGAGGCATTCTGGGACCTTTGGATCTTTGAGCGCGACGGGCGCGAGTGGACTCTGCAACCATCGCGCGTAAAATTCCTGGTCCACGGAGTGGAATTTGAAGAAGGAACTTACCAGCAGGAAGGCCATGTCCAGGTGGACTTCGGTATAGACTCGCCTTTCCTTCAGGACGGAGTGCAACTCACCAGCGAGACCGAAACTCGAGTTCGCGCCAATGTGCAAAAGCTCGTGGAGTTCACGAACAAGGCGGAGGAAAGTTCAGGCGCCAGCGGACGCTTGCTGTGGTCAGAGTCAGAGGAAAATTTCGCTCAGAAATTGATCGCCCGGCTGCAGAAGGTGCAGTAAGTCCCGGAGCACATCGCCCCACAAACGTTTTCGTTCCTCTTGCCTCGACTTCAACTTGGCGACGCGGGCTGCTTGCGCCACCGCGAATCATGGCGTCAGCGCGCGAAATGGTGAGCAGGAGAAATAGGTCAGCCCGATTTGCCGGCAAGACTCAACTCAGGATGCCCAGCAGGTTCCAAGTTCCAAGTCTGGATCAAGTCTTGCCATCGGCCACGATCTCGGAAAAATCGGCAATAGTGGAGAACTCATAGAGCAGCGTCTGAAGAAGCGCAAGACGATTTGCTCTAACGTTTTCGTCGTCCACCATCACCATGACCTGGTCAAAAAACTTGTCGACCGCCGGACGCAACTTTGCTGTTTCTAACAAGGCACCATCATAGTCCTTGGTTTCGCGCAGTTCATGCACCCTTTCGGTAGTAGGCGAAAGTTGTGCAAACAACTCCCTCTCCGCTTCCTCCTTCATCTCAGAAGGAATAGGAGCTAGCCCTATCCGTACTTTCTTCTCCCGAGCCTGCCGCAAAATGTTCTTGGTGCGCTTGAAGGCCATGGATATATGTGTGAAGTCTTGGGAGGAACGGGCCCGCTTCACTGCCGCAGCCTTTTGGACCGTTTCCACCACTTCGTCGAATCCGACCGCCAACACTGCATTCACGATGTCGTATTCAAAACCTAAAGCATCCCTTAAGTAAAACTCAATCCGATCACGAAAGAAGACCGACAGCGCCCTTGCCATCTCATCCTGCGGTACAGGACACAGATCCTTGTCCGAAGACACGTACTCAGTGACGACTTCGGGCGACAGTGAACCTGGCACCTGTGCTCGGAGTTCAAAACGCAAAGCCTCCTGGAATTGAAACTGGTCTCGGCCCCTCACAAAGCTCTGCTCCGCCGTGGTTCCGGCGTAAGCCTTCATGGCATCAACAAAAAGTTCACTCAGGCCGAGCGTCAACTTGTGCTCCGCAATCGTTCTTACAATCCCGTTTGCCTGCCGCCGCAACGCAAACGGATCCTTCGATCCTGTGGGCTGCAGTCCCAAGGCAAACATACCGGCGATGGTGTCTGCTTTGTCGGCGATGGAGAGGACCGCACCCTCGACCGAGCGCGGAACCGAATCCTCCATGGATTCGGGCTTGTATTGATCGTAGATCGTCTGCGCGATCAACTGACGGGTGGCATCCGGCATATCAGAATCCAGTTCCTGCACGCTAGCGTACAGTCCACCCACGATCCCTTGTAGTTCCGTGAACTCTTTCACCAACTCAGTCGTGAGGTCAGTTTTCGCCAGGGACGCCGCCTTGTGCACGATACCAGGACGAACCGGCATTTTGTTCTGGCGGATGATTTCGCACAGCCAACTGGACAAGCGTTGCACTCGCTTGGTTTTGTCGTAGTAGGTGCCCAGATCTTTCTGAAAGGTGACGTTCTTGAGCCACACTGTCCGCTCACGCAACGGATGCTTCTGATCGGTCTGCCAGAAAAACCGCGCGTCGTTGAACCGCGCTCGGAGCACGCGTTCGTGCCCATGGCGAATAATGCCCCGAGGGTCGCCATCGGTGTTCAGCGCTGCCAGAAAAAGCGGTAGCAGCTTGCCGCCTGCGTCCTCGATCGCGAAATACTTCTGATGATCGCGCATCACCGTCACCAGGACTTGCTCAGGCAATTCCAAGAACTCGGCGTCGAAACTTCCCAGGACTACCGAGGGAAACTCGGTCAGATTCACGACCGTATCCAGGAGGCTCTGATCTTCACGCCAGCGTGCACCGGGAATGGTGCGAGTGGCGGCGTCGAGGGCTTTGCGAATCTGCTGCTCGCGCTCGCCACGACCCAAGACCTTGGCCGCGCGCAAGGCTTCAACATAGGCAGAGCTGGCAATCGGGATAAGAATCGGGCCGTCGGCTAAGATGCGGTGCCCCCGCGATTGGTTCCCGGCACGAATGCCATCAAATTCCAGGGGAATCACTTCCTGGTCAAGCAACGCCACAAGCCAACGCACTGGCCGCACGAACTTTTCGCCCGGTTTGCGCCAGTACATGTTCTTCGGCCAGTAAATCGAGTTGATTTCTTTGGGAAGCATTTCGGACAGGACTTCTTTTGCCGACCGTCCTCTCTTTGTGATCTTTGCCGCCAGATATTCGCCCTTGGAAGTTGCCACTCTCTCCAGTTGAGAAACATCCACCCCGGCCTTGCGGGCAAAGGCATGCGCGGCCGGTGTGGGTTGTCCATCCTTGAAAGCTACGTTCGCTGAAGGCCCGGTGATCTGTTCCGTGACATCGGTTTGGGCTACGAGAATTCCTGATGCGAGAACCGCTAGGCGACGAGGGGAATCGAAACTCGAAATTGTTCCGGTCGCGGAGAGCCGTTCCCGTTCCAGCAATTTGTGCACTCGCTCCCGCAAGTCGAGCGCAGCGGCGTCGATCATCCGCGCCGGAATCTCTTCGCAACCGATTTCAAGCAGAAAATCTGGCATCGTTCACTCCGTAGCACCGGCATCTTGCCGGCTGTCCCGAGGGTATCCTGCCGTCGGTTCGGCAGGCGAGACGCCTACCGGACAGCCGCCGGGACGGCGGCGCTACAAAAAACCACTCACGAGATCGCTGGTGCTGTTTCTCTTTTCGCCTTCAGCTTCTTTTCCAGTTCCGCCTCTTCGGATGCAGTCTCGTCCTGCTGCTGATCTACGTGCGCCTTCGCAATCCCCACGGCCAGCGCGCGCACTCGTGCGATCACTGCCACGCGCTCGGTCACTGAAATTGCGCCGCGAGCATCGAGAATGTTGAACAGGTGCGAACACTTCAGACAGAGATCGTAGGCGGCAAGGATCGGAAAGCGTTTCTTGTTCCGCTGCCATCCGTCCCCAACCATCTTCTCTTTGCTCAGCGCGGCATATTGATCCAGCAGAGACCTACATTCGGCTTCGCACAACTCGAAGTGCTTCCATGCCTTCTCGACATCGGCCGCCTCGAAGTTGTATACGGAAAACTGCTGCTCGTCCGCCAGTCGCACGTCGCCATAGGTTATGACTCGACCTGTTTCCGGATCACGCGCCCACACGATGTCGTAAATCGAATCCACGTCCTGCAGAAACGCCGCGATGCGCTCCAGCCCGTAAGTCAACTCCGCTGATATCGGATCCAAATCTATTCCGCCGCACTGCTGGAAATATGTGAACTGGGTAATCTCCAGGCCGTCCAGCATGACCTGCCAGCCCACGCCCCAGGCGCTGAGCGTCGGCGCTTCCCAATTATCTTCTTCAAATTTGATATCGTGCTGGCGCAGATCAATTCCCATCGCGCCCAGCGATTCCAAATACAGCTCCTGCACGTTCTCCGGCGGCGGCTTCAGAATCACTTGTAACTGGGTGTGCTTGTAAAGGCGATTTGGATTCTCTCCATAGCGTCCATCCGCGGGCCGACGGGAAGGCTGCACGTAGGCCACTTTGTAGGGCTTCGGCCCTAGCACCCGCAAAAATGTTTCGGGCGCCATGGTGCCCGCGCCGACTTCGACGTCATAGGGCTGTTGCAGCACGCATCCCCGCTCGGCCCAGAAAGTCTGGAGGCGCAGGATGAGTTCCTGGAAAGTGGGCGGATTGGAGTTGCTGTGGGTCAAAGTGTTTGGGCTGGCAATCAGCAGTCAGCATTCAGTCACTACAAACCTTGCTACTTCAACTTTCTACTGGCTGAGTGCTGATTGCTTTCAGCTGATCCTCTCCAGCATCCCTGCCGTCACCAACTTCTTCTCCATGTGTCGCTGGAGAGCCTGCAGCAGAAATTTTCGTAGATCGGCGGCCTGAGCCTTGCGTCCGGGCGTTGCCGCAAAACTTTCGACTGGCGCACGCAACATCTGTCCAGCCAGGGTCCGCGATTCCACGGAAATCTCCGACGACGCCAGCCGCTTATCCTCGGCGCACATTAACCCGTCGCTCAGCGCATGAAAGAATGCCCTGCTCCCATTCAGCGTCCGCCCGCAGACGATACATTCGGAAAGCTCCGGCAGATAGCCCATCAACCGCGTCATCCACAACTCGAAATACGTGATCGGCATCCAGACATCGGCTCCGCGCAATCCTGCCAGCACCGCGAGTGCCAACCGGAAGACGTCATCGTTGGCTTCGCGATCCGGCAGCAACTCGTCCAGCAACTCCGCCACATGGCCCAACGCGACTGCCCGCGCATAACTCACTTCAAATGCAAGCGGCGACTCCAGGACTTCGCAGGAGTCCAGCCGCGCCAACTCCTGCCGTTCACGATCCTCGTAATAAACTCGGACATAGGTCAGAGGCTCCAGGGCTCCGCCAAATCGCCGCTTGGACTTCTTGGCCGAGCGTGCCACCCCACGCACCTTGCCTTCCAGGCGAGTGAACAGCGTAACCAGCAGGTCGGCCTCGCGCAACGGATACGTCCGCAAAACAATGGCTTCCGACTCCTTCAGCGCCATGGAATCTCAGCAGGTGATCTTTGATTGTAATGGAGCAGTGCGGAGATGGAAAGGCATGGTCTCCGGGTTGACGGCGACCGCTGAAATATGATGGTTGTTATCCGCTCGGCAGCGTGATTGCGCTGAAGTGCAAGGGGACACAAAGTTCGATTCAGCCCAACCTTGACTTCGGCGTCGCGTTCAGAACCCTCGCCGGGATCCGGAATCCAATTTGTCGCTTCTTGCGAGGCTCCGGAGCCATTAGCTCATTGATCGCATCGATGATTGCATGGATCGAAGCATCGTGGCCCTTCAAACGACGCTCCAGTTCGGCCAGCTTGCCGGCAACTTTTCCATTGGTGGCTAGCATGTCACGTAAGCGGACAAAGGCGCGAACCACGAACACGCTCATCTCGATCGCGCGCTTCGAGCTGAGTACGGTTGCTGCCATGATCGCACCGTGCTCGGTGAATGCGTACGGAAGATGCCGTCGCCCACCGTGGCTGGATCTTGAGGTCGCAAATTGCGACCTCAAGTTCTTATGTTCGCTGGGAGAAAGTTGGAACATGAAGTCGCGCGGAAAGCGCTCGGCATTTCGCTTGACTTGCTCATTCAAGCGCTTCACCTGCACGCCGTACAACTCAGACAACTCTGAATCCAAAATAACCCGCATGCCTCGTAGGATGAGAATTCTTGGCTCGACGGGTTTAAGCAACACCATCTGGGCAACGCGCATGGAATCTCCGAACTGCTTGAGGTCGCATTTTGCGACCTCAAGTAGGGCCTTTAACCCATCGATTTTACGCGGCCTCGCCGTAGGCCGAAAAGGAAAAGGCGCACGTCCCTCGAGAAAAGACGCGCGCCTTACCCAAATGGGGAAGCCTATTTCTACCGGCCAAAATACTTTGCGTTCCGCTCGGTGAATTGTTTCCACTTTTCCGGCAAATCATCGAGGGCGAAAATCGCCGATACCGGACAGACGGGCACACAAGCCCCGCAATCAATGCACTCCACGGGGTCGATGTACAACATTTCCTCTTCCGCGTACGCCGGCGAATCCTTCTTAGGATGAATACAATCCACCGGGCAAGCGTCCACACAGGCGGTGTCCTTGGTGCCGATGCACGGCTCTGCAATTACGTATGCCATAAAGTCTGTCTCTCCCTGAGATATGCGGACCTTAACGGAACCGCTAATTCTAACAAGAATGCCGCCAGCGGTACAGCATTCAACAGCCAATATGCTCGTTTTGGGGATGGGCGCCTACTCCCAAGCAGAGCAACGCTCCGCAGGTGTTCTACGCCCCCACTAACTCCCGCTCCGCGCTTGGCTCGTATTCGACGATATGACCTGCCACGGCGCTGGCTGCCACGGTCAGCGGACTGGCAAGATACATTTGTCCAGGTCCGCTGCGTCCTGGGAAATTGCGGTTCTGCGCGCTAATCACGACCTGCTCCGGCCGCGTCGTCACCCCCGGCCCGGCATTAATGCACGCGCCGCAACTTGGCTCGATCACATGCGCTCCGGCTTTCTGGAAAACTTCGAGATAGCCTTTGCGTATGCAGTAGTCGCGGGTCTCCTGCGATCCAAACTGGATGTAGAACTTGACTGAGTCCGCCACGCGTTGGCCATGCTTCAGTGCGTCAGCGAGCACGAGCGCGTACATGTCCATGTCTTCATTTTTGCCGGCAGTGCAGGTACCGCCATAAGCGAGTTCCACCGGAACCGGCGTGCTCAGTTCGCGAATGTACTTGCCATTTCCCGGATCGCCCGGCGTCGCCACCATTGGCGTAATCTCAGCCGCATCGAGTTCGATCACGTGCGCGTATTGTGCTTGGGGATCGCTGTAAAGGCCTTCGATCAACGCCTCGGCCTTCTTGCGGTCCATCCCGCGGCGTTCCACGAGAAAATCCACGGCCTTGCGGTCCGGCGCCACAATCCCGGTGAAGCCGCCGATTTCGGCGGCCATGTTGGTCATGGTGGCGCGCTCATCGACGCTAAGTTCCTCGATGGCCTCGCCCGCATATTCCATCACCTTGGCCAGCGCTTTGCCGCTGTGAACATAATCCAGACTGAGAATCTTGAGAATGAAATCCTTCGCCGTGACGTTCGGGTGCTTCCTGCCGCGAATCACGATCTTGACCGACTCCGGCACCTTCACCCGAACATCTTTCGTGATCCACGAGTTGAAGACGTCGGTCGTGCCGATGCCGAAGGCCACGCATCCGATCGCGCCTACATGCGGCGTGTGCGAGTCAGAGCCAATGTTCAACTGTCCCGGGAGCGCGTAACTCTCCAGCACAATCGAGTGGCAGATCCCTTCCGAACCCTTACGATCTTTCAATTCGCCGTGCAGCCTGATTCCCTGCTTGGCCGCAAAGTCCTGCTGCTTCAGCTTGAGTTGGGTAGCCAGATCGAGCAGCCCCAGCTTCTTTTTTTCCTTTGAGATTACCTCGTCGAGAAACGTGAGGTGGTCACGAAAAAATAAGATGCTCGAGGGATCGTTGACCTTGGCGTCCTTGCCCACGTAGCGCTCGAAGAAAATAGAGGCCATCGGCGTGACGTATTCATGGCTGAAACGCAGGTCGGCGCGGGCAAACCCGGTGTCGCCCGGCTTCACGCTCGCCACACCCAGTTCGCCTTTCTCGCCGATCATGTGCCTCGCGAAGATTTTTTCCGCCAGCGTCATGGGACGGTTTTCAGTCTTGATCGGCGGGAGAAATACTTTCTTCTGCATGCGCGCCACGTTGAACGGAAACAAGCCGCCGTACTCGATCACCTGCCGAGTAATCTCGTCTTCTCCCGCTGTGAATTCGTTTAGCGGAATCTCCTCGCCCGCGCGAATCTGGTCAATCAGCGAGAAGTTGGTCGAAGTCAGCAGGCCGAGGTTCTGGCAGTTTTGCTTGTAAATGCGCTCGATGTTCTCCGCGATGACGAGGCGAATGCCAGCGCACATCTCGGCATAAGGCGACTGTTCCCGGCTCGAACCCTTGCCCCTTCGCTTGCCGCTGACGGCGCAGACAAAGCCGCCTTTTTTCACGTCAGAACGTCCAATGGGGAACACGCTGCCACACTTGAGGCCCAGGTAAGGGATTTCGCCCAGGGTCTCGTCGAAATAAAAACAATAGTGCGCCGGAGTGATCTCGTCGGTCGAAATATCGTCACGCAGCTTGGGATTGTTGGTCGGGTGTTTGGTATCCCACGGCAGGTCTTCACCGGCCAACTGCCGCTTGATGAGTTCAGGATCCTCTGTCAGAAAAAGAATACGTCCTTGCAGTCGAACCTTATCGGGCCGTTTCTCGATTTTGCGTTCCAGCAGTGAACTGATCACGATCTATGGCCTAGGATGAGAGTAGAGAACCGAACTGCTCTTATTGTACCTGTGCGGCGCCGGCTTCTTCACTCGGAGTCCAAGGAAACTCTGATTCGCCCGATTTTCAACCGCACGGGCGTGGACGCCCGCGCCTACATTTGCAACTCAGGGATGCCCGTGGGTCCGATCGTATTTCTCTCCCGCCGGGATCGCGACCGCGAGCCGATTCTCTTTTGGTGCCAAAGGACAGGTAGCATAGGGCGTTACCGCGCAGGGCGGGTTGTATGCCCGGTTGAAGTCGATCACCACCGTCCCGTTCACGACCGGATCAGTTTGCAGAAAACGGCCTCCAGGGTAGGTATCGGTTTTGCTGGTTAGATCGTTGAAAACGAAAAACAGGCCTTCCGAGGGATCGCCACCTAAGTCCGTGAGTCGCACTTCCTGACCGCTGATCTTGAACACCGCCGTCCCGGCCACCGGGGTCGGTGTGATGTCACCGAGAACGTTGGGTACATCCACCGTTTTCTTTCCGTCGGAGGGTACCCATGTCGCAGTTATCCGATAAGACAAGTCCAGCGGGAAAAACACGGGACCGCGATAATTCTTGGCCTCCTCGCTGTCGACGTCTTTCAGCCGGATGCCAATACGTTGACCACGCACGATGGCGTACATGCGCAGACTTCCCAGCTCCACGACTGTGGGATTGCCAGAATTAACGGGCTGCAACTGGGCTACGGCCACCGGCTTGCTGCCGATCGTGGCGTGAGCGTCGGGAGAGAATTTCACCGTCACATCCGTTCCCTGCAACTCGAAAACGCCTGCGTGCGCCGGGCCTTTAGGAAACACGATGGTATTGCCCATATCAGTGCCGAAGCTGTTATCGCCGGATTTGAGCCAAAACAAGCCCGCCAAGGACAACCAGTTTTTCTTGAGGTCGTCGACGAGTTCAGTCTTCCACTTATCGTACAACTGGAGGTACGCCGTATCGGGCGCGGAAGGTGACGGGTTCTTCTCTGCCGGAGCCACGGCAGAAAACAACGGCACTGCCAGCGCCAACACAACCCACAAGTTCCATCTTCGCTTCATAACAAGGTCTCTCCGCGAGTCTCGCCGTCGAACTATCTTCTGAACTCGCGCACATCGGGCAACGGTTCCAGGTCATGCCCGCTGAAGATCTGTTCGAACTCGCTGAGCAATGCCGCATGCACCAAGCCGTTCGTGGCCAGAGTTTCGCGACTGTCCAGTTGGAATGGCCCACCCTTGAAGTCGCTCACTTTCCCTCCGGCTTCCTGCACCATCAGCACGCCAGCTGCCGTGTCCCAGGGGTTGAGGTTGAACTCCCAGAACCCGTCCAAGCGCCCGCAAGCCACGTAGCAGAGGTCAAGCGCCGCTGATCCCGCTCGCCGCACTCCGTGGGTGTGCAAAGTCATCTGATGGTAGAAAAAAATATTTGGGTTCTTATGCCGCTTATGGCTGGGAAATCCAGTAGCCACCAGGCACTCCGCCAAATTCGCGGTCCTCGACACATGAATTCGTTGCTGATTCAAGTAGGCGCCGCTTCCCAAGGCCGCTGCAAACAATTCGCTCCGCGTAGGATCGTAGATCACGCCAGCGATCCGATTCCCCTTGTAGTCCAACCCCATGGAAACGCAAAACACTGGGAAACCATGGGCGAAGTTCGTGGTTCCGTCCAGTGGATCGACGTACCAGCGGTAGTCATTGCCGGTGTCCTGCAGTCCGCCTTCTTCGCCGAGTATGTCGTGGGTAGGCCAATGCTGGCTGATCCGCTCCCGGATCAGTGTTTCTGACTTGCGATCCGCCACCGTGACCAGGTCGGCTTCGCCTTTATATTCCACTTTGACGTGTTGGTGGAAATAGTCCATCAGCAGCGCGCCGGCTTCGCGTGCGATCTCCGCCATGGCTGGCAAGAAGTCGTGGCTATTCGAGGAAGATGTCATTCAGAGTGAAGTGCTTTATTCGCATATCGCCCCGGCGGTTCACCTGCGCTTGACGCCGTCCTCTGCGATGTACATGATTTCGTGTTTAAAAATGAAGAGATTCGGCCCGTCCTCGCGCGTCAGCCGGAGCATGTTTTTGTCGTAGTATTCAATCCAGCCGTGGACGACTTCGCCGTCCGCCAGCTTGATGCTGACCGGCTTCTGCTTTTCGCCCAACGACTTTAAATACGCGGCTTCCTGCGAGGTTTCCTCGGGAGGAGTGATCTTTGCTTTCCGAGGTGCGGCGGGACCTGCTTGTCCGTTAAATGGCATAGCTAGCATTTTACACGTGGCCGCCGAGCGGACGCCGCCCATCGTGCAATGATGGAAATCGATGCCAATAAAGTCAGCTTTAGCCTCGCAGGTCAGGGTAGAATACCAGCAATCTCTTCTCCTAGTAGGGAGGTTTCGCCATGAGGATGAGATCAATTCTCCTGTTCACTCTCCTGCTTTCGGCGTCACTGTTCTCGGCACAACGCATCAGGCCCGCCGGACAGCATGAGGCTGACAAAGCCGAGAGCCAGTTCGACAAGAGCATACCCGCTCCCGCCCAGCCGCGTCAGACCATCGATCTCACAAAGCTCAGACAGGACGCCAACGAACTCGCAAACTTGGCACAATCCATTCCAACGGCTGTGGACCAAACGACGAAGGGACTGCTGCCTAAAGACCTCGACCAAAAACTCAAGCGAATCGAAAAACTGGCCAAACAATTGCGATCACAGATCGATCACTGACATGCGGCGGCGAGGCCGCGATCGTTTTCGTCCGCCACGTCTCCCATCGACTGAAATGCTGGGTTAATGCGCGCTAAGCATTCGCCCATAGGAAGGACGCATTGCCATCAGTTTCGCGTCGCTCAGTTGGTGGATCTGGCCTTCGCTGTCCATGGAAAATATCTGATATTCGCCGGTCCATTGCTCACACCGGGGTTTCTCCTCCCCTTGCACGATCCCTTGCGATCCCAGGCGATTCAGCGCCGAGAAAACAACCGTGCGGCCGTCGGGCGACCATGAGGGAAAGCAGAAATCCTGATTTTTGGAGTGGGCGATGCCATGTTGTCCAGAGCCGTCCGCGCCCATGATAAATAATCCTCGGCGATCGTTGCCGGTCGCCGAGATAAAGGCAATTGCGGCGCCGTCCGGAGCCCACGCTGGATTGGAATCTTCTGCGTTGTGCTTGGTGAGACGGCGCACGTTGGATCCGTCAGAATTCATCGCGTAAATCTGGAAGATGCCGTCGCGCTTGGAACCGAAGGCGATCTGGCGGCCGTCCGGCGACCAGGAAGGATCGAGACCGTGGTCGGTAAGACGCTTTTGATTCGATCCATCAGGGTCCATGACCCAGACTTCAGGATTGCGGCTCGGATTGGTTAGTGCAAAGGCATAAAAGGCGATCTTCTTGCCGTCGTGGGACCAAACCGGGCCGCAGGCGTCGCCCGTACCTATATTCGTAATTCGCTTCTGGCTAGAACCATCTGCGTTCATGACGTAAATCTGGGAGTAGATAGTGTCACGAGATGAGCAATACACAATCTTCGTACCGTCAGGGGAGAGGCTGGGATCAGAGCCATACACGTGCAACGTGGTCACGCCGGAGCCATCCGGGTTCATGATGCCGATCTCACTCGTCTTCGGGTTAGCCGCAGCCGTGGCTTGCATATCCGGAGCATCGTGAGTTTCTGAGGCCATGCCCGTTTCACTCGCGCGTCCCGTGTCGTTAGCAACGGTGATTGTCCTCATAGACGAGACTCCCTGGGAAGGGTCCGCACGCACGAAAACGATCTTCTCCTTCAGAACCTGCGCTGCAGATGCTGCTTTCCCGGGGGCGGGAACGGCGGTAGCCTGCCGGCAATAGGTGACCTGGGCAATCGAGATAAAGGCGATCAGAGCAACGAGAGCATTCCACCGGTGCAACATGGTTGGTTCCTCCGGACGTAAAGGGTAGTGCAACCCTCCGTCGGTTCGCAATGAAGCGAATTGTACTCTCCGCTTCGTGGAGGCAAAGAGCAAAAGGCCACCCGTCCGGAGGACGGGTGGCCAGGTTTACGAAGCCCGCTTTGGCCTAGTCTAGAAGGTCAGCCGCAAGCCGAACTCGAGTTGCCGTTGCGAACCGAGCGAGTAGACGCCCGTGCCGTTGCCGACTCGGAACGATTCCTGATCTGCCCGCGTGGTTCCATTGATCGAGCCGCTTCCCGGGCCGAATAGAATCCCGTTCATCGTATTCGGCGGGAGGTTGAAGTTAGCGAAGTTGAACATGTTGTAGAAGCCGACGCTGGGTTCGATGGTAAATCTCTCTGCGATCGTGTGCCTCCACGCCAGTTTCAAGTCGGTGGCTCGTATCCAACCGAAATCAACCTGGCTGCCGGGAGAGTTAGTACAACCGGCAGCACTCGTCGGCGGCGGTGGGCACACTGGCTGCGCCACTCCGCCCAGACCCTGCAACTGCGCCAGGGTCATGAGACCGTTGGCAATCAGGACCTTGCCCGCCGGAGTGGGATTGTTGGCTACGTTTTGGTTGTAGTTGTTAATCAATTGCGTGAGACCCGCAGCATTGACGCTGCGATCAAACGAACCAAACTTGGTTCCTGGAATGGGGTTTCCCCCCGTACCGTAGGCTCCACTCCCGGTAAAGTCCGAGATGAAAATCTGGCCAGCAGAGCCTGTGTTTGGCGCATCGATCGAACTGGCCAATGGGCTGAGGAAGTGGGAGATCAGCCCAATGCGGAAGCCGAAGGGAACATCCACGTAGCCGCCAAACGAGATCTGGTGGGTACGATCTAACAGCGAAGGGCCGAAGTATCGACTGGGGTTGTTATTGTCTGCCGCTTGCAAAACGAAGTCCTGATCGTTGTCTGCGGGCTGTCCGGCTAGCTGGACGCCACCAGAGTTTTCAAACCGCGACAGGCTGTAGGACACCTGGAAGTTCGCCGCCTTGACCCCTCGCATCGGGTTGTTTACGTTGTCTTTCAAGGTCATCTGCAAAGCGTTGTACTTCGAGATTCCTTCGGGGAAGAGGAAGAACATCTGAGACTGACTTTGATTCACTCCGCCGAAGGCGCATGGATGCCCGATCCCATTAACCGACATACAACCTGCTCCGGTGGCATCGACTGCCGTACCTAAACCGTTGCCAGCGTAACTCGCTATAGTCGCTCCCTTAGTGATTGCACAATCGACAGTCGCACAGCCGAACGAGGTATTCGTCGCGGCGATAGCAGCTTGAGCGCCTGCCAGGTTAAAGGTGCTGATGTCGCCTTGGCGGTTGGCGTCGACACCTATCAGGGTGCGCGTTTCCACATTGCGCAAGTAATCGGCGCTGAACACCATGCCATGGCGGATTTCACGCTGGATGCCGACATTCATCTGCACCGAGCGCGGCGTCTTGTAGTCAGGCGCAAACAAACCAATAGCACCGTTCGAACCTATTCCGGCATTCAGGAAACCGCCGATATAGCTCGGATTGGGAGCCTGGAGATTAGTCGGGTTTCCCGCCTTTACCTGATTCCAGAACGTAAGAATCTGAGGGATGACGTTGCCGATATAGGTGTTATTGCCGCTGGTAGCAGGAGAGCTCCCGCAGATGCTTGCTGGAGGAGTAATGGTCCCGCCGGCAACCGGCACGGGTAGCGGGCTACCGCCAAGGCAAGCGCTGGTTACCTGGTTGAAAGCTCCGGTCTGCAAACGCAGGGGTCGATCGAATAGCACGTTGTTGTAGATTACGTTCTCATAATAGAGGCCGATGCCGGCACGGACCACTGTCTTGCCGTTCTTCATCGGGTCCCAGGCGATACCCAATTGCGGTGCGAAGTTCAGATTCGCCTGTTTGACCGGATTTCCCAATCCGGGGAAAGCGGCATTGATCGGCGCTATCGCCGGCAAATCGCTGTCGGTACGGCCGGTATCCCGGTCATAACGCAAGCCCACAGTCAAGGTGAAGTTCGGCTTGATCTTCCAACTGTCGCCGACATAGAGGCCGATCCGGTTATCCGGTCCCAGCCCGCCTGCGGGGAAACCCAAAGCTGGCGCCAGGGTGTTGAATCCCTGCCCATTACCCACGCGGAGGTGGTTCACATCCCAGTTCAACGGATTGGCAGAGCCGCCGGGGAACGGCCCGGCATTCGCAAAGGCAAGACACGACTCGGTCCCTAGGGGCCCACAGTTCGCCGCTGACGTGCTGAAAGAAACCCGCGGCGCGGTGCCGTAAAAGTCGGCAAACCCGCCGCCTTGGATGTGGTTGTAGGAAACTCCATAACGGATAGTATGGGAACGCAGCACTTTGCTGCCGTCATACTTTACCTGATTGTTTTGCTGCGGGGTGCTCTGGGGCGCCAGCAGGTTTGGTCCAACGTAAAAGTTACCCGTGCTGATTTCCAACCCAGTGCAGCAATCCGGCAGCGCATTGTTAGTGAGTGTCGCGTCCACGATCTGGTTCTGGAACTTCAAATACGAGTAGCGGATGCTGTGCGAGAAGCTGCCCGTGTTGAAGTCCACGCCGGCCACATGGGTCCGCGTGTAGTCTTTGTTGTCGTAGACGGAATACCCGAGTCCGAAAGTAGCAAACAACGAGTTCGCAAAGTAGGAGTAACGATAGAAAGCTTTGGCGCCGTTGCCGAAATTGTAATCCACCTTTCCAAGAAGGTTGCTTTCGCGGAAAGGCTGGCCGAAGCCGCCGGTCAAACTTGCGAATGGAGTGCCGGCCAAAGCAACGGCCGCAAACGCATCCTGCTTGGTGCGTTCGCCGTCGGCGAAGAAGAACAACTTGTTCTTGATGATCGCTCCGCCTACGCTGCCGCCGAACTGCTCGCGCTGAAAGTAGTAATCGTGGCCACCGGGCGCGGAGGCGGCGAAACTGTGGTCGCGAATAAAACCGAAGGCTTCGCCGTGCAGTGTGTTCGTGCCCGACTTAGTGGTCACGTTGACTGCTCCCGAGGAAGTCAAGTCGTTGGAAAGATCGAGCGAGGATTGACCGATCTGGAATTCGTCGATCGCGCTGGCTGGGATGTCAGCGGTCGTGGTGCCCACGGTCTCGTCGCTGATGTCAACCCCGTCCACGTCGATGCGGGCGGTACGGCCAAAGCGGCCTCCGAATGAAATCGAGGAGTAGCCGGCCTTGGTTGGGTCGAAATTTTGACCGTCCTGGATCTGAACGCCGGGCTCGAGTTGTGCCAAGTCGAGGAAGTTGCGGCCATTGACGGGCAGGTTCGCAATCTGCTCCGAATTAAGAATGCCTTGCACTTCAGCCTGTTCAGTGTTGACTGCAATCGTACTGGCCTGCACTTCGATGACCTGACTCTCTTGGCCAAGTTGCAGCTTCACGTTGGCGGTTGCAGTGTTGCCCACCTCTACCGTCATTACCTCGCTTACGGTGCTGAACCCTTTGGCGGAAACTTGCACTTTGTACTTACCTGGGTCCAGAGCTCCGGAAGTATAGGAACCTGAGGCGTTCGAAGTCAGCGTCTGTGTCTGACTCGTACCTTGATTGGTGATGAGCACTTTGGCGCCACTCACAACCGCGCCGGAGGGATCGGTCACGGTTCCTTGAATGCTGCCCGAACCGACAGTTGTTTGAGCTAACAGAAGTGTGGAAGACAGTAAGAATGTTATCGCTAGAGCAATACTTAAGAACATTCCAGCGGGACGGAGAGGGGGGTTGCAATTAAGGGACATCGTCCACCTTCCTTTTCAGAATCTGTTCTGAGTCTGTGTTTCCAGTCAAATGTTGATTTCGCGGGCGAGGTAGGCTGGCAATCGTGCGTCGCTAGCTCACGCCGCTCCACAAGAATCCTCGCCAAATAACAAAGGCCGACTGCGACCGCTCACATAAACCCGAGCACACGTAAAGCAACAGCAGTGCAATTAACGGACCAAGACAGTTAACGCAGACACTTTGTCATGTCATCTGCAACCCTGTCAATAGGTTAGTAAAATGTTATGTGAGCCTAATGCGGCTCGAACGAGCCAGGAAATTCCATATTTTGTAGATTGCTACTGAAAATGAAATGAGAAACAGGAGGAGAATTGCGTCAAAACTTGGATTTGGTAGTGTAATAGCCGGTCCGATGTCGCACCGTGAATGACGATGCCGCTGAGGCTCCGTCAACTTTCACTTCAATGCGGCGGAAGCTGGAATCGGAAAACCGCTGCGAGGGATAGTAAGCCAATAAGTATTGTGTGCGCAGTTCGTCACTGATTTTTCGGAAGGCGTCGTCGAGTTGAGGCACGGACGTGGCGTAGAAGTACTTGCCGCCAGTGTCTTCGGAAATCTGGATCAAGGCGTGCTCCCCGCCGATATCGCGCCCCGCGCTCGCCTCAATCGGCACCACGATAATGCTGTAAACGATGGCTTCGGCTTCCTGAGCGGAACGCACCGCTTCCTTGTAATCCACTCGACTCACCGTATCGCCGCCGTCGGTGATCACCACCAGCACCTTTCTCCCCTGTCGCCGTTCCAGCGCCTCGGCTCCCAGGTACAGCGCATCGTAGAGAGCGGTCGCCGAGCCCGGGTGAACCCGGTCAACGCCGCGGTCGATCGCCTTGAGGTCAGAGGTGAACGGCACGACTTCGCTGACGATTTCGCTGAAACCGTAAAGAGAGAGCGCATCAATGGGTCGAAGGATGGCATGCGCAAAGCGGCGCGCCGAGGACAGTTCGAGTGGCAGATCCTTGCGCGTGCTCAGGCTGGTATCGATGTCGAGCACAATGGAAAGGGGCAAAGCCGATTCTTTGTCGAACACCGAAATGTTTTGTGGCTTGCCGTCTTCCAGTAGCGCGAAGTTTTCTTTTTTCAGACCGGCGACGGGCGCACCGTGCTCGTCCGTGACCGTGACGAACACGTTCACCAGCTTAACGTCAACCTTGAGAGTAGTTTCGGGATTCTGAGTTGCGCTGGTGCCGTCCGCGCCGTCGCTATTCTTCGATATATCAGGGGACTTTGGTTTCGCCGGGCTTGAGCCACCTGATGCCCACGGTGGCTTCGGCACCTGGGCATGCGAGACCGCGACCACGATAGTCAGGAAAAGAATCAGGCTTGGCATTCGGAGCCTGAAATTGTTCTTAGCGGCCGTGCGCTCCTCCCTGCGAACGCTGCGGATATGCTCTTTCTGAAAAATAGCCCTCAACCGCAAAGCTCGTAGAGAAATTTCGCCGAAGCCGTGAAAAGGCAATCTGCTCACTTAGATGCAGACCTTTCGGAATGGCTGCCTTCGGCCTTGGGAATCCCAACTGGGAAAGGCTCGCCATCGGCCCAAACCGCGCCATCTTCAAAATATTCCTTCTTCCAGACGGGCACGGTGCGCTTGAGTGTGTCGATGAGCCAGCGGCAGGCATCGAAGGCGGCTGCACGGTGCGCCGAGGCTACCACGATCAAGACGCTGGTTTCGCCAATTTCCAACCGGCCCAAACGATGCACCATGGCGACGTCGCGGACTGGAAACTGCTGCAGTGCTTGCTCGGCCAGCGCGTCCATTTGCTTGAGAGCCATCTCTTCGTAAGCTTCGTAGTTTAGAAAGAGAGTGCGCCGGTCTCGTGTGTTGTCGCGAACCACGCCTTCAAACACGACCGCGGCTCCGTCTGCGGGCTGCTTGAGTTTGGCGAGCATCGCCTGGGTGTCGATTTTCTCGCGCACGATAGATGAGTAACGCCCGCCTCGCGCAAGGATATGGCTTTCGGGACCTGTTAAACCTCCGCTCACCGGCGGTAGGAACGCAATCTCGTCTCCTTCCTTCAACTTCGAATCCAGTCCGGCAAATTCCTGGTTGATCGAAATCGCAATCGAAGCGGCAAGTTCCCCTAGCTTGGGAACGAGCTCTTCGTAATGAATGAAGACGTCGCTCAAGGTGGCATGTTCCGGCACGTTGAGGAGATCGGTGCCTCGCCCCGCCAGATCCTTCAGCATGCCGAAAAATAGAATGCGAACCTGCATGAAATCCCGGTTGCCGCGATTGGCGGGAACTTACCAGTAGTGTAACGCGGCTGCCGCGTCACCGCTTTCCTGAGAGACAGCAAAATGCCAGTTCCCTCTCGAGAACTGGCGGATTCCGTTGCATGACTGAGCTAGACCCCGCTACTTATGAGGCTTCTCTTCGTGCGCAGGCGGTTGCGGATGCGGCGCGGCCACATGCGGCGGCGGTGCCGGCGGTCGCGGTGCCGAGCTCTGACGCTGTTGCTGCCATGCGTTGAACTTGGCTTGCTCATTTTGCTGGTGCTGAGGATTCTCCTGCACCGGCGGAGCCGGTTTCACCAGCGGATGCGGCACCGGACGTGCGACCGGCTGTGCCGGCTCGGTTTGACGGGACGGTTCCTGCGGACGCGCTGGCTCCTGCGGTTGCGTCCCTCCCGGATGTGGGACGTTCGCTGCCGGACGGTTGTTCGCCGGATTCGGCGGAGCCTGCGGATGCGGAGTTTGGTTAGCCTGCACCGTAGGCGGCTGCGGTCGCGGCGTTTCATTTGGTCGAGCCGCGGGCTGCCCGGGTCGTGGCGCCTCAGCTGGCGTTCGAGCTGCGGCTTGCGTCTGTCCTGGAGTCTCCGTACGCACGTTCGGCGCCGGGACCCGCCGTTGTTCAAAAGAAGGGCGCGGAGGCGTGGGCTGCCTGGTCGCAACCACCTGCCGGTTCACTACCGCCGCAGGCGGCTTTACCGCGGCAGGCCGGCCAGCTCCCATGACGCTCGCCCGAACCGGTTGCACCGGGACGTTGTGCACCACGGGAGCGCTCTCGATCTGTTTTTGATCCACCTTGACCACACTCGCTGCGACGGGGCGCGCGTTCACGAACGTGTCATGGGAAACCGCCGTCACCGCATTGTTCACGTGTTGATTGGCGTAGTTGATTCGAGTTACGTTGGTCGTGTTGTTGTTGATGACGGTGGTGTTGTAAACGTTAGTTACTTGAGTTACGTTTACCCGCGTGTTGGTGATGTTCACATTGTTAACGTAGGTCGGGCTGGTTCGATACGAGGGCACGAAAACCTCCCGCGGAGCCAGCGGGAACCAAGCTACGCCAGCGCCTCCACCAACGAAGCCGCCTCCCCCAACAAACACGACCAGTGCCGGTGCGTACACCGGGCGCACATAAACCGGACCCGGCACCCAGCACCATGAACTTTCCACAAATGCCCAACGTCCATAGTGGAAGGGCGCGAAGCCCCAAGGCTCATCTTCCACCCAGGTCCAACCCCAAGGCTCGACCCAAATCCAGTGGCCGTATCGATAGGGAGCCCATCCGGGAGCGACTGCGGACGGCGCCCACACCGGACCGTAATCCGCTACATAACGCCAGTGACCGTATTCGTCGAGATCCGAGGCGCCAGTCATTTCAGGGGAAATGTAGTTGGACGATTCCGCATGGTCCTCACGCTCATCGCGCTGAAATGCGAAGTCGTCGAAATCGTCGCGATTGGGTATCTGGTCGATCTCATGATCCAGTTGATCAGTGCCGGTGAACCGGGCTCGCTGGCCGGCAACCACATCGTAAGACGCTCCGCCGCCAGTCGCTTCCCCTCGGCCATGCCAAACCGTGGCATCGGTTTCACTTCCATCGGCACTCACATCAATGCGATATTCCCCAGTGCGCTGAATCTGAAAAGCCAGATTCGGCGTATCGATTTCGAACTGATCTTCGTCATCGAGGTGCCGTACGCGCACAATGATGGAACCCTGGGACAGCTTTAACTGTGCCGTGCGGTCATCGAGCTCAAGCACGGTGAGACTGGTTTCCGAATCCACGCGAATTGCCGTCGAGCCGGTTTGCAGTTCAGCTCGCGAATCCTTGTCCGCCCACAGGTTGTCACCGGTGGTCAGTGGACGATTGTTGACTGCTTGTACCCAGTCGCCTTCGCCGCCCGGCTGAAAAGAAACCGATCCCACTGTATAACTGAGTCGCGCTACGCGGCCCGGAGGATCTTGCCCCGGCCCCTGCTGTTGCGGGGGGCCTTGATCCTGCGGAGGTGGTCCCTGCGCCATGATTCTGAGCGGTGCTTGCAACATCAGCAATATCCCCGCCAAGACAATTCCAACTACTACGGCTTTGTGCGTCTTCATTGGCTTATGTTCCTCGCTGCGGTTGCGAACAGCACCCGCTTCACTCTGTATTAACACACCTCTACCCAATAAGTTCCAATACCGTGGTGGCTGCACGCAAGTACTCTATCTCAAAGAAAATATGCCAGCTCCCGTTTCCGAAAACTGGCATCCTATCTGCCAACCCGTCTGAGCTCTTAACCCACCGGCTGTTCGCTCAGAACTTTCTCCCGCTCTTCCGCATCCTGCTTCTCCTGGCGCGGCGACGAAGGAAGGGCCAGTTCCAGAACCTCGCTGATAGTCTTGACATAGTGAATGCTCAGATTCTCCAGTTGTTCGGGCGTCAAGTCCTCCTCCACATTCATCTTATTTTCCGCAGGCAAGATGATGTCGTGAACCCCCGCTCGCTTCGCCGCCAGAACTTTTTCTTTGACTCCTCCGATGGGCAGCACATTCCCGCTGAGCGTGATCTCGCCGGTCATGGCGGTGAGCGGACGAACTGCATGCCCGGTAAGCAATGAAACCAGCGCCGTAGCCATGGTCACTCCAGCGGATGGGCCATCCTTCGGAATCGCTCCCGCCGGCACGTGAATGTGAATATCGTGCTCGGCGAAAAAAGTCTCCTGTATTCCTAATTGCTCGGCGTTGGATCGCACCCAGGTCAGTGCCGCCTGCATGGACTCCTGCATCACCTGCCCGATCTGCCCGGTCATGGTGAACCCGCCTTTACCCTTCATGGTATTGGCTTCGATGAACAGAATGTCGCCGCCAGATGGAGTCCATGCCAGCCCGACAACGACTCCAGCGCGCTTGGTGCGTTCCGCGATTTCCCCTTCGCTCCGAACCTTGATGCCGCCCAGAAATTCCTGGATGATCTCCGGGGTCACCACCAGTTTTGCGGTTTTGCCTTCTGCTTGACGGCGCGCCTGCTTGCGGCAGACTGTGCCGATATTCCGCTCCAGATTACGCACACCGGCTTCGCGCGTGTAATGCCGAATGATGTTGCTGACCGCTTCTTCCGGGAACTCGATGTTTTCGGGCGTGATCCCGTTCTCTTCAATCTGTCGCGGAATCAGGTACTGAAATGCGATGCGCACCTTCTCTTCCTCGGTGTAGCCCTGCAGTTCGATGATCTCCATGCGATCCCGCAACGGCTCCGCGATCGGATCAAGCATGTTTGCCGTAGTAATGAAAAGCACTTTCGACAGATCGAACGGCACATCCAGATAGTTGTCCCGGAAACTGAAGTTCTGCTCCGGATCGAGCGCTTCCAACAGCGCCGAACCGGGATCGCCGCGAAAATCGCGACCAACTTTGTCGATCTCGTCGAGCATAAAGACTGGATCCTTGGTCTCCGCGCGGCGAATACCCTGGATGATCTGCCCAGGCAACGCCCCGATATAAGTGCGCCGGTGACCGCGGATCTCAGCTTCGTCGTGAACCCCGCCCAGCGATATGCGGACAAACTTGCGTCCCAGTGCCCGCGCGATGGACTTTCCCAACGAAGTCTTGCCCACGCCGGGCGGTCCGACAAAGCAAAGAATCGGTCCCTTCATCCCGGGTTTCAAACGACGCACGGAGAGATAATCGAGAATACGGTCCTTCACTTTTTTCAGATCGTAATGATCCGTGTCGAGAGTTTCCTTAGCTTTGATGATATCCACGTCGCCGCCAGAGGTTTTCGCCCACGGCAGCACCGCCAGCCATTCAATGTAGTTGCGCGTAACCGAATAATCCGCAGCCATGGGCGACATGCGTGAGAGCCGCCCTAATTCTTTCAGCGCCTCTTTCTTCACCTCATCGGGCATTCCCGCCGCTTCGATCTTCTGCCGCAGTTCTTCCGTATCCCGCGCGCCCTCGTCCTGCTCCCCCAATTCTTTCTGGATGGCCTTCATCTGCTCGCGCAAATAATACTCACGCTGGGTTTGCTGCACCCGATCCTGCACTTCCGACTGAATCTTGTTGCGCAGTTGCTGGACTTCCAATTCCTTGGCCAGGTGCTGATTGATCTTCTCCAACCGAACCCGGACGTCGGTAGTCTCGAGTGTGTCCTGCTTATCCGCGGTGGAGAGGGAAGGCAACGAAGAAGCAATGAAATCCACCAGGCGGCCAGGCTCTTCAATGTTCATGGCTACGGTGGAGAGTTCGTCGGACAAAGTCGGTGAGCCCGCCACAATCTGCTGAAACAGGGTTAGAACGTTGCGCTGCAGAGCCTCCACTTCAGAACTCTTCGGCGGAATTGCTTCGGGCACCGAGTCCACTCGAGCCCGCATAAAGGGCGCGAGTTGGGCAAACTCCACCAACCGCACCCGCTCCAGACCCTCCGCGAACACAAATAGGCTCTGGTTGGGCATCTTGACCACTTTGTGCACCACCGCCAAAGTTCCTACCGTATAAAGGTCAGAGGGCTGGGGTGTGTCGACGCGGGCTTCGCGCTGCGCCACCACCACGATGGTCTTGTCCTCGCCCAGGGAATTGATCAACTGGACGGAGCTGTCCCGGCCCACGGTCAGCGGCAGCACGGCATGCGGAAATAAAACCGTATCCCGCACCGGAAGAATCGGCAGCGCCCGCTCTTCCGGCTCGCTATTCCTTGCGTTTTCTTTAACTTCTTTTGCTTCCTTGGCTTCTTTTACTTCTTTTGAATTGCGCTCGGCGCGCGATGACTGTGCCATGATTTCACCTTGAGTGTAATATGCTCAAGTTTGATGAGATGAATACCCCGGAGGATGCAACTGACCCTCCAGAAATGATTTCTGTGAGCTGCTGAATTCTAAACCTTCTCTGGAAGGTTTGCACCCAAACGAAGGTGCAAGGTACAAGGTGCTGGGAACGATGCCGCCGGAACGCGCCCACAAAGCGTCAGGCTGCTTGGTAAATCCCCAGCACTTTGACCAAATCGGCCACCTCCGCAAGATGCCGCAACGCTCGGCGAGCCACCTTATTATCTCCGCAAAGCAGGTCGGCGTAAAAGACGTATTCCCACGGACGCCCCCGCATGGGCCGAGATTCAATCTTGCTCAAGCTGATTTCCCGCAATGCAAATACGCTCAACGCCTTGAACAGCACGCCCGGCGAATTTTTTACACTGAAAGCGATCGACGTCTTATTAGCGCCTCGAACCATCCGGCGGTCCTTACGGATCAAAAAGAATCGGGTAAAGTTCCGCTTGTCATCCTCAATCCCCGCTGCCAGGATCCGGCCTCGGTAGACGGCGGCAGCCTGCCGCCCAGCGATCCCCGCCGCGTCCCGTAACCCGCTCTCGATTACATACTTCACGCTGCCCGCGGTATCGTAAAAGTGCGTGGCCTCGATCCTCGGATATTTCCGAAAAAAATCTCGGCATTGGTCGAGCGCGACGGGGTGCGAATAAACCCGGCGAATATCGCCGATCTTCACTCCTGGCGCAGCGATCAGGTTGTGCACGATCCGCAAGCGATATTCCCGCTGCACAAAGACATTGCGGGCTAGCAAAAGGTCGAAGTGCTCCGCCACGGAACCTGCCAGCGAATTCTCGATAGGAATCACCGCCACATTGACCGAACCACGTTGCACCCGATCGAAGACCTCAGCCGAGCGCGCACACGGCACAATACTGCAACCACGCAACATGCGCTTGGCCGCTTCATGGCTGAACGAACCCGCTTCGCCCTGGATGGCAACTTTCATAGGAACAACTTACTTGTCCCCGCGGCTCGCATGCAATTCCTTTTCGAGCACGAACGCATCCACTCCATTCGAGTAGTAGCGCGGGATTGTCTTTACTACACTGTAGTCATGCCCCTTGTAGAAAGTCAGGGCCCCGGCATTGTCCACCGCGGTTTCCAGCACGACGCGATGGCAGGCAGCGGAACGCAAGCGCTCTTCCGCCGTGGCCAGCAACTTCGAACCAACCCCAAAACGCCGGCTTCCAGGCGGCACGTCAATGGTCAAGATACGTCCGATTCCGCGCCGGTTCGCCTGCGCCACAATGAAGCCCAAAAGCCGAGATGGAGATTCGCGGACCCATCCTGCAGCCAATGGCTCAGCCACCATGGTAAAGGCCCCTCGCAGCCGTATGTACGCCGCCAACTCTGGCCGGGAGTATGCAATCCCCGGCGCAAAACACTCCTGATCAATGCGCCAAAGGCTGTCGAAATCCTCGCGCCGAAACTCTCGCAGCACAAATCCCACCCCGTCATTGTAGCGTGAAGCTTCACCTGTTCCGGCCTTCTTGATGACGCTGAGAGGGTTACGCATGCCCGCAAAAATAGTCCAACAAACTGTTGCCCGGCTTGCACCCCAAGACGTACCATTCGCATCAGAGAATAATTGTGGGGCGCCTCTTTCTGATTGACGCGGCCGGCGCACTGGCCCTGGTAGGGCTCTGGTATTTCTGCTTGGCCAGCTATAACCACCGCCGTGGAAGTAGAGCCTTGCGCTGGGTGGAAGCTGCCTGCTTACATCGCGGCCAAATAACCCAAGCACGCTGGGTGGGGGCCTCCCGCCTGCAAGCGCATCTGCAATTCGCCGCTCATTGGTTTGAGAACGCCCGCGTGACCATCCGCCTCCTGCCTCGGCCGTTACCCGTACAATGGATGTTAAGTGTCTGGCACAAGCAGCGAGAGACGCTCACCTTTGAAGCGGATCTGGACTGCGCCCCCAGCGTCCGTTTAGAGGTCCTCCGCCATCGCTGGCTCACCCACAGCGACAACAAGCTAGTCCGAAAATCGCGCAACTGGACGGTGGTCCGTCCCGGCCCCGTAGTGCTGACCACATGCACTCAGTGGAAACAGGAACTTCCGCCCGTGATCAACACCCTGATGACCTCTCGCGGCCACACCCTGCTAAGTGTCCGCTTCCGCCCAGAGTCCCCGCACCTGGCCGCCACCATCGATCTGGACGCGCTCTCCGATGAGCGCGCCGCCGCCGGATTCCTGGGAGTGCTGCGAGATCTGGCCGCCGGAGCCTCCACCCACCGCCAGTAGAAAAGGCCATCGCTCGTAATGATGGCCCACCCCCGTTGACAAAGCCGCGATTTCGTATCACGATTCGGGGATCGGGATTCGTATTACGATTCGATCGCGATTCGTATCAGGATATGGCTTCAGCCATACCGCAAGCGCCCCCAAGTCAACTCGGCTTCCGCCGCCGCCGTTCTTGCTCGTGTGGGCACGGGCGCACCTGCCAACTACACCGGGCGCAGTTTCAAAGACAAACCCATTCGTGAAGTCGTTGTCGCCGATGATAGAAAGGCTTTGTCCCATTCCGGCTGCAGCCCGTGCATCCGTCGCCGAGAGACCCGGCAGCGCGGTACGGTGGTCTTACGCTCTTACCAAAATCACAGTCGCATCATCATGCAGACCGGCCCCGTTGGCAAACGCCCGCACGTCTTCGAGGATGCTCTCCGCGGAAGCGTCGTTCTGACGAAAGTGTTTTTCAAGCCGCTCCGCGCCGTACTCTTCGCCTTCCGGATTCGTCGCCTCAGTAATGCCGTCGCTATAAAACAAAAGGCGTGAACCTTGGGGCAACTGCACTTGAGCCTCAGAGTAGTCTCCGGAACCGATTCCTAGGGGCATGCCTCGCTCCGAATCGAGGAAGCGTGCATGAGAGTTCTCGATCAAAAGCGGACGCAAGTGTCCAGCGCTCGAGAACGTCAGAGTCCGGGAAGTGGGATCGAGGATCGCGTAGAGCATGGTGACAAATCGGCCGGAAGGAAAATCATTGACCAACAATTGGTTGAGCTTGTTCAGTACCTCGCTGGGGCAGCATGCGCTTGCCAAAGAGCGAAGCATCCCGCGAGTTGCGGACATCAGCAGCGCCGCCGCCGTACCTTTTCCCGAGACGTCGGCCAGCACCAATCCCCAGCGACCATCGTCGAAAGGAATAAAATCGTACCAATCTCCCCCCACGGCTCCGGCCGGAGTCGAGAGTCCGGACACGACGAAGCCCGGAATGTAAGGCGAACTCCTGGGCAGCAACGCCTGCTGAATCTTGCGCGCCTCGTTGGCCTCGCGGCTCATCTCCTCTCGCTCGCTCCGCTCCTGCTGGAAGCGACGCGCATTGTGGAGCGCGACCGCTACCTGTCTGCACAGTGCCTGCAAAAGCCGAAGTTGCTGGGAGGGAAACGCATCCAACTCGGGATGCGAAGCCGTGAACACGCCAATCAGCTTTCCATCCACATGCAACGGAATCGCTACCTCGGAGAGCGTGCACTCTTCGCATCCGATGTAGTACGGATCCTTTCGCACGTCGGGTGCATAGCGCGTCTGGCCGGTAGCTGCGACGTAGCCGACCATACCTTCTTTCCCGATCTTCAGGCTGTGGCCTTTGCCGCAGACATCGCAGCCAGCGCAACCGTGGGCGCAGGCCAGAACCAATTCCCCGCGCTCTTCGTCGTGCAAGTAGATGTCTGCCTCAACGCACCCGAAGGAGCGCGCCACATCGTTCACAACTTTATCGATCAGCCGATCCAGGTCAAGGATCGAGCTGATCTTCTGCGCCGCCTTCTGCAGCTTCAGCAAATCCTCGACTTGACTGAAGGCCAGCTGGTGAGCCCCTTGGTATTCCGCTCGAGTCACTCTGGGGATGGTCGCCACGGCCGTTCCCTCCTGATTGTAAGTGCAAGTGAAAACGATACTTACGCTACACATAAGATGTCGGCCCGGGCTTGGGCGATTCACTATTCAGGCGAAAACAGGAGGAGTCTGCCGGAAACGAAAGTGACCGCGGGCTGCCTTGCATGCGAACCAGTTGCGCGTAATCCGCCGTGCTGCGCAGCATCCAGTACATCCTCACGGCCAGCTTGCGGGCCACGGCGACCTTGGCCACCGAAGCCCCACGACGGAACTTCAATCGTTGATATACCCGCCGCAGCTGCGGATCGAAACGCGCCGCGGTGGGCCGGCTTCGACCAGCAACGAACGCATCATCGGGTTGCCTTGCTTGCTGATCGATCCCAGCCGCTGCTTCCCGCCCGAACTGTGCTCCTGCGGATTCAGTCCCAGATAACTCACCACTTGCTTGCTGTGTTGGAAACGCTCCACCGGCCCGATGATCAGCACGAAAGCCAGCGACGTCACCGGCCCCACTCCGGGATGAGTCATCAACCGCACCGCCAACGCCTGACTCTTCGCGGCTTGTTCCACCGCCTGGTCCAGTCGGGCCACCGAAGCCTGCAGTTCATCGAACAGGCGCAGCAACTCTTGCCGCCGATAGCTCGCCCACGGCCCCAGTGCCAGCGCTTCCAGTTCCTGGCGCCCCTTGGCG
>Ga0310039_10000085_pt1 | contig 100712 bp, 115 predicted proteins | sample Sb_taG_4_FD_200460 | JGI IMG/M metagenome (GOLD analysis project Ga0310039, IMG submission 200460) | Peat soil microbial communities from Weissenstadt, Germany - Sb_50d_6_BS metaG (v2) (version 2) | ecosystem: Environmental > Terrestrial > Soil > Wetlands > Peat | place: Germany: Weissenstadt...
CCTGGATGGCAGGCTACTCGTCTCTTATAGGAAGCGGTTGCTTTTGTCTTTGCCTTGGCCGTTGCCGGTGCAGGAACTTTCTCCCGCCCGCCCGGCTCCGCGCATCAAGCCGGAGAAACCAAAAAAACCCATGCCCCGCATCTACAACCTGGGCGGTCGCCCCGCCCTAGCCGCCGTTACTTAACCAGAAAGGGGGTGACAGAGTCTCGTTGCAGTTAATACGACATTTTCTCGTTGCAACAACAGTGTTTGTACCCGAGAACCGGACTCGGATAGGCAGTTTGTGGGTTGATTTTCCACCCCAGTCTGCGATAATCGACCACCACTCACGCGGGTACGGAGAGGCCGTGTCCACCTTTTCTTCCCATCGCCGAGCGCTGGACGAAACGCCGCCACCAAAGCACGAGCCTGCGTGGATACTCCAACTCACCCCGCAAGAGCGAAGCACCCTGGTCGCCACGTTTGGCGGCTGGGCGCTCGACGGCCTCGATGTCATGGTGTACAGCTTCGTCATCCCCAGCCTGATTGCCGCCTGGCACATCAGCAAAGGTGAGGCGGGTTTGCTGGCCGCCGTCGTACTTCTCATCTCTGCCATCGGCGGTTGGCTGGCCGGTTTACTCGCCGACCGCTTCGGACGCACCCGCATCCTGCAAATCACGATCGTATGGTTTGCCTTCTTCACCTTTCTCAGCGGATTCACCCATTCCTTCTGGCAACTGCTGCTGACCCGTGGCCTGCAGGGCCTGGGTTTTGGTGGCGAGTGGGCCGTGGGATCGGTTCTCATGGGCGAGACCATCCGCGCCCAACATCGCGGCAAAGCGGTGGGCACCGTGCAAGGCGGATGGGCCATCGGCTGGGGCCTGGCCGCCATTTTCTACACCGTGCTGTTCTCCCTGCTGCCCGCGGCTATCGCCTGGCGAGCCATGTTCTGGATCGGCATCTTGCCCGCACTGCTGGTCTTTTACATCCGGCGCTGCGTGCCCGAACCCGCGGTCTACAGCAAGACCCGCCAAGAGTTGGCGCGATTGGGCGACCAAAGCCACTTCCTCGAAATCTTCAGCCCCACTCTCCTGCGAATCACAGTATTGACTTCGCTCATGGCCACCGGCGCCCAAGGCGGCTATTATGCCATCACCACCTGGTTGCCGACCTACTTGAAAACTACGCGCGGACTGTCAGTGCTGAACACAGGGGCCTATCTCATCGTAATAATCGCTGGTTCCTTCGTCGGCTACATGGTCAGCGCATACCTCACCGACCGGCTCGGCCGCAAACGGACGCTGATTGTTTTTGCTGCCTCTTCGTTTCTGACGGTTGCTGTCTACACCTACCTGCCCATCAGCAACCACGTCATGCTGGTGCTCGGATTCCCCCTGGGCTTTTTCGCTTCCGGTTCGTTCAGCCCGATGGGATCATTCCTGACCGAGCTATTTCCCACCCGGGTGCGAGGATCGGCTCAAGGCTTCGCCTATAACTTCGGTCGCGCGGTGGGCGCGCTTTTCCCCACATTAGTCGGCTATCTCAGCACGCGCCTTCCTCTCGGACACGCCATTGCCGTCTTCGCCGTGACCGCATACCTAGCCATGATTGTCGCAGTGTGCTTGCTGCCGGAGACGAAGGGGAAAGAATTAAGCATCGTTGACTGACTCGGAATGCTCCACCAATCGGGCCCGGAGAAAAACCCATGCCATCCAGCTAAGAACGCGCGTCTCTGGTTGCGGATCGCAGTGAATGCACTGGACTCTGTGCGGATTCTATCGCTCGCGACGTCCCGTCCGTTATATGCTATGCCAGTTTCACGGTTGCTATATCCGATTTATAGCGTATTTTATAAATGGGTTTTGGGAAGGGCACGGCTTCAGCCGTGCCGCTCAGAGCCCGGGAAAATGCGGGCTTTAGCCCCTGGGGGAGTGCCTTTGCGAGCTCAAGAACATTTATAAAACTCGCTCTGGATCCCTCGCTAACCGGGGATGACCAGTGTGTTGTCGGTCCACGCTCTATCCGAAAACCGTCCAGAGGTCGTTATAACCAGCAGGTTCGCGCCGGTAGAACCAAGATTCTCCCTCCCCGCCCTGCCCCTGCGCGTCGCTCTTAAAGCGAAACTCTACTTCTCGTTTATGCAGTACTCGCCGACAATGTTATCCGGGTTCTCGGTATTCCCCGACTGCGCATACAGGTCAACGTTGGCGCAATCGTACAGCCCGTGGTTCTTGGGCAGCCGGACCATCCAATAGCTTCCCGGCTGCGCAGCCGTGCAACGCGGCGCCGACTTGTTGCATTGCAGTTCGAATGGCTTCCCCGACTCGTTGATGTTCACGATAACCACGCCATTGCTCACCGTCGAGTCTTTCACCGTAATCGGCGACTTGTCCTGCGCAAAGAGCGGAGCGGAACAGATTAAGAGAAATAGAACAATGCTTTGCTTCATAGTACCCCCCTCGCAACCCGACCTGAAGCCACCCTGTAGGAGGCTTGCCCCAGGCTGAGTTGCTTCCAACCTGATTATCTCTCCCGCCTCGTTTCTCCGCTGTGACTCGGGTCACACCCCAGGGAATCATCCGGCACAATGGAGTATCACCATTTGAAAGCATGCACTTTACGCGAGGCTGAATGACCCGGCCGCGAAGTCTAGCACCTGCTGCACCAGCCGGATGGCCTCACCCTCGCATGAAGCAAACCGCAACCCCTGAAGCGCAACTCCGGAGGGTGGCCCATCCTAACGTCGTGCTTTTCGACGCTAGGGTGGGGACGCCGCCAATCCTTGGATACCCATGTTCTCTTTGGAGGAACAAACTGAGAACCGAGAACTGACAACCGGTTTTTCGTTATCCTGGGGGCTGGCCCCACGTACATCCGCTCCGCCAAGGAAAGGTTGAGAAGACCGGCAGGCCGGATTCGTCTTGCTCTGCACCGGAAAACCGCGGACGTCATTGCGAATTCGAACCCATCAGGCGAATGAGATGCGCGAACATCGAAGGCAGAAAAACCTTCCAGCCCCGTACTCCTAAGCGAACACACCATGTAAGAGTCATATTGCGAACTGCAGCGCCTGAAATCGCCACTGATGATGGCAATTAGCCGGCGACTCCGAAGTATGCTCGCCGGACATGGTCGCTGGTGCGCAACTCCTCGCTCAGGCCTTCGAGGACAATCCGTCCCGTTTCCATCACGTAGGTGGAGCGAGAAACCAACAGTGCATCGTTGACGTTTTGAGCCGCGAGCAGGATGCTGACGCCTTCGGCAGCAATCCGGCCAATCATCTGGAAAACCTGTTCCACCAGCATGGGGGCTAGCCCAAGGGAAGGCTCATCCAGAAGCAGAAGCAGCGGCTCTGCCATCAAGCCGCGGCCGATGGCGCACATCTGTTGTTCTCCTCCCGACAGAGTTCCGCAGGCCTGCCTTCGCCGTTCAGCGAGCCTGGGGAACATCTGATAAATTCGGTCGAGATTTTGATGAGCTTTCCCACGGAGCGGAGGTGAAAAAGCTCCCATCAAAAGATTTTCCTCGACCGTCATCCGAGGCCACAACTGGCGGCCTTCAGGAACCAGACAGAGACGGTGACGCACGCGCTCGTGCGCTGGCTCTGAGGTTACGTCGCATCCATTGAAAACGATTCTTCCCTTGCGAACAGGAATGAGTCCCGCCAAGGCCTTGAACGTGGTTGTCTTGCCGGCCCCGTTGGGCCCGATCATGCTGACGACCTCGCCACGATTCAGGCGGAGGCTGACGCCCCAAACCACCCGGATCGTGCCATAGGCGACCTCGAGATCGTCCGCCTCAAGCAATCGATCTGGGTCGTGGCGTTCCACCATTTATGTGCACGCCGTTCTGCCGATGTAGGCCGCAATGACTGCGGGATCGCTCTGCACCGCTTCGGGTGAGCCCTCCGCCAGCTTTTGTCCGTAGTTCATCACGATGACGTGATGGGAAACCGACATGATTGCTTTCAAATTATGCTCCACGTAGAGGATCGTAGTGCCAGCTTCCTGGATCTTGCGAAGCAGGCGGAGCACAGAGGCAGTCTCGGTTTCCGTGAGCCCGCTGCAAACTTCGTCGCAGAGCAGGAGGCTGGGGCGAGTGGCGAGAGCACGGGCCAACTCGAGACGTTTCAGGTCGCCGACCGAAAGCGTGATGCTCGGTGCGTCTGCGAGGTGTGCAATTCCTACCCACTCGAGGATTTGCCTTGCATCCCGGGGGGCGTCGGCTGAACATGGGCTGCGACCGAAGCGGAGGCCCACTTCCACGTTTTCAAACACGGAAAGAGCCCGGAAGGGCCTGGGCACCTGATGGGTCCGGACGATGCCGGCCTGGGCCATGGCGAAGGACTTCGCACCGGTCAAGTTGCGGCCTTGAAAGACGACTGTCCCCGAAGTTGGTGGGATGGACCCAGCGAGGATGCTCAGAAGCGTTGTCTTGCCGGCGCCGTTGGGGCCGATCAGGCCACAAATCCCTCCCGGCTGCAGGTCGAAGCTCACCTCGTTCAACGCAGTCAGGCCGGCAAAATACTTGGTCACGCGGTTAATGCTAAGGATGGGAGCCACTCACCCTCCATCCGCGCGCGCAGACGCGGAACGACTTCCCGAGCAATCCCATAATTCCGGCCGGTTCAAAAAGAATTATAAGAATCAACAGAGATCCGTAGATGAGAAGATGCAACTGCGGGAACGACGCAATTAACTCTTCGTGAATCAGTCCGTAAACCACACCGCCGATCACGGGTCCCCAGATCGTGCCAATGCCGCCAATGATTGGCATTACAAGGATAGCAACTCCGATGCCGAACGCGAAAACACCCTGAGGATGAATGAAGGCGGCGTACTGAGCGTAAACGCCCCCTGCTGCTCCGGTGAGCGCGGCGGCCAGGGCATGGGCGAGCAACTTGGTGCGAAAGGGGTTTACTCCCAGGTCAGAAGCGGCTTCCTCATCCTCGCGGATTGCGATGAGTGCCAAGCCGAACCTAGAGCGCCGCACGTGCACGGAAACGGCCACAGCTACCACCGCCAGCGCCAACGCGGCATAAAAATGATCCAACTGGTGGAAGGGCCGTGTCTCAATGATCCGGTAACCGCTGGCGCCGCCGGTCACGGAAACATTGGTCATCACGACGCGCACCGCCTCACTCACTCCAATCGTCGCAATGGCGAAGTAGGGACCCCTCAGACGAAAGGTGGGGAGGCCTACTAACATGGAAGCCAGGACAGCTACGCCGGCGGCCAGCAGCAACGATAAAAGGGAGTTGACTCCGCTATTGACCGACAGTGCAGCGGTATAGGCCCCGAGGCCGTAGAAAACGGCAAAGCCGAAAGAGACCTGGCCGCCAAAGCCCCCCAAAATGTTCCAGGCGATGCTGACCGTGATCCAAACCAAGGTGACAAAGAGAAGCCGAACGGTGTTCGGGCCGAGTCCGAAGGCCGGAAGCGCGGCCAAAACTGCAAGCAGCAACAGCGGCGCCACAGCGAAAGCGAATTTGGAGCGGGCAGATGCGCCACTTTTTCCGGCTCCGTTCATGCCCAGCGGCGCCTTTTGTTCCAGAGTCCGGCAACTCCTTCCGGAAGCACTATGAGAGCGAGGACCAGCAGTGAGAAGGCAATTGCGGGCTGGTAATTTGCGGGTAAAACCAGAATGCAGAAAGTTTCCACGACTGCCAGAATCACCGAACCGACGGCCACGCCTGCGAATGATTCCAGGCCGCCCAGTACGATGATGACAAATGAGCGCAGCAAAAAGGGTCCGCCAAAATCGGGACTGAAGGAGTAGATCATGGCCAGCAGACCTCCGGCAGCTCCGGCGAAAGCGATTCCCACGCCGAAGGCAACCCGAGCGGTTCGCTCCACATTGACCCCAACGAGTCGTCCCGCATCGCTGTTCTGCATGAGCGCCCGAACCGCTCTCCCGAACCAGGTCTTGTGCAGGACAAACTCCAGGCCTCCGAGAGAAGCCAGCGCAGCCCCGAAAACCACGAGCCGGACAGTCGGAAAGCTGATGGGGCCGATCTGCAGTACGTCGAGGGTTCTTGGGGTGAGAATGGCTCGATCCGAGTTACCCCAGACCACATAGCCCAGATTCTGCAGCACTAACCACAATCCGAAAAGCAGCAGAAGCGAGGTCAGCGTGGGCTGATCAGAAGTGGGAATCCGCCGGACCAGAACCCAATGGACCGACATCCCGATGAGAAAAAATGCCGGAAAGGCGAGCAGCACACCCAGCAGCGGGTCGATGTGGAACTGTGCGTAGAGCTCGTAAACAAAATAAGCTCCCAGCATGAGGAATCCGGCGTGGGCGAGATTCACGATCTTCATGACGCCATAGATGATGGTCATGCCGACCGACATGGCGGCGTAGACGCCGGCCTGCAGCAGCGCGGCGATCAGCAAATTCAGCAGATCGACAGCACTCATCGCGGGGCTCGCTCAACGAGGCTTGGGTGCAATCGTTTCCCCCGTGGCGGCATCGGGCGGATAAACGATGTCCACTTTGTCACCGGGCTTGTTCTGTACGATCACGAACGGCGTGTTGATTTGGCCGTTCTTCCCGAATCGAAGAACCTGGCCGGGTAACAGGGAATCGTTCAGCTCGACGGTCCGCAATTGATCGCGGATGGCGGTCTTGTTCAAGCTGCCCGCGCTCTCGATGGCCTTTGCCAGCGCCCGCATGGCATCGTAAGCCGTGGCGGGATACCAGGAGTCGGGCGGATGGCCCGCGGATGCCTGGTAGTCGACCGCGAAGCGCGTCACCTGTGGGTAAGGGAGCTTACCCGACCACCAGATCCCCGCAAAGATGTAGTCGGTGGCGTTCCCGAGGGCCTTGCGCGCATCCGCTTCCGGCCCGCGTGCGCCATAACTGATCATCTGATGGTACATGGCGGTCTGCATATATTGCCGGTGCATGGTGATGTAATCCTGCAGGTGAGCGTCAGCCAGAAAAATATCGGCTCGGGCGTTCTTGACCTTCTGCAGAAGGCCGGAAAAGTCGGTCGAACCCAAGTCGAATTTCTCACTGAAGGCCACGTTGAAGTATCCGGGGTGCTCCTGAATCCATTTATCAATGCCTCTACCGTAGTCAACGCCGTGATCTGTGTTTTCCAGCACCAGAGCCAGCTTCAGACCCTTTTTGAGTTTCCCATGGTCCACGACACTACCGAGAAACTCCGCCGTGGTGTAGCCCAAAAGATCGGTGGGACTCAGGGTTCCGAAAATGTATTGATAGCCGTGGCTGAAGATGGTGGTTGCGGCCGCACCGGTCGTGATCCACGGAGTCTGGTATCGGTCGGGCATCACCGACTCGGCCTCGCCTAGAGCCGTGGAATAACCGCCCAGAACCGCAACCACGTTATCGGCGCTCATCGCGCGCTCGACCAGGCCTGCCGACTTCGCTTGATCGGAGCCATCATCGTAAAAGACTTCTTTCACCGGAAGCTTCTTCCCCAACTCTTTTACGAAGATGCCTCCACCTTGGTTGATCTGGTGGATGGCCAACTCAATGCCTTCGCGTTGATATTGACCCGGTTTGGCTTCCCGGCCGGTAATGGGCAGCACAACGCCGATGGCGATCTCGTTGGTGCCGCCCCTACTGCTTTTCCCGCATCCCGGCAACACAGCCAGCAGAGCCACGAACAACAGACTGAGGGAAAGCGAATACCAATTCTTCGGATTGCATATGTAGTTTGCCAAGGCAGTCCTCCTGGCAATTCGTTGCGGCCGCTCGTACTCGAGGTGCCGCTGCTCGATGGTCTAGGAATGCTCTACCAATCGCTTGAGTCTGTCAACCGGGGGATCAAGCAAAGGAGGTCGACTGGCAATGAAAAGCAACCGTGACAGGGAAAGAAACGGGCCGCACGCAAGGCCCAGCCCGAGAAGATCAGTGACTCCGTCCGAAAACTGCTCCACTCCAAGCCGATGAAGCGGGAGGACGTGAAGGTCAGCAATAAGAAACCAGAGACGTTAATCCCGCCGCAGAAGTAAGCGTACAATTTCGAGTCATAGCGCGTTCAAAGTTCTCACATGCTTTCGGGGCCTTCGGTGTATTCGGGTTCTTTCATGGTTGGAGTGTAAACCTATGACCTCAAAATCCAAGCCTATTGGTGAGAATAAGCCCACTCCAAAAACTGCAGGGGAATCCAAGAAACAGCCGAATCAGCCCGAGATACCAGTCCCGCTGACACCGACACCAGAGTCTCAGTGTCAACCACCAAGAAATCATTGCGAGATTACTTACAAAACAGAAAAGGGCTGGTGGGATAAGACCAAGCCATTCGTGGAGATGGCTGGCATCCTGCTTCTCGCTGTTTATACCCTCTACACGATCAAGATGTACCGCGCCAACAAGAAAGCTGCCGATGCCGCCACTCGCGCCGCCACGGCCGCCGAGGAGCAAGGGAAGCTCGCTTACGTCGAAGAGCGTGCGTGGGTTGGTGCCGGTAGACCAAGTTTGATGTACAAGCGATCTCCGCAAAAAGGCGAAACTGTTCCGCCATTGAGCGAACTGCTGGCTGTCAGGGTTAAGGTTACAAATACGGGCAGAACTCCAGCTATCAATCTCCGCATCGGTGCTACAGGAGCAATCGTGCCACAGGGACAAGGCATTGTGGCTACAAATAGTCATCAATACGACTATAGTTTGATGGGCAATCTTCCTCCCAATGGCGACGCCTATAAGGAAATCACGATCAAAGAGATTTGGCCGGATGTGCTCACGAAAGGTGATATTGCGATCCTTACCAGTCCAAGACCAACCCACAGACTCTTCGTTTTGGGCATGGGTTCCTATAACGATGTAATCAATCCAAAAATCAAGCATTGGTTCACTTTTTCTTTTTTCATGCTGCCCACACAGGACGCATTTGGCGTCGATCCTAACCAGCAGAACAATGACATTTGGGACCAAGAAACAAAGTAAGCCTGTCGAGTAAGGCAAGTTTCCTGCCAGCGCCATCCCTCGCATGATCATCCCAAACAGGTCTGCCCCTTTCCGATTGTTGAGCCGGAAGGAAAACTCAGTCAGGTAGCGGTGAAGGTGCTTTAAGGAGACTTTGTGGAATGCTTCCACGATCCCGCATGATGATCTGCGGCGTCACCGTCAGAGTTTGCGGGCAACCAGCACCGCCCATGTGTGCCGAAAGACCAGGCGACCCTTCTCGATGATTGGCTGAAACCCTGTCCGTGCTGCTCCTTTCAACTCCCGCTGCAACGCGGTTCGGATCCGCTTTCGGGCAGTAGGCTCGGCATGAGCAAAATCCAGCCACTCTTCAAAGTCCATTCTCACTCGGCGGGAGGAGAAGCTCATCATCTTCAGACCGACATCGGTTGCCATACACTCCATTTGGCGCTGGGAAAGCGCGGCGGTATGAGAGCGATCTCGAAGCCGCTCCAGGAGGTTGTATCTCTTACGTAGCTTGTGGTCTGCAGATGCCAGGAGATCGACAACCGCCACGTTACCTCCGGGGCGACACACCCGCTTCATCTCCCTCAGAACGACCTCCGGCCTGCGGAAGTGATGGAAGGAGAAGCGGGTCATCACCAGATCAAATGTCTCAGCTGGAAACGGCAAGGCCTCTGCCGTTCCCATAATGAAGATGATGTTGCGCAACCCGCGTTGTTGAACCTTCTTGTAACCCTCGGTAATCATTTCAAGGGTGAGGTCCAGCGCCACAACGCGCTTCACCTTGGGCGCAACGGCCTGACTCAACAACCCAGTTCCGGCTGCGACGTCCAACACACTGAGGCTCCGTTTCAACGGCAGTTGGCGCGCAACCCACCGAAGATCGGGGGAAACTCGCTCTTTTGCCCACGCCGATGCCTGCTTCTTGAACTCGCGTCTGATCAGATGATGTTGGTGGCTCAAGCTTCTCCTGCTGCATCGTTTCATGAAACGGCGAAACTCCTCAAATATTGTGACCTAATGACCGGGGGAAGAGAACAAGTCGAGAACCAGATTTGCATACTTGAGCGCTGCCGAAACAGACAAACACCGACTCGCCCGCCTGTCGCGGTCAGCGCGAGATACGCGGCCGCTGCCGGCTGCGATCCGGTGTTGCCCTCTCTCCGAAGAGGGCGAAGAATCACGCTCCAATTCACGGTGCAAAACGGTCCAATAAGGCGGTTTTCAAGATGCAGGAACGTCCGCAAAAGCCGGCAACTGATTGAAAATTTGGTGGAGCTAGTCGGGCTCGAACTATTCATCCGTGTTGATAAAGCGTAAGTTATTGATTTTTATGTTGCCAAAAAGGCCGACAATGGCACCATTACCGACTCGTGGGTACATTTTGGGTACAGTGACTCACTTCGAGCAGGACTCGACTGTCGAAGCGATTTTACACTGCACGAACGTAATCCAGTTTGATCGGCGGAAGACCTCTCAGATTCCTCACCACCCGAAAAGTCTTGAAAGCCAATCGAGATTTGATCACAGAAATCTTGTCCTCATAGTCTCTCTCAACGACCACATCAACCTCTATGGCTTCTGGAACGAGACGGCCTTCCTTACCAAGAGCGGTGATGTCGGCATGATTCTCAGCGTTCCCGGCGTGGACTACGAAAGTCTGGACCGCTTGGAGCAGGAGTATGCAGTAAAGCGGTTGGAGGCAGCGCTCAAAGCCTTTGGCCCAGGCTTCCATGTTTACCAGTTCCTCTTCAAATCGAACCGCCCCGACATACCGTTCGCAAAATATGACAACCCGATTGTGGAAGCAGCAATCGAACAACGGCGGAAGTTCTTTGAAGCGAAGCGGGACAATCTCCATCAAGTTGAAATCTTCTACTGCATCCTGCTCGAAGGCGCCCGATCAAAGACTGGCGTCGGCACGGCTCTAGCTCGCCTGTTACGCGATCCAGAGGGCGCGATGGCCGAACTCAAGTCGCAGTTCACCAACGACAGCATGAAGAAGTTGTTGCGGACGCATATCGAGCGCGATCTTCAACGGCTCGACCAGCACGTACAGGCATTCGCTCGGCAGCTTACGGATTTCATGCAAGTCGAGGTCTTGGATCGGCAGGGGCAATTCACGTTTTTCCGCCGCTTGCTGAATTATGACGACTGGCGTGTTGCCGGCAAGCCGCAGTCAACGCAGTTTCTCGACTATCAGGTCGTCAATTCCGACATCGAAGCAGAACGCGATCATCTGAGGGTAGGCGAGCACATCGTCCGTGTCCTGACGATGAAAGAGGCCATCACCGAAACAAAGCCCCTGGTGCTGGACGCATTGCTGAAGATTCCAGCCAACTTCTATGTCGTTACGGAGTGGACGCCACTCCCGGCGGACAAGGCGCGCAAGGAAGTTAACAAGCGACGCCGCCACTTCAATATGTCCAAAACAGCATTTGTCTCGCAGATGGGCATCCACCCGCTTGAGGAAGCTCTGGGTTTCAAGTCACTCTTGGAACTCGGTGGACTGGACCCCTCGGCTGAGACAATCGGTTAAGCTACATTTCGCCGTTCGCTGCCGAAGCGTTGTCGGGCGTGGTGGATGATTGGCAGTATAGCTCCGGCTGGTGAAGCGGAAGCGGGCTCTGCCGGAGGGCAACCTGCCAGGAATAACCAGCTGGAGACTCATCCACGGCGATGAGCGGGGGCACGGTCGCGAGATCGTGCCCTCATCGCATGGATAGATTTCCCCATGCCTCAGAAAACTCATCTCGCCTCCTGCGTCACGGCCGCCATCAGCCTGGGTCGCGACGACTGCAGACGTTCGAACTCGGCGGGCGGACAATAGCCGAGAGACGAGTGCAGCCGCTTCTGGTTGTAGATCTCCTCCAGAAAGTCGCTGATGCGAGCGCGGGCTTCGGCTAGGTTGCGATACTCGCTGCGATACACTTCTTCGCACTTCAGGGTTTTCATGAACGACTCGCAGCTGGCGTTGTCCCAGGGATTGCCGCGGCGCGACATGCTGATCTGCACTGCGTGCGTCTCCAACAACGTGACGTATTCGTGGCTCGCATACTGCACGCCCTGGTCGGAATGATGCACCAATCCGGGCGCGGGCCGCCGCCGCTCCAACGCCATCTCCAGCGCCGTCACCGCCAACCTGGCTTCCAGCGTGGCATCCAGAGCCCAGCCAATCGCCCGCCGCGAAAACGCGTCCAGCACTACCGCCAAGTACACGAACTCTTCCAGCAGCCGGATGTAGGTGATGTCGGCCCGCCAGAGCTGGTTGATGCCGCTCACCACCGACGCCGCCGCCAGGTTCGAATACACTTTCATCCCGTGGCCGGAGTCGGTGGTCGCCACAAACTTACGTTTCCGCAAGCACAGCAGGTTGTCTTCCCGCATCAGCCGCTGCACCCGTTTGCGGTTGACCGACACTCCGTCACGGCGCAACTCCGCCGTAATGCGCCGGCTGCCATAGGTGGGCCACTCCAGCGCCACGCGCTGCACTTGGTCGCGCAGTTCCACCGACGCCGATCGAGGGCTCACTCCGCGCCGGTAGAATCCCGCCCGGCTGACTCCCGTCAGCGTACACATTCGGCGAATGGCGAGTTGCGTTCCGGCTCTCACTTCGCGCTCGACTTGTTGGTAAACGGTGCCCCGCCACTGGCAGCCCGCAGCTGGCGCTGTTGTTCTACATGCTGCAAGGCTCGCTTCAAAAAATCGATTTCCAGGACCTGCTGCCCAATCTTACGTTCCAACTCCGCGATCCGCGTCTCCTCCGCCCGTTTCTGACCCACACCGGGAAACGCCCGCTCCCCAAACTTATCCACATCGCGGCTCCAGCGGTACAGCTCCTAGCGGTTCACTTCCAAACTGCGCGCCACTACCCCCGCAGGCTCACCCGCGCGCATTCGTTGCAGCGCATCGAGTTTGAACTCCTTGCTGAACTTCCTTCGAGACCCCATCCCAGTTTCCCCTTTCGCTGCATTTTAGGGCTTAACTGGTTGTCTCAAAATCGGGGTCCACTCCACGGAGAGCCTGCCTACAGCATCGCCACCATCGCCTCACGCGCTGGCAAGAGTGAGGCATACGTGTACGGTCGCGTTCGGCTAGCTGACCTAATACCGCCCGTGGCCGAGGCGTTCCTGAAAGACCAGATCACCATCGGCCACGCTTTGCTGATCGCCAAGCTCCCGGCTTCGCAACAGCAGGAAGCATTCTCGGCTGCTTTTCGGGGCTTGTGGACAAGCGAGGGCAACAGCCAAGTCCTGATTCCAGTGCGGGAGTTGGCCGCGTGGATTGAATCGAACATCTTGCTGCAACTGGCTTCCGCCCCCTTTGATAAGCAGGATGAAACCCTCGTTCCCGAAGCAGGTTTGTGCGCCAACTGTCCGAAGCGAACTGGCTTCAATAAGCTACTCTTTCCCGACGTGCGTAAGGATTCCTGTACTTCACCCGATTGTTTCCGGGCCAAGATCGACGCTTCCGTGAAAAAGACTCTGGAAACCAAGCCGCAACTAGTCCAGATTTCAGCGGCGTGGAATTCCCGCGAAGGCGCTCCCTTGGGTCGGAATAAGTACGTGGAGTTGGAGATAAGGAAACCCAAGACCAACGGTGCAACAAGCAAGGTGTCAGTTAACCAGAAGCCCTGCGAGAAGATGGCGGAGGCAATCGTCATGGACGGCGGCAAACGCGGACAGTTCGTCAAGGTTTGTGCCGATCCGGCTTGCCGCACCCACCACCCCAACACGCCTTCTCCGCAGCAAGTCGAGCGGGAGCGGGCGGAGGAACGGAAGCGCATCGAAAACGAGAAACTGGCGATTACGACTCGCCATCGCATCTTGGCTACGATCCTCCAGCGCGTATCGGCGCCGTTGAAGAAGGCCGACTTGCTGGCGGTCGCCCATTACCTGATCGGCCGTCTCTCCTACAGCCAAGTTCCGGCTCTGGCGAAGCGGCACAAGGTCGAGGCGAAGAAGGATTCCGCATCCGCACAGGGACTTCTGGCCAAGCAGGTTAGCACCTACGACGAGGCCGAACTCGGCAAGCTGCTTCTCGAAATCAGCCTGCTGGATTCGGCTTATCAGCGATCCACTTCCAGCCGCGACGACGTTCTCATGGACGCCGCCAAACGCTACCGAGTAGACACAGAAAAACTCCAGAAAGCCGTTGCCAAGGAGTTTGCCGTGAAACGAGACAAGAAAACAGCGGTCAAGCCGAAGGCTCGAAGCAAGACGGGAGCCTGAGCCGGGTTCCCTTTTGATTGGTGGCGGAGTGCTAACTCGCACTCCGCCTTTCTTGTTTGATTGGAGTCCGGCGCAGCGGTATCAACGGTCGATCAATCCGCCCATTGAAGCTTCTTCTTGTCAGCTCGCAAGACCTAAAGAGGTGGGCGCATTCAGCTCGCTTCGGTCGCTCGGCGTGGGCGAGATCGCGCTGCATGGTGTGCGCCTCCTCGGCGACACTCAATCTGTCTGGCGAAGTCCTATTTTGCCGGCGCGATTGTCTTGACAGCGAGTGTGGTGCCCGCAAATTCTCCCGCGACCGTCACGCGCTGGCCGGCAAACGTGTCAAATTGCTTGTTGTCGCCAGTCAGGCCATACATGCTGCTTCCCACTACCAGTCCGTAGGTCCAGTCGCCTTTCAATTTCATGCACTCGCGCGTGCAGTCGGAATCGCTCTTGCCGGGGCTCATGTGCTTCTTGCCACACATCGTATCGGTTACCGTTCCAGTGAGCGTTTGTGGTGCCGCTGCAAAAGCGCAGAAGGCCAGGAACGAAAAGATGATCAAGACCACAACTGCGGGAGTTCGAGTAAGCATAAAAACAGTCCTCCTAAATAGTTCATCGAGATTGGTTGAAGTGCACACCTACTTGGCGCTCTCCGTTGATGCATACAACACAGATCGGGCTGGCGATCGTCCGGATTTGACCATCGGCGAGACCTCCAGTTTGTTACTGCCAAGCAATTCCATTGCGTTCATGACAGCCGGGACGTAGTGTCGCGTCTCGTCCGGCAGGCCACGGTCGATTCGCGAGAAATCGCCGTGTCCGGTCTTCGCCACGGCCCGCTCGACGGTCTGCTCTCCAGCGTTGTAGGCGGCGAATGCCAACCGCCAGTCGCCGAATCTCTGATACAGATCGTGCAAGTAGCGAGCAGCTGCAACCGTGGATTTCGCGACGTCTGTCCGTTCATCAAGCTTGGCTGTCACGGCTAGACCGTAGCGACGCGCGGTATCTGGCATGAACTGCCAGATACCCCGTGCGCCTTTGGGGGAGAGCGCGGCCGGCTGCCCAGCGCTTTCTACTAACACGAGGGCAGCAACCTCGTCTGGGATACCTTCTTCGTGCAAAATGGGCGTCATCATTGGTCTGAGTTCCGTTACTCTCGCCACGGCGCGACGGACCGCTTCGTCGTTGCCGTTCCAATATTGCTCAGCGAACTGGTGAAGCGCCTTCGCATCCGGCGGGGCTGTAGTCTTGGCTGCAACGTCAGCAATCTGACTGCTCGCTGCTGCCTCTCGCATCACATTGGCCAAGGCCGAATCGGCTGCACTGTCCAAGGCCTGGCGGTAGGTCGCAAAATCATCTCCGACCGACGCCGCTGGAACGGCGTAATGCGCCGTCTGCGACCAGGCGGACGCGACGAGTGCAACCAGCACGACCAACATTTCAAGTTGCTGAGTCCACCTAGACATGTACCGGCTCCTGTATATTTGCTGGTTCAAGGGGCTTGGGGCCTTGCTGTTTCAATTTCGGCTTTACCTCGAAGTTCCATTTCCAGATTGCGAAGACCGGCGGATAAATAATGAGTTCCATCAGGAACGAGGTGATGATCCCGCCAATCATGTGCTGCTCCATCCAGACCGAGCTTCTTCAAGATCGGTTTCAACTGCCTCTTGATGAAGTTGTCGGGATGCAGGCGACGACCTTCCCTACTCAGGAAAAGTGGCTCCTCGGGATTCCTGTCCTCAACGTAGAACCGAAGACGTTCCGTGAGTTGCGGCGAGAGAGCGAAGAATCGCTTCTTGCCGTTCTTCGGGCGCTTCAGTTTGCTTTTCCACCTACTTCGCTGAACCGTGATTGCCTGCTCGTTCAAGTCGACATCTCCGACGTTCAGGCCGCAGATTTCTCCGCGCCTGATGCCGGTCTCCGCTACCCCAAAAGACACTCTTGTAGGGCTCGTTCGCGGCATCGATGATCTGTTTGACTTGCTCCACCATGAAGCTCGGTTGCTCCTCGCGATTCCAGGTCGGCAGAACCAGATCGTCGCAGACGTCGTGCGTGACATAACCCCACGCTCTTGCCGAGGCCCACAGAAGGCGCAGCGTCGCAACCCGGTTACGGATTGTTTTCTCGCTACGTTTGTCCTTCCCCGGACTCGACCACAGCGTGATCACGTCTTGCACGATCTCTGTTGAGATGTCTCTTAACCGTGTCGCCCCGGAGGGCCGCCAACCAGGCCTTAATTTCGCTCTTCTCGCTGTCTTGGGTGCTTCCCTCGTGGTGAATCATGACTTTGCTTTTCCACTTTGCTGCAAAGTCCTCGAACGTGGCAGTAGGCTTTGCTCGGTAAATGGGGCTGTTGATCGCCGCCAGGCGGCGATTCGAGTTCACGTTGTGCGAGGCGCTTGGTCGGAAACTCGGACTTGTCGCCCAGGATCTCCGAACGATGGATGCGGATGATGCTTCCGTCTGGCTGTAGTTCGTCTTCTAGCCAACGTCCGTACCACTTCTTCACCCTTGTGCCCCGCAGGATGAGCGATCCCTGCTGGTATCGCTTTCGAGCCACGGAACCTCCGTTCCGTTGACCCGACGACTCTCGCGGGCATTGTACTTTGTTTTCGTGGATGACCGCCTGACCCCCCGCAATCAATCTGGGAGCCAACGGTGAGCACACCTTTCCGTTCACGGCCAATAGTGCCGAAGCGGTGAGGATGACCCACGCGGACGAGGGTGTTTGACCGTATATGTGTAGATTCTCTTGCAAGAATCCCGCCTTTCAAGGCTGCATTCGGTTCTCTTGCCGTTCGCGTCACGCGAGCTTTGTAAGCTCGTCAAACGGGCTGAACGCAAAAGCACGCACTAATCAATACTGGTTTCCAAGAAGGTCGGGGCAAAATCCGCCGATTCCAAGGGGGTTGGCCGCTAGGAGGAGGTGCTGCTGAGGGGCTCAGATAGGACCATTCGAGTTCCAGTTCTTTCCGCAGTTGGTCCAGAGCATCTATCGTCGCCAGAGAACCAGGCCTCACCCAGTTCGGGAGATCTGGGCTATCGACGACGCGGACTCCAGGTTTGACCTCCAACCCACCCGCCCCGCCCACCCAGAGCACCCTTTTGATTCCCGCCTTCTTAATCGCGGCGATGATGGACGCCGTTCCCCTAACCTGATCGGCATAAAGATTCGGGTTCTTCCACCCAGGATTGAAAGCGCTGATAATCGCATCGTTTTCCTGGATCAACGTCGCAAGAGAAGTGGTGTCATAAACGTCGCCAGCCTTCGCAGTGAGACCCGCACGTTTTTCAAGCTTCTCGGGATGGCGCACGATCGCTGTCACGATGTGCCCTCGGTCGAGCGCCTCCTTAAGCAAAGCGGAGCCAACGAATCCTGTTGCACCCAGCAGGGCTACCTTCATTGTGTACCCTCCGAGTCAGTAGCGGCAGAACTAGCGGGCTAACCCACCTGCACGGTTAGCATCGATATCGATCCGCCATCGACACCTTCTATTGGGAAAGTGACGATTTCGCCTTGCTGCTTAGTCGCGATGACATACAGCATGGATAGCCCAATCGTAGGGGTCGGGCATGTGCCGACCCCACGCATACGCATGGAGATTGTGGACTAGGTTTATTTTCGTCGATGCTTAGCTGGACGACGGGAATGTCAGCATCGGGATATACGTGCCGGAGCACCGACCATGTCCCATGATCGAGCCCCCAAGAGTTGTCGAGCGTTACCTCCAGCGGCGCGAGCAATTGTTGTACTCGACGGGCGAGTTTGGGATCACCAGGCGCAGGGTATTGCAATTGAAACAATTCTCGCGGACCCCCCCAAAAATCGTGAATGGTTCTCGGCGAAGTGGCGATGGTTACTCCGGTTTCTGAAACAAACCAGTGGGCCGAGATAGAGAGAATGGCTTTGGGTTTGGGTGTTGTCCGTCCTATGCGGCTCCATGCTTTTGTGTAGCCGTTGTCGAGGACGGCGTTCATCGGATTGCCATGACCAAAGAAGATCGCGGGGAGTATCTCAGCCATGTCCAGGCACCTCTTTTGGTTCACGCCACCTCTGCGGGCTATTGGCGCGGGTGGCCTAGTGCTGTCAACCACGTCCGCTTAGCCGTCAGTTCAGATACTGGCGCCCAGAGTATCAGTTTCGCGGACGCAATTGCGCGAGACCACTGGTGAACGAAAGCAAAGCAGCTTGACTCAACCAATTCTCTTCTCCTGCCAGGGGTCACGGCATACACAGGAATTGTGAACTGAGAACAATTGGGGTGGTGACTGTTTGCTCCTCTTCGATCCGATGACGTCATCGCTGAAGCAGCGCGCGGTCGCAACCCGCGTATTTAATGGCCTTCCTCAGTTTCAATCTATTCGCCTGCGTCGCCTGTTTCAACCGCCGAGTACCACATTCTGTAGATTTCGGTACAACGCCTGCCTACGGTTTTGCGTGATGTTAAGTCACATGTTTCCAGTACCCACTGGAATGCGTGGAAATGGGGATTTTGGGACAGGGTGCCAGTCGACATCTGGCCCACAACCAGCACACTGAATCGCTGAAGACCTCAGGAAAACTACGGATTCCGCCTGATCGGCAGTCAGTCTACCTCCTCCGCATCTGCGCAGCAGCAGTACTTTGTACCGCTATCGACCAGTTTCTGGATAGCCGACCATCCGTGGGTTGATCCACACAAGCGCTAACTTAAGACTTGTGGCTGGAGTGGCCTGCAAAACGTTCCGCAAGGGGGGCCTAGCTAGGACTCGCGGCTGGGCAGATGCCATCCTCGGTATATCGCCGTAACTCGCAGCCAGAAGCAAAGTAGTGCGCCCACGGTCAACATCACAAAAGCTGGGTAATGCAAATCATATCCGACCACCACTACGATGCCAGCCGCCAGCGCAGCAACAGCATAAATATCCGCCTGGAGCACCGTCGGCGTTTGGTTGACAAGCACATCGCGCAATATGCCACCACCAATCCCGGTTAGCACTCCCATAAAAATCGCCATCACCGGATTGAGTCCCGCGACGAGCGCCTTTTGTGTGCCGGCGCGACGGCAAAGAGGCCGAGACCCGCGCCAAACTGCGACTCATCGAAAAGCACATCAGTTTTGCCTTTGGTATGTGAACCGGTCGCGCAACGAAACTGTCGATCATGGACTGAGTGGACAGAACGTCGCGAAACCTGAGTTCATGGCGGCGACCTGTGCCGGGTGAGGCATCAACTGGCTGGCAGATGCCCCGCCCAGTGCGCGTTCATTAAACGATTAAGGCCTTTCTGTCGGAGGAGCCGATCCATTCCTCCTCGCTGGCTGCTGCATCTGCAAGCGCCGCTGCTGCTCTGCGTGCTTTTGCTCCAGTTGCTGCGTCTGTTGCTGGTGTCGCTGTTCTACCTGCTGCTTCTTCGCTTCATCTGCGTTCTGTTGCGCTAGCCGCTGGTGGTCCTGTTCCTGCCTCTGCTGGAGTTTCTGGTGGTCCTGTTCCTGCTTTGCGGATAGTTTGTCCTGCTGTTGCTGGTATTTCTGGTCCAGTTTAGGGTCTCCCGTGTTTGGAGGAGCAGGGCGTTGGTGCGGTTGAAGATCCTTAGCGTGGGACGCATCGGGAGGCCGAGGAATGTTGTTCTCTGGGCGCGGAGCCGGTGTATTGGCGGATGGCTGAGCCGCAGCATGATTGGCGGGAACATACGGCGCTCCTGCCTCTTTGGCGGGCACCACTGCGCGGTCGTTAAGAGCTCCGGGCTTAGGGGTGGCAGCGACTGGAGGCTTGCCGTGATTCGCGGAAGCCCGGAGCTCTGGGACAGCTCGCGCCGCCTGCACATGTTGAGTCTGAGCAGCTACCGGCGGGATGTGCCGCTCGCTCGCTGCAGCCTCTTGGTCAGGGGTCGGACGAGCGTTGATCCCGCCGTTGCCGCCGTTGTAACTGACGCGATTTACGGTGGTATTGTTGATCACCGTGGTGTTGTAAACGTTGTGGATGTTGGTGACGTTGACGTTGCTCACCGAACGGTTGTAGAAGAACCGATCGTGGTCCCAACGCCCACCTTCGTAGCCCTCGCCGAAGTAGCCAAATCCGTAGACGATGCCTCCGTAGAAACCGACTCGGGGGCCCCAATAGCCTTCATGGAAAATAAATGCATCTCCACCCCAACCCCAGTAGCCTGGAGTCCAGAGGAGGCCAACTTCCGGCGCCTCCACCCAGGTGCCAGGCACCCAATAGTAATCATCGTCGCCATAGGCCCAGTAGCCGGGCGTCCAAATGTAGCCCTCTGCAGGGCAAGGGGGCTGCTCGTAAACCGGCAAGGCCGGTGGGCCGATCGTAATCGCTATGCCCACTTGGGCGACCGAGGCCGCTGGCATAGTGAGCACTACAATTGTGAGCACTACCGCTGCAAACAAAAAAGAACGAACGGAGGGGATGATATGCATTTGTGTTTCCTCTTGCCCGATCATCCTTCGCTTGCCCGGTGCTGCTTTGCTGCTGCGGGTTGCGTGGATTGAGAGGCGATTCGTTAACACCACAGTTCAAGCATTCGAGATCTTTCTTGGTCGACCTGAAGCACTCCCTAACGCTTCACATCGATCTGGTTCAGTACCTGCTGTACGTTGGGGACGCTCGAGGCTACCTTCTGTGCTTCGTTACGTTGGGTGACAGTTTTTACGCTGCCCTTAAGGGTGAGCACCCCGTTCTTGGCACCAAAATCGATGTGCTGTTTGTCCAAGCCGTTAGAAATCAGCGCTGCCTTGTAATTCTTCTCGATGCCGTCGTCGACGTTGGAGGCGATACTCTTTGCGTCCGATTCGGCCCCAACTGGCTGAACGCTGACCTCGTTGACCACAATTCGATTGCCCGCAGCTCCCTTGGAGACATCGGCGGCTTTGGCCTTGGCATCGTCAGAGTGGACGGCACCTCCCAAAGTAATAGTGTTTTTGTCGCGGTCTTCGGCGACGCTGACATCCGTCAGCTCTGCCTGTTCCAGCGCTTTCTTGACACTGTCTTTATAAGAAACGTTATCTCCCGAATTGCTGGAGCAGGCTACGCACAGCAGCAAAGCGGCAATGGCGGCCGAAGCTAGAATCGCTGATTTCATTACTGCCTCCTTAAAAAAGACATGGCAGCCTCAACTGGCTGGCTAAGAGTGGTTGCGCAGCCTGGATGCCCGCACTGGCAGGCTATCTCACTCAGGCCGGCAGCGTCTTCGCAGGACTGGCTGCAATAGTTATTGTCGGTCTGCGTGGGGCAGACGCAAGCAGGATGCACGCATTTAGTTGGCGTTTCAATGCTCATTGCTCCTCCAATCTTTCAGGCCGCGCTGCGACGGCCGCTCAACAGATCAATGATCAGAACCACGAATGCGACAACCAGCAGCAAATGAATCAGACTTCCGGCCAGGTGGAGGCCGAAACCCAAGAGCCACAGGATCAGAAGAATCGCCACGATCGCCCAAGCCAGTCGCATTGTCATAACCTCCGAGAAGTACCTGCTCGACTCCAGTCACCTTAACTTGCGAGCAGTCAGGCCGCCAATCCCATGTGCTCCGTAGTTCGCTGCGGAAAACCCTGTACGTCAGCGAGCAGTCTGAGCGGGGAGCTTCTCTGGAACGAACACCGGCGTTTGCACGGTGGCTGCCGTCTTCAGACTGTCCAGTTCCGACAACGACTTCTGCCAGCGGCTGGGCGATTTCTTGGTGTCAAATGGCGCATTGAGGTCGACGTAGAAGGTCAAAATATTGTCCTTCAGTTCGGGAGTAAGCAGATCGAACTTGCTTACCGAGAGACGATCCAATAGGTCGGCATAGGCACGATCGGTCAGGACATATTCTCCGGGACGTGTGCGCTTGCCGGTATCGCAATCGCGATTATCCAGTTGCACGAAAGCTGTACGCAATCCGTCGAGAAGTTTCTGGTATTCGTCGGTGGTTGTATCCACGCTCTTGATGAAGAGGTTCTCGGTCTCGGGGGTCGGCACCTTGAAGTCAATGGCCTTGAACGGCCCAACCCGGGGGATCAAGCGAAAGAAGAAGGCCATGATCCGGGCGCCCACTCCCGGCTTCTGGTAGTCTCTTCCCCACTCTTTCTCGAAATCAGCACGCGAAAGCTTGTAGAGAAACTTTTTCTTCGAGAAATTCGGTGTCTCCCGGACAATGTCGGCGCGTTTGCTCAAGAGCGCGACCCGCGTCATCTCCGGAATTATTTTGCTCACCGCTCGCCGGTAGGTGCCAAGCGCCAGATCCAGGCTGAGGAAAATATCCTTTAATTCAAGCCCGTAGGTCTCCTGGAATGCGCGTTCCAGGAGCGATTTGGATACCTTGAAGCCAATGAAATCGTGGTAAGCCTCGGGCGCATAACGATGCTTTGCTACTTGTGCAACGTCAAAGCCAAACTCTGTCTTTATGTGGGCCTTGGGGTCTTCGCCGTAGGTCACTTGATCTCCATATCGGGCGCTCAACTTGGGATATTCCTGCGCGACGGCACGGTTTACCGCGGGGTGGCCGGCATTGTCCGCTACGTAGTGAGACAGGGCCCCGAGGGCGAACGCATATTCATCCACGTCGGTGGCATCACGGAGCAGTGCCATCACGAAGTCACCGCTGCGAACATAGTGGACCAGGTTGCTGAACTCCTTGCTGCCGAATGGGTAGTAACCCATATCCTGAATCACGCAGCCGCCATACGCGTAGGCATGGGCATCGCGCAGTTGATCTTCGGCACTATTCGGAAAACGCTTCAGGAGCAGCGGCTTGATGTGGTCCATCCACAGCAGATCGACGATCTCTTCATGGGTTAGAACCGAGTAGCTGATGCAAACTTGGGATGCGGACAGCACAAGGCCGAAAACGAGTCCTGCGCGAAGAATTATATTGAATGACGTGGGGGACACCGGCTTCACCGTCCAGAGCAGAGTCTGCGACTCAAAGAAACGTTTCGCCCCTGCATTTCCGCAGTGTGGGGGCATAGGAGAGGACTCACATCGTGCTGATCTTGATGTAGCGCCTCAGGTCTGGAAGCGATGTGAGAAACACATAGCCGGCCAGAAGTAAAGTTGCTCCAGCAACTACCTTCGCTATTGTCGATGCTGTTTTATTCATGAACCTCTCGCGATGACATCATGCTGGAATGTCACGAGCATAGTGTGGGACAAACGGGGTCCGCCATCGGGTATTCCGTCTAGCGGACTCCGGAGAATCCTGTACAGTCTGGTCCGAAGGAATCGAGATATTCTTTCGTCTGGGAAGGGTTTACATTTTGATGGCAGTGCGGGCAAGTGTGCGCTTCCGCAGAGGCAAATAAAAATCCCCGGCAGGTTCGCCGGGGGAGGTGGTGCGACTGCGAACACCCCTTGCTAGGCGCGACGCCGCTCGACCTGCTCAGAACCTTCACCATCATCACCAGGCTGTGACGGGTTCTTCTTGGATGGATCCTGCTGGTTCGGCAGGTGCTGTCCGCTTTCGTGTGACGGGTTCTTCTTAAACTGATCCGCGGTATCGGTGGGTTTCGGCTGCTGATAGTCGGGATTCTTTCCAGTCTCGTTTGTCATGACTCGCTCCTGAATGTAAGTATTGATCGCAACGCACATTGCAGATTTATGCGGCGTTCGTCACCTTTAGTTGCAGGAAAACATCTTCGGGTGGCCTGCAAGGAAAACACATAGTCCCGCGTCGGACTAACGGCCGGTAACAATGAAGTCCTGACGGAACGCGCTCTGTGCTGGAGTCTGGTTGCTCGACCCGATCGATTGGTTTGACTGGCCGAGGAGTGAAACCACCTGCTGCAAACTGGTCGCGACCATATCTGCGCACCCAGGTCCAACTCGGTCCTGCGCCTTTGCGACCCCACCTTCGAAGCTCCACAAACCCAAAATTATCTTCAGCTCCGGGTGATGCTTCCGCAACTGCTTGCACAGCGATCGGGCTTGCCCGCTGGCAAAGGGAGGAAGCGCAGAGACTAGTGCGACTCGAGGGGTGTCCGTCGCCACTTCATCCAGGATATTCGCGTGAAGCGCAATTGGCAGGTGATGAACATGGCATCCCAACCGCCTGAGCAGCTGCGCGATCATCAAGGCTGCAAGTTCATCGGCTTCATCCGCCGCCGGTATGCAAACAACACTCAGCCCGGACAATGCGGTATGGTCCGGGTTGCTTCCGTTCAATTCATCACGATTGAACGTGACCTGCTCATGAATGGAACGCTCGCCTAGCTCTTCAATCAGTTCCCGAATGCTTTGGCTGATAAAGCTGGCTGTCCCTGCTTCCAGCGAATTCACGTGACGGTCCTTTTCCGCCAGTGCCAGCGCTGGGATAAGAACGGAGTCGTAGAAACTTCCAATCGGGTTCTCTTTTAGATAGGCTTCCGCAATGTCTGTGGCCTCTTCTTGATCCAGCGCCAAAAGCCGTTGGTAAAAGTGGGCTTCCACGGCAAGAACAGGCTCGTCGCCGAGGAGAACATCGAGGAAACTCAATTGGGGCACGTATCGACCCATCAAGATCAGGCACACCGTAAGCGGTGTGGACAAAATCAAACCCACCGGGCCCCACAGGATTGCCCAGAACACAGCGGCCACGAGAATGGCTAGGGACGAAATCCCGGTGTGAGCGCCGTACAACCAGGGCTCGGCAATATTTGCAACGATGAGTTCCAAAACGACAAACAAGCCGAGGACCAAGCCTGTCTGGTTCCAGCCGGGGAACACGGCCAATGCCATGCCCATTGGGAACGTGGTGGCGATGGGTGAACCGACGCACGGAACGAAACGCAACAAACCACTCAAAACGCCCCAGAGCAGGGCATGGGGTATTCCGATCCAGTAAAGCCCACTTCCGAAAATCACTCCGTACATCGCATTCATCAGGAATTGCAGCAGGAGATAGCGGCTCAAACGCCGGGAACCATCGTCCAAGGCTTGGGTGACGACATGCAGTCGGCCGTGGCCGGCAAGCTGGATCACGCGATTGCGCAGATCTTCACGCTTTACCAGCATAAACAGCGTGAAAATGATGACCATTGCAGCCGTCGCGAACACACCCGTGAGTGGCCCAATAATCACCCGGAGGTATTGGCGTGCATTCGAAGGAGGCTGAGCCACTTGCACCGGGATGGGACGGCCGCCCGAATTTTTCCAGATCTTCCTATCCGCCGCCGACTCCGAGGCGCCGGATAATTCATCGCTAAGCTCGGCGACCGTGTTTGTAGCGTTCCTCAAGGGGCCGCCGTTAGAAACCCGAATCGATTGAATTCTGTCGTGAATGTTCGATTTGTAACTTGGAAACTGGTCAACGATGTTCATGAGTTGACCCGTTATTATCCAACCCACAGCTCCCACCAGGGCAAAAGCGAAGGCCAGCACCAGCAAAACTGAGGGCACTCGACCGAGGCGGCATTTCTCCAACCTACTCACAACTGGGGTCAGCAAGAAAGTCAGGACCATCGCAAAAGCCAGGGGGATAAGGATCTGGCGGCCAAAGTACAGGCCCGCGATCACCACCACGACAGCGATGAGCGTCAATAGTCTGGAAGAGGCTGTGGCGTTGTTCTGGCTGATCAAGAGGTCTACCTGCTGTACTGCATCGCACGACTTTGCAGTTTCGGGCGCCCGGGTTCGGAAACCTTCCAAAGTACTGCCAATGCTTTGGCCGCGTTGACCAATGCCCCCTTACGGAGATTGACTGCGTCAACGTGTAGGGGCAGCGAGCGTGGGCGCGGCGATCCGGTTTGCGTTTCTGTTCCTTCCGAATTTGTTCTGGGTGAATCTTTGCTCCCGCACAGCACGGCGAGCGATTCCTTAACGATGCTTTTCAATTGATTCGTGGAGTTAGAATGTTCATTCCCTATCATCCCATTGGCCATGATTACGCCCGCCTATTTCAGCGCATATTAGAGAGGCCGCACCGAGCCTGCGCAATACAGTCAATCATTGACCCGAGGGATTGGTGGTCTGGTAGCAGAGTGATCGAATCAATGAATAGCAAACGAACTGTAAAATACTTAGGGTGACCTGAACATCTCTCAGGTCACCCTTAAACCGCCGCCTCTCGCGGCTCTTGTGTAACTCCACAACTCAGGCAGCCGACTTTGATCTTCGGCCGGACGTCTTGGCCGTTCGCTTTTGAGATTGGCTTGGTTCGTGCCGGACTTCGAGGTTAAGTTGCTCGGCGATGCTATTCAGCACTTCGTCGGCTTCCTTTTCTTCTTCGAGGGTCTGGGCGAGAAGAGAGGCGGCACCGGCGTCCCCTAATGTCGTCGCGTAGGTGCGCACGCAACCATATCCCGCGATTTCGTAATGCTCCACGCGCTGTGCAGCGGCGATGAGAGCCGCATCCTTGATTTCAACCGCCATATCCTCTTCGATGACTTCGCCGCCTTCTTTGACCAGGCCTTCCATAGCCTTACACTTCTTTCCCTGAGCCTTCTCGCCCATCTGCTCGAAGATGGTTTCAATACGCTGGGCATGTTCTCTGGTTTTCCCCAGATGGTCCGTAAAAGCAGCACGCAATTCCTCCGACGAAGCGGCCTTCGCCATCTTTGGCAGGGCTTTGATCAGTTGGTGTTCGGCGTTATACAGATCTTTGAGTTGTTCCAAATACAGGTCGCGCAATGATTCCACTTTCATTTTGAGCCTCCGGGATTTGATTTTGAACAAAGTTCATGGAGTAGGTGACCGCTACGTCCCTTCCGCTGTGGCCAAGAAAGGCGAGGAGCAGGAACCAGCCTTAGACTGGGTCCTGCTCGGTAGGTGGGCACATTGGAGAAGAACTTTGCATGGCTGAAGCATAGGCACTAAAGCGGCGGCAGAAAATCCCACCGATTCTGTACTTGTTGTGAGGTTTCCCTGTAGGGCGTGAATGGTTTTCTCAGGATTCCTAGCCCGGTATCTTCACATCCGCCCATCCCATCCATACAGCAACATATCGGAACCCCTACGGGCCGCACTGGATAGACCATTTTCACTTGCGCCTCTAACCTCCCGACTGTGAATGCGTCGGAACTTATCCTGCGCAAGCACGCAATGTACGTTTCTTGAAAGGAGACGAAAGTGAAAAGCGACTCAAATAGCACGGCCACGCTTCCTCCGGGTTCCGATCTGATCAGGCGCGCCCAGCAAGGCGATTCGGATGCGTTTGCCACTTTGTTCCACGCGCACAAGACGCGGGTCTATTCCCTGTGTCTGCGCATGGCTAACAATGCCGCGGAAGCCGAGGACCTGACCCAGGACGCCTTCTTTCAGGTGTTCCGCAAGTTGTCAACCTTCCGCGGAGACTCAGCTCTTTCAACGTGGCTCTACCGGATAGCGGTGAACACAGTGTTGATGCACTTTCGCAAGAAGTCGCCCGGCCAGGTTTCACTGGACGAGTCTTACAACAACCATGAAGACGCTAAGCCGGTCCGGCGTCAACTCGGAACCAGGGATGGTCGTCTGGAGACTTCCATCACCCGCATCGCGTTGACTCGAGCAATCAGTGAGCTTCCAGAGGGATATCGAAGGATATTCCTGCTGCATGAAGTCGAGGGCTACGAGCACGGCGAAATAGCAGAGTTGCTTGGATGTTCGGTTGGAAATTCAAAATCGCAACTTCACAAAGCCAAAATGCGGATACGCGACTTCCTGTCATGTCAGCCGGTGGTTCGCACCGAAATGGCCCGGAGTAAACGTCCCAGTCCTGCACCCATGGTCGAGAAATGGAGGCTGCCCATTCCACCGGCTGCAGGTATCAACTCCACGCCGCCCTTCGCCCAATCCAATGCCTGAGGGGAGGCGTCGGGCTCAGGCATGTTTCTCGGCGATGTAGGGCATACACCGGATGGAGCGAGCGAGCATTCATCGCTAGAGTGTGATCGAGCGAAAACAATCCTGGTGCTCAGATTGGGCACAGAAAAGGTAATCCCATGAACTTAAGGAATACTGCGGCAGTAACAAGACACCTTCTGGCACTCAGCACCGTGGCTCTGATGTTTGCCAGCCAAAGCTGGGCCACTGGCGACAAAGACCAATCCGACATCGCCAAGCGCATCGACTCCTCCGCCACGGTTTTGAACGAAATCATGGGTACTCCTGACAAAGCGATCCCGGATAGCATTATGAATAATGCGAAGTGCATCGCTGTCGTGCCCTCGATGGTTAAGATCGCGATCGGCTTTGGCGGCAACCATGGCAAGGGAGTTGCAACCTGCAGGACATCAACCGGCTGGAGCGCCCCTGCGCCAATCACCATCACTGGCGGCAGCTGGGGACTACAGCTCGGCGGCCAAGCGGTGGATCTGGTGATGGTGGTCACGAATGATCAAGGAATGCAGCACTTGCTTTCGAGCAAGTTCAAGCTTGGAGCAGGTGCTTCCGCTGCGGCGGGACCGGTCGGCCGTGACGCCACCGCCGACACGGATGTAAAGATGCGGGCAGAAGTGCTCACCTATTCTCGCGCCCGAGGAATTTTTGCGGGGATCGACTTGTCCGGCGCTGCGATAACGCAGGACAAGGACGATACCAGGGTGTTGTACGGAAAGATGATCTCGTTTGCGACTATTCTGCACGGCAAGGTTCCCGCGCCGAGCGGAAGCGATTCCTTCCTGGTGGCGGTTAAGAAGTATTCCACGCAGGCAAAAGATCAGGCTGCAAACAGCGAACCTAAGTAAATCGCAGTCCGCACCAATGACCGAATGGAATGGCCAAGCCTCCGGCTTGGCCGTTTTTCACGCATAAAGTAATGGACCACGAGGCGCCGTGGGGAAGTACAAGGCCAAAGGCGGAGAGGTACAGGCTTAGCCTGATATTCAGTCGCGGATCCGTCCTGTAGGCTTCATATCGTGACCAATCGGCGCTGCCGTTGGCACGCCCGGGCAGGCGCGAGCGAGTGCTGCTGTGACCCGGCGATCTGAATCAGCACCGGCTTCGCGCGCCAGGTGACTTCGACTTACAAGGGAGAGAATCATGTCCACAATTCTGCTAATCGTCTTGGTTCTGCTGCTCGTTGGCGCATTGCCCACCTGGCCGTACAGCACCGGCTGGGGATACTACCCAAGCGGCGGGCTGGGCCTGGTTGTTGTCATTTTGCTTGTGCTGGTTGTGCTCGGACGGGTGTAGCGACGGATTGCCAGGAAGCAACCACGAACATACGACGCAAGGGGTATCAAATCGTCAATGGATGAAAGTCGAGGGGCGGTTGTCACCGACATCGAGGACATCCGGTGAGCACTCCGGGGAAGACGCGGTCGGTCAAAACGCTGCTTAGCAAATATCAAAGGCTACGCGGGAGCTGCACCACGCGGCATGGTACAGGTTTCGTGGATATCAGGCTTGGCCACAATACCGGTTTGGGCGGCGGGTGAGGCCAACTTGGTCGCGCTCGTCAAGTGCCTGGAGAATCTGATTGACAAGAGAGAATAACTTTTCGGAGTCGGACTCCTGAGCTGCTGCGGCGCATAGTTCGCGCCAGTCTTTTCTTTTGCTCTCAGCCATTCGCTACGCTCCTAATCTGTCGTCAATTACCTCAATGCTGAAAGCAAGTTCTATGCCACAAAGCTAAGTTGTTGATTGCTAGGGACAGAGGTGGAGGGCTGTGTGTAAATTTGGGCAGTCCTACCAGAATAAATAGGAGAGTAACCAACAAACGTGTCTTTGCGTTACCGGAACGGTTGGACGAATCAGTCCTGGGTTCTGAGGGTCAAGCATTCAATGTATTGCCCCGCATCTGGGCTGCGCGTACCTTCTTTTTCAGAGGCGTTTACGACGGGGCCCCTGGAAGAGAGTAGCGTGATTCGTATTCTGGTAGTGGACGACAACCCCACGGTACGGCGTTATCTGCGCAGCGTACTGGAGCAACACGACGGTTGGCGAGTCTGTGACGAAGCCCGCAATGGTCAGGAAGCGGTGGAGAGGTTCCGGCAAACTCGACCGGACGTGGTTGTGCTTGATTTCCAAATGCCTGAAATGAATGGCCTCGATGCGGCTCGCATCATGAATCAACTCTCGCCCGAGACACCGATTCTGATGGTCACGCTATACCTCTCGAAACAGCTGTCTGACGAGGCGAGGAAAGTTGGCATCCGCGGCGCTTGTGCAAAAACGGACGTCGGCTCTTTTGTAGATGCGGTAGGAGCGCTGCTGCGGGAGGAAACCTACTTTCCGGATTAAGCGTCAGTCGGCGGACGCGGCGGCCATCTCCTCCGCTCTTTCCGTGAGCGGCATGGTTACAGAGATCAAGGTCCCGGGTTGGCAGGGTTGAATACGAAGCTGGCCGCCAAGATCGCGAATACGCTCACGCATTCCGGCCAAACCAACTCCGGAATTTGTTCCTTTCGCCAGAAAACCCTTTAATAATTCCGGCGCGATCCCTTTTCCGAAGTCTCTCACTTTAAGAATCACTTGCTGGGGCAAGAGCGTAAGGACAACCTCGGCCTTCATACTCTCGGAGTGTCGGTGGATGTTGGTCAGACTCTCCTGCAGAACACGGAAAAGCCCGAGCGCTACGGGCTTTGGAAGGCGGCCCACATTGTCGGGCAGATCGATTTTGATTTCAATCCCACTGCGTTGGGCAAATCCTTCCAGATACCATTTTGCCGCGGAGGAAAGTCCGGCCTCGTCCAAAAGCGGCGGGTGCAGTAAATGCGAAATCATCCGCGTTTCAGCTATGGATTGGTCCAGAAGCTGAATCGCTTCCGCCAGAAGATACTCCTCGCGCCGGGTGGCGAACATCTCAAGAGTCATCTTCACACCCGCCAGATACTGTCCCAGACTATCGTGAAGCTCGCGGGAGAATTTTCTGCGTTCCGCATCCTGCAGTTGCAGCAAACGGCCCGTGAGGCGACGGAGTGAGTCTTCGCTATCACGCGCCATGGTTTCCGCTTGTTCACGCGCCTTGAGTTCCGCGGACAAGAAGCGATAGTGGATCGCCAGCAGCACAAGTGCCAAGATGAACGCAGTGGACAAAGTAACGACTGTCAGAATAAGGCGGCGATGCGCGGCTCCTTCCCGAATCTTCAGCAGTTGTTGTTCTTGTTCTCGCATTTGCTGCATGATGGACGTGATTTCAGAGGCGATGGGCACGCTCCGCCGCTCTAAATCGGCTTGCCTCTGATCGTCCTGGGGCGATTCCTTCTTTGATTGAATCGATTCCCGAAGCAGAGCAACTCGGCGGGCCGTTACGCTTTCCAGACGCGAGCAAAGCTCCTGCTGCCGAGGATTGTCCCAGGTCAGATCCCGCAAATGTTGGAGGGCGCGGGGGATCTCGAGAGCCGCGACAGCAACCTGACTCAAGAAATCGTCGGCCCCGGAGATGACGTAGCCGCTGCGCGCGCGTCCGGCTCTCAGGACTGCCGAATCGATATCTCCAAGTGCGGCCCGGACCTCATGGGTGTGAACGACCCATTTTTCGCTTTCCAGAAGACGAGTGATTGTGAACCAGGCAGCCAATCCGCTCATGAATAACAGCGCCACCGCTGATACGAATGCCACTTGAGCTTTCTGGCGTGGTGACATGGTGTGGAGTGATACGATTTGCGGCCAAACTCCCCGATTCTTACTTGCCATTGTGCTTGCCCCAGGCTTCCGCCTGGCACTTGCGCCGGTCAAGTTCGGCAGTAAGCCGCAACAGCATCTCCGGATCTTTCTCAATGGTCGCGTGCCGGCGGATTTCGTGCCATTGTTTTTCCAGTCTTTCCGCCAGCGCATCCCTTTTAATCCGCGACGGCGTGAGCGAACTGCGGCAATTCCTGGTCACAACGAAGGATTGGTTCTTCATGCCACATCACCTTGGGTTAAGGCAGAAAGTCGCGGACGCAGGGGTTTACATTCCGTGCTTGCAAGGACACGCAACCCCCGCAGTGCGTCATCGAGGGCCTGCGCTTCCTCGATGCAACTGGAATCATCCCGTCTCAGTTCTGCCATTCGTTGCTGGATGGCATTTTCCGCATCGTCGATTCGCTGCCGCAATACTTCAAGGCGAAGCTCCAGCAGTGCCGCTTGATATAGCTCTTGCCACGTACCGTTCATCGTCATGCTGTCACCAGACTTTCCTCAACTCGCCAAGAGTACAGTCCACACTAAAAAAGGGTGGAAATATTACATGCGCCAGAATTAAAGAAAAAAGCACAGCAATCTACGCTCCGACGTAATCCATCACGAACGCATAACGTATTATAAACGTATCGGTAATGCAATCACAAAACGCAGTTGACAGCAAGGATAAAGAATAATATAACGGCTTGCTAACATCCTTAAGGTATGAGGCGCGTATGGCTAAAGAAGTCAGTGGTAAAGTCCGGAGAACTCCTTTGAAATATGACCGCGTTGTCCTGGCTGACATTCGCCGGAGTCGGCGCGGAAAGCACCACGATTTGGTGGGGGGGATTTTTCAGGACCTGGAAACCTTGCCCGCAGGTTCAGCGATCAAGATTCCGTTGACGGAAGTTGATGGGACGACATTGGCGAACCTGCGATCAGCCGTTCATCGTGCATCGACTTCGCGGGGCTTGGGAATCGAAACTCTTTCGGACGAAGAGAACTTCTATATTTGGAAAGCTCCGAGATAGGCTGATCGCCAACGCGGCATTGTGTTTTGTTCGCCCGGGCTTCCGGGTTTGAACGCTGTTTTGGGTGCGTTAGATGCCGTTTTTAAATAAGAACTACAGGATTTCCTGTATTCGCTTCGAGAAGGTGCGGAGGTAAACTACAGTGGAATTCACGAGGAAGTAGGCAACCCGAATGGCGACCAGCAGTACTTTACGCCGGAACGAAGCACCGCCCGCGCCCATCGCACAATCGCGCGACCTTGGTCATCTGGCACACACGGTACAGTTCTATGGAGAAGATTCATTCCTCCTTGACGAATTAAGTCGCTTTGTGGGTACGGCTCTCGGGGCTGGTGATGCGGCTGTTGTGATCGCCACAAAGGCGCACCGAGATGGGCTTGCAGAGCGGTTGAAGTCGCGGGGATTGGATGCGGCCAAGGCCATTGAACAGGGCCGCTACGTCCCAATGGATGCGGCTGAGACCCTGGCGAAATTCATGCGGGACGGCTGGCCTGACGCTGAGCTTTTTACCGAGGCTGTGGGCAGCATCTTGGGGCAGGCCGCAGTGGCTGCCGGCGGAACGAATTCCCACATCTCCGCATTCGGGGAAATGGTGGCTTTGTTGTGGATGCAGGGAAATGCCGAGGCTGCGGTCCGCCTCGAACAACTCTGGAATGACTTGTTACAGAACTACTCGATGTCCCTCCGCTGTGCTTACCCGATGAGCGGCTTTGACCGGGAATATCACTGTGACTCATTTCTGAAGATCTGCGCGGAACACTCTCATGTGCTCCCCATGGAAACCTACACTGCGCTGATCGACGAGGAGCAGCGCCTGCGCAGCATCACTCACCTGCAGCAAAAGGCGCAGGCGCTTGAGGCCGAGATAGCGGAGCGCAAGCAGGCAGAAGAGGCGCTGCACCGCACCAAGGTCGAACTGGAATCGCAGGTGGAGCAGCGCACGACCGCACTAAGACAGCTCTCTTCACGATTGCTCAGTTTGCAGGACACCGAGCGTCGCCGCATTGCGCGCGAGCTGCACGACAGCCTGGGACAGTACTTGGTGGGTTTGAAACTTAACGTCGACATGCTCCGGCAATCGCCGGCACGCCAGGAGTTGTGGTCAGAGGCGGAGGTGCTGATGCAGCAATGCATTGCTGAAGTCCGGACGCTTTCTTACCTGCTTCATCCGCCTACCATGGACTCGGCAGGATTCTGTTCCGCCGCTCGTTGGTACGTGGAGGGTTTTGGCCAGCGGAGTGGACTGCAAGTGACTCTGGATGCGCCAGATGATCTAGGTCGCCTGCCAGACGCGATCGAACTCGCGCTGTTTCGAGTGCTCCAGGAAGCTTTGACCAACGTGCATCGGCATTCTGGGGCTTCGGCAACCGAGATCCTGGTCCGCGGCGAGGCGGAACGGGTGGTTTTGCAAGTGAAGGACAACGGACACGGAATACCGCAGGAATTGCTTGGTCGTTTTCGCGCAACAGGTGAAGGAATGGGCGTAGGCCTCGCAGGTATCGGCGAGCGGGTGCGAGAGCTTGGGGGAAAGTTGAAGATTGAATCAGACAGCAGCGGCACGTTGGTGCGGGTCACGATACCTCTCCACACCGATGGTTCAGGTGAACTTCAGGTGTAGTCCGACAGGTGGGGCAGCGATCGCGCAAATATCCGGCGATCTTGCAACGCGGAGGTGGCGGGCAGGATCGAAATAAAGCGAACCTCACGTTCAGCCCTCCCCGCGGAGCGAGAAATGTGATGTTATGACAGTTCGCATTTTGGTGGTGGACGACCATCCGGTCGTGAGGCGCGGAATAAGAACTCTACTTGGCAGTCGCGCTGAGTGGGAGATTGTCGATGAAGCGCAAGATGGAATCGAGGCCGTGGAGAAGGCGAATCACCTGAAACCGGACGTCATCCTTCTCGATGTTAGTATGCCAAGAATGGACGGACTGGAAGCCTGCCGGCGGATCCGGAAAAATGTACCGCAATCGGAAATCCTGATTGTCACGCAACATGATTCTCCCCAAATGATGCGGGAGGCGATGGAGGCAGGGGCGAGAGGGTACGTGGTGAAGTCCAATGTGGCGAGGGATCTACCGGCGGCGGTGGAGGCGGTAAGCCAGCATAGGCCTTTTACCTCCGTGAACCATGGGCAGGACGAGGATTCTGCATGAACGGACCGTGCGCCACGATATCTGGCTTGGAACCTTGGCCAGGACGCTCTGCGTCGATTCGATGACCGAGGTCGGGACGGACAAGATTCTTTACTCGGTTGAAAACTTAGTGGTTTTGGCGTCATGGAGGTTAGGCAATGAAGCTGCGTATCTTGATTGCTGACGATCACGAAGTGGTACGTCGTGGGCTGTGTACGCTTCTGCAAACACATGAGGGTTGGGAGATCTGCGGGGAGGCGAAAGACGGACGCGAAGCAGTCGAGATGGCAAAGCAGATGAAACCCGACGTTGTGATTTTGGATGTTGGAATGCCGAATCTCAACGGTTTGGCCGCGACGCGGCAGCTGGCGCAGCAGAACCCCAATCAGAAGATCATCGTTCTGACGATCACTGATTCAGACGAAGTAATACGGGAGGCTCTTGACGCCGGGGCTCGCGGCTTTGTGTTGAAATCGGACGCCGCCCGGGACCTGGTATCGGCCGTGGAAGCGCTGCAGCGTGGCCGCATGTTCTTCACCCCAAGGGTGAACGACATGGTGCTGGCTGGCTTTCTGGATAAAGGCCGCAACGGGTCAAGAAACGAGTCCCCAACGTTGCCGAAATTGACGCCACGCGAGCGCGAGGTTGTCCAACTTCTGGCGGAGGGTAAGAGTTCGAAGGAGGTAGCTTGTGCTCTCAATCTAAGCACCAAGACGGCGGAGACTCATCGTAGCAATATCATGCGCAAACTCGGCTTTCATTCGATCCGAGACATAGTCGTGTACGCGATTAAGAACAACATCATCCAGGTACAAGTTCCGTCGCACGTGACCAATCCAGAAAGCTCGGTAGCATAGGGACTGGCTGATTCTTCTGTCCGCTGGCAGGCGGCTGGCATACTTTCCACAAAAGAAAGAAGGGAGCCGACGAGGCTCCCCTTTTTAGTTTGTACGACTTCTCATTTGAACGGCGCCGGACGCTTAGCTCGCCTTGCGCTTCTGCGCCTCAGTATCGGCTTCGCGGGCCTCGCGTCTCTGCTCAACATCGGATTGGTGAATATTGGCGTCGTGGGCGAGGGTGGCGTTCCACTCCTCGACCTGCTTTTGAGCCGCTTCTCGAGCGATTCCGTATTTCTCTTGTACCTTGCCGATTAACTGATCGTGCTTTCCGTCGATGACGTCGATGTCATCGTCCGTCAATTTCCCCCAACGCTCCTTTACCGACCCTTTTAGCTGTTTCCACTTGCCCTTCAGTTGGTCCGAGTTCATTTGTCTTCTCCTTTAAGTTCTTTTTTTGGTGGGCCGGTGGCTTTCGCCGCCGGCACCATTGTTCGCCATCTCTTTGCCTGCTACTAAACTGCTCGACGCAGTTCTCTGTCGGCTTTGACGTCGTCAGAACTGGTCTCGCTGGTTGACGAAATATCCTGAGCGCCGGTTGCCTCCAGGATTTGTTTGGCCCGTTTCGTCTCCTGGGAGCTGTCGGAATGGACTGAAAGCAGGATGCCACCACCTTTGACCCTGCCCTCGTAACGCTTAGCCTCGTATTCGGGAATTCCCATTCCCACCAGGGCCCCGGTGATGCCGCCGACCGCGCCTCCCACTCCCGCTCCGGCGAGAGCAGCCATGATGGGGCCGGCAGCGATAAACGGTCCCAGCCCAGGGATCGCGAGAGCGCCGATACCCAGCAGCCATCCCATGGTCCCTCCTATGACCACGCCGGTTCCGGCCCCGGCCGTGGCTCCCTCCGGAGCTTTGGTGCCTTTCTCATGCGCGAAGTCCTTTGATCCTGCGCTTTGCGGGAAGAGCACGGAAATGTCGCGGTTGCTGAAGCCCGCTGCCTTTAAGCCATCGACGCCGCTTTCCACGTTTGCGTAGCTCGGATAGATACCGAAGACCGCTGTGTTTTTTCCCGACATTGTAAATTCTCCTTAGTTGGTTTGGATTTGATATCTAGTTTTTCGGTTTGATGTCCAGTTCGCTGGTCACCTTGTCTTCACCGGCGATTTGAGTGGCTTTCGCCTCGACGGCCCGCTTCTCGTCGTCTGATCGCACTGGTCCCTTCAACGTCACCTGGCCGTTTTGCGTGATGATCTTCACGTTATGTGCGTAGGTCGACAGAGACTTGTCCTTCACAATGGCCTGGCGAATTTGCTGGGTGATATCGCGGTCTGAACGATTGTCCTTTTGCTGGTCTGCGGTGGGTTCATTTGCGTTCTGGTCTCGTTGATTGACCTTGGTGTTGTCCGCCGGAGGGGGCGCATCCTGCCCGGCTGTTTGCTGGGCAAGTAGCAGAGTCCCGCCACCCAACAAAGACCCTATAAGTAGCGTCCGCATAATTCTCTTGAAATTCACTAAAATACTCCTTTCCTTATATTCGGATTTGGCCAAAGGCTTTTGCATCTCTGAAACATAAACTCTCATGACAACGCGTCCAATCCGGCGTGAACCGTAGTTCAACCGCGGGATGCCTGTAGGGTGACAAGACCCTGTCCGCCCAATCAGCTCAAAAAAAGCGGCTGACGCGGAAATCTCATAGCCCCGCCGCCGCACGCGTGAAGGCCGCTATCACGATCAGCAGCATTGTCGCCACCAGAACGACACCGCTACCCAGTAGCAGCAATTCGCTCAATAGGTCAGGTTTCATTAGGTCGTCGCGGCGCATTTCTCCTCCTACGCCGCGTTAGAAAGGAACAGGCAAGAGGAAACGCGAGTACCAGCAATATGATTTGCGCTTACAGCACGCACGGTATGGTGAAGAAAATGTGGTGCGGTATGCTGCTCACGACCTGGCGACCAGGGTCGCCCATCTTTTACGAGCAGTTTCGGAAGGGAGCATGAAATGCTTTGGACAATATTTGTAGTGCTGCTGGTCTTGTGGTTGTTGGGTCTGGTCAGTTCTTACACGCTAGGCGGTTTCATCCACCTTCTGCTGGTGCTGGCCTTGGTGGTCCTCGTGATCAACTTAGTGACCGGACGCAGGACCGCAATTTGAGCCTCGTCCGCAGCATCATGCGATGGGCCTGATCCTATTTGAGGCCTCCCCGGCGGACGCGAAGCCAGAATTACGCTGACTTCTTGGGCTTGGCCGTTGTGTGCTCTGGATCTGCTTCGACAGTCACTTCGACCTCAGCGCCCGGCTTAAGGCGTACTTCATTGCCGTTTTCGTCAGTCAGCGTGTTCTCGATGCGGATCTCCTTGTAAAGGTGATCGGCCCCTTCGATTGCGATCTGTGCTTTCTCGGGCTCGCTTGGATATGGAGACTTGATGATTTTTTCAACTGTTCCGGGTAAAGTTGTGCTCGGTTTGTCGGTCATGAGAACTCCTGTGATGAATGCCCAAACGGGGCACAGTCTTGGATTGCGGCAGGAAACAATATACAGGATTTTCGGCGGCCACGAGGCCGCCAACAGGGCCATCGACCGTTGCAGATGGGTGAGCCGGCAAGTGGGGCGAACCCAGGGGGAAAACTAACGTGATCTTCTTCAGCCCGTACAGCATTGAGTGTATGTACTGCCGCGACGGCCTCCGTCATAGTCTGACCAGTCACTCCACTTTCAGCGAGGTGTTGTGTGAACAAACTTCTCAAGACGTTACTTAGAACCGGGGTTTACTTTCTGGGCCAGGCAGACGATGCCACAGCGTCCGTTCGAGGCCGCGTGCGAGACCGGGTCGACGGTCTTACGGACCGGGCCGCGGAAATCATACGCGGCCGGGAGGACCACACTCTCCACTATGCCATTAGCTTTGCGGCGGGAGTTGGCCTTGGCATAGGGGCCGGAATCCTCTTCGCGCCGGCGAGCGGAGAGAAAACCCGCGACGTTCTCAGCGAAAGGCTGCAAGACTTCGGCGAGAGCATCCGGGAACGTTTCTCCTGCGAAGTAAAAGAGTCCGCGATCGGGACACATGGGAAGTAGAGCGGTTTCCCCTGGGAAGTACAGCGTCCACTGTATTGCTCGGACCGGTTGGGTGAGCTAATTTCTCAATGTTCGCATTCCCCATTCGCTTCGGGGCGGTCATGGGTTAGTGTTCGGCAGTAACGACGTTCGACCCTCACGATCGCCCCGGTTCATCCCGGGCACTCCGATCAAATGCCACGCATAGCTGATTGCCCATCTCCCGATTCGGGTATTCGAACGCGGAGCTTCCACCGCAACCTGGAGATCTTCTTATGGATGTTTGGTGTCGGGCTGGTTTGGCTCAAACGTGCCGCGGACGCCCGGCGAATATGCGGCTTTCAGCGGCTGAGGGTCGCTCCTTTTTCGTCCTCGATCCAGGGCTGTGATTTATTCGAAGCGGTTCTTCTTGGGGATGTTCTTGACGTTCTTATCCTCGTCCTTGTGGCCAAAATCCGAGCCGAAGTGAGGTTCTGATTTCGTGCCGGTAACCTTGACCGGAATTTCTGTGCCAGCTCCATTCTTGCTGAAAAATGGGTCCGCTGGTTTCAGTAATATCGATTTCCATCCGGTTACCATGTGCGAGAGTTTTGCGTCCATGCGAGCTTTGCCACGGAAATCGAATTCGTTCCCATCCAAGCTGTAGTCACCGGTGAGATTCACTTGGGTGCCAGGAATCTGGAATTGCAGTTGTGAAAACGAAATAGTTCCGCCGGCGAGCCTGAATGTCCCCTTCAGGTTGGAGTGTACGTTGTCGGGAATATTGTCCTGAGCCAGCTTTGGTTTGCCCTGGCTTCTCATGCTGAGCGCGTCCACTTTGCCCTGGATTTCGTCGTTGGTAAAGTGCGCCCCAGACACATCAAATTGTCCGGCCAGTTTCAAACGATTGGCAACGTCGGGCTCGCCCGGCGGCAAGTCAAAGTGAGTCTTCAATCGCACGACTCCAGTCATGATCGGCGGATCCGTTCGTACTGCCAGCCTCAGTATGTCTTCAATCTTCCCCTTCTCAATCACGACATCCAGCTTCACATGATGGCCTCTAGGATCTTTTGTCCGCACCACCGAGCCGTTTGCCGACAGCCACGACTCCAGAATTCTCGCCTTGACCGGCTGCAGGTAGGTGTCTCCACTGGTTCCGTCCACGATGGCGTGAAAATCAGTATGCAGGGGGATCGGACGCCCGCTGACCGCAATGCGAAAATCTGGAGTATCGGTTGCGCCATCCACCACAATGTTGTCAAGAATACCGTCGTACTTTCCCGTGGACGACAGGATTCCACCGATACCCTTGATCGTTCCCAAATCTGCATGGTTGAACGAATAGGTCCCGCTCACTCGAGTATCGCGAGGGCTGTCCGCCTGCCATGGGCCAAACGATCCACTGGAGAGGGCGTTGCCCACGGGCTTGGGATTGGTCAGGTTGGCATCAAAATGCATTGGCGCATCGGGCCCGATGCTCGTCATTGTCAAGTTCTCGATGTCAAATACCAGCGGCAGCTTGCCCGGTCTAAGAGTATTGATCACCAGTTCTGCCTGGTCACAGACAACCCTGTCCACCACCATCCTAATCTTTCCACCCTTGGGCCCCATATTCTTCATCTGGCCGCGCTGTTCCCGGGGAGGCACATTCAACTGCAGTCCCTTCACGTATACCGTGTCGACATGCGTCGGAGAGCGAAAGAGATCTGTAATTCCCGTCCGAAACCGGAATTCTGCAACCCCGATAATTGGCTGAACCCCGGGCTCATGATTGTTAGGGTCCGTGTCCCCAAAAATTCTGAGGCCCTTGCCCGAAACTTCGAGGCCCTTAAGCAGCGAGACGTGGAAGGTGTCAAGCTCAACCTTGCTCTTGAACTTTACTGACAAGGTCTCAATCACACGTGCGCGCCAGATCGGCTCGGCGCGGGAGATCGAAATACCTACCGCTGTGACAACCACGATTGACAGCAGAGCGATTCCCACGAACCAGCGCCCAAGGCCGGCCTGGGTTTTCCTCCGCACCAGGTTTTGTTCGCTTGCTGACATGAAAATTAGGGCTTACGTCTTGCTGAGCGGACATCTTGGACCACAAACACTGAAGACCGCCGTCACACGCGGGAAATCCGTGATCAATTCCCCGTTCGGACAGCCACGCCACTCGCCGCCACTTGGCGGTTGGTGCCTTTGAAGACTTGCTCCTTTAGTATTGCCGCCGCCTGGGGGGGGCTTAGATCCTGGGGCATCCGACGAAAATCTGTCATCGAATCTGTCTGCCGGAGGCTGATACTCTTGAAAATGACTATCTTTCCGTTCATCTGGACATCAATCAGTGTCGTTTTCCAATACCCCGGCGACACCTCGCGTCGCTTCACGGTAAATCGGCCGCCCTTGTCGAGATGCCCGATCAATCCTCCGAGAAACTGCACATCTTGCGCGAGATGGCCGTCCAATTCCACTAACCGCTTTTTCCTGGCATCCACCCACATCGTGCCCTCCATTCCGTGGAAGACCTGCGCCTCTCGAGAAGGTGGATGGAAGCTCGGATTGGGCGTAAAAGTCAATCCGATCGAGGACCGGTTGTTGCGGCTGTACTGATAGAGAAATGCATCGGGCAGCATTTTGAACATGTCCGTTGCCTTCTGGTCGTCCTCCTGCTTTTCCTTCATCTTCTTATGTTGCTCTTCTGGGTTACTAACGAGCTTCTCAAGTCGATCATGCTCTTCCTGACGTTGTTCCGCCGTCAGGGACTTTCCATTGGTGGACACCAATAAATCCACCTCACACTCCTTGGTTTCGATCACTTCCTTGACCGTGGATTTCTCCCCTTCCTGTCTTTGAGCGCGATACATCCAGCGACTGTCGTCCTGTTCATCGCTTTTCAGTTCGTTATCGATCACATCTCGAACCAATTGATTGGCATCCGGAGGCGGTTGCTTCCTCACCACTTTCTGGGCAAACAAAGCTCCGGATATCAGCAATGACAGGATCGAAAGGTGCGCTACAGCTCTCAGTTTCGCCTTGACCAATTCAGTTCTCGTAGTAGTGACCATGCTGTCCTCTGGGTGGTGTCTTGGCTCGACATTTGTTGCGCAAACTTTGAAAGCGGTTGTCCGCGAGGCGCCGCGGAGGTTGCGCCGAACTAACTGCGCTTCCTACCCGACATATTCCTGCCAAATACAGCACTCGCCGGATGGCCTCAAAACCACCGACGGTGGACCCTAGCTATGTTCGCCGAACATCGGGCGACGTGGCTTTTCATTACGTGATTCGACTTTAAGCCGGGAGGTTGTGATGAAGTTAAGAGCATATTTGGGCACGGTTTCTACGATGATTGCCGCATCCGCTTTGCTTTCGTTTGCGGGCCAGACCAGCGGCCCGAGTGGGACCGAAAGCACCGGATACCACATGAAGGTGGTTTCACGCAGCACCCAGTCGGTGGACTACCGGCACAAGGGTTCAACCAAAATCGATTTCAAGGGCACGGACCTAATGCCCAAAGTAGACGGTGAGGCGAAAGTAGAAGGCCGGCCGGGCGGGCTCAAACTCGAAGTCAAATTGGATCACTTGCAACCGGCGAACAGCTTGGGATTGTCTTATCTCACCTACGTCTTGTGGGCAATTACACCCGAGGGGCAGTCTCACAATCTCGGCGAAATGGTGGTCAAGGACGGCGAGTCCTCGTTACACACCACCACGGATCTGCAAGCGTTCGCGCTGGTATTGACCGCGGAACCGGATTTCGCGGTAGCTGAACCCAGTGAATTGGTCGTTGCCCAAAACCTTGTGCGTTCCGACACCAAGGGTGGGGTTGAGCCTGTGGACGTAACCTACGAACTGATTTCCCGAGATGTGTACAACTCGCAGGTTCAAGCCGTTCCGCAACCAATGTACGGTGTCGACAAGAGCATCCCGCTCGATCTGCTGGAAGCGCGGAACGCGGTGCGGATCGCCAAGGATGCTGGCGCAGATCAATTCGCCTCCGCAAATGTGCAGAAGGCGCAGGATTCGTTGAATCGGGCGGAAGACTATTATCAGCGCAAGCAGGGCAGCGGACCCATCGGCACCGTGGCACGCGAGGCCGTGCAGGCCGCAGAAGCGGCGCGCGTGATGTCCATGAAGAATCAGCAGCAGCAAGAAGCGGACCACGAGCGTCAAGCTGCAGCTGATCGGGAGGCACAGGCGCGAGCTGACGCTGACAGACAGCAACAGGCAGCCGCCCAGGCGCAAGCGCAGGCATCCCAGGCTCAGGCTGACGCGCAAGCCGCACAACAGGCAAAAGCAGAAGCCGATCAGGCGCGTCAACAAGCAGAAACTGACAAGCAACAAATGCGTGCGCGTCTGTTGCAGCAACTGAATCAGGTTCTGGAAACCAAGGACACGGCTCGCGGACTGATCGTCAACATGCCAGACGTCCTCTTCGATACCGGCAAGGCGGAATTGAAGTCGACTGCTCGTGAGCGGCTGGCAAAGGTAGCCGGAATCCTGGTTGCTTATCCTGACATGAAAGTCGAAATCGACGGATACACCGACAGTACAGGCAGCCTGCCTTTCAATGAGCAGCTCTCACAACAACGAGCTGATTCCGTGCGCAGCTATCTCGCGAGTCAAGGCGTGAAAGACTCCTCCCTGACCACGCAAGGCTTTGGACCGGACAATCCGATCGCTTCCAACGACACGCCCACGGGACGCCAGCAAAACCGCCGAGTCGAACTCGTAGTCAACGGTTCTTCGATCAGCGATCTGGTTGCACCAGAGCCTGGGTCAGCGGTTGAGGCGAAGTAAAGAATTCATTCTGGAAGGGAAGGGATGAAGATGACGCAGAAGAAAAGTTCCAACTCGCGCAAATCCGGCAGCAGGAAATACGGCCCTGCCGCCGGAAAGAGCGTCGAGAGCGCTGTGCGGAGGCAGAAACAAGGCACGCTGCTCTCCGGTCAGGGTGGCAAGGAAGGGAAGGTGAAGAGTCGCAAGCAGGCGATTGCGATCGGCTTGTCGGAAGCGCGTGAGAAGGGTGCAAGGGTTCCGGCGAAGAAGACCAATTGATCGACGAAGTGGGGCGGTTCGGCAGCGGGCAATGCCTGCAAAACCGCTTGACGCAGCACCATGAAGCGAAACCACATGGACGACACTAGCAAGCTACCTCAAGGAACCACTCAATGAGCCCGAGTGCATCAGTAGATATTTCCAGAGCTCCGAGAGGGCTTCGCCAAGAAATGCGCATCCGCGAGCCGCTTCTTGCAGCCTTGGTCACATTCTTCACCTTTTTAGCTTTTGCACCATGCTCGCTGTTTGCCAAGTCATCGACAACTCCGGCGGCAGCGCCAAAAACGAATAGGCTGACGCAACAAGCCGCAAGTCCAACTGCGCCCTCTCCCAACAACGAACCTGAGCAACAGACTGCGACACCGCCGCAGGCAAGTGAGCTTGCTAGGCAGAACAGAGCCACGCCCCAGACCCTGAAGGAACAAGCGTGGCAGATCCTTGACAGTGCATGCGCTGGCGAGAGGGTGGGCAATCGCGCCACGGCGATCCGCGTTCTGGGTTTGATACCGAACAACGCCAAAGCCCTGAAACTGGCGGAAGCAGCACTGAATGACGACAAGCCCGACGTGAGGTCGGCAGCCGCAGCCACACTCGGCGAGATGAAGGCGAGGAACAGCATCCCGAAGTTGCGAGAGGCCTTGGACGACAAAGATCCGGCGGTTGCCCTGGCCGCCGCTCACTCCCTGCATCTGATGCAGGACGGTTCCGCTTATTGGGTCTATTACGAAGTCCTGACTGGCGAGCGGAAAGCTGGCAAAGGCTTGATCGCCTCGGAGGTGTCCATCCTGAAGGACCCAACAAAGATGGCGCAGCTGGGTTTTGAAGAGGGTATCGGATTCATCCCATTCGCCGGTATCGGATGGGGAGCTGTTAAGGCCATCAGTAAGGACGACTCGTCTCCGGTTCGCGCTGCCGCGGCCAAGGTGCTGGCCGCGGATCCCGATCCCGCCACCACCAAAGCGCTGGCCGACGCAGTGGGCGACAAGAGTTGGCTGGTGCGCGCAGCGGCACTGGAGGCTCTTGCCAAACGGGGAGACCCCTCAGTGCTCGACACAGTGAGGTTGTCCATGTCCGATGAAAAGGACGTAGTAAAGTACACCGCCGCCGCTGCAGTCCTACAGCTAGCGGCGATCAAGGAATTAGGTCCGACGGCTCATGAAAAGAAGAGGACGAGCAGCAAGAAGTAGTGGAAGCGCTCACCTACGCCAAAAACAAAAATCCGTTCTTAGAAAGAGAAACAGGGACCGGCAGTGTTCGTCGGACAGCCTGGTAAGAATTACATTCTCCTGCACTTTCGTAGACGATTGATCCCACGAATTTAGAGAAGTTTCGGCTTGGTAACCGCGTGATGAGGGCATGTGATAACTGGGATCAATTTTTACCGATGGAAGGAAGGTTGTTGCGCCGCGTCAACAAGGTTGGCAGGACATGGGGAGATGGGATGACGGTAAAGGCGGTTTGGCACATCGTGAAGGAATCCGCGAAGAGCATTGGAGTGGCGAAGTTGGCGCCGCACGATCTGCAGCGGACCTGCGCTCGGCTGCGCCACGCATCGGGAGGCGAGTTGGAGCAGATCCAGTTTCTTTTGGGGCACGTCTCGGTGCAGACGACCGAGCGCTTTAGGTTGGCTCGCAACGCATCTATACGTTCGCATCGACGGCCCCATTCTGCTTGAGAATCCGTTCTACGAACCGGCTGCGCCCCCTGCGTATGAGCTCTGTTCCGCGTGGTTCCTGATCGCCCTAAGCATGCCGGAAAAAATTAGCGCGTGAACTGGGTACAACCCACACCAATAGATCTCTCCGGCCAAACCGCGCGGCTGGAACCATGCGCAGCACCGCAGTAGCGTGCGGTCATGGTGTTGGCGTGTGAGGTTGAATTGCAGCCATGCTTCGCCGGGCAGCTTCATTTCTGCCCGGAGCAGCACAGCGCTCGCCGCGTCGGCGCGTTCGACCTGCCAGAAGTCGATGACATCGCCGGTTTCGATACCGGACGCTCGTGGTCGGCCACGTTTCATGCCTACGCCGCCGATGAGTCGATCGATCCAACCGCGTACAGACCACAGAGAGTTTGCGTAGAACCACCCGTTCTTCCCTCCGACGTTCCCGATCAACTCAAACACGTGTTCGGGCGGAGCGTCGACGATCGTTTCCCTTACGTCGCAGATGATCCCCTCGGCGCGAAATGTCCGGTGCGACGCTCCGCCCATACTCGGCAGCGGCATCAAAGGTGCGGGCCTCTGCAGTGCTCTTTGGACAGCGGCGGCGTACGAGATCGGACGGATCGAAGGAAATAGTCTGGCGGCCAGCGCATTGGTGCAAACGGATTCGCTTCGGAGACCTTCGATGAGCGGGCGAGATACGGCTGGCGGCACCGGCGTAACGAAGTCCAGCCAATAGGACGACAACCGCGGGGTCAGCACGGGAACGCGCATCAACAATCGGCGGAGCCCACGATGCCGCGCATACGCCAGCATCATGCTGCGATAGGTCTCGATTGTCGAACCGCCGACCTCGATGGGCTCTTCCACCGCCTCGCGCAGATCAAGCGCAGCTTGGAGGTATTCGAGTACGTCGCTAACCGCTATCGGTTGAGTTCTTGTCACTACCCAACGAGGACAGATCATGACCGGCAGCCGTTCTGTCAGGCAGCGAATGATTTCGAAAGACGTACTACCATTACCAACGATGATGCCGGCCCGCAGTTCGACGAGAGGCGGCCCAAATTTTCGCAACACCGCGCCCGTTTCGTGCCGGCTCTTAAGATGCGCTGAAACCGTGGCTCCAGCCGCCGCCAGTCCACCGAGGTAGATCACACGCCGCACCCCGCATTGCTTCGCTGCTATGGCGAAGTTGTGGGCGGCCTGCCGGTCCCGCAATTCAAACCCTTCAACTTGCCCGGACATCGAATGAATGAGGTAGTAGGCTACATCGATTCCGTTTAGCGCCGGCGGAAGTGTCTCGGCTTGCAACGCATCCGCCTCGACGAACTTGATTTGTGGGCAGTGAAGTTGGGGGGCCCGCGCGGCATTGCGGACCATACAGGTGACGTCGTGACCCGCTGCCGAGAGTTTGTCCGCCAGTTGCCGGCCGATGTAGCCGGACGCACCAGTAACCAGGACCTTCATGCTGTGCCTTTATTTAGGCGCCAGATTCCGAAGTTCAGGTAGGAAGCATATAGGACCCAGGCGCCGTAGGGTGTCATCAGCCAAAATGCAAGGCGTGAGAATTCCGCGAATCGCATGGCGGTCATGGCGATGGCGGCCAACAGGACAATGATTTCGACCAGGGCCGCTCCGGGCTTTCGCAGACCGAAGAAGACAAAAGACCAAAGTCCGTTGAGGATCAATTGCGCCATGAACAGGGCCAATGCCAGCCACACATCCTCGTGAATTCGCTGCCGCCACACTAGCCAGGCAGCCGCCGCCATCAGCAGGTAAAGGATTGACCAGACTGGACCGAAGACCCACGGTGGCGGAGTGCCCGCGGGCTTTTGCAGACCGGGATACCATGTTTTCACCGAGCTTGCTGTGAATACCGATCCGCTCGCAGCCACCGCGAAACAAATCCCGAAGCAGATCAGGAGCGCGATCCAGTCCCTAGACATGTGCCCGCTCCCGCTTGCCGATCTGCGCAATGTAACTCTTGGAGTCGAACTTCCGTCCGGTACTGGCAAGCGACATATATCGCACCTGTCCAAACACTGGACGCTCAAACCAGGGGCGATCGTGCTTGCCTACGATGGCCCACGCAATGCCCGCGTAGCCGTTGGGGTCGCGGCCGTCGAGTTCATAACGGTCATTGAGCCAAACCGCACGTTGGTAAGCGGTAGCAACCGACGGACTCCACTCCAGGATTTTCTTGGCCCAGTACATCCGCACGTAGTTGTGCATCCAGCCCGTCAAGACCATCTGTTTCTGAGCAGCGTTCCACAGAGGATCATGAGTTTCAGCCTGCTCGAGCTGTTCCTCGTCGTAAACAATAGGGCGACGGTCGCCCGAGTGTTGGGCAAAAGAGCGATCCGCCCAGGGCTCGAGGCATTCGAAGGAATCATAGTACGAGTTGTAGCGGACGAAATTCACCGATAGTTCCCTTCGGACTATCAATTGCTCTAGAAAGGCCTGTTTTGCGGCTGCCGGCGCCGAAGCTGCCTGCACCGCGTGCGCGATAGTGAGCGGGCCGATGTGGCCAAAGTGCAGGTACGGCGAGAGGCGGCTGGTTCCAGAACGTTCCGGATGATTCCGGTCTTTGGGATAATTCCGCAAGCCGCGCTTAACAAAGTCAGCGAGTATGCTCATGGCACGCCTGGTTCCGCCCTGCCAGTTCTCTACCGGCGAAACGGAGCGATCAAGCGACCAGCCTGCCGTGAAATCCTCATGCACCGAAAGTGAATGCAGAGTTCGTGGCTTGTTCCATGGGATTCGCGCTTTGACGACCTTCGTTGGAGCAAGGAACTGTGGCAACAATTCCTGGAGTCGGGGCCGGATGGTGCGGGCGCCATAGTGCTCTTTGCCGAGCAGCCGTGGGGGAACGACGACATCGGCATCAACGGTCCAGAGAGGTACCTTCAGATGCTGGGCGGCGCGAACTCGCCATTGCTCGGCCTCACGCAAAGGATTTTCGTCGCCAATTACGATCGCCGGGCGGACCTGTTCGCAAAAATCTGTCAGGCTGTGATCGGGATAGGCCCGCAGGACAAAGCCGACATTGCGCTTGGAGAGTTCCTCCTCGATGTCCGGAATTCCGGAGGCGAGAAAGCGGTAGTCACGGAGATTGGCGTGCGGATAAAAAGGCACCGGAGCCAGGAAAACAACTACCGGCTCGCCGAGTTCGTTACCAAGCTCAACCGCCACATCCAGAGCCGGATTGTCCAATGCCCGCTGGGCGCGCTGCATCCAGTAGACTACGCACTTCCCCTCTGGATTTGGCGCTCCACCCTTCCGCACGGTGATGCGTGGATCGAGGCTGAGTGTTTGGATTCCCATCACAAGTGAAGCAGGGGAGAACACAAATGTGTTCTCCCTGCCTTCGGGTCTCTTCCTCTAACGGGCACGAGCCGGTACCGACGCATGTCCCCAGCGATGTTGTATAGCCTTGAAAGATACAACCTGGTCCAGCGCCGCCAGGCCAACCAGGGCGTAGACGACGGAGCTGAGTGTTGAAGTTTCGCCGAATTTCATTCCGAAAATAGCGGCCACGAGGTCGAAGTGCGCAACGCTCACCAGACCCCAGTTCAGTCCGCCAACCACTAGAAGCACAGCTGCGATCACATCTAACGTCTTCATCTTTTCCTCCATGTACTTAGTCTTTGGGTAGAAGCACAGTGTCAATCACGTGGATCACGCCATTGGAAGCCAAAACATCGGCCTTCACCACCTTGGCGTCATTGACCATGACGGTACCGTCATTGACGGTGAGTTTCAGGTCTTGGCCATTGATGGTTTTCGCCGAAGAGAGTTTCACCACCTGGGCCGCAGTCACATCACCCGATACCACGTGGTAGAGCAGGATGGCTTTCAACTTCTCCTTGTTCTCCGGCTTCAGAAGCGACTCGACCGTGCCCGCCGGTAGCTTGCCGAAGGCTTCGTCTGTCGGAGCAAACACGGTGAAAGGTCCTTTACCTTTCAGGGTGTCAGCCAGACCGGCGGCTTGTAGCGCCGTGGCCAACGTGTTGAAGGTTCCCGCTGCGACCGCGGTATCAACGATGTCCTTTTGGGCGGAACCGGCAGCTGCCGGCATGGCGCTTACGAGGACGCTGAGAATCAATGCAAGACTGGCTGCTTTCAATTTCATCTCTCCTTATTTTCTTGTTCTCTCTGTTTTTCTGTTGCACTCTTGCCCGATTGCTGTATTAACTATAGAGAACAATTATTGTCGCAATACGACAAACACCGAAATTCCGCAATTCATGTGAGTGGCAGTCAAAAGCCCAACACGATGTTGTACTGGGAGGAAAACAGGGAAAAGGCGTGGTGAATAAAACAATTACCGAAGGACTCCAGCCCTATGCCTTGGGCGAGAAACTCCGGACCCTGCGGCTGCGAAAGAGCATGGGTCTGGTTGAATTGGGAAAGCATACCGGCCTTTCGGCGGCGATGCTCTCAAAACTGGAACGTGGCAAGCTGTTTCCCACACTCCCCACGCTGCTACGGATTGCCCTGGTCTTCGGTGTCGGGCTGGAGTATTTCTTCACTGATGAGCGCAAGCGTCACGTGGTGGCGATTGCGCGCAAAAAAGAACGCTTGCGGTTTCCGGACAGTCCGGGCGGAGGGAGCATCGCGTACAACTTCGAGAGCCTGGACTTCAAAGCTACAGAACGCAAGCTAAATGCCTTCTACGCGGAATTCGAACCCGTCTCCTCCGAGAGGGCGAAGCCTCACCAGCACCCGGGCGTGGAATTGCTTTATCTAATCTCCGGAAAACTGGAGCTCACGATCGGTTCCGAAACGTTCAACCTCGAAACAGGGGACGCCGTGTACTTCGATTCGGGAGTGCGTCACAGCTATCACCGTGCCAGTAAAGGTCCATGTACTGGCGTGATTGTGACGGCATGACCAGTAAGTCAGGATCCACAGCCCGGCAAATTCGGCTTAGGTCTGGCGGGAATGTCTGTGAGGTTTCGATTTTAGTAACGGAAAAGTTGGGCAAAACTTGGGCAAAGAATCGACCCCGAATAGGGTCGAAATCGGGTATCGAGGGGTGTAAGAGTCGTCGAATCAACAACAAGTTAGATTGACCGCCTGGGCTCATAACCCAAAGGTCGGTGGTTCAAATCCGCCCCCGCCACCATGAACGCAACCAGGAGGCCGCCGGTACTGCGGCCCCGCAGAACGCTTGCCTGGAGCGGGTTTTCAGGGGCAACAAATCGAAACTTTTTCTCGCACTTGAAGAAACTCTACAGGCCGACCGGGTTCCAAGCTCATAACCACTCGTCGATTCACGAACAGATGGCAGCACGAAACTCTTGGTGTAACCCAACTCTTGAACGGGGCTTGAAGCAGTGTTTCCCCTTGTCGAAATTCGGCACCTGAACGCGGTCGTTGTCTTGGCCGAAGAGCTGAACTTCACGAGAGCTGCCCAAAGACTGCACATCTCGCAGCCTGCTCTCAGCAAACAGATAACTGATCTCGAAGCACAGTACGACTTCCAGCTCTTTCTGCGGGAAAAGGGACGGGTTCTGGATCTCACGGACGCCGGAAGAGCATTTGTCGCAGACGCCCGCGTCGCGGTCTTCCGAGCAGAACGAGCCGTCCATTCTGCTCGTGCCGCCAGCGAGGGATATGACCGGGTATTGATCGTAGGACACTCATCTCACGCGGACCAAGCGTGGTTGTCAGCTATTCTCGCGATTCGACTGCCCTCGTACCCAAGACTCAAGATTCGCTTCGCCACCCGATTCGGTTCTGAGCTGGTGCGAGGCGTATTGACAGGAGAACTCAACCTCGCGCTCGTGACGGCCCCGTCGCCAGACCCAGCCATCACGGCTGTACCGTTTGCTTCGGCCCCTGTGTACGCTGCTCTTCCCCTGGAGCATCTGGGCGTGCACAAAAAAGAGCTGTTCCTGCAAGATCTCTCAAGAGATGAGTGGATTCTTTGCGTCAGAGACGCCAGTCCAATGGTTCACGATGCCATCATGGAAACCGCGCGAGCTCAGTCCATCGCACCGAAGGATGCCCACGGTATTCACACGGCGGATCAGGCAATTTACCTTGTGTCCGAACATGTTGGCGTCGCCATTATCGCGGAGCCGACAACGCCCAAGACGGTAAGGGCGTTGTGATCAAAGCCCTTTCCGACAAGTCACTGCAGTTTCAGACCTGCTTGGTGATGAGCAAAGATGACGATTCGCGGTTAACAAACGAATTCGCGCGTGCATTTCTCCGCCGATACGCCCCGCAGCGAGTCCCGCCCAAGCAAATGAATTTGCCTCTCTCCGAAGCCCACGGATCGGAGAGAACTTCAGCTCGCGATGCGTAGTTGTCGGTGAACCCTTAACATGACCGTTTCCGGGATGCGCAGCGTCCTGTATCCGCGCCTGAACCGTGTCTCAGATTTTCCCCAGCACAGCACGCCCGGCTCGTGTTCAAACATGCGGCGAATTGTCTTCTCGCTGAGATCCCACAGTTTGGCAACTTCGGCGATTGAATAGTGCTTCTCGCTGGAGAGCTCGATCGATGTCACTTCCGCGATTGGGGCGCCAAAGGCGGACGAATAACTGGCTGGTTTCCGAGCGAACCTCGACATGGCAATACCCTGCTCCGCTCAAAGGCTGGATTGCTTCCACCGAACGCAACGGTCCTTTGTGCGGGCCAAAACCCTTGCCCACAGCGCCGATGCGAATGTTAACTACTTTGGTTCACGTTGCGTCGAATGTCCAATAACTTTTTAGCCATGCACTATTCCGTGCGGTTATACCTCCGCACAAAACCGGTGCTCATTTGGTAGGATTCAGTTGACTTGGGCCGGGGCAGGCTTTGATCCGGTCGGAGCAACACTCTGCAAATTCCCCGCTTCCACCACTGCGTCGTCCCATGCTAGGCGGGCGTAAATTTCCAACTGCTGCTGACATTCTTTCACGAATGGCGCATAGTGTCTCTCCGTCACTTTGACGCTGCTGTGCCCCAAGAGAAGCGACACACGATCAATCGGCACTCCCCTGTTGAGCAGTTCGACCGCGAATGTGTCGCGGAACATATGAGCGTGACACCGTTTCGGAGTTCCATCTGGCCTGCGAATCTTTGCGAGTTCAAACAGACGAGCAAGCGAACGTCGCCAGCCCTTGCAGGCGGTCTGCGGATCGCCGTTTCCTGACCAGAAAAAGTACCGTGCGTTTTCGCTCGGGAGGGCGTGCAAACTCTCGGCAACGTCCGGCGGAACGGGAACGTTGACAGGAACCCCTGTCTTCGCCCGATACAAAAAGATTTTGCCGTCATCGCTCAAACGCTCGCGTTCGAGCGTCACCGCATCTTGAATGGACAAACCTGACCACCGCATCAGCAACACCAAAGCTCGAAGACGATCAGCCCGAAAATGAAAATCGCGCCCGCCGCGCCACTCGCCATACGCATAGGTCGCATCAACGATTCGCTGGAATTCGGTCTTCGGAAACCAGCCCGTCGGAAGTGAATTCGGTGGCGAGCGCTTCACTTTCATCGCAGGATTCTCGCTAAGCCACCCGTTCTGAATACAGAACGCGAAGAACCCCACCAGACGCGAGAGCTTGCGGTTCGCCGTTAAACCATTGTTCTTCCAAGTAGCACGAAAATTGACCAACTCGGCCGCCGTTAAATCGCGCAAGCGATTTAGGCCTCGGTGCTTCGCCCAGGGAAGAAGCTGCTTTTCAAAAAGGGTCTTCGACTGTTTCGTCGTTTCTTTAGAGAGATCGCGGCCACGTTCATCAGCCATGAAAACGGCGACGGCATCGGCAATGGTCGTCACTTTCGGCTGGGGCGGCTTCGCGGGATCGGAAGCATCCTCCAAGGAGCGCGCTTTCCGCTCCGCTTGTTCCCAGCTCCGAGTCTTGGCGGACTGCCGGAACCGCTTTCCGTCGACGTAGCCGTCAATCCATTTCGGGCACCGGCAGCGCCGGTACTTGAGCTCATCCTTGTGAGCGCAATCGGGAGTGTGGCGGGAATAAACGAAAAGCATGGATGCCGATTCCCCTTCGGGTGATGGGAATCATTGTACCCACATGGGTACGATTTGGGTATATTTTATTGTGCACCCATCGTAGACTGGCATTTTTGTTGGGATTTATTTGGTGGAGCTAGTCGGGCTCGAACCGACGACCTCATCGTTGCGAACGATGCGCTCTCCCAACTGAGCTATAGCCCCATGTGTGACGAAACTACGAAGTAATCTTATCAGTGTTCCCCTGGCTGGGCCAGAGGTCCACCCGTGGCTCCGCGTCCGCTTGAGCATTCCCTTTCGCCTTGGTTCGCGCTATAGTCTCTGTCCGGTTCTTTTGGAGGCTTTTGTGGCTACTCATGCCAAACCTGAAAGCAAAGTCAGGAGTTTCGGTCAAAACATCGAGAGTGATTTGGCCTCGAGATTTCTGCGCGTGGTCGAAACTGCAGCGATTGCCTCGGCTCGTACCATGGGCCAGGGCGAGCGCAAACTCTCGGACCAAGTGGCCACCGAGGCCATGCGCCAAACCATGGATAGCATTCCCATGCGCGGCACGATTGTGATCGGCGAGGGCGAGCGTGACGAAGCGCCCATGCTCTATATCGGAGAGAAAGTGGGTGCGGAATTTCCTGACGGCCGTGAGGTGCCCGAGGTCGACATCGCGGTCGATCCTCTCGAAGGGACGAATCTTTGCGCCACCGGAGCGCCAGGCTCGATTACTGTGCTGGCGGCTTCCGAACGCGGCGGACTGCTGAACGCTCCCGACTGCTACATGGAAAAAATTGTGGTCGGCCCTTCCTGCAAGGACGCGGTGGAACTCGATGCGCCGGTGGCGCGAAATTTGAAGAACATCGCCAAGCGTTTGGAGCGCGACGTCGAAGACCTGGTCATCATCGTGCTTGATCGCCCACGCCACGAGAAGCTGATCGCCGATATCCGCGCTGCCGGCGCCCGTATTCGGCTGATCGGGGATGGCGATCTCTCGGCCGGCATCGCGGCCGCAGTCATCGGCACCGGTGTGCACGCGGTGATGGGCTCAGGCGGGGCTCCGGAAGGCGTGATCACCGCCGCCGCGATTCGCTGCTTGAACGGCTACATGCTGGGCCGCTTAGTGATCGATAAGCCCGAACTGGAAGAGCGCATCGCCCGCATGGGCATCAAGGACAAGAACAAGATTTACGAGGCCGAGGACCTCGCTCCCGGCAAGCAATTGATCTTCGCCGCCACCGGCGTGACCGAGGGCGCGTTGCTGAAAGGCGTCCGCTTCTTCGGCGAAGGCACGCGAACTTCGTCGGCGATCCTGACCTACCGCACGGGTAAAGTGCGCTTCATCGACAGCATCCACTTAGAGAAAGGTCCGGACGTGAAGGTGCGGTTCGCGTAGGAGAAGGCCGTTGGTCGGTCGTCATTGGTCGTTGGTTCAGGGGCGCTTGTGAACCATCGCTGCGGGCCGCCCTGGCTCTTTCCGGACGCTCTAACGCACCCGTCTCAACAGCCATGTGATGCCGGCAATCCGCTTTAGCTGCGCCCACAGAAGCGGAGCAATACTCATGACAACCTGCCGCCAGTGCCAGAACTGAGCCCTCTGTCGTCCGTATTCTGGAGGCACAATCGCGGTATATTCTTCCTCCAAATCGCCAATTAGGTGCTCTCGGTGCCGCCTGGGGATCAACAGGAGGATGAATTTCCCAACCTTCGGCGGCAGTGGAGCAGATTCCTGAAGGGTGCTTCCCCTTAGCCCGCGCGAGCCCGCCAGTAGCCTCGAAACCCTCCGCTGGTACATCTTGATACTGAGCAAGCCAAGAATCCCCAAAGCGCCTGCAGCAGCGCCGAAGAAACTGTGCTTCGACCGAAGGAAGATGCTGACTACTTCGAGAGATGCCGAGAGGCCGAACGTTGCCACCACCGACAGCACGATAAACCTGTACCAACCTTCCTTTGGTAAGGGTCTGCCAGTGGCTTCCTGGAGATAGCGCGCCCCAGACGAGAACAAGCGATACAAGGAAAAGAAACTGGCCGCAACAACGACGTCAGCAACGAGACAAATGTAGTCCAGAAGAAACCACTACGGATGCGGCTTCGTCGTGATGATGCCTCAATTGCATTGGCCTGGCTTCTCGACGATCCCGTGCCCGCATACGCGCTGCATGTGAAGGGCTCGCTTCGCAACACCCGGGCGTTGGTACCGCCCCTCTGGACTCTCGAGGTGGCTAATACTCTGGCGGTCGGCGAGCGACGCGGCAACCTCACCTCCGACCAGGTTGCTCGCGCTATGCGCCTGGTCGAACAGCTCTTGGGAGAAACAATTGAGACGATCGCGTCAGTCGTCTCTTTTCGGCAGGTGCTGGCAACCGCACGTTCCTTCCGCTTGAATGCCTACGACGCGATCTACCTTGAGCTCGCCCGAAGTGAAGGCGTGCCCTTGGCAACTCTCGACCGTGCGTTACGCGCTGCGGCGCAGCAGGCGGGTGTTGAGCTTCTTTCCTGATCGCTCCTTGCGCAACTACTACCTGCTCCTGGCCGTTCAAGGGGCAACTGCTGTTCGAGATCGGTGACAAGCGCAGTGCGTCCCAATCGTTTCGCCAGGCGCTGGAGCGTCCATGCTCCCAGCGGGAACGAAGATTCTTGCAGCGCAAACGAGCTCAATGCGAATTGCACTCAGCTTGAAGTCGTACCCTTCCCAGAGCTCGCGGGTGAGGGCGCCCGCGCCACACAGTAAGACTCACGCCTCAGTCTTCGCCAGCTCCGCCAAGCGCTTCGGTGCGATGAGGACGTAGCTCCCCATCAGCAGTTCTCTCACCTCATCCCAATCGACTTTGCCCACATCCAGGCGCAGCGCGACCCAGCCTTTCGAGGCGATGTAAGCGGGCAGGTAAAATCTGCGGGGCTGAGCCTCAGCCAGTGCCTTGTTGTCGCCGGGCAACACTTTGCAGGTGACGGCGACAATCCCATCGCCGTGATGGTCGTCCAGGAAATAGGCGAAGGTCTTTTTGCGGATCAAGAATTGTGCGTGCCGTCCGCAGATCTGTCGTTTAGCCTCGGGGAGCGCGAGCGCAATCTTGGTCAGCTCCGTGAGGCGGGAATCTTCCATGGGCCGCTTTGCCATAGGCTTCTACTCAAATTGTTTCTTTACTTCCGGCGAAACGCTCGGCAGCCGAGGAAAATCTTGCGAGAACCCTTTGAACAGCGCGACCGTTTTCTCGGCTCGCCTGGCCCCGTCGTGCACTGCAATCTTGTGCGTCCTGCCGCTCTCGTAACCTTCCCACAGCGAAACTCCAGCATAGACCCCGTCTTTGCGCAGAATGTAATAGATCATGTCCACGAAGCGTAGCCGGTTCATGTCGCTGTTGTAATTGCGGACGATGCGTTTGAGCGCGTCCGTGCCCGCGTCGTGCGGCGACATGCCGCGGCGCATGTTCTCGACGATAGTATGCGCTCCCGCCACCTTGATGTTTTCTTCCCCGCTGCCAGTAGCGCCCGCCGAGCCCACATCCTGATCGGTGTAGCAGCCGGCTCCAATGATAGGCGAATCGCCGCATCGGCCCGGCAGTTTGTAGGCCAGGCCGCTGGTGGTGGTGCACCCCGAAATCTCGCCCTTCTCGTTAAGGGCCGAGCAATGAATCGTGCCAGTGGGCGGGAACAGCACTTTGTGCACCGCATCCCTTCGCAGCTCAGGCGCGATGCCAAGATCGGCTGCCCGCTCTTCCAGGCGGCGAACACGGTCCTGCATCAAATGGGCTTGCGGCTTGATGTCCGGCGGCTGCCAATGCGGATCGTCCAACCCCGGTCCCCACCAATCTTCTGACGAGTGATACTCCTTCCACAGCAGCCAGATTTTGCGCGAATGGTCGGTGAGCAGGTTCTCTCGCGGAAATCCCACGGCCACGGCAAACCGTTCCGCACCCTCGCCCACCAGCATCACGTGTCCGGTATGCTCCATGACTGCTTTGGACACGAGCGAAACATTCTTGATGTTGCGCACCCCGCCGACCGACCCGGCCCGCCGCGTGGGCCCATGCATACAGCAGGCATCGAGTTCCACCACGCCTTCCTCGTTGGGCAGACCACCAAGCCCGACGCTGGTGTCGTTAGGATCGTCCTCCGGCCCCTTCACCACTCGCAGGGCCGCGTCCAAGGTGTCTCCGCCGCCAGCCAGGAATGCGTAGGCGTCATCCAGATAGTTAAACCCGTTGTTCGCACAAACAATGATCGGACGCTTGCCGCCGCCCGAATTTGGCTCGGCCTTGTTTGCCGAATGCTCTTTGCTCGATTGACCCTGGCTCTGTTGTCCCTGCAAACCCAGCGACAGAGAACCCACGACAGCGGCGGCGAGAAAGTCGCGGCGCGAAACAGTCATCAATCCCTCCCGGAGAATGAATGCGGGTAAACGTCCGCCAGCATAGCATGCGGGAAGAGACATCCGCTGCCAAAACCGTGTGGGGACGGGTCCCCATGCACAAAAGGCAGGTGCCCTGCCCTTCTCCCGTTCTTTGCGAGAGGGCGGGGCTTTTAGAAGCTGCGCGATTCCCGCTTTGGAACCGAGTCCCCAGCCCGCCCGCTTTCTTCTTGACCTCACGCGTTCACTTACGATAATATAATAACGTGTAGCTTATCTACAAGATAACCATCGATCTTTGACAACCTGACATGGGCGCAGCTTCGAGGAAGCGGCTCCAACCGCTGAGCCCGACCAATCAGAGCAAGGGGCGACAAACCTTTGCTCCCGGTCCACTTCTACCCTCAGTCCCAAAACGGAACCGCGGGCAGTCCGGAACGACTCTAACTTCCATGTTTTCTGGATTTTGCCCGTAACTACCTTAAGAACCATAGATCTAGGAGGCAAGAAAAAACCGACCCTTTGTTTTCTATATTTTAGGCAAAAGAGAGATTTTTTTTGGAGGGAAATGTTGCACCAGAATGTGTGCACAAGGGCCAAGATTTAGGCGTCCAGGCGACGCCAGCGTTGCCAATTTCTCAGGACGCGGCCAGCATTTCGCGGCCCTTGCTTTGATCGGCGCGGAAGCGTAGCAGGGCGGCGATGTTTCCTGCGCGGTCAAACTCGGGATCGTCTTTCACGTAAAACAATTCAATGTCCCGCTGGATGGCGGCGGGAATGATAGCTTCGGTCACATCTTCGATCTCGCGCGTGTCGTGGCTGCATGCCGGACACTGTGGCACCATGTGCGCGTCGAGGTGGCCGCAGCTTGTACACTCGACCGCCGGGTGCGAAAACTTGTCGCCGATTAACAATGTTTGTACTTCGCCCAACTCCAGCGACTTCAGCACTCGACGCAGGCCGGTCACTCCGCGGGCGTTGCTCTTTGCCTGACTGATGGCTTCCCTGGCCAGTTCGTTGCAGCGCTGATCGAGTGACTCGCGCAGAATGCGGTTGGCCTGTTCGCGAATCTGTTCATTCGTGATCCGATTGAGATCGGCCGGGAAGTGGCCTAGCAGGCGTTGCTTCACGTAGGGATGCAGTTGGGGTTCGAGTTCATTCCAAGTGGTATCGTGGCAGCCGATAATCAGTTTCTCGAAGACGCCCTTTTCGAGAGCCGTGCTCAAATGTTCTGCCACGCCCTTGAAGTGGTGCAGGGCTTCGTCGTTGACACGGCGCTGGGCATGGCCGCCGTCGTATCCGGCGTAACCATCGCCGCGGCCCTGACGAGCCGGCAGGGTGCGGAACATCCCGTCACGCTCTTTCAGTTCATCCAGGCGGAGATCGAAGAAGCGGGCCTTTTGGCGATCCACAAGCGCTACCCACAGCCGAGGCTGTGCGCCCAGGAGCAGGGCCAGCGGCTTCAAGTGGAATTGGCGATTCACGAAGAGCTGCGTCTCCGGCAGGTGCGACGGCAGGTCGAACTCGCGCCAGAAATTGTGGCTGCCGCAGGCAAATACTGCCCGGGCGCGGGCTTGATTGCCGTGCAGATTCTCCGCCAGTTCGAGGATGCGATTCAAATCGGCGCGCGTGCTGCCGTTCTTGCTGAGCTTGTCGGACTCGCGCAGGGCTTTGCGAACCAGATCCTTGGCCAGAATGGTTTCTTCGCGATGGGATTTGTTCTGCGGGGTGCGCGGCTCGAAATAGAAACTGAGCGCCCAGCCTTGGTTACCGGTGGTATGGAATTGAGCCAGCTCACGGATTTCTTCGCGGGTAATCATCACGATTTCTCCTGAGTGCTGTCGATAGTTTCAACCTTTCGCGGATGCTGGAATCAGCCTGTCCACCTTTGGCTTAAAGCGGTTGGCCAGCGGCGCCAAGTGGCGCAAATGTTCACGCGCCACCTCAATGGAGGATCGCACCTCGTCCGGCTTACGGTCGGTGATGACGCCGATTTCATCCAGCGAGAATCCCTCGATGGCGTGCAGGATGAAGGCTTCGCGATCGGCACGGCTGGCGCCCTCGAGGGCGAATTGCACCAGCGTGACCATTTCGTCGGAGGATGCAATGTCTTCCGGCGTGGCCGTGCGGCGGTCTGCGATCACGCTTTCCTCGGTCAAAGTTTCGTCCGGTTGATGGAATTGGAGTTCAGGCTCGTCACTGGCGCGGACATTCTGGCGGCGGGCAGAATCCTCGAGATGAACCGACAGCAGGCTCTCCGGGCTTCGAGCAGAGAGGTCCGCGATGGAACGGAGGGCCAGGCGGTAGAGCCACGGCTCGAGCCCCAAACTTTCGGGCTTCTCGCCTCCGTTACCCAAGGCGCGCGCGATGGCTTCGTCGATGACTTCCTCTTTGGTGACCGAGTCGGCAATGATCTCCTCGGCAGTTTCCCGGAAGTAGAGTTCGCGCTCGACAAAGCGTTCCAAGCGGCCGAGACTGGCATTCACATAAGAGCGGATGTCATCGGAGGAGGCCGTCGGTACGCGCACCGCCGCGACTGTGTCTTCGAAAGCAACCTGCGACTCGGGACGGAAATCCGCCACTCGCCGACGCTGCCATTTATGCGAGTTCCGCAACAGGTCTTTGTGCTTGCTGATCTGCTGCAGCAGGTCGTCAAAGGCTGCCTTCACGGCCGAGGATGCGGTCGGGGCGGACTTCTGCACCGCCATCTGGCCGGAGGGCAGACGCAAGTTCAGGGATACGGTGGTTCCCTCACGCGGCGAATTCTGTTCTACAACACCTTTCAAATGCACCAGTTCAGGGCGGAAAACCTGCAGCCGCTTGCGCAGCTTTTCCACCAGGTGGTTAATGTCTTTTTCGATGTCTGGAGTTTTGCGATCTCTATAGCTGATGTGGACATTCATTCTCAGGCCTCGGATCACGGAAGAGATTCCGTGAAGAGTTCCGGTTCCCTACAAGCCGATTCTACACCCGCCGCAAGAGGGGAGAATGCAAAAAAAGGCAGATTCGACGTTAAATCACTGTAGATTGTGATGGCTCCACTTGCGGAGGTGCAGGGGGTTGAGATGGGTGTCCTTCTCGACCTACACGACGATGGTGACCGAGGGCACTATTCTTGGCCCAGACCCTCTCGAGTACATACATTAGTATTGATATCTACAGGGCACCTTGCTATTGTTGCCGTATGCCGGACGGCGGCCATGCGTTTTGAATGGGACGAAGCGAAGAACCAACGAAACCTACTCAAACACCGTGTGCGTTTTGAGACCGCAGCCCTGGCCTTCGATGACCCCTACGCCCTGACGTTGCGCGACGAATCATCTGATGAGGAAGAACGCTGGATCACTCTCGGCTCGGCCAGTCTGGATGCGGTGTTCTTTATCGTTCACACTTGCTTTGAGCGGGATGGCGTAGAAGCCATGAGAATCATTTCGGCTCGCACCGCAACGCCGCATGAGAGGAGAAGTTATGAGGAAGCTAAGCAGGGAGCAAAAACGAGATATCGCCGCCATCTCCGCAATGAGAGACGAAGACATTGATCTCTCCGATATGCCGGAGGTCGTGGACTGGAGCGGGGCAGAGATGGGGAAGTTTTACCGCCCGCCCAAGAAATCCGTAACCATGCGCCTTGACCAAGACGTGCTTGATTGGCTAAAAGCATACGGCAAGGGCTATCAGACGCGCGTCAATCTGCTGTTGAGGCATGCCATGGCGAGCTCCATGGGGAACGGCGGTGCGGGGAAGACAACCCGAGGACCACGGAAGAGATCTCGTGTAGCTCGGATGATCGGCTGAGGACCTTCCTACACAGCGACCGTGACCGAGGTTTCGGTCCGGGTCACGGGCCGGTACAGGGTGTCGCGCTCGATGGGTTCGCGTCCGGCTTCGCGGATCAGGCGGACCAACTCTTCGCGGCGCATGCCTTGCGGGGTGGTTGCGCCGGCGTCGTGATAGATCTTTTCTTCGATGACGGTTCCGTCGATGTCGTCGGCGCCGAAGCGCAACGCGATCTGCGCAATCTTGGCGGTCATCATCTGCCAGTAGGCTTTGATGTGCGGGAAGTTGTCGAGCACCAAGCGGCTGACCGCGATTTGCTTGATATCGAGCATGCCTGTAGTTTTCGGCAGATGTTGCAGCGCGGTGTTGTCGGGGTGAAAGGCCAGCGGGATGAAGGTTTGGAAGCCGCCGGTTTGATCCTGCAGATTCCGCAGCTTGAGCAAATGATCGACCCGGTCTTCGTCATTTTCAACGTGGCCGTAGAGCATGGTCGCATTGGACTTCAGCCCGATCCGGTGGGCGAGTTTCGCCGTCTCCAGCCACTGGTCGCCATCAATTTTGTGATCGCAGATAATGTGGCGCACGCGGTCGGCGAAAATCTCGGCGCCGCCGCCGGGTAGCGAGTCCACGCCCGCGGACTTCAGTTGCTCCAGCGTCTCTCCAATCGAAAGCTTGGCGCGTTTGGCTAGATAGGCGACTTCGACCATGGTGAAGGCCTTCAAATGGACTTGCGGAAAACGCTGCTTCAAGCCGGAAATCAAGTCAAGGAAATATTGAAACGGTAGATCGGGATGCAAGCCGCCGACGATGTGGAACTCCGTGACCGCTTCGCTGTAGCCCGAGGCGGCGGTCTGGAAGGCTTCCTCGAGGGCCATGGTGTAGGCGCCGGGGGTGTCTTTTTTCCGGCCGAAGGCACAGAGGCGGCAGGCGGCTACGCAAACATTCGTGGGATTGATGTGGCGATTGACGTTGAAGTAAGTCTTGTCGCCATGCATACGCTCACGCACGGAGTTCGCCAGCCAGCCCACCGCCAGGATGTCGGTTGAGCGGTAGAGCGCGAGCGCGTCGTCAGCGGTTAGACGCTCGTGGGCGAGGACTTTGTCTTTGGTGGCATAGAGACGGGGGTCGTCGCTCTGAAAGGCATGGCTCTGAGCCGCGGGGCTCGGAAATGGATGCGGGTTGGGCATTGCTTCGATCATACCGCACCAAAGTGGCGGAAGTCACAGTGGCGAGTTTTTCCCGAATTGGAACCGGGTTTACTGTTTAGTACCGGATACCCCTCTCCCCCCTTGCGGTGCAAAATCTTCAAAGCAAAGGATCAATTTTGCGACTATGTGCTAGATCTTTGAGTTTACAGGAGTTACACGCAAAATCTAGATAACATGGGAGTTACGGCGACGGCGCGGTTCCGTTTTGGAACGAAATTGGAAGCCAGACAACTGGCAGATCCGCTCCCGTCCCGAAGGATGCGGTGGGAAGTCCGGTTTTTTGGTTGGCCGGTCTCCACGCCGCACGATCGCCTGGGCCAAATTGTCAAAGATCGCTTATTGCCTGCAGATAATGTGCGTTGATTTATCTTATCTAATCTGACGAAGGTAGTCAAGCAGAGGAACCGGAGTGGGCCGGTCACGGCGGGGAGGAACAGGGAACCACAAGGCAAGCAGGATAACAGAAAACCAGTTGTCAGTTGTCAGTTCTCGGTTCTCGGTTTGTTCCTCAGAAGAAAAAACTGGGCTGGCCGCGGATTGGGCTTTGGGAGTAACGATGTCGCATGCAGAACTTGGCAGCAACTAAGGGCCTCAAAGGTCAACTCATTGCTGTAGGGCCTTCCCACTCTTCCGGTTGTCGCAGGGAGGCGCAACACGAAGGCTCCTTGCCCGCCGGCAACTCTTGGTTCACACCGAGAGGCGGCCGGGGCGGACTTGGAGCCTTCGCTGCCAGCAAGTCAGTTGGTTGCGAGTTCCTGCGCGGGCGCTACGTTATTTCAACGTACGCACCCTTTTTCGGAATGGCTTCTACTTCACCACAAAACTCTTCTTGCTGGCTGTGGTTCCTCCTGGGTTCGTGACTGCGATCGCACCGCTGGTTGCACCCGCCGGAACCGTGGCCGAGATGAAGTTTCGGTTGAGCACCTTGAACGCGGCATTGACGCCATTGAAGGTCACGGCGGTCGAGCCGATAAAATGATCGCCGCGAATCAACACTTTCGCACCAACGGCGGCGCTGGTGGGAGTGAAAGCTGCGACCGCCGATGCAGGTGCGGGTAGCTCGGCGTCCAGGACCCAAACGGTACCGCCGTCGTCGGCGCCGCCGACACTGGCTGTGCCATAGAGTTTGCCGTCAGATCCCTGGACCACGGGAGCCTCGCCGGGAGAGCTGCCATTGGCGCCATCGAAGGCAAAGCTCTTGATGATCTTTCCGGTGGCCGGGGAAACAGCGAAAACGATGTTCCGGCGATCGATGTTGTCCCAGAGATTTCCATCGGAACCCTGAATCAACGAAGGCACAAAGCCGAAGTGCTTACCGTCAAAAGAAAATTTGTGAGAGCTTTTGCCGGAAGGACTAGCCTCGTAGAACTGAAGCTGTTCGAGCTGATAGCAAGAACTCGCTCCATACAGCTTTCCATTGGCCGCCTCCATTAGACCGCTCCCGCCACAGGGATCAAAGCCAATCGGAGGGAACGTCATGAGAGTGGTCAGTTGCCAGTCCCGGCTGAATCGGCTCACTCCTTTACCTGCGATTGCAAAGAAGGTCCCGTCGCTGCCCTGGATTAGACTGGCTGGGGCTCCGCCGCCGGAGCTCTGGAACACATGCAGGGTGCTGAACGTGCCCGGTGGCGTGACGCGGAAGATGGTTCCGCAGGCGCAAGAGGCGTCGCCACCAAACATTGCGCTCCCATCGAGATTACCGTCATGCCCGAGGATCAAGGCGTCCGGAAAGCCGCCGTCGGCGCAATTAGCCTCGGAGCAAAAGCTATGAACAACTTGAAACCCGCTCCCGGTCTTGCTGATGCGGAACAGTATCCCGTTGTTGGTAGCACCGCCGTCGAAGGCCGTGCCATACAGGAAGCCGTCATTGGCTTCCACGAACGCATCCGCCAAGTCGATACCCGGCGCAAAGGTGAAAAGCAGCGTGAACTGGCCGCTGGGTGTGATCCGATACAGGGTTCCGCTAAGCTGGTTTGACCCTGCACCGTGCTGGGTTACACCATAGAAATTGCCATCCGACGCCTGGATTAGCTGATTCGGGGCGGAGCCATCCCGGCATGCGCCATTTGTGTCGCAAGGGAAGGAGAACAGTGGGTTAATGGTTGACTGCGAAGCCTGCGCTTGCATGCCGAGCAGGCACAGACTCAGCAGCACAACGAGATCAATAGCACAAGCTAGAATGCGTGTTTCTTTCATGGATTTCATGGCTAACTCCGTAGTCCTCTGATCTGAAATTCTCCCCATCGAACCGGTGGGGCATGACCTTTTACTCTCCGGAAAATTTGGGACATCCTTCCGCGCTGCCGATGGGAGAGACTGTAGGTGAAAGCCGTACTTGGGATGTCAAGGCGTCGTAATTAGATTGTTAATTTGATGTCTATCGGCGGGGGCGTGGCCTTGGCATTCTCGCGCAGGCCGGGGCAGTTCAATCGTCATTCAGAGTGAAAGACCCTGCTTGCAAGAACCGGAGAGACCAGGGCAGGGCACCCTTTGGGATGAAATCAGAAAGAAAGGGTGGGCCAGCCGAGTTGACCAATTGAGAATTGCCGGTGAAATAATGCCTTGGCCGAGATGCGCTTTTTAGCGAGCGTGCCACATCTGCGCATCATGCGGTGACACGGGTACGGGACGGCCATGTGCCGCCGTGGCGTGTTCGTTCATTGCCCTAGCCGCTTGGGTGCGGCGGTTGCCGTTCTGGCTGCTGAACTCCAATATGGTGACGGAGTGCTTGCAACGTTGGCAGGTGAACGTGGCCAAGCCGTTGACCATTTTGATGGCGTAATGTCTCACAGCTTCCATTGTAGTCGCTTATCCGGGTATGGCTACGAAACCAAAGTTACCCCTGACCACCCGTCACGAGTGAGGTGGGGATTTTCCAACAGTGATCGGGGCCACGGGGAAACACGCTTGGTTTCGTGTCTCACAGTTCTCCGCGGCGTTCGAGTTGCTTATAGACAACCAGCGAATACCCCTCGGGGATAAGCGCGCCGGCCATCAGGGCGGCAAAGGGTAGCCAGTCCTTCACGCCGAATGCGGTGAGAGCCAAACCAATTACGCCGCCCAGGACAATGGGAAAAAAATGCGTTAATTCGGCATGAGGCCCTTGAACTCGAAATCCGACGGTGAGATGATCTCGTCCGCGACCTTCAGGGGCCTGGTTTGGCCTGATGGCTTGGGTCGGGCAAAAACGTCGAGGTCCGAGGAGCCGGAAAATGAAGTCTGTCTATAGTTTGCTTTTGATTGTGCTTGGTCTGTTTTGCGCTGCACCTGCGCTGGTCGCATCACAGTTCAAGAAGCCAACGTTCTACGCGGTGGGAATGGAGCCTCAGGTCGTGGTTACGGCCGACTTCAACCATGATGGCAAACTTGACCTGGCTACTGCTGATTTTACTTCTCAGGATGTGAGCATCCTGCTGGGAAAGGGCGACGGTACGTTCCGGCGGGCGCATCAGTTTTCTACGACGCTTGGTCCGTCGGCCCTGGCGGTCGGCGATTTTAATGGGGACGGCAATCTTGACATTGCAGTCACTGAATATGGCTTTGGATCCTCGGCACTGGCGATTTTTCTCGGGCGTGGAGACGGCACGTTTGTTGCGGGGCCCGTCTACACTACGGTTTCGCTGCCCTATGACATAACGGTTGCGGATTTCAATGGGGATGGTCGTCTCGATCTGGCTGTCGCGAATAATGGCACTAATACTGTTGCCGTGCTGCTGGGTAACGGGGATGGTACGTTTCAGAAGCCGCACACCTACTATGCGCCCCTCCCGGAACGAGTGCTGGCGGTTGATCTGAATGGAGACGGTCATCCTGACCTTGCGGTTCTGGCGTATTGCGGTCGCGATCCGAAGACTTGTGCTTCCGGAGCCGTGGAGGTCCTGCTGAATAAGGGGAATGGCACTTTCAACAAGCCGCACTATTTCAGCGTGAAAGGGGTTGGACCTGACGGCATCGCGGCGGCCGACCTGAGTCACGATGGCAAGATCGATTTGGTGGTGGCGAACAATAACTTCCAAGCGGCGAGCACCGTATCCGTCCTTTTAGGCAAGGGGGACGGCACTTTCAAGCCGACTGTCAACTACCCGGTGGGCGGAGGGCCGGCTGGAATCGCGATTGCCGATTTCAATGGCGATGGCAAGCTGGATATCGCGGTTGCTAACACTGGAAGCAGCACGGTGAGTTTGCTGTACGGCAGAGGAAACGGAACGTTCAAGCCGGCACAGAATCTTAATTTTGCGGCCGGCTCGCTTCCGATTTCGGTCGCGGCGGCGGACTTTAATGGCGACGGAGCGCCCGACTTGGCGGTGGCGCTCGACTATGCCAATGAAGTGGCGGTCCAGCTGAATAGGCGCTGATGCGGGCGATGGATAGCATAACAGTTTATGCTGTTTCTTGACATATTCTGTTATTGGGAGCATAGTGCCTTTTGGGGGATCCATGAACATCTCTTTGACTCCGGAGCTGGAACGGCTGGTGGACGAAAAAGTGAAGAGCGGACGGTACGCGTCCGCGTCGGAAGTAATCCGAGAGGGGCTTCGCCTTCTGGAGGAGCAGGAAGAGATGAAGCGGCAGCGTCTGGCGGAGATCCGGCAGAAGATTGATCGTGGCCTGGATCAGCTCGATCAGGGACACGGAATCCCCGCTCGGGAGGCGCGCTCACGGCTCCGCCGGTCAACCCTTAAGTAAGTAGAGCGATGGACCTATCTGCTTTCTCCGGAAGCATTTGAGGACCTGCAAAGCATTTGGGACTTCATCGCCTCGGACAATGTAAGTTCTGCCGACAGGCTGTTGGATGAGTTTTTCGATGCGTTTGAGAAGCTTGCGCAGTGGCCACGGCAGGGGCATACCCGGACCGATCTTACCAACCGCGATGTGCGCTTCTGGCCAGTCGGCTCTTATCTTGTTGTGTACCGCGCAGACCCCGCTCCGCTTCAGATAGTAGCCGTCCTGCATGGAGCGCGGGACATTTCCTGGGTAATGCGAAATCGATAGTTGCTGCGCTTCAGTGGCGCAGCAGCAGATCTCCGGCGACGAAAAAGAGAAACACTACCGAGATCACGCCGTTCATGGTGAAGAACGCGGCGTTGAGTTTGGAGAGGTCATGGGGTGAGACCAGCGAGTGTTCGTAGGTGAGAAGTAGAGCCACGGCCACGACTCCCGCAATTGCCAACTTGCCTAATCCGAAAACGCCGACCAAGGTGACTAGCAACAGCAGCATGACGAAATGAAAAAGGCGCGAGATCCACAGTGACTTGCCGATTCCAAAATAGCGCGGAATGGAGTGTAAACCGGCTTGCTGATCGAATTCGAAATCCTGGCAGGCGTAGAGCACGTCGAAGCCGCCGCCCCAAAAGGTGACAGCGGCGGTCAGCAGCAGGATGCGTGGGTCGAGCGAACCGCGGACGGCAATCCAGGCGGCGGAGGGGGCGATCCCCATGGCGAATCCCAAAATCAGATGCGACCAGCGGGTGAAACGTTTAGTGTAGGAGTAGAGCAGAATTACGGCCAGAGCGAAGGGGGACAGAATGAGGGACAGCCGATTGAGCTGGGACGCCGCGAAAACAAATAGCGCACAGGAAACCAGCACGAAAGTGATTACAAAACCGGGAGTCAGCGTGCCTGCAGGAAGGGCGCGGGTCTGGGTGCGCGGGTTGGCGGCGTCGATCGAGGCGTCGGCCAGACGATTGAAGGCCATGGCCGCCGAGCGAGCCGTTACCATGGCGACGATGATCCAGGTCAGCGCGTGTCCGCTGGGCAGGCCGTTCGCCGCCAGCATGGCTCCGCAGAGAGCGAAAGGAAGCATGAAGATGGAGTGCTCCCACTTGATCATTTCGAGAGTCACGCGGAGGTTGTGAAGAACGGGCACGAGTAAATTGTAACGGCAGTTCTGGGTTGTCAGTTCTCGGTTCTCAGAAAAATCGCTGCGCTACCATCCCGAAGGATATCCCTCGCTGCCAATCAGCGGGACGAAGCGGCATCCCTCCAAATCGGTGACCACGGGTTGGCCTGCCTGCTTGCGCACCAACTGCAGTGTCTGGGCATGCGGCGGACCTACCGGGATCACCATGCGTCCACCTTCGCGCAATTGTTCAAACAGGGGCGGGGGTATCTGGGGCGCGGCTGCAGAGACGACGATGGCATCGAAAGGCGCGCGCTCAGGAAGGCCGTGGCTGCCGTCGCCGAGCAACACCTCCACGTTGGTGTAGCCGAGGCGGGCGAGTGTGGTTTGCGCAGCGCGGGCGAGGGACGCGTGCCGCTCCACCGAGTAAACCTGGCGGGTGAGTTCCGAGAGCAGTGCGGTTTGGTAGCCGGAGCCCGTGCCTACTTCCAGAACCACATCCGAGGGATCGAGTGCCAAGGCTTCCAACATAATGGCGACGATGTAGGGCTGAGAAAGGGTCTGGCCCTCGCCGATGGGAATGGGGTGATCTCCGTAGACCTGGTCGCGATAATCCCCAGAAACGAACTCGTGCCGCCGAACGCGGAACATCGCCGTGAGTACGCGCTCGTCCCGGACTCTGCGGGCGCGCAATTGCGACTCGACCATATTCCGGCGTTGCGCGAGGAAAGAATCGGTTTGAGTCTCGGCGGCCATGGTTTGGTGGCTACCAGAATAGCGCGAATCTTCACGCCAACTGGCGAATCATCTAACATGACCCTTCTAGTACCATGCACTGAGACTTTAGGGGATAGATCGGTGAGTGACACAGAACGATACGCTCCGGGTTGGCCAGGGATTCCGCCGCGCTGGACATCGAGCGCGAAGAGTGGGGTGGGCACTGCTCTGAATCAGCATAGCCGAGTGTGGTTCACCACCAGCCACGGCATTCTGAATGAGGTTTATTACCCTCGCGTGGACCAGGCGTGCACTCGCGATATGGGATTCATCGTTACCGATGGCAAGGGCTTCTTCTCCGAGGAGAAACGTCACTGCAAGTTTGAGAACGTGCCGGTCGCGCCTGGCATTCCCGCCTTTGAGCTGACCAATACAGAGATGCAAGGGCGGTATCGGATCGAAAAGGAAGTATTGACGGATCCGTATCGCAACGTCGTGTTGCAGAGGGTGCGCTTCATCCCGCTGCAGGGAACGTTCGCGGACTATCATCTTTACGCTCTGCTTTCACCCCACCTTGCCAATTGGGGCAACGGCAACACGGGCTGGGTGGGCGACTACAAGAGCGTGCCTATGCTGTTTGCGCAGCGCGATGACTGCGCGTTGGCGTTTGGCTGCTCGACTTCGTGGAAGAAAATGTCAGTGGGCTTCGTCGGAGACTCTGACGGATGGCAGGATCTCTCGAAGAATTTCCAGATGACCTGGGATTACACCCGCGCGGAAAACGGCAACATCGCGCTGACCGGCGAGATTGATTTGGAGGCGTGCAGCGGGGAGTTTGTGCTCGCGCTGGGGTTCGGCGCCATGTGGTCAGAGGCGGGACAACAGGCGCGATCGAGCTTGCTTGAACCCTACGAAGAGCTTCGCCAACACTATGTGGCACAGTGGGAAACCTGGCACGAGAGCCTGATGGAGTTGGACGAGACGGGGCCGACGCGGGAGCGGGATCTCTACCGCGCCAGCGTGGCCGCGCTGCGCACCCATGAGTCGAAAGATTTTTTGGGGGGAGTGATCGCGAGTCTTTCTATTCCGTGGGGCTTCAATAAAGGCGACGAGGATCTTGGCGGGTACCATCTGGTCTGGCCGCGCGATCTGGTGGAAACCGCGTTTGGATTCCTGGCAGCCGGGGCGCAAACCGACGCGGTGCGCGTGCTTCGCTACCTTGAGTCCACCCAGGAGGCCGACGGACATTGGGCGCAGAACATGTGGTTGGATGGGCGTCCGTACTGGAACGGGCTGCAGATGGATGAGGCGGCATTTCCCATTCTGCTGGTGGATTGCCTGCGTCGGGACTGTCCTAACGTCCTAGGTAAGCTCACGCGCTGGTGGAACCTGGTTCGTCGCGCAGCCGGGTTCCTGGTTCGCAACGGCCCAGTTACCCAGCAGGATCGCTGGGAAGAGGATGCAGGCTACTCGCCGTTTACGCTGGCGGTAGAAATCTCCGGATTGCTGGCGGCGGCAGATATTGCGGACGCAGTGGGAGAGAAGACCATCGCTGAATACTTGCGGGAGACAGCGGACAATTGGAACGACAATATTGAACGCTGGACCTATGCCGCCGGCACTGATCTTGCGAGGCAAATTGGAGTGGAAGGCTATTACGTCCGAATTGCCCCACCCGAGACTGACTGCGCGCGGTCTCCGGCTGAGGGATTCGTGCCCATAAAAAACCGGCCTCCCGGCCAGAACACGGAGCCAGCGACGCAGATGATCAGCCCGGACGCGCTCGCGTTGGTGCGATTCGGATTGCGTGCAGCGGATGATCCGCGCATCCTGAACACCGTCAAAGTGATCGACGCACTGCTGCGGGTGAAATTGCCGCAGGGCCCCTGCTGGTATCGCTACAACGGTGATGGCTACGGAGAGCATGAAGATGGATCGCCCTTCGACGGTACGGGGATCGGGCGGCCCTGGCCGTTGCTGGCGGGCGAGCGGGCGCATTACGAACTAGCTGCGGGACGTCCACGGGCTGCGGAGGAGCTTTTGCGGGTGATGGAGTTCTCCACCGAGGGAGGACGCCTGATCCCGGAGCAGGTCTGGGACGCGGCCAACCTACCGGGGCGAGAATTGTTTATCGGAAAACCTTCCGGGTCGGCGTGCCCGCTGGTGTGGGCCCACTCTGAATACATCAAGCTGCGACGCTCGCTGCGAGACGGAAAAGTTTTTGATCAGCCACCCCAAACCGTGCAGCGATACCTCGTGGGAAAGAAGAAATCGACGTACTTTGCCTGGCGCTTCAACAATCGATGCCGCAGCATGCCGCCGGGCAAGAAGCTAAGGCTTGTCCTGATGGAACCGGCGCTGGTGCATTACGGTTTCGAGGGCTGGGCGACATCGGCGGACATCAATACACGCGACACTGGCTTGGGCACCCATGTGGCAGACCTACCCAGCGACCGACTGGTAGCGGGAAGCGAGATCGCCTTCACGTTCTACTGGTTACAGGAACAACGTTGGGAAGGCACGGATTTTTCTGTGGTGGTGGAAGGATAGGTCTCCGCCATAGTGGTGGAGGGGCCCGACGCGATCACGAGAGCAGGTTGCTAAAATGCTCGATTCGTATCAGGGCATCGCTTGAGCGATGCCGTATTTGCGCAGAATCAGTGGCGCCTTCAGGCGCTGCGGCTCGCAACACCACTTGCTCAGCAAACTGTTTAGGCGCAGACATTCAATCTTCTAGATTGTGCGCAGCCTGCGCCACGCCGACGGTATCCGCAGCTAAAGAAATTCTCATCCCATAGGGAACTGGATCGAGTTCGAATCCCGGATGCGCCGAAGAGTGCAGATAATCCCCTGGATCGGCGACGAGATGACGTGCGACCGGATTATTGCGGATGTAGGTTCGAACCTGGAGGAATGCTTCTATATCTGAAATACGAGCCTCGGAAAATCCTTTCTGCCAAATCGGTGATTTCATCCCGAGCTCTTTCCCTGCCCGAAAGGAGAACCCACCTTTGATGAACTGCACGGCGCGCTCTATAGTCATTCCGCTTTCGACCGTTAGCAATAGATGAAAGTGGTCCGGCATGACCACAAAATCGTGCAGGCGAAATTTGCTCTGGGCGCGATAGTCATAGAGCACGCGTAGGAACAGTCCAGCGGCTCGGTCAGACTGCAAGAGGTTCTGCTTGCCCCATGCCGAGGATGTAACGAAAAAGGTGCGAGCTCCGGCCTTCACATGGGCTGGGTCAGCGCGGCGGGCAGGGATAGCCATAAAAACAGCGGCTGAAGCCGATCTCTTACTTGCGTTCGTTCAGCATGCCTGAAGGCATGCCCTGATACGAATCTTGGGGTTCTCGGCGTGGTTTGTATGTGACGAACGTCACTTCAGGCAAACAGAGAACGTCGAATTGGGAATCATTCTGTTTCTGATCACATCAAGGATGGTCGCCGCGGCTAGCCGTGCCCTCCCACGAGATGTTTTATGAAGCTACCTCTAGCCGGTGTACATCAGGTCCACCACGGTGCAGTCGTCGTTCAAGGGTGTGCCGCCACAGAAATCAGAGATCGCGGTAAAGATTTGGTCCAGAGTTCCGGCTTTCGCGGCGAGTTCCAGGCGAGAATCTTCGAAGAAATCTCCGCGCGCATTTTCGGCTTCGGTCACGCCGTCGGTCACCAGGATGAACCGATCGCCCGGTTTCAATTGACAGTGATCGCTTTCGTACTTGGCGTCGGGCAGCAATCCCACGGGAAGATTGCCGTGCGCGGGTCGCTGAACCTCTCCATTGGAAACCACCAGCGGCAGAATGTGACCGCAATTCACATACTCCACGTCACCGTTGTCGCGGATGCGGGCAATGATGACGGTCGCATATTTTTCTCCAATATGCTTGTGAGTAAAAAATCGGTTGACGGCGGTCACAATGTCGGTCAGAGGCATGCCAGCGGTAAGCTGCGAATAAATCATTCCCTGCAATGTCGACGCGAGCAGCGCGGCCGAGACGCCCTTTCCGCTCACGTCGGCCAATACAATCGTCAGACCTTGCTCAGTGTTAACCGCGTCAAAGAAATCGCCGCCAATTTCCTTGCAGGAGAGATTCCTTCCCTGCAGCTTGGCGAAGGGAACCTCGGGAATAGTAACCGCCATCAGGCGTTGTTGAATCGAGGCCGCGATGGACAGCTCTTGCTGGTACCGCCGGCTGGCCTCTTCGGCTTGCACCAGCCGGGCGTTCTCGATGAGCGAGGCGGCTTCCGTCGCGATGGCATGCAGAATATCGTTGCTTACCCCGGAGATATCACGGGAGGCGAAGCGCGAATCCACGTACAGAGCCCCCATGGCTTCTGCTGCAAGCGCTGGCACGGGGACCTCGGCGCCGCGAGTGGCTTGGACCTGCGGCTTGCGCAGCGGCACGCAGATTACGGTGCGGAGGTCGTACGCCACAATGCTTTTGCGTCCCGTAAGGTCAACCGACCGGCTGGTGTCAGTCAGGACGAACTCGGAGTTGGATTTCAAAGCGTCATCAAGAATCGAGTGGGAGATCGTTTTATCATCCAGCAGGGGCTCGCCTTTCGAATTGCGTCCGGCGGCCAGCCGTAGTTCCCCTTGATCGTTTTTCATGAATACATAAGCCCGTTCAGCGCGGGTGAGCTTCAGGGTTACGTCCAGCAGGGTCATCAGGATTTCGTCGAGCACACCGATGGTATTCAGCTTGCGGGCGGCTTCGAGAAACAGAACCAGTTTTTCCAGGTCCGTAGTTTCGTCCGAAATGTGCATCCCGGAGATCTGGCTGAGGAATTCCCGGGCAGAGTTGGTGGTCCCGTGCTGGGGATTGAAAATCACATAGGCGACTTCGCGAACTCCGAACTCCAGGCGGTCGTTACGCTCCAGAGTCTTGCGTTCCACCCGTACGCCGTTGACAAATGTCCCATGCTTGCTGCCCTGGTCGATGACACTGAACACTCCGTTTTCCGAGACGATCAGGGCATGGTCGCGAGAGACGCGTGGGTCGGCAATTACCAGATCTTTATCGACCTTTCGTCCCACGCCGAAAGGACTGTGATCGAGGTTGATGATGCGCTGATCGTTCCCCTGCACAAACACAAGCGTCGGGAATACTCCCGAACCGGTTCCGGAAGACGGGCTAACGATGGTTTGGAAATCCATGCAGCGTGTGCCATGCTCCTTACAGTAGTTAGAAGAATAATGACAGCATCGAGCGCCGGTGGGAAGGGGCAGATTTCACAAGCCGAGGTTTCTCAGGCAGCTCCGCGATGGAAGGTCGCAATCGCCTCCTGCTCGCTGTCGTAGACCTCGAAGACAGTGACCAGCTTGGTGATTTGCAAGACGTCCCGCAAACGCTGGCCGAGTCCCGCCAACTTAATGTCGGCTCCGGCTGCACGCGCCGAAGAGTATACTCCCACCAGCGTTCCGAGGCCGCCGCTGTCAATGTAGGAGACGTCAGAAAGGTTGAGCACAATCTGCCGCGTTGAACCCAGGATTCGCTTCAGGTTGTCGCGCAACATCGTGGCCTCCTCCCCGAAGACGATTCGGCCACTGCAAGCGACGATGGTGACTCCGTTGGCTTGTCGGGTATCGATTTTCAAGGACATTTGGTCCTCCGCTACATCATCCGATGAAAATGCCGGAAAAGACTAACCCTTGTGGCGGGAGAATGCAAGCGCTGCGGACCTGGTGTGGGGTGAGCCACGCAATTGCGAGTGAGGCGCTTGGATAGACGGACGCGAACACATCTCGAGGGTTGTTCCGAAGATTCCGCTTCGCGAATGCGCACGCTGATCAAAAACTTGCTGGTGCTCTCGGCATTAACAGCGCTTGCGATCTACTTCGCACAGCTTTTCCCAAAGATGCAAAAGGGCACAGACTTCGCCGATTTTTACGTCGCGGCGCAGATCGTCCTGCAGGGACGCGGCCATCAACTTTATGACGCCACCGTCCAAAATGAGTTCCTGGCACGATACTCAGGTCGAGTGGGCACTTACTTCATACACCCTCCGTTCGAGACGTTGCTTTATCTGCCATTTTCGCTTCTGCCACTCGCGTGCGCTTATTTGCTATGGTGCCTGTTCAACCTGATATTGCTGATCCCTGTGGCAAGGGGACTGACGCAGTACGTGTTCGCGAAATGGAGTTGGCGTGCGCTGCTGCCCGTGCTTCTTCTTTTCGTTCCTGTTCTGCTGGATTTTCTTCATGGACAGGATTCGTTGTTGTTGCTGTTCGTTCTGATGTGGGCGCTCGCAGCCTTGAAAGGTGAAAAGGAGTTCGCAGCTGGGTGTTTTCTGGCTTGTGGGCTCTTCAAGTTTCATTTGGCCCTTGCCGTGGCGATCTCCGCGTTATTCACTGGGAGGAGAAAGTTTTTGGCTGGCTTTGCATCGGTCGCAGCGGTCCTGCTATTGATCTCCGTGGAAATTTGTGGCTGGGGAGTGCTTGTCTCCTACCCGCGATTTCTTGTTCACTTCAGCCAACTGCCTTTAGCCGGAGTCCACAACGAACAAATGGCAAATCTGCGCGGGCTCTTCGGGTTGATCTTCCCCGCCATGGCTACGGTCGCGTTGGGCATGACCACATTCAGCTCCCTCCTCGTTCTGTGGTTGGCTGCGAGTTCATGGGCTACGTCGGCGAGACGTGCAAGTCAAACTGCAGGGCTGGCTTTGGCAAATGTTGTCATCGGCACGATTCTGGTGAGCTACCACCTCAGCCCGCACGATCTGGTCATCCTGCTGCTGCCGATGGCCTTGATCCTCCATCACCTGCTGACCTGTGGCGACATTCCAGCTTGGTCGCGCAGCGTGTTCATTGCAACCCTTGCCGTACTCTTCTTGCCGCCGCTGCATCTGATCTTGCTGCGGGTGCACATCTATACGTATGTGTGCCTTCCCATCCTCGCACTGTTTGGAGCCACATACTCGGAGATCAGGAGACTTTCGATTCCAACGGAGCGACCTCGCTAAGACAAAGGCTGAGGAGCACGACCACCGCGATTGGGATCGCAAAGCTGGTGTAGACCGGGACCGCCCAAGCCTTCTGCACCGACTGGGCTGGCAGGAATAGCGAGGCTGCAGTCAAAGAAACTGCCGCCAGCCACGGCCACAAAATCAGAAAACTTGAAATCAGAACGATGATCCGCGTCAGACGATTCTCTGCCCAAAGAACCTGCCCCTGCTGCACTACCAACAAAATTCCCGGCAACAGAAGCACCTGGTTGTAAGGGGCTGCTTTGGGCACGACCATGACGGTTACCGCCAGGGTCAGTACCAGCATCCACACGAAGGCCGTGGAATCGCTGGGCGACCGGCGAAGTCGCCAGCACACCCGCGACAGGGCAAGCAGAGCAAGCGCGGCCAGCCCTCGTCCCCAACCCGGCGAGACGAGGACCTCCAGCACGGATTCGGCGCCACCGTTATATTGCCGATACGCGGCGATGGCCTCGCGAAATTGCCCCAGCCAGCCGGGCAACACGTACTCAGCCGCGCCGCACAAAATAAGCAGGGTTGCAACGAATCCCCAAACGAAATTCTTTCGCCGGGACCAGTTGCCCGTTGCCCAGAGCAGGAGGCATGCCGCCACCAGCAAGACGAGCTGTGGTTTGATGGTAGCAAGCGCAAGCACAACGCCCGCCAGCAAGAAGTTGCCGCCAGCCAGCAGTGCGACACAACCTGCGATCAACCCGCCGACTAACAGGCTCAACTGCTGCAGCTTGATTCCTTGCAGGATGGGAAAACTGCCGAGAGTGAGTACCGCCAAAGCCGTTGTCGTCGCGCTTGATGGCCGCCAGCGCAGGGTGCGCAGCCAGAGCAGAAGGGTGGCGACGGTTAGAAAGACGAGGAGCCATCGAAATCCGGCCTGTACGGCGGGAAAGGGCAAGGTGACGGTCGGCGCAAGCAGGAACACGACGTAGACCGGGTAGGCAAAACCCTGCTGATCTGTGGGATCTTCGGGCCGCGTCGGATCGAGCGGTCGCCCGTAGTAACCGATCTGAATTTCACGGGTCAGCTCGGGGCTATAAGGATTGCGATGGTGCAAGAGGAGTTCTCTTGCTCCCAGCCAGCGCGGATAGAGGTCGGAAAGATTCCCGCGTGGCGTGCCGTGAAGTGCGGCATCGGCCCGCTGATGGCCAATCAGCACGTTCTGCACGTAGAACCACATGCATCCCGCTAACAGCAGGCTTAAGGCTAAGCCGAGTTTGGCACTTCTGTGCAACGGGTTGGCGGAGAGGAAATCGCCTCATGTTACAACCTATGGGGGGTGAATCTGTTGGGCAATGACTCTAGGCGGTTCAGTGGGGTAGCTTACTCGCCACCGAGAAAAGGTAACCGCAACTACTGCTACGAGGGTAAATGCAGACAAACTGAACAACGTATACTCCGGCACCAGGGCTGCTGGGCTGAGTCGCGCCGCTGGCATGAGAAGTGAGCAGAGCGAGAGGATGATCGCCGTTATCCACTGCCACAATTGGCATCCATAAGCTACTTTGACTAAAGAGCGTGGGACAAAACCTGGGTTCCAGATTGCGTCCTGCTGAGCCAGCAAGACGAGCAGAGCCGGTATGAGGAGAGGCTGATTATATCCGGCCAGTTTCGGCAGGATAGCAATGGTCACGGCGCTGACCCAGGCCAATGCCCAGGCGAAATCTTCCGATCCCGGCGCGGCCTTCCTCCAATGCCAGCAAACTGCAAAGAGGATGCATAGGAGCGCAGCCGTCAGCAGCTTGGCCACGAACGATGGCAGAAATAACTGGAGGACCGACGGATCGGCACCGTACGCCGGATATTCACGAACAGCCGCAAGGAACCTCCCTATCCAGTGCGGTGAGCTCGCTTGGGCGGCGATCACCAACGCCGTCATGGTCGCGGTGAAGCTGAACATCAGACGCTTGCGCTCTCTCCAGCGAGCCACTGACCAGAGCAGGAACCAGAGGACGACCAGTCCCGAAATATCCGGCCTGATCGTCGCGAGCGCCAACAGGAATCCGCTGAGCATCAGCCAATCGCGAACCGCAGCCGCCGCTCCTGCCGCGAGAAAGAAAAGAGCCAGGGCGGCGAGGTTTTGCATATGAAACTCCAGCACGGCGGGATAGCTGCTCAATACCAGCACGATGCCTGTGATGGTCAGCAGCGGCCGCGGACGGAATCCGATGGCGTACATCCAGAAAGGAACGCTGCATCCCATTACGAACAGCAGAAGCCAGCGGAATATCTCCTGCGCCGTCCGAAATGGCAGGGTGAGAGTTGGAGCCAGCAAAAATACAACGTACAACGGATAAACGAAACTCTGTTGGAAGGGCGGATCCGACGGCTTTAACGGATTGAGGGGCCGACCGTAGAAGCCGGTTTGGATTTCGCGAGTCACGTCTGCTCCGTAAGGATCCCGATGGTGCAACAACGCTTCGCGAGCCCCAAGCCATCTTGGATAAAGGTCGGAGTTGTTTCCGATGGGCACACCCTTGGCCAGGGCTTGCGCCGTATCCGTGGGGACGAGAATGTTTTCCGCCCAATGCCAAACGCCAAACGAAACCAGCAGAGACGCAGCGAACCCAAGCCATGGCAGGACGCGGGATGTATTCAAGAACCTAGACACCGGCGACGCTTCCTCTTGGGGTAATTCGAAGGGAAATCTCCCCGGCAATTCCAAATAGCCACACCAGCAACCCCCAACCGAGCAGAGCCGACCGGTGCTCGCGCGTGGACAAAAACAATGTCAGCGGGGGAAAAAAGAAGGTTGCCACAGCGACCATCGTGAGCACACTGCGCCACCCACGAAACTTGCCCTTGCCTGATAGTGCATTGGCCAGCAGTAAAAGCGGCACCATGAGCACACTCAAGTCGTAAATCATGGCGTGATAGCTAACTAAAACAGTGGTAATTGCAGCCAGACAAAATTGCAAATCGAAGATATTCTGACCAACTCTACGGCATTCCATCGCCGCGAAAAGAAAAAGGGCGAGCGAGGTCGCGAGGATGGCGGTAACCATGTGGGGTATGCCAAGAAAAAGCAAGTCCAGCATGCCGCGTAAATTTGGCATGTCCGAAGGTACGATGGCCCCCCTCGCCAAAGTGTCCTCCAAATGCGCCACGTAGTGCGGGTACAGCACTATGCCTTCAGTGCCCACGATGGCAATGGAGACAAGCGCCAACATCGCTGCGATCGGTACGAAGCCGAACAAGATTCTTTTTCTGCCCTGCACGAGTAGAAGGAAGATGAGTGGCAGCACGAGGTGAGGCTTAAATAGCCCAAGCGCGAGCCAGCCCCCTGCGAACGCGTCCCGATTTCTCTTGAGACAAACGAAAGCGAGTGCGTAAAGGAACAAGAGCATGATCGCGTCCTGCCCCTGGAGCAAGGCGGCAAAGATCGGAAAGAAACCTAGGCTGGTGAGGACCCAGAGCGGCGAGGGGTAGTTCTGTAGCTGGGGCAGATGCGGCCGCAGGAGGAATGGCAAGCTCATCAGCATCGCCAGGTTTGCCAAGTCCCAGAGCGCGAATGCCCAAGGGTAAGGCACGTAAGTGAAGGGGACGAACAACAGCGCCTCAAACGGGGGATGGTTGTAGGGCAATGCACCGAGCCGAATGGCGACGTCGGGAGAGAATTCCTGCTGCACCTTGAACTGCGTGGCGTCGTCATACAGTTGGTGTCCCAGCCCCTGTCGCACCATGGTTCCAGCGCAGTAATAGATGGCGAAATCTGAATATCCCTTCCGGACTGAATCCCTGACGTTCCAGAACATTGCTGCGTAGATCGCCACCGTGCCGCCCAGGTAGACGAAAACAGCGAATTTCAATTTCGAGGCTTGCATGCGGACCGGTGCCGCGCGAGCGCGGAAGTCGGTTGAAAGGCGATGCGATTTTATACCGTGGAATGCCAGGCAAGGTATTATCTTCGGACTGGTGATGGAGTTCCTGCAAACGCGTCGCGTATTCGTGGGCGTCTTGGCCTTGGGTCTTTTCACCATGGCAGCGCGCAGCGTGACTGATCCTGACGTGTGGTGGCATCTGCGCACCGGACAGCTTATCGTCCAAACGCACGCAGTGTTTCACACCGATCCATACTCCTTCACGCGGTTTGGACAGCCCTGGATCGATCATGAATGGTTATCCCAGGTTCTTATCTTTGCCCTGTATCGGCTGGCAGGCTGGGGCGGACTCATTGCGGGATTCGGCGCGGTTGTCGCGGGCGCCTTTCTATTGGTTTTCTTGCGTTGTCCGGGGCGTCCTTACGTCGCTGGCGTGATCACATTGCTGGGCGCTTTCGCATCCGCTCCCAGCTGGGGCGTTCGTCCCCAAATGCTTACCTTGCTGTTGGCCAGCGTGCTTCTTCTGATTCTGGAGCGTTCTTATCAGCGTCCCAAACTTCTGTGGTGGACACCGGCGCTGATGCTGCTTTGGGTGAACCTGCATGCGGGATACGCACTGGGGATCGGGCTGATGGCGTTATTCCTTGTGGGCGATGCGCTGGATGTCGCCTTCGGTTTCGAGGGTGGGCCTCCATCGAGCGCGCGCTTTCGAACGCTGGCCTTGGTCATTGTGGTTTGTGCGGCGGTCGTCGCACTAAACCCGTACGGTGCGTCGATGTACGCCTATCCTCTGGAGACGCTCCGGTCGCGCGCCATGCAGAGCTACATCGGCGAGTGGTTTTCCCCCGACTTTCACCAATCCCGGTACTTGCCGACGCTGGTCATGATCCTCGCGACCGTTGCCTTGGCGGCGCTTTCGCCCCGCCGTTTGCGTCCGCGAGAAATTCTGCTGTTGTCAGTGACGACGTATGCAGGCTTGCGTTCGGTGAGGCACATACCGATTTATGCGCTCATCGCGATTCCTATTCTGAGCGCGATGGTGCTGGCCTGGCTGCAGGAGCGCGCGGTTGCAAGGCGGTTCGAGTGGAAGCAAACTCCACTGACTCGGGCCAAGACTTTGCTTAATGCAGTCTTGCTGGCAGGTTTTCTCGTTTTCCTGGTTGCCCGGGTGCGTTATGTCACGCACCGACAGGCCGAGACTGAGGCAAAAGAACTTCCGGCGGGCGCGGTTTCGTTCATTGCTGCACAGCGGCCCCCCGCTCCAATATTGAACCATTACAATTGGGGCGGATACTTCATCTGGAGACTCTATCCCGAGTATCACGTCTACATCGATGGCCGGGCAGACCTTTATGGGGATGCTTTCATGAATGATCTGGCCACGACGTATTACCTGAGAGGCGATTCTTGGCGAATCCCATTTGCGACGTGGAGAATCCGCACGGTCGTACTCCCGCCGGACGCTCCTCTGGTCACAGCTCTGCGCGCCTTGCCTGATTGGGAAACAATCTATGCTGATAATCAGGCTGTGATTTTGAGCAAGAAAGAGCAGCAGGGGTTTTGAGCTAGATTCTCCCTTGACGGGAGCACGAAACACCGAGCAACCGGGGAAAAGCCGTCGGATTCACGGTGCTTGACCCGGAAAACACTGCTCTCGCGGCCCAAAATCCGCTATTCGCGAATCCTTCAAAATGCCTTACGTGCGAAACTATGGTCACCAGCCGAGAAGCCAAGGCACGCAACAAATTGTCGCTCTGACGAGATCCTCAGGGTATGATAGTTTTGGGGGAATGTAAGAGCAGCTTGTTCCCTTCTCGTAAACCTTTGATTCGAAAAAAGCAAGTGATTTGGCGCACGGGAGGGCAAGTGCGCATAGAATTGCACAACACCAGGTGGGAGTGTCTGCCCCTCAGCCTGGCGCAAGGAGGCTTCGATGAAGAGAATTTTGGGTAGGCTTTGGTCGGAGGACGAGGCACAAGATATCGCCGAATATGCAGTCATGCTGGCGGTAATCTTGGTCATCGTCGTGGGTACGATTCGCCTCATCGGCAGTAACGCGAACAATGTCTTTTCTTCTGTCGCCAGTTCAATCTCGCAATAGTGCTTGCGGAACCGCCGCGTTCCAAGCGTACTGTTCGCACGTTCTGCTGGCGGAAGGGACAGCTCGGTTGTTCGGTCGTGCTTTGGCTGCCCAGGCATGCCGGAGGTGGCCAACGCGAGATTTCGATTCCTGAGGAGCAGCGATGAATCGCAATCGGCTGTTGTTAATCGGGTTTATCGCCCTGGCCCTGGGGGCGTTTGTGAGCATGGTTGTCTATCGCAATCTGCAGTCCAGGACAAATTCCAAAGCACCTCTGGGCGAAGAAATAGTGGTCGCGGCCGACGATCTGCAGGTGGGGACAAAAATCGAAGACAAGGACGTCCGGCTGGTCCGCTTCCCGAGTGGCGAACTGCCGGTCGGTTGCTTCCACCAAAAGACCAAAGTAGTGGGTCGGGGCGTAGTGCAGACCATTGCCCGAGGAGAATTCGTTCTGCCCAACAAACTGGCGGGCGAAAATGCCGGCTCCGGTTTGCCGTCATTGATTCCCCTGGGCATGCGGGCAGTCTCGGTCCGGGTGAATGACACTACCTCCGTCTCCGGTTTTGTGCAGCCGGGTACTCGGGTTGATATATTGCTGACGGGAAACCCGCAAGGATCGAACGAGCAGCAAACCACGACTGTTTTGGAGAATGTCGCTGTCATCGCCACCGGTCAGAGGCTGGAGCGCAACTCCGCCGGTGAACCGCAGAGCGCTCCTGTGGTCACGCTCCTGCTGTCCCCGGATGATGGTGAGAGACTTACGCTGGCCAGCTCGCAAGGCCATATTCAATTGGTGCTGCGCAACCCGCTCGATACCAAACAAGAAGACGTGGCCGCGGTGAGATCCAGTTCTCTCTATAAGAATGGCTCCGATCCGACACCAGCCGCGCCGCGCAGTAAGCCCAAACACGTCGCGGTTCAGGCTGCTCCCACAATCCCGACCACCTACACGGTCGAGGTTTACAAGGGAGACAAGAAGGAAGAGGACAAGTTCTAAGCACAAGTCAGGGTGCGAGGTTACAAAACATGTCGATCTGCTCCCGCAAGTGGGAGAGCTGTGAAATGCGAGCTGGCAAACTGGCGGGAATGAGGCTTGGCATTCTGTTGCTGCTCTGCGCTACGGCGGTGACCCAATCTCCGGAACAGCCCGCGCTCCAAGCTGTGTCGCCGCAACCTGCGCCCCAGCAACCAGCACCTCAGGCCGCGACGCCTGAGCAGTCGGCACCACAGGTTGCGCCAGCCTCTCCTCAGGGCCCTGCGGCGACGGCACAGACTCCTTCGGAAAGCGAGTCGCATGGTGCCGCTCCGTTGCGGGTGATGGTGGGCAAGTCGCTGCTCATTAACACCACGGAGCGGCTGAAGAGAGTCTCCGTTACCGATCCTAATGTGGCGGATGCGATCGTGGTCACGCCCACGCAAATCCTGGTGCATGGGCGTTCCGCTGGCGAAGTCTCCTTGCTGATTTGGGATGAGTTGGAGCGCTCACGCAGCTTTGATCTGCGCGTGGACGTGGACGTGAGTGCAACTGCCGAGGAAGAAAGGCGAGTTTTCCCCGACGAACAGATCACAGTTACGCCCTCCCGTTCCGCTATCGTGCTTTCCGGCCACGTGACCACCGAGGATATCGCCAAACGCGCCGAGATGATCGCCGCAGCCTACTCGAAGAATGTGGTGAACGTGCTCACCTTCGGCCCGGTGGGCGCGCAGGAAGTTCTGTTGGAGGTAAAGTTCGCCGAGGTGGATCGTAGTGCGGCGTTGCAACTGGGAGTTAATTATTTCGCCCCCAGTATCGGTCATACGACAGGAACCCTGGGTACGGGGCAATTTGGAGGAAGCTCGATCTCTACCAGTTCGACCACCACCCAAACCAGCCCCGGGGGCGTAACCACGACGTCCACCTCGGGCACTTCTCCCACCATTAATGTCACTAATCCCTTAAACCTTTTCCTATTCCGCAGCGACATCAACTTTGGGGTTGTGATCCAGGCGCTGCAGCAGAAGAACCTGCTGCAGATCCTTGCGGAACCCAACTTGATCGCGGTGAACGGCAAAGAAGCCAGCTTCCTGGCCGGGGGAGAGTTTCCTTTTCCCATTGTCCAACCGGGGCAGGGTTTCACGGCGGTCAGCATCTCATTTAAAGAATTTGGGGTCAGGCTGCGATTCACTCCGGTGATCATGCCTAACGGAAATATTCACTTGCGGGTGGTGCCCGAGGTGAGCCAACTGGATTTCACCAATGGGCTGACGATTTCCGGCTTTAACATCCCGGCGCTAAGCACCCGGCGCGCCGACACGGAATTTGAACTGCAGGACGGGCAGAGCTTCGTGATCGCCGGTCTCATTGACAATCGTTTAACTCAGATCGGAAACAAAATTCCTGGGCTAGGCGATATTCCGGTTCTGGGCAATCTGTTCAAGAGCAAGAATTTGCAAAAGAGCAAGACGGAATTGATGGTGTTATGCACCGTGCACCGCATCTCGCCCAGCAGCCAACCGCCTCCTGGACCCGGCGATCCGCAGCCGTTCCTTGACAAGGACAAATTTGATGCAAAGAAGCCATCGGGCGGCAGCAAGTAGACTTGGGAATCGGCAGTTCGCAAGGGCGGGCTTTGGGCGCGCCGTGGTTTATGGTAGTAGGGAATCTGTAGGAGAAGTGCGAGCGTCATGCCCGAAATTTCGGTTGTAATTGTCGCAGCGGACAACGAGCAGCGTGCCGTGTTGCAGGTTTTGGTGGATGGTACCAGTGTGGCTAGAGCTGTGCACACGCATGCCAGTTTTCCGGTAGCGGCAAATGACCCTCTGGTGCGCCGGATCCAAGCCACAAAGGCTGACGTGGTTCTGGTCGATATCCCCGCTGACAATGCGATTCTGGCTTTACGGGCGATCGAACTGATCCATCAGGAGCTGCCGAGTTTGGCGCTGTTTGCCATCGGCAGCATGGCGCAGCCTCAGGTGATTGTTGGGGCGATGCGGGCCGGGGCTCGCGAGTTTATCGAACGGCCCACTACTACTACCGATCTTTTGGAAGCATTTGTCCGTCTCACGGCGGCTCAGCGAAAGGTGAATCGGGAAGGAACGAACGGCAAAGTCTTTACCGTAGTCAATGCTAAAGGCGGCGCCGGCGCCACGACGGTGGCAGTCAATCTCGCTCTGGCGCTGCAATCCGCCCATGGCAACACGGCGCTGGTGGACTTGGCCCCACTGGGACACACGCAGCTGCACATGAACCTGAAGCCGCTGTTCAATGTGATGGACGCGATACGCAACCTGCATCGTCTCGACAGCTCCCTGCTGGAAAGCTTCATGACCCGGCACACCAGTGGCTTGCAACTGCTTGCCGGCCCTAGTACTCCGGTGGCGGTGGAGCCCTCGACGGCGGAGTTCGCCAGGTTGTTCGATATGTTAATGGGGCAGTTCCGTTACGTCGTGGTGGACGCTTCCACGCGTATCGACCCGACCACGCGGCTAGTCTGCACCTTGTCCCAGACGGTGTTGATGGTGGTCAACGCCGATGTTGCTTCTTTGTGGAGTGCAGCTCGGGTCCAGCGGTATCTGGGAGAAACTGGCAGCCGCGAGAAGGTAAATCTGGTGCTGAATCGCTTCCGTAAAATACCCGGCTTCAGCGAGGCCGATGCCGAGGCCGCCGCTGGGGCAAAGTTGCTGTGGAAGATTCCCAATCAGTATTTCGCAGTATCGACCGCCATCGATCGTGGAGTGCCAGTGGTAACGCAAAACCACACGGAAATCTCGCGCGCTTTCGCCGGTCTGGCGGCTCGTCTCACGGAAAACGATTTAGAAGTAAAGCGCAAGGCTTGGTCTTTATTCAAGACAGTTTAGGATCTAATACTTCATGCCGAATTTGCAGACCTTCGAAAGAACGGAATACCAGCAGGTAAAAGCGGACCTCCACCGCAAGATTCTCGATCGTCTCGACTTGGAGAAACTGGGGAGAACTCCGAGCGATGCCGCCCGGGACGAAGTTCTTCTTCTAATCCGCAATACGGTGAACAGCGAAGCCGTGCCGCTCAGCTTCGCGGAGCGGGAACGGCTTTCGCGGGAGATTCTGGACGAAATCTTCGGCCTCGGCCCGCTGGAGCCTCTGCTCAAGGATCCAACCGTTTCCGACATCCTGGTGAACCGGTTTGATCGGGTCTACGTGGAGCGCGCGGGTAAGCTTGAACCCACCGGCTTGAGCTTCAAAGACGATTCGCACCTGATGCAGATCATCGACCGGATCGTGTCTCGAGTCGGGCGCCGCGTGGATGAATCCTCACCCATGGTGGACGCGCGTCTTCCCGATGGCTCTCGTGTGAACGCCATCATTCCACCGCTCGCTATTGATGGGCCATGCCTTTCCATCCGGCGCTTCGGTCGTGATCCCATCACAGCGCGCAACATGATCGAGAACAAAACCCTGACCGAGCCCATGCTGGAATTGCTCTCCGCCATGGTAAAAGGACGGCTCAACTTGCTCATCTCCGGTGGAACCGGCGCCGGCAAGACCACCCTGCTCAACGTGCTCTCCGGCTACATTCCGAATTCTGAGCGCGTGGTCACCATCGAGGATGCCGCCGAACTGCAAATGAAGCAGGAGCACGTCGTGCGCCTGGAAACCCGCCCGCCCAACATCGAAGGCAAGGGCGCAGTGCGGCAGAGACAACTCGTCATTAACAGTTTGCGTATGCGCCCCGACCGCATCGTGGTGGGCGAGGTGCGTGGCGAAGAAGCGTTCGACATGCTACAGGCCATGAACACCGGCCACGAGGGTTCGCTGACCACGGTACACGCCAACGCTCACCGCGACGCCCTGGCCCGATTGGAAAGCATGGTCTCCATGGCCAATCTCAATCTTCCTGAGAGGGCCATGCGACAGCAGATCGCCTCCGCCATTCATGCCATCGTGCAGATTGCGCGTCTCTCCGACGGAACCCGCAAGGTGATTTCGATTTCCGAGGTCACCGGCATGGAAGGCGAAGTCATTTCCATGCAGGACATCTTCGTGTTCGAGCGAACCGGGATCGATCAAAGCGGCAAGGTAAAAGGCGTTTTCCGCGCCACTGGGATCCGCCCTCGATTCGCCGAGCGTCTGGCTACCGGAGGTTGTCGCTTGCGTGCGGCGCTATTTGATTCTCGAATGGAGGTCTAAAGCAGTCTGACGAGCTCCACGAACAGAAAATCATGCTACCCCTTATCGCCATACTGGTTTTCGTGGTCGTCGCCTTAGGCGTTTTTGCTGTGGCCTCATTACTCGACCAGCGCAACGCCCAAGCTCGGCTTCTACGCGAACGCTTGTCGACGGTGCAGGAGGCGGCAGCGCGCCAGCCCAGCGAAGAGCTGGCCTTGCTGCGCGACGAAATGTTGAGCAAGATTCCGGCGCTCGACAACCTGCTGCGCCGCTCTTCCCGCATTTCGAACCTTCAGCCCTTCCTCGAACAGGCCAACCTGAAAATACGAGCCGGCAACATACTGGTCCTTTGCTTGATCAGCGCGGTGGTATTGGCTGCGGTGGGGTTCCTTGCGGCTGGATCTTTGCCGCAGAACCAAGCTTTACTGTTTGCTGCCGTGGGTCTGGTTCTCGGCGGATTCCTTCCCTACTCCTATGCCTCCTATCGCCGCACCAAACGCTTTCAGAAATTTGAAGAGTTGTTCCCGGAAGCCATCGACACTTTGGCCAGAGCGGTGCGCGCCGGCCACGCTTTCACCACGGCTTTGGAGTTAATTGCCAACGAACTCTCCGAACCGGTGGCATCCGAGTTCCGCAAGCTCTTCGAAGAACAGAAGTTCGGGTTGCCGGTGCGCGACGCTTTGATGAACCTTGCCGAGCGTATGCCTCTGGTGGACGTGAAATTCTTCGTTACCGCGGTAATGCTGCAGCGCGAAACCGGTGGCAATCTGGCTGAAATCCTCGATAACCTTTCTTATGTGATCCGCGAGCGATTCAAGATCATGCGCCAGGTGCGGGTATACACGGCTCAGGGACGCCTCACCATGCTGCTTCTCATGGGCTTGCCTCCCGTCATCGTGGTTACCATGCTGCTGACGAGCCCGGCATTTATCCGGCCCCTGTTCTCGGATCCCATCGGGCACGTCCTGGTGGTCGCCGGTGTCGTGTTGCAGACGCTGGGGTATTTTGTGATACGGAAAATCATTCAGATTCAGGTTTGAATTAACGCATGGCGCTTGCCCTCACACTTGTGGTGTTCCTGACCATCGCTCTGGTCGTGTTTTCGTTCGGAGCAGCAGCCTATGCACCCTCCTCGCTGCTTGGCTCCCGCTTGCGCGCGCTGGGGTGGCAGCGCACCAACGCTCCGGAGAAAACCCAACTCAAAGAGCGCCTGGAACAAGCGCTCGATCCCTTCAGCAAAGCGATACCCTTGTCGCCGAGCGAAGTCTCGCGCGCCCGGCGTTGGCTGATCCAGGCTGGTTATCGAGAATCCCGCCACATGACCGTCTACGTGGGCAGCCGTCTGGCACTTGCCCTCGTGGGATTCGCCCTAGTGATCGCGACGAGCGCGTTCAATTCCCCGATCTTGATGATTAGCGTGGGCGCCTTTGGCTTCTTTTTGCCCCGGTTTGTGCTCAAGCGGCTGATCAAGGCCCGCCAGCAGCGGATCAAGCTGGGGTTGCCGGATGCGTTGGATCTTACCGTGATTTGCGTCGAAGCCGGGTTGGCGCTCGATCAAGCGCTGATGCGCGTCGGCCAGGACCTGCATCATGCCCATCCCGAACTCAGCGACGAGTTCCATCTGGTAAACTTGGAGATGCGAGCGGGCAAGCCCCGCGCTGAGGCTCTGCGCAACCTGGTGGAGCGCACCGGGGTTGACGATATTCGTTCGCTGGTGGGTACCTTAATACAAACCGATCGCTTCGGAACCAGTGTCTCCCAAGCCTTGCGGGTACACTCGGATTCGCTGCGCACGGAGCGCCGGCAACGAGCTGAAGAACAAGCTGCCAAGACCACCATTAAAATGGTAATCCCCCTGGTTTTATTTGTCCTCCCCTCGATCATCTTTGTCACGCTCGGCCCGGCGATCATCGAGTTAATCCGGACGCTGGCGCCCGTGACGGGACACTGATAGAGCCTGTAGCGCCGCCGTCCCGGCGGCTGTCGTGGAGGCGTCTCGCCTCCACGGGCGAGAGCAGGATGCCCTCGCGACAGCCGGCAAGATGCCGGCGCTACTAAAGATCGAAATCAGGAGATGTGATGTTGTTATCGGCCGCGACAGGATATGCGTTCAATCGGACGCGCAACGCCTATCTCGCTACCCATTTATCTGTTGCTGGAACCCATTGGTCGCGCCTGCGCGGGCTTATGGGCAAGGACTCCGCAAGTTTCCCTGCAGGGGATGGCCTCTGGATCGTTCCCTCCCGCGGCGTGCATACGCTGGCTATGAAGTTCCCGATTGACGTCATTTACCTGGACACGAACAAACTAGTAGTCCATGTGGAGCGGAATCTGAAACCGTGGCGCGTGGCGCGGGTAAGCATGCACACAGCGTCGGTTCTAGAGTTGCCAGGTAACACACTGCAATCCAGCGGAACCGCAATCGGAGATGAAATCGAGATCGCATTGAACGAAACCAAGATGAACCATGCGCAGGAGGCGAGCACGGCGTGAACGACGAACTCAAACTGCTGGTCGAGTGGTCGTCGCCGTGGCAGGAGTTCCTCACTGCCATTCGGCCTGCGCTGGCGCGCTCTCGCGAACCCCTCGCGGGAGAAGCCAGAACCGGGCTCGTTCCCTACCGCGGGATGTTTTCCACCTGGATAGTGGAAGCCGCATTGCTGGCACTGGCCATCATGCTCTCCGAGACAATCGCCAGGCTGCGGACTTATGAACCACCGTCCATGCCTAAGTACGACGTCATCTATTTCTCCGGTGAGGAACTGCCTCGTACCGAAGATGCGGGCGGAGCACAAGCCGGTCGTTCCGGCCGCGCCGGCGGACATGAAGCTCATCATCGCACCCAGACAATCCGCGTGGCGCGAGGTGAATCCGTTCGCGAGAAGGTGGTAGACGCTCCCAAACTCAAGCTGCCCCAGTCAGATTCGGCGGTCGCTAATCTGCTGGCATTCAAACCGATTCCAGGAACTGCACCAGCCGAGGGCCTGAAAAATTCGCTACGGGCTCCCGCGATCACGGAGGCCGCGGTTGCTCCCGCCCCAGAAGTTCGCGATGACAAGGTGCAACGCGCGCCGCAGTTGAACACCAACATCATCCCGCCAACGCCCGAGGCGCAACGCGACAAGATGCGTTCCGCTCTGCCATTGAACGCACCCATTGTCCCTCCCAGCCCAAGTGCTCCCAAGCGAGATATTTTCGTGCCCGTACCCGGCTCGCAAGCCGTGGCCGTGATTCCGCCGCCGGTGTCAGCTCCCGAGCAAGCCACCAACCTGCATCCCCGACTCACGCTTCCCCCGCCATCGGTAATCGCGCCACCACCCTCGCAGATAGCACACGACGTCAATCCCAGAGGACCGGGATTTGGCGCAGGCCCGTTGCAAAGCCAGGTTGTGCCGCCTCCGGCCTCGATGGGAGACGCTTCCACCGCGCACCACGCATTCAACGGTCTGGGCAACACAGCTGTAGTGCCGCCTCCAGTTCAGTTGAACGGTGCTGCGACCGGAACTCGCGCAGTAGCCGGTTTGGGCAATGCCAATGTCGTTCCTCCTCCGGTTCAGGTGGGTGGAGGTTCACTGCAGCATCCCAGGATGACGGGCTTGGGAGGCGGAACCGCCGTGGTGCCGCCTCCTCCAACAGTTTCCGGTGGAGGTTCACTCTCTGGCTTGGGCCGCGGGAATCGTGGTGCGGGCCTGGGCGGTCCGATGGATGCGGGTTCGGTGACCGCGCCGCCCAGTAATAGCGGAGGCAGCGCCCGAGGAACCGGCATCGTGGTTTCCAGCCAACCCGGATCGAAGATCGGCATGCCGGGCAACGCTGGCGCAGGCTCTCTGGCCGTGTCTCCATCCGGCGGAGACAAGCCCGGACTCGGCGGATCGGGTGGGGGAGCAAGTATTGGCCGAGGCACCGGCCCGGGCAGCGGGTTATCCGGAGAAGGCTCCGGTGCAGCGAAAACTGATACGACGAAAGAAGGCGCAGGCCACGGAGCCGACACCATGGCGCGCGGCGGAATCTCTCCGTATCCCGGCCCCGGCGGCGCCGGCAGCGGAACCGCGGGTAAACCGCCGATGCCTGGGGTCTCCGTGAACGGCGGCAGCAGTAACGTTGTCAACCTCCCCAGCTTCGGCACGGACGGAGCCGGCCCGAACATCATCGCGCGTTCGTCCGCTGGCAAGGATCGTGAGGGACCCGGCATCACCGTAGTCGGCAGTGCCCGTTCGGGAGGCGCATTCAACTTCTACGGCAAGCTCATCGGGGATAAGAATTACACCATCTACATCGACACGGTGTTGGGCACTGCGGTCATGCAATATGCTGACCCGTCCTCCGCGGAGCATCCATACGCCGAAGATTTGATCGCTCCGCGACCCATGCGCTCCGATTTACCGGCCAACTTGAAGCTCTCTCGGTTGGTGATTGCCTGCATCCTCGACCGTTCTGGCACCCTACGAAATATGCAGGTCTTAGAGCCAGGCGGCAGAGAGATGACCTCCAAAGTCCTGGCGGCGTTAACCAGTTGGAAATTCCGCCCGGTCTTCCGCGGCGACCAACCGGTAGAAGTAAACGCCATCCTCGGCTTCGCCATCGACACCCGCTAACGCCACGCCCACGCAGGCCAGGACGCCTCGTCCGGGCGGTCTTAGCAGAATTTCTCGGCACGATAGTCCCTCAGGCGCTGGTCCCAGCCGAGGGCGAGACGCCCTCGGGACAGCCGGCAAGATGCCGGCGCTACAATTGCATTTCACGCACTCTCGCGGTGAAACAACTTTGCCGTCCCATCCTCCCGGATTTAGCTTCCACCCGCCCACGAACCATGGCCAAAACCTGCGTAACAAGCTACGATAAAGGAAGGATAAGAACATGGCAACTCTCGATTGGTCCCAATGCCCCGCTGTGGAAAGCATTCCTGGCAAGCGTAGCGGCGCGTGGGTATTCCGGGACACGCGAACGCCGGTTTCCGTTGTCTTTGACAATCTGGAAGTGGGCGCCTCGATCGAAGAAATTATGGATTGGTTCCATTTATCGCGTGAACAGGTTGTAGCGGTAATCGAATTCGCGGCGCGGAGTCTTGACGCGCCTCCTTTCCCACCGCCCGCGCAAGTGGCCGATGCTCATACTCTTCGATAACGGTACTCCTGCCCCGCTTCGAAACGCCTTCAAGGGCCACATCGTTGTTGAAGCGATTGAACGCGGATGGGAGCGGCTTGCTAATGGCGAACTGATAGCAGCTGCTGAGGACGCAGGTTTCGAGGTTCTGCTGACGACTGACAAAAACATGCGTTATCAGCAAAACCTGGAAGGCAGAAAAATCGCGTTTGTGGTTATCGGCAATCAGCAATGGCCCACTTTACGCCGCTACGTTGAATTGGTCGTAGCCGCCGTGAATGCAGCCACGCCGGGCAGCTATACCGAGGTGGACATCCCGTTCCAGTAACGCCTCTTCCCCTCCCGGAGTGAATCGACAATGGCGTTGTCAAGCTTTCTCGCGGTGAAACAGCACCGCTGTTCCATCCTCATGGATTAGATCCCACCCCGGCGTTTGCTTCAGGATCGTGCCCAACGATGAATCTTTCTCCACCAGCACCCAGTCCACGTGTCTTTCATCAAGCACTTTGCTCCAATCAGGCTGGACGAAGACCACATTCATGTAATCCCTGAAGAATTGATCGCCATACAAATCATGGCGATCATCCACCAGAACCTTTGTTTGTGGATAGAGCCGGTAAATCAAGTACCCGCCCCACTGATCCGGACAGAAGATCGGCTCTCGGATATCGCGCTGGGCGATCACTTCGGCGGCCTCAACCGGAAAGTGCTTGTCATCGAAGTACGCATTCAAGAGTTGGACCGGCCCAAGCTTGCCACCGTGCATGCAAGCCCACAAGCCGAGAACGAATACCAGCACCAGCCAAAGGTGACCTTGGAAATGCATTTCCAGCTTTTCCATCCGCATGCTGAAGCTTTGCATCCGTGAAAGCAGAGCGCGCAGCCACGGCGCAATCGCTGCGTTCCCTCCCGCCTTCGCAATTGTCTCCGAAAGTAACGGAGCAATCATCAACGTAAGCAGCAGGGATGACACCGGAAGATTGCGCGAAGCGTAGAGGCCGCTATAAGCAGCCAACAAGATGGCGAGCAATCGGGGTACTTGATGCTTTCGCGGCGCGCTCGCCAGCGCCGCGATGGTTACCAGCAAGATCACCGCGAAACACTGCTGTGCCACGCCATGAAAGTCAGGCGACCGGAACTCGCTGACGTGGTTCATCAGAAATCGGTCTGAAAGATACCGGCAAATATGAAGGTGCAGCTTGTAGCCGTATGGATTGACGAAACTCACGAGCAGCGAGAGCACGCTGATCAACCCCAGCCGCTTAAGCCATCTCCGGATTTCCTCCCGTTGCTCAGGACAAGTAAAGTACTGGATCGAGCCGCCAAGGAGGTACACCCCCAACAAAGCGAAGCCAAATAGAAATCCGCCATGCAGGTTGACCCATAGCAACATCAGAACGGGCAGGAAAAGAAGGCGGCGATCTTTGTGGGGGTCAGCGGAATAGGCCGCCGAGTCCAGCAATGCGAACCAGATCACGGTGAGCAGCCAACTCAAAACATGAGGCCGAGCCAGAAAGTGAACCGCCGAAGCCCCCAACGACAGCACGAGCAGGAAAATCACAACCGGGAGGCTGCCACCTCGACGCATCGCCAGGTGAAAGACCAAAACGAACGTTGCCGCCATAATCGCAGCCGTGAAGAACACCACCCCGTTTAGTCCAAGCGCGCGATGAATGGCCGCAATCAACACGTCGTACAACCATTCCCACGCATACCAGGGCTGTCCGCTCATGGTCGCCGAGAACGGATCGACCCGCGTGATCGAGCGCGTCTGCAGCATCAGCTGACCGTTGCGGATGTGCCATCCGGTCCCGGCATCACGCAGCAAGAGCCGTCCCATCGCACCGCAGCTTAAGCCCATTAGCAGTGCAACAAAAAGCAAATCGGAGACCGAAGGCATCAGAAATTGAAGCCAGCGTGAGGCGTCGCCGAATTGCGCCGCCGTATGGGATTGATGCTTTTCCGGAGTTTTCAAATGCAAAGCGTGTGCTCGCGCCTAACCGGTCATGTTACCCGATTAAACGGAGCGGTGCGATTAAGTTGCTGTTCCCGAACCGGTTGCAGATTTTGAAGTCCGTGTGTGTGTGCGGTACCCACGTAGCCCCGCACGCCTCGTCCGGGCAGCGGAGCGAAACACCGCAGGATTTCCGTGGTCAGGGACGATACAACAGATAGCCAAGCCCCACCCGCATATGATGAAGCAAGCTGTCGGGAAGGCTCGCAGCAATGGTGAGCCCTAGCGCAGCGTGAACCAGTCCCAAGGGAAAAATGTTGCAATAGCGGCGAAACAATTCGCAGAACAACAGGGCACCGATGAAGCTCAGCAAGGTCAGCACCGGGCTTGGAAGGTGCGCAGCGCAAAACAGAAGCGCCGCGCCCCACACCCCGCGCCGGCTGCCTAGAAGCGATTCCAGCCGCACGTAGAAGAACGACTGCAAAATGAATTCCTGCTCCACCGCCCAGATGCCATATTGCCAAGCCCTTCTCCAAGGCACGGGCTGAGCAGGCCCCAAGCGATGAATTACCGAACCAACCACGACAATCGTAACTATCATCAATGTTCCGGCAACGAGCATCACGACAGCTCCCGAGCCAGGCCGGACGAGCCCTAATTCACGAATTGAGTAACCACTGCGCACCGTGAACCACAGAATGCAAAGTGCTGCCAGAAGACTGCAAATCGTATTGAAGCGACCTGGCGGCGTCCACACCGCGACCATGATTAAAGCAAACACGACTCCAACCTGGAACCAGCCCGCCAGATCGACCGCCGGAGTTCGCGCCGAGCTATCCGCTGGTGCGGAGACAAGCCGACCATCCGCCGCAATCTCAGGAATTAAACTTTTCGACTCAGCCGCCATGAAAGTAATCTAGTAATTTGAGATGCAAGTTTTCTCTACCCAGAACATTGTAAACGCCACAAAGCTCGACGAAGGAATCGGATGAACAGCAAACCTATACCGCAGGTTGTAATTATCGGCGCCGGATTCGGCGGCTTGAACGCAGCTCTCAAGCTCGCCCACTATCCGGTCCGGATTACCCTGATCGACCGCAAGAATCACCATACCTTCCAGCCCCTGCTCTATCAGGTGGCAACCGCCGGATTGTCTCCCGGAGAAATTGCCGCCCCCATACGCTGGATCGTGCGAGGCCGTCGCAACATCGAGGTGTTACTCGGAGAAGCGCAAGGTTTCGATCTCGATCGCCACGTGGTAAAGCTCGCCGACCGCGAGCTTCCCTACGACTATCTGATCGTCGCCGCAGGCGCGAGCCATGCCTATTTTGGACACGACGAGTGGGAGCCACTAGCGCCCGGCCTGAAAACGGTTGAGGACGCATTAGAAATCCGCCGCCGCGTATTGCTCGCATTCGAACTGGCCGAGCGGCAGGCGGCCAGCGGCAGAGGACAGGTGCAGTTGAATTTCGTTATCGTTGGCGGTGGTCCCACGGGAGTCGAGCTGGCAGGAACCCTCTCGGAGATCGCCCGCCGCGCCTTAGCGGACGAATTCAATTCCATCGATCCTAAGCGCACACGAATCATATTGCTCGAAGGCGGTCCCCGAATTCTGCCCACCTACCCCGACGATCTTTCCCGCAGCGCGGAAGAACAGCTTCGCGGGCTCGGAGTCGAAGTACACACGTCCACCATGGTCACGGGTGTCGAGCCCGCCGCCGTACGCATGGGGCAGACCCGTCTGTCCGCTGCGGTAACCTTGTGGGCCGCCGGAGTGGCCGCATCGCCATTAGGCAAGAAACTCGGCGCGCCGGCCGACCGCGCTGGGCGCGTGCTAGTGAATCCTGACCTAAGCATTCCTGGGCATCCCGAAATTTTCGTTATCGGAGACTTGGCCGCACTGAAAGATGAAAATGGCCAGATGGTGCCGGGCGTCGCCCCGGCCGCGATCCAACAGGGAAAGGCAACCGCCCGCAACATTGCCCGCGACCTGCAAGGAAAGCCCCGCCAGAAGTTTCATTACGTCAACAAGGGTAGTCTGGCGACCATTGGCCGAGCCGCCGCCATCGCACAATTTGGCAAGATTCACATCTCTGGATTTATCGCCTGGCTCTCCTGGCTATTCGTCCACATCTTCTTCCTGATCGGATTCCGCAACCGGGTGCTGGTACTGATTCAGTGGGCGTGGTCGTACTTCACCTACGAACGCGGAGCCAGACTGATCACCGGAGATCAAACCTTGCCAAGCTGGCCCGACCTGTTGCAGCAGGAAGACAGCTCCACCAAAGAAAGAAAGACAGCTTAAATTAACAGCCTCGACGCTGTACCTCACTGTTCGTATTCGGAATCGTCGTCTTCATCTACAGCGTAAAGCGCACCGACCCCATCACCTTCGGAGCCGTGTCAGTCCTAGTGGCCGGAGTAGGTCTAGTCGCTAGCATCATCTCCGCCTACCGCGCCACCAGAGTCGAGCCCATGAAGACTCTCAGGGACGAGTAGAGCCAATGTAGGCGCGGGCGTCCACGCCCGTGCGGCACCGATTAAGATTCAAATCAGCGGTTGCCCTAATTGTGCAGCGGGCCCGCCACGGCATCCCGCGAAGAAGGCACAGACTTCCGCGCCGCCGAGATGTTCCTCGCCTCCGTTTCTGAACAAGTTTGAGCAGAACGTGCAGAGTCTTTGGTAGTTCCGTATTGCTGACCAGAGTTGTTACAGATCTGTTTGGGACATTGCGGAGTTGGCGATCTCAGCCTTAGAATGACCCGCAGGAGCGGCTTGACAGCAAAGGTTGAAATAACGGCGAACGAAAAAGAGGCAGCCAATCGCGCCGAAGCCACCGCGCTCCTGATTCGGCTTGGCTATCGGGTCTATCGTCTTGAAGCTGATTGCTACGGCGAAGATTTGATAATCCGGCACCCAAGAGGAGATCTTCTGGCGGTTCAATTGAAATCCCGCCCGACGGTGGATTTGAATAGATATGGGAAGGTCCCATCTCTATGGATGCTCTTCCCAGACCCCAAGAGCGGCACTGGCCCGGGACGTAAATGGTTTCTGGTGCCTCATGACAAACTCTACGAATGGATGAAAGAAAAGCACGGGGACGCCCCCAAGTGGAACGACACGTGGCATGATCCCCAGATTTCTAGGGAACTCCTCGGATTTCTCGATGAGTTCGCCGTCATCGCCTCGCCGCCCACCCCCTGAGCGGCACCGCACTTTTGGCCCACTACCGAGTCTTTTCATCCCACAACCAGGGTGCACCCACCGCTATAATCTACTTGCCTTGAAATTTCTCCGCCTCAGCGCATTCTTCCTTTTGCTCTTGTCCGCGGTAGCTTTTGCCCAAAGCCCGGCCACAGCCGGTCAGACCATCCTGGTAGTTCCCTTTGAAAATCAATCCAAGGCTCCCGGCATCGAGTGGATCAGCGACTCCTTTCCCGAACTGCTGCAAGAGCGCCTGAATTCCGCCACGCTGTTTGTGTTGCCGCGCGAAGATCGCATCCGCGCCTACGACCGCCTGGGCATCCCGGTCGAACTGCATCCTTCGCGCGCCACCCTCTACCGCATTGCCGAACAGTTAGACGTCGACTATGTGGTGCTTGGCCTGTACCGCTTCGATGGCCGTACGTTCAGCACGACGGCGCAGTTGCTCGATATGCGCCGGCAGCGGCTCTTGCCCGAGATGAACGAGTCCGGCCCGCTAGTCCAGCTCATCAATGTTCAGACCGCGCTGGCATGGGAGGTTCTGCGCGTCCTTCGCCCAGAAATTTCCATCAGCCGCGAGGCCTATGTCGCCACCGCGCCTGTGATCCGGTTGGATGCGTTCGAGAACTACATTCGGGGCGTGACCGCACCGACGGCCCAAGAACAGCTCCAGCATTTTCGCGAAGCTGTTCGTCTTGATCCCGCGTACCCGGAAGCGCTCCTGCAATTGGGCAAGGCGTACTACCGTGGACGGCAGTACGAGCAGGCGGTCTCCTCGCTGGCGCGCGTTCCCGAAAACGATCCGTTCGCGCGGGAGGCGAATTTCTATCTTGGACTCGCGGCCTACGATCAGGGAGATTTCCCGCGCGCCGAGTCAGCCTTTCGATTCGTTGCCGCCCGATTACCCTTGGCCGAGGTTTACAACAACCTGGGAGTGGTCACCTCTCATGCCGACAGAAAAGCCGCCGCCGAATACTTCCAGAAAGCCATCGATGCCGATCCCAATGATCCCGATTATCACTTCAATCTGGCCCTAGAACTCTACCGGGCGGGCGATGTGGCTGGCGCCTCTCACCAACTGCGCGAGACGCTCTCGCTGCGCTCCGGCGATTCCGCGGCAAAATCTCTCCTTGACGCGATCACACCTGACCTCAGCGCTTCAGTCCAGCGAGCAATTGTGCCGGCGACCCAAAAGACTCCGCTCGAGCGCATCCGAGCCAATTATGACGAGAGTTCCTTCCGGCAACTTGCCTTGAACATTGAAGCCGTCGCCGAGCAGCGCCTGGCCAAAACCGATCCTCTTATCCATGCCCAATTCCACACCGATCGCGGACATCAACTACTGACCCAAGGTTTCCTCTCCGAAGCAGAAGCCGAATTCCGTGAGGCCATTACGCTCAACTCGTCCAATCCCGAGGCCCACGCCGGATTGGCAAGCGTGCTGGAATCCCAAAACAACCCAACCGCCGCGCGAGCTGAAGCCGAGGAGGCATTGCGCCTCCGTCAGTTCCCTGAACCGCTTTTGGTGTTAGCCAAGCTCGATTTGCGAGACAATAGAGCTGAAGCCGCCGCGGAGAACATAGACAAGGCTTTGCGTTTGGAACCCTCCAATGCGGCCGCGCTGGCGCTCAAACGCGCCGTTGCAGCCAAGCTCGCGCAGGAAGCGCAGCCGCTGCCCCATCGATGAAACCGCTTTTCTTTTCGCGCATTTTCTCCAGCTTTCTGACCGGATTGCTCTTATTCGTCCTCTCCGCAGCCGCTTCCGCCGAGGTATTGAAGATCGTCGTGAACGATTCGATTCATCCCATCACCGATGAATACATCGGCCGCGCCATCGCCGAAGCCGAACACAATAAAGATCAGGCACTGCTGATCGAGATCAACACCCCAGGCGGACTGCTCGAATCCACGCGCGACATCATCGAGAAGATCCTGGCCTCCCCCGTGCCCGTAATCATCTACGTCACACCCAGCGGCAGCCGGGCCGCTTCCGCTGGTTTCTTCATCCTCGAAAGCGCCGATGTGGCCGCCATGGCCCCCGGAACCAACACCGGCGCGGCTCATCCCGTCACCCTCGGCGGCGGCAAGATGGATGACACCATGAAGGAAAAAATTGAGAACGACTCCGCCGCCCTGATGCGATCCGTGGTAGCGAAGCGCGGCCGCAACGTTGAAATCGCCGAAACCGCCGTGCGCCAGTCCAAGTCTTTCACCGACCAGGAAGCGCTTTCACAAAAACTCATCGACTACGTAGCGCCCAGCGAAGACGACCTCTTCAAGCAATTGCAAGGCAAGCAGGTGAAGCGCTTCACCGGCCAGACCATCACGCTCAATCTGGTCGGCGACCCCATTCGCCCCTTTGACATGACCCTGAAGCAGCACATCCTCGCATATCTGATGGATCCGAACGTAGCCTTCATCCTGCTCGCCGTCGGCGCACTCGCCCTGTATGCCGAGTTCAACCATCCCGGCGCGGTGGTGCCCGGAACCGTCGGAGTCGTCTTCATTCTTATCGCCATCTTCGCGCTGAACTTGCTGCCCACCCGCTTCGCCGCGGTAGTGCTGATTTTCGCCTCGTTCATTCTGTTCGCGCTAGAGGCGAAATTCGCCGCCCACGGAGTGCTCGCCATCGGCGGAATCGTCACGCTCACGCTGGGCGGACTGCTGCTGGTGGACGCGCCCATCCCCGAAATGCGAGTCCATCTGCTGACCGCTCTCGCAGTCAGCATTCCGCTGGGAATCATCACCGTCTTTTTAATGAGCATCGCCCTGAAAGCCCGAGCCAATAAGGTCGTAACCGGGGTGCAAGGACTAATCGGAGAAATCGGCCTCACCCAAAGTGCTCTCTCGCCCCAAGGAAAAGTCTTCATCCACGGCGAACTTTGGGACGCCATCTCCTCCGCCAACCTCCCCGCAGGACAGCCGGTCGTAGTGCGCCAAGTGGACGGATTGCAGTTACGCGTCGACCCGGCTCCATCCAAGCAAGCGGCCACGGCGAATTCGGTTATACAGTCAACTCGTTGACCAACCGCCTGACCCGTATTGATCCGCAGGAATTCATGAACCTACGAGGAAGGTGGCGAGCATATCTTTTGCATGTTGACTCTCCATCACAGCGGACTGATAATGAGCCACCGGTAGAGGAGGACTTCATGAAACGCTCTCCCCGGCCTGCTGCGATACCTTCTAAACTTTCCGCGTCGATTCATCAACAGCTCAACTCGTATGCCCTAGCGGCAGGTGCAGCCGGAGTGGGAATTTTGGCACTAAGTCAGCCCGCTCAGGCCAAAATTGTCTAC